>Ga0179593_1515428_pt1 | contig 12734 bp, 12 predicted proteins | sample CZODoug2_1_08_16_FD_185931 | JGI IMG/M metagenome (GOLD analysis project Ga0179593, IMG submission 185931) | Vadose zone soil fungal communities from Angelo Coast Range Reserve, California, USA - CZODoug2_1_08_16fungal (PacBio error correction) | ecosystem: Environmental > Terrestrial > Soil >... | reverse complement strand
CAGGCGCCTGTTTCTTCCTCCCTTACCGCAAAACTTCGTTTTGAACGGTTAGCTTGACCCGCCCAGGGCTGTCCATCGCTGGATTAATCTTGCGCTTTTTCCATATCGAAGTATCGCTCGTATCCTTTCAAGTACAGCGATGGGCTCCACGCCCCCAAACAATAACCCCCTAAACCGATTCTAATCAGCCGGGGTTTTTTTAACTTCCTTCCAGCGTACGCACCTATCATTGCGGTTCTCCCTACACCTGCGCCCGCCCTTGAAACTTACCGCTCCATCTATCTCAGACGCCAAATTTCCTGTCTGGCGGTTTACAGTGACCCTCTGCTGGTGCGCTGCACCCTTTTCCGATGCATGAATTGTTCGTCCTACCCGTACTCCTGGACCTCCGCAAGCGCTTCATCCGTTCGTTCCCGCGAAGTTTGCCCAGCTCTAGTTAGCTCCGGCCCCGTGGCCCTTCCTTTCGCGGTGTTCCCATGCACCCTCGGCCGTATACACACCCTCGACGACTTGAGCACGTCTCCTCTTTGAACTCTTGGAATCGCTGCCCCAAGACCGACCCTTTCCCCCGCTGATGTGAACAGAAGCCTTTCGTATCTCCAATCTTGAGATTACCGTCCCTTTCTTCACCGTCCGATTGGGACTGCCCTCTTCTTGTCTTTTTTACCGTCCGTGCCACAAACTTATCTTCACCTGCTCCCCCTTTTTCCATAGCTGGGATTCCAACTCGCGACTTTCACCTTTTTTTGCAGTCCGGCCGTGACCCCTCATCTTGTCCCCTATTTCCCCCTGCCGTCTTGACGCAAAGTTTTTTCGGCGTCGGCGAAGAAATACTCCCCTTTCTCCAATGCGTGAGACCCGATTATCGACCTCCACTTTTAAAAGATTGACGCCGCTGGCCTTGACAGCGACTGTCCTGGGGCTTGCGACGTGCAAGCCGTCTCAGCTTTTCCGGCCTTGCAGATCCGGCCTTCACCCCTTGGTCCTTCGAACTCAGTTTCTTTCTTACCAGAGGGTCGTTCTCCCCTGTTTTTGATCCGAACCTTTGGTTTGGTGCCCCTAATGCTATTCCGATTTTCCTTATTCTTCCCGGGCGCCCCATTCAGACGTTCCCAGCGACATGTAGTCAACAGTCTTTGATTGCTCCTTTCCGTCGAGGTCAGCCTTTCTCTTTCTTTTTTCGTTGCTGATCGGTTACCCCCCTCGATAGAGTTTCCCGTGACTTTGTGCGCTCTCTTTTATTGTCCTATCTGAGACTTTTTGACTGTTCCTGACCCCCCCCTGATTTCTTTCAAGATCGATTATTCTTTAGGTTTTTTCTAATGTTTTGCCCCCGCTCGCAGCCTTGCTTTTTCAACAATGCCCTTATCGCCCGGCCCGGCGGGCGCCGCGGGCTTCCTTTTCTTTTTTTACGAGACTTTAGGATCGCCGCCGCTCCCAATCGTGCCCCTTTTGAGGAATCCCCCTTGTTCTCCCACTGAAGTTCCGATCAGTGGATTCTCCAGGATGATTTGACGGTTATTTCTTTTTGCCTGTCTCCTGCCACCGCGGCGGCCGGCTTAACAACCCGCACTTTCGTCCTTTTTTACTCTATCTCTTTCCTCTCCGTGGTTGTGTTAGAGTTTGTATTCCCCTGGCCATTTTTAGATCTCTTTTCCGTCCGAGCCTTCGGACATGTGGCGTTCTATTCGCTACTGAAGGGGCACACCCTTCGCCGGATAAACCCCGAGTCGCAGTCGTTTTTTCCCACCAGCCCCGCGTGTCGATGAGGGCGGTGCCTTTTTTTAGACATTCTCCCCCCCCCCCCCCCTACGGATTGTGAATTCCCGTTCCCCTGTTGGCGCTCTTTCTTTACATGTTGGGACTCGCTTTCGTGAGTTGAAGGGTTGCTGTTGTTTGGCTGGTCTTTGTGCCCCGGTTCGACTTTTCCCGAGATCCCTCTTTTTGCGTTGGGTCCCCCCTCCCCGTTACCGTACCTAAGGACCTTCACCTCGGCTCTTCGCTCGGGCATCTCTTTCCCCTTTCTCGGCACGATCTTGAAATGTTGTTGCGATTTGCCATCCTTTCCTGTTCCGGTGACGTTGGCGGCGGGGCATTGCGCACGCCACCTCGATCAAAAGCCGGCATGTAGCATGGTACTAGGCCCTCCCAGCACCCCTGTTCCGGATCATGATCCCCCACCGCTAACGGTTAGTTCTCGTCCTTTACTCAGAGAGGCCGCGACGTCCCCCGTTCTCCGGTCGAGCCACCCTGTTTTTTTTTTTGCACATCGAATCCACTCTTTTTTTTTTTTGTTTTGGTTTTTTTTCCCTCCCAGGCGTCAAACATCCCTTTTGGGTGTATCGGGTCGAACGTTACTTCCGCTTCTTTTTGACGGTAGCTTCTTCGGGCCCCCGTAGCCCCCCCCAGTCTTTTTCATTTGCAGGACGGTTGGTTTGGTCGTTTGAAACTTCTTCTTTCGCCTGACATATGCGCCCCCCGGTAGAGACCGGAACATGGGTGTGGCGCGATGTTGACCTCTCTTCTTTGCTGACGGAACGGCTAGAGTTTGTGTTCTTTTTCTGCGCTGCTTTAGGCACTTCACGTATCTCAGCGATGTTCCTCCTCATCCCCCGGTATCCCAAGTCATCGATACTACCCATTTGTTCCCCTCCGCGTTAGAGTGTCCGTTTTTTTTTGCTTTTCTCCCCCCCCGAGTTCCGCAGCCCTGTATTCTTAAGTTCAGTGGGTGAGTGCGCCGTGCGCGATCTCTCGACAATGCTGGGCCATGTCCTCGTTGCTCGGTGTGCACTCGGGGTGCCGAATGCTTCAGCTTTTTTTCTCAGATTATCTTCGCAGTGACAGCTTATTGCTTTGAAAGTTGCCCCCCCGTTCCGCGCGCAAACACGCAGATGATCACCCTTCGGCGCTTCCCGGAACGCCTCACCCCGCCGCGTTCCTTCCTGGGTTTCTTTATTGTCTCGGCCCGTCCTACCGACCAGGAGACATTTTTTCCTCTTAATGGCGGTCCCCCACATGACTCCGCCTGAATTCTCTCGGTGGCGGCCGTCTGTTTTTTTTTCGGCTTTCCTTCCGCGTTCCTGTACATGTATGTCTCAGTCATATTCTACATTGCCGCGGCCCCACCTGCCGTCGTCTCTTGACACCGTCGATAATTGCCACTTGTGCTTTTGTCTTTAGTTCTCTGATCTTCCCAGTTTTTTTAGATCGACATCTCCTTCTTCCTAATCTTTGTTTTTTTTTCTAGGCGGCCTCCCCCTTCGGCCCTTTCATCCTCCGAAACGCACAAAAGTCACCTAGCATTTTTTCCGAAGTGCGTTTTTCATCTCCGGGACGGCTTCGGTTTTCCTTCTGTGGCCAATCGATTTTCGTTACAGTCCCTCTGACCATCCCGGCGTGCTGCGGATTCCCCCACCCTGCCCCACTTTCTATTCCATCAGCCGGTGTTTTTCCTTCCTGCATGTGTCCCCGGCCGACCTGTTTTACGATAAATTCAGTCTCTGGGCTATCCTCGCCGCCAGCTCTTCTATCACCTATATCGGAAAGCTTGACCACCCTTGAGGGTTCTGTTCTCGCATTTAACCGGTAATCGGCGGTGTCCCCCCCCCCCCACCCTGCCGATGTGAATGTCCCCTTGCCCGACCCCCATAGGACCAAGGCCGTTCTCCTTCCTACCTTTTGATGAAGTTCCTCTTCACTCGCGAGTTTGTCCCTGGCGCATCTCAGGCGGGAACGTTTTCAATTCGCGGGCTCCACCCGAGACGCTGCGCACCTCCCCCGCTGCTTCGTATCCCCGTTGTTGCGGAAATCTGTTAGTCGCGCTGCAACCACCAAGACGCCCCGTTTTTCTTGACCCGCCGAATTTTTGTACCTTTATATGACCGACGCGGCTTTTTCGATAGAGGCGTCCTTCTCCCGATTGGGTTCCTAAGCTTTTGCCCCCGAGCAGACCGAACGTCCTCTCGAGCAGCCTGAAGAGCCGACACCATTCGTTCCCATCACCTCGAGCTTGATCGTTCCATTGTATTCGACACCGCTATCGTTTGCCTGTTCCTCTTAGCTTCCGCCTTGTCCCTTTGCCACAACTTCACCCTCGTTGTTTGGTTCTTCCGGCTCCGAAGTTATTAGTGATCGGGTGCAAGATTGCGGTCCTCGAATGCTACGGGCCCAGATTTTGAGTTCGCCGTTTCTCGGCCCCATTCTTTTTGCCTCTGCAACCGTTCCTGACCTTCCACCTTTTTTCGATGGCTAGGACGCCTGAGATTTTGTTCTGGTTTTCCTCCCGCCTTCCTTTTGGCCCTTTTGGAGCCAGTGATCCGTTTTTTAAAGTTGGTACAGTTTTTTCCTGCCCAAAACAGATTTCATCCTGTAGCCCTTCTCGAATGCTCGCGGTTCTTTGCTTCGGGGCGAGACCTCGTACTTCCGTCTTTGGTTCTCTCTTACATTATCGTTCGTATTGATGGTAGGATAGAGAACGTTTTTTGTATCGACGAGCTTTGAACGTTGAAGTTTTCGAGGCTTTTTACTTTTTCTCCCCCACTGAAAACTTCCGCATCTTTTTCATCATCGCTAATGCGTCTTTTGAGACCGGCTATTCGCTTGCAGATCCCGACGCAACGGATTGAACCCCCCGGTTTTTTGTTTGCTGGCGGAAACTCTCCTCCGAGTTGTCTCTCGTGTCTTCACTTGTTTTTTCCGTGAGATTTCCCTTTTCTTGGACTTCCGCAGACCCCTCTACCCGTGAGGAATTTTTTGAGCATCAGTCTTTTGTGTTATCCAGGATGAGCATTGGACCTGTTCCCTTGCCCAGCCACCCGGTGATGGAAGGGCTTCCCCTCTCATTCTTTTCCCCGCTGCGGATTAATCTTCTCATGTGTGTTCGAGACTGAGCGCATATGTCGATAGAGTTATTGAAGGGCAATTCAAACGCGGTTTTTGGCTTGCGAGACTTTAACCTTAATACGGATAAATTCCCGCGAGATCCCCTCATTTTTCCACGCAGTCCCCCCCCTGAGTGTCTGTTGCTATTTCCTGATTTTTTTTGACCCTTAGACCAACCCCCCCCCTTTTTCTTCCCCCCACCCCCCTTGTTCCCCCACCGCTCAAACACCTCAAACCGAATGACAAAAGAACTTTTCCTTGTCCTGTTCTCGCCGCGTTCGCGATGGCGAATGGGGGACTCTCCTTCCTGTCTTTTTCCCCCGGTGCCGGGTCTCTGCAAGTGCGTTTAGCCTTTTCCTCGGAATTTTACCTCTTGTTTCCTCCAAGTTCGTTGTGTGCGTCTGAGTCTTGACCTAAGCTCCTCGCGACCAAGAACCCCCGCAGTCCTGCGTCGTAATCCCGTCTCTGTTCGGTTTCGTTGATCGTCACCGAGTGACTCCATGTAGAATTTTTTACTCGCGGTTTACGATGTTGCGCGTTCAATGGCGGGCGCGATATCGATTTTTCTAAATCTTGTAGACTTTCCTCTTTTCCCCCCCGGTACACTTGCATGCCCCCCCTTGACTTCCCTCGTCAGCGATTTCCTGACCTTAAGGCGCGGCTAGTTTGGCATTAATCAGGATTTTTGAGCCCCCCTGTTTTTGTCCGGTTTCTTCTCTGCCTCCCCCATGCTGTCGCGGCGGTGTGAAGAAGGCCTTCCCCATCTTTTTTCTTTCGGAGATCGTGGTCGCCGTTCATGATGACTCATTATGCGGTCTTTCCCTTTCGGAATTCCCTCGCCCGTCTTTCTTTTTGACGGTCGTCCCGCTCCGAGACCACTTCCACGCGTGTCAGCTTTTTCTCGGCCAGGCCGTAGTACAGCCCTTTCGCTCGGGTGATTTTTGAGGCCGAGGCTTTCCTTTCTTAATTTTTCCGGGCGCCTAGTTGGCTTAGCTCTTTTCGGAGTTCCGCGCAGCAGCTGCGGCGCCCCGGACAGTTCCCCTTTCCGCCCCCATTATTTTTTTTTCAATTTTCCCCATTCGTTAGTGTCGGTCTGTGGTAAGCTGTCGCTGCAGCGGCTAGATTTGTCTCGGGTTTTTTTTTCAGTTCGTGGTCAGTTTTTTGTTTTTTTTTTTTTTTTCTCGTTTTTTTCACCGTCCTGCGAGGTGTACCCCCGCATTCTTCCCAATGCTGGCCATTGTTAGAGAAGTTGCTGGGCACGTAAGCCAGTGTCTTTTTCCCCACGCGCGGGCGAAGCGCTTCGCTGTGCAGTCTTGTTTCGGCGCGTTGCTGACTTCGTCGGGTTTTGTTTGGTATTTTTTTTTTTACACCCCAGGCCGCTGTCACTCCCCCGTTCTTATACGGAAAACCCGCACCTTGAATTTCCCGATAGGCGTTGCATCAGCCGGTTATAGTTTTTTGTGAGGTTGTGTACGATCACCCCCCTGTCTATTCCTTTCGGATTTTCCCGCCCGAATAATTTATCAATCAATGCTGATGGAATATCGGTTTTGTGTGTTTCTGGCGTATCCGCCCCCCCCCCAGTCCGCGCTCTTTCCCTTTTTTTCAACTTCGATATGGTTCCTCGATCTCCTAATCCTTTTTTTCGCACAAAATCTTTTTTCGAGATGCTTATCCTGTCCCATTTCGGCTGGTTTTGGCTGGCCTTATCGGAGAGTATCTGACATATCTCTCTCCCTTTCCCTTGTTGTTTCTTTATAGATATTTTTTCGTTGATCCCTTGACTCGGAAGATACTCCTCACACTAACCATCTTGAGGGATTTTCCTCCCAGCAGGCTGCGGGACTGGTATGGGGAAGCAGTTCGTCCGAATTCGTGTTGTTTTATTCTGATCAAGGCCCGCAGGCGTGCTATTCTTGACTCAGTCCCCCACGACTCCTTTACCAGATCTCTCCAGGCCGGTGTCTGTGTCTTGTTTTTTCCTTTCATTACCCCTGTTTTTTTTTGGTTGCTTAATCGCGCAAGTAACCTAATATCCTCTCCCCTGGGAACTTCCGGCACATTGGGGGTGAGGTTTGCCGTCCGCCGGACTTCGGCCTTTGTTTAGCTGCCCCTCCTCTCTGACTTTGGACCTTTCCCCTCACCCCCCTCGGTACATTTAGAACTTTTTTCCATCTTGATAGCTTGAACTTTACTTAAACAGCGTAGTCCCTTTCGAGAAGTCAGGCTTATCTCGACTGTTTCCAGTCCCTTTGTCCGGTGTATGTGTTCTTTCCCATCGCCCCTTATCGGATGCCTCCTCTTGCGCTCACCTCTTAAAATGTTATCTTCCCCAACTGGCATGTGACGCTTCGCTAACCCAATACTACGCTAAAGCGTTCGGCGGAGAAGTCTTCTCGACTATCCGTGACCCTTTTCCCTTTGTCGTGGCCATCTGTGCCCCTCGTTTGTTCGAGCCGAAGTAATCCGCTACGAGCCCGTATACCGAAATCGGCCGTTGTGGCTTTCTGACAGAGACGCAATCCCCCCCTTAGCGGCGTTTTTTTTCATCGAAAGTCTTTTTCTGCGGTCCCCCTCCCATTCGCCTTTTTTTTCCCAGCTGAACAATGCTGCATTCTTGCGGCTGGAGGGGTTTTTGTTTTTTTTTTTTTACCGCGAAGTGTACAGTCCTAATGATCCCCAGCAATTTCCTGTCTGTCCGCCATCCAACCTGGTAAACCTTTTCCTTGTCGTGTCCCCAGACCAGAAGATTCCCCCCCCGTCGGACATTTTCCGTGAAAGTATTGACCAGACTCTTTGTTTTGCCGACTCTTTCTCAGGCGTCCCCTGCCTTCGAACCAGTTCTTGTTAACCTTTACGGTACCCTTTTGTAGTGCATGATTCCCTTGTGGGTTCACCGGTCCTTTTAAACCCGTAATCCCCGTCCCGATGATGATCGCTGGCGCACGCCCTCTTGAAACAGGCCTGAGGTGCCGTCCTACATGTTTTACTTTGATAGTCCGATCATTGATCCTGAGCTTGTTACTTTATCGTTCTGACCCGAGCGCAATCGTTTTCGCCGTTTACTTTTCGCGATCGAGATTGGTTCCCCCCCGGTCCACCACTGCAAGCTGTGCCCTACTCCAGAGCTACGTTTTTGGTCCTTCCGGCTTCGCCAGTCCCCTTGCCCGCCTTTTTCGTTCCCCTTGAGAGTTTTGCAAACATCATGGGTCGGTCCGATGAGTCCCCATATTAAGCCCCTCAGCCATGGTGCTTTTCTCCTTTCCGTTTGCTTTTTTTTTTCTTTGCGTTTGATAGTCAAGCGGTTATGTACCCAGACCCAACCCCCCTGAAAGTGATTGCAGGTCTGCACCCTCGTTTTTTCCAGGATGAGCGGGAGTTTCTTTTTTTCTGTCGTTGTTATTTTACTAACAGGTGAGTCCCGTTTTCAAAAGCCCTTAAATAGTGGTCTGACTTTCCTCCCTGATATCTTTCCCCCTCCTCCTTTTTGGTGTTTTTTGAAGGAATGCTCTTTCAGACCACCCTCTCAGGGCTGCGGTTTTTTTTTCCCCTCACGGGTGCGGACTATGCGCGTCTCCCATTTCCAGAACGCTCATCCTTGCCACGTTTTCGTTTCGTGTCATCACGCCTTCAATTCGAGTTTCTTCTTTCGGTCATCTCCTCCTTTTTTCCCGCTGCCAAGTCAGTTAACTGCTCGCGCCCGCCGTGTTTTTTCTTTCATATTCCCTCCCTGATGTTGGAACTGTCGGTTTTCATCTTTGGTCTCGAGGCCTGTCTCAACCGCTCCCTAGTATCGATCATGTCTCTCCCAGGCCCCTTTTTCTTTTTTGCCGAAAAACCGGTATATCGACTTAAAGTCACCTTTCGGACTTTTTCCCCGCTCGGCCTACGATCGGGCGCCCCTTTATCCTCGTCCTCCTCGAATGGAGCGACAGGTCCGACAGCTCGGTGGTGGACGATGTTTGCGTTTTTGCGTGTCGCCCGAGAGTAACATATTGATTATGTATTCTTTTTCAGCCACAGAGTACCCCGGATCATTCAAACCCAGCTGTCGCCGTCCCCGCTTCCTTTCCTTTTGGACCCCTTCAGTCGTGAGTCTTCATTTCTGTTCCATTTAGTCCCCTTATTATTTCTTCGAATGTCTGTGGTCTGGACGGCTGGTCAACTTTTTTCACCCTCCGGTGCAGACCCCTTCTTTACTGCGGTTTTGGTTTGTGTGAAGTGTACTTTGCCACAATGTCACTTATCTGTTGTTTGAGCCTCTATAGGGTCGCCGTTAATTCTGACTCTTTGATTCTTTCTCCCGGAAGCCTCCAGCCGCACCTTCTTGACTTTTTTCCTGTCTCTGTCCTCTCTCTTCACATGAAGACTCCGGTTGCGCCCGTCGGTTTCGAGGACCAAGTCACGCTCTTTTTGGGCTTGTCGCCGTTTGGGTCATCTTTTGTCATTTTTGGTTTTGACGGTCACTAGTGGGTTTGCTGTTTGCTGCGCCGCTTTCGTAGCCTTTCTTTTCAGAGCTTCTTTGCTGGCATCAATTTTTATCGCCACTTCGATACAGGTTGAATCTGTCATTTTTATTGTTGTTGCAGCCCTTGTCCGCCTCTTTATCGAGGTTAAGTTTGTGAGTTTTGAGCCGTAATGTCGCTTTGACCTCCGCGACAATGCTGGTTCCTGAGTCCTTTTTGCGTGCTTCTCTGGGGCCCCTTGTGTTTCCGTAAATGCTCAATGAGTTTTTTCCTCGCTTCGTCGTCGAAGGGATTCCTTTGTACCTCATGCATCGGCCGGGTGATTTGTGTGAACCCCGTGTTCCGGATCTTTCCGGGACCCCAACCCAAACCCGCGAAGGTTGCTTTCTTCTGCTCCTCTCCCCGGCTTCTGGTTTTTTTCTGAACCCGTGGCTACATATTGTCGACTTGTCTTGCCTTTTTCCAACCTTCACGCTTCTTTTTGATTACTTGTCGGTGTAGGAGTCTTTTTGTTTCGGATCGCTTCCCGCGAGGTACTGTTTACCTGTATACTTCTCGGGCATCCGCAGAACCGCCCCCCCCCCCCCCCCCCCCCCCCCCCCCCCCCCCCCCCCCCCCGCCCCCCCCCAGCGATGCCCCCGCGCTAACGTCTCGGGTCGTTTAGATTATTGCGAAATCAACAAACCACACTGTTCCTTTGCTCCCTTTTGCGTTTTCTTTATGCTCTCGATTCGCTCATATCTCTCTCTCTTTTTGAGAGAGATATGTCGCTCCGGGCCCGGCTTCTTTCCCATTTCCCGGCACAGATGTCCCTCTTTTGCAGGTTCCGCTTCTCGACACTTTTGGCGTTGTCATTTTTTCGTGAAGTATTGGGCCATCGTATGGCACCTGCTAGATGTTGGTGCTCTCGATCAAGGGCAAAGAGTACTTCGTTCGGTTCCGTCGCCCCAAACCTTCCCCCAAGTATGTGCCAACCCTATTATTCCAGCGTTTGGTTTCCCTGCTTGTCTTCCCATGACTTCATAGTCTGCAATCAGGTTGTGATCGCCCCCCTTTGCCGTCTTGATTTCACCCTCTCTTTTTCCTGTGCAAAATTATGATTGGTACGGGGGTTTGTCGTGATCGTGGAACAGATCATCGCCTGGGTTTTTCTGCCCCCCCCGGCCTAACGATTCCCCATGAAATGGTCCCCCAGCGCCTACCTTTTTCACGTCTTTTTTTGATTAAGTTACCCCAGCGGTTTTCCGTTACTTTTACGTTCCCTTTCTCGACAGCTCAAGAATTTTTTTTTCGCTTTGTGCGTTCTTCCCATCGGCGACCTTGTGCAACCCGTCCCCGAATTCATAGAAGATCCCTTATCATTCGTATGAGGGACTGCAAGTGAAAAATGTCCCCCGCTACCTCTTCTTTCCCAAATCTTTGTATCGAATATCCTTGGACCCCTCAAACGAGCGGTTTCTTGAACTACTCCGTCGTGACTCTTCGAGTCGGTTTCCTTCCGTTTTGCCGTTTTTGCTGCTAAACGACACTTGCTCACTTCTCTTTCCTTCGGCTATCCGCAGTTTTAAAATCTAAACTCCCTCGCCCCGTCTGTCTCTTCCCCCTTTCCTCCTCTATTCATTTTTCAAACTTGAACTTTACCCCCTTTGTAGCATCTCTGGTTACCCTTCCTTCAACCACCTCCGTGAGCGCTTGGAGGATGCCTGTATCTTAGCTCGTCAGCAATGACAGGCGATCCCTTCCTCCCTCCCCATTTTTTTCGCCTTTTTTGACGAACTTCACCACAGACTAGAATAGGAGTGATGTCCTTGGCTTTGCTTCGTGCACAGCCGTTGCATCCCCAGCCTTTTAGTTTTTTCTTCCGAAAAGAGAAAGGGCTTCCCTCGCCCCTTCATTTTTCATTGTTTTTCCGCTCGATTTTTTCGTTTGGGGCCTTGGATCGGACAAGGTGTGGGTAGGTTTTGAAGTTTCCCTTTCTTCCCTAGCTCGATTTTTCTTTTTTCTCTCCATTCCCCCTTCTTTCATATCACCGGCACGATTAGGGTGAATTTCTTTCCAGTTAGAGTGCTCTCAGGATTTCTCCCTGATCGGATGCCCGAGCGCATCGCTCCCCGTTGACCCCCCGTTTACTTGGTTCCTTTCTGATCTGATGGTTAATTCAATTTTCCGCGGTCCCACTGAAAGCCTCATTTGATCTCTTTCCGATCTTTTTTTGTTAGACCGGCCCTCTCCCGCCAACCGCGGCAACGTGCGCGTTCACCATAAGGGCGTCTTCGCTCTTTCGCCCCTTTTTCACTGGGTGTCGTCTCGGCCAATCATGTGATTGTCTCTCCCGGTCTGTATGTATCAGTGTTTATATGCCCAACTCGCCCGCCCCTTCTTCTTGCGGTGCACTAAGTCGAATCGCTCGTTTGGGTATCCCCTGTCTTGATTTGTTTTTTTCCCCCTTTTCGCTATAGTTCCCACGCCTCGTTCTGGCTTTCAAACCTTGGTCTTTTCTTTTCCCCCCCTCATATCTTCTTTTTCTTGTTTTTGCGATCTTTCTCCCCTCGGCGCAGAACCCCCATATCCCTTGTGGTTTGGTTTTTGCCTTTCCCCTTGCGGCTGGTTTTACACATTTTCTCTTTTGAGGGGCCACCTACCCGGGTTACACTTTGTCTTTTCCTCTATCGATGCGTCCCTCCCTCTTCAATTCCTCCTGAGTGTTTGTTCGTGTCCCGGCGCTCCTTCCTTTGGCGTTCGCCCCCCCCGGACTATGCCAACCCCTAAGCATTTTTTTGTGTGTTCCTCGTTTTCCGCAATGGATCCCTAACCTGCCCTGTTTCGATGCCCCGCAGGTGTCCGCACATGTGCTGGCGACTTTCGCCCGTTTTCTACCGTATTATCTGTTCGAGGATCCAATACGATGGCTTTTTTTTTAGTTTTTCGCCGCCACCGTTCTTTGGATTCAAGAAGCTCCTCCACCCCGCCACGGCGTCTATTGCTCTAGGGCTCTTTTATTGATCCTCCTGATCCCGGCCCGAATTTAGACGAACTTTCTCGCACTGCCATCATCTTCCTTTTCTGTTTTTCGATTTGCGCAGGTTCCTGGCGCCGCGATCATCATCGGGCCTTTTTTTTTCTGCTTTGAGTCATGATCTTTTCGGTCCGACCTAACCGGATCATGCCACCCAACCCCGTGACCGTCTTCCGCGGCTTGAAACCAGCCCCTGCCTCCGGTCGGCAATCGCCGGATTCTTTTTGCCACCCTTTACCCTTTGCCCCCGATCGCAAGCCCCATTGCCCCCGTGCCGCCTCTATTTTCGGTTGTTGTCCAGACTCTTTCACTGTCGCGCTTTCCTTGTTTGTCTGAGATTGGTCTCATTGCTGACGTTCATTTTCCGGTAG
>Ga0179593_1430017_pt1 | contig 12734 bp, 18 predicted proteins | sample CZODoug2_1_08_16_FD_185931 | JGI IMG/M metagenome (GOLD analysis project Ga0179593, IMG submission 185931) | Vadose zone soil fungal communities from Angelo Coast Range Reserve, California, USA - CZODoug2_1_08_16fungal (PacBio error correction) | ecosystem: Environmental > Terrestrial > Soil >... | reverse complement strand
ACCGTTTTTTTTCTTTTGAACCCCTCTGGCCGCCCTCGATGGCTTTTTTTTTGGTGATGACCAGTCCCTTCGGCCCATTGAGGTGTCCCGTCCCCTTGTTTCACACGTTCTCTTTTCCAAGGACGTTGCTCCTGGAGTTCACTTCCCACACTTTGAATTCTGCGTTTTTGATCCCTGCTCGTTGGCAATCGCTCATTCTGTTTTTTTCCCCTTTCGCGGTTGTGCCACCCTTCTCTTCGTGATTTTTCGCGTCATCGCGGGAAGGCAGATTTCTGTCGAACCCACCGTGCCTTTTTCCGCTGGATTTCGTTGTACGGGATGGTTCGCACCCATTGACTCCGGTTCGGGATGACTTTTCGCCGCTTCCGCGTGCTTTGACGTGTTCTCTTAGTAGTTCTTGAATCTTGCTTCGAGATCTCTTCCAACGTCCGCTCCACATGAGTCCTTCACCTCAACCACCCGTCTTTGTCCCCGGCTTTCAGTGACTTTTTTTTCGGCATTTTTTCCAAGTCGGGGAAAGTATTCCGAATCTTAGTCCTGATCTTTTTCCGCTGGCCTTACCCCTGTCAATTTGCTTCGCTTTTTCCTGATTCCGTCGTGAACATGTGCCTTTAGGCCTTGGCTTCCCCTGGTCGGACCCCCGTTCACCCTTGCGAGTTGGTTGTACGAACTTGACTTTCTGCCTCGTCTCTTCACCGGACCGTCTATAGTTTTCCACATTTTTTCTTTCTTCACCACTCCACAAGTGGAGGATTTGCTTTTGGCTTCGGGCCGATCTTTCATTCCCTTCGATGACCCCACTCTTTTCTGTTTTTTTTGCGTTCACAGCTTCTTCTTTCGGCGTTCTTCCGTACGGCCCTTCTTTATCGATTTTTTTTTTTCTCCGATTGACCTTCTTACCGATTCATCGTCCCCCTGTCATCTCCCGTCGGAAGTTTTGGGCTTTCTAGTTTTCCCCTCCGTCCTTCTGAACCTTTCGTTCGGGTTCGTTGAGCGTGGATTGATTGAGATTCTTTTCAGGCTACACCCCCTTTGAGTACGTGGTCCAGCTTTCTTTCTTTTTTTTGACGGCCCCTTCTCCCCTGACACTTTTTTCTTTTTTTCGTCGGATCCTTCAAAGGCTCTTCCCCTCATCCCTGCTCGGACGTTGAAGGCGTCAGCTGACTTTTTTTTCGCGCTCGTCCTTGGCGGAGCGTGGCGGTTTTGCTCTTTTTTGGTCACGGGCCGCTACTTGTCCCTGTCCTGAAGGGTTACATTGAGTAGCCAGTCGTTCTCTTTGACCTTTAGTTTTCCCGAAGCCTCGTCATTGCCTCCTCCGCTCTTGCGCTTCTTGACTGGTTCTTCGCCCAGCGTCCCTTTTCGGTTTTTGCCAGCCTTTTTGCGCGTTTCATGAAGTTTTTAGACGATTCCGGTCTCTTCCCCTGCTGACAGTTTTTCTTTCCCGTCCTTTTTTTTCCCCCGTTCGAGGTTCTTGACGGCCCACTTTTCGTATCGCAGACGACCTCCCCCTTATTTTTTGTCTACTCACGTACCTGTGCGTCTCGCCTTTTGTTTCCCCTATCGTACGCTTTTCCCTCCCCTTGGCGGGCGGCGACACCCTAACCCCCCAACACACAAGGGCCTAGTTCAGTCCCTTTCCCGAAAGCTCCGCGTCTTTTTCATTCACAAACTTTCCTTGTCCCGCCTTTTGCGTCTAGTCTCGTGGTTCGGTAGGGGACTTTTGCCCGCGGGAGGCGTGCCCCCCAACGTTTTCAACCCGGTACATCCCACCCCCCCTGAGCTTTTGGGTCGTTTCCCTTTACTGCGTCAGGATTTGTTCACCGAGTTCATGTATGGTTCGTGACCCGCTTTTTTTTCCCCGGTGCCTTTTTTAATTCCCCTTGCCACTTTTTCTTTACCCTTGTCTCTCCCCCCGCTTGGTGACCGGATTCAGGGCCTTGCCATGGTGGACCCCACCTCGCAGTGTGAGTCTCGGTGGCTATTGTTCGGCCCTTTTATGTCTCGTTGAGTTTCTTTCCCGTCGTTCTTCATCTGTGCTCAGTATTAAGGTTTTTTTTGTTGTATGACGGTTTGTTTTTGGAAGTTTTTTCCCCGGGCCTTTCTTGTGATTTCGTGACTGACCTTTCTAAGTCGTGCGCGTTTCTTTTTTTAGCTTTTTCAAATGATCTCCATCGTTTTCTCTCTCCGTTTTTGGCCGATGCTCTGCCATTTGTCAGCGGCTCCGGTTTCCGTCCCTCTCTTTCTCGTGCTGGCACGTTTTTCACAAGGGTTTTCCCCCCGATGCTCACCGTGACCGAGGTGATGCTTTTTTAAGTGCGGTTCCTCTCAGGCCCCGCGACGCGGCCTAAGTTAGGATGACTCTCCCTTCACTTAGCTTTGTAGTATCGATTTCAGGCTCTCCCCTCCCGGGTGCGTTTATTTTTTCCTCGCTTTGACCCTATTGCGGGGACACGCTGGTTTTCCACTCCCTCCTCTTTTAGCGCTGCCCGCGGCCTTCCCGCTCTCCGCACCCTGGTTTTGGTTTTACTTTTTTCAGAGTCTGCGTGCTGCTCCCACTGCTTTTTTGGTCACTCCGCCCTCTGCCCCCCCACCTTCTTTGTCTTTTCCAGTGTTGCTGGTCACGTTGCCTAGGCTCGAGTTGATCTGTTTTTGCTTTTGACGAATTTTTAGTAGCTGGTCCTTCTCTGGCTTGCATCCCCCTTTTCTTTCGTTTTTTTTTTTTTCCGTGCTTGCTGCAGCATCCGTTTCGGAATTTTCCCCGTTCTCAGGAGCCCTCCGGGACTTCAGGTTTTTTTTGGTCCCTGTCGATTTTGCCCGCGAACTCCACTGTTTTCCCCCTTTGTCTGCTTCTCCGCGCCCAGGGTCGTTTTGAGCACTCGCACCTCCCGAGTTATTTTTTTCGGTTCGGTCCTCTTTTTTTTTCACTCTCGGCGCCCCTTTTTGTTCCGTTTTTTTTTGGAAGTTTTTTTTAGTCTTGATCTTTACCCCGGGTTTTTATTTTACCCACTCTTCCTCCCAGTCGTCCGCCCCCCTGAAGGCCCCTTTTTTTTCCGTCCTTTTTTCTGGCTTTGCGACCTTTTTTACTTTCATCCCTAGAACCTTGAGCCAGGCGTCCGGCTTTTCCGCTCCTTATTTTTTTTTCGGCAAGTTTTTCGGACGCCTTTTGTTTTTTCGTCTTCCTGTTACAATGTTCCCTGTAGGGGCGGGCTTTCTCCCCTGAGTTTGCGTTTTTTTTGACCCCCGTCTTTTTGTCATTACTTTCCTGACAGTCCTTTTGATGAGTTTTCCGGACCCCCCCCTTCGGTGTCTCCCCTGGGTATTTACATTACCGAGGGCCCTTTGTTCTATTTCAGTTTGGCCTTTTGCCTTTTTTTGCTTCGGGTGTTTTGAGTTTTGATTTCCCGCGGTCCTTTGTTTTTATGAATTTTCTTTCGAGTGCTTTTCTTTCTCTGCGGCCGCCACTGAGATCTCTCGTCCCCCTCTTTAGTTTTCCCTGTTGACGCAACTCGCTGCACCCTTTCCGACTGCGTCTGTTTTTTATTTTGCCCAGCGCAGCCTCTTTTCGTCTTTGTCCTCAGCGGGTCGCATTCTCAAGCTCTGCGGTCATTGCCGCCTCCTGTCGTTTTTTTTTTCTCTCGAGCGCGTTTTGACTTTCGAGGTCAGGTTTTCCGTTACAGCGATGCCCTTTGTGCAGTTTTCGTTTTGTTTTTTTCTTGTTTGCTGCTTCTGTACCCCCCGTGTAACAGACTCTTTGCTTTTTTTGCGCCATATTCGTTCTCAATTCCTTGCTCACCAGCCCCGTACGAGGCCGTGAGCGTTTTTGTGCTTCTTCTTTCACGAAGCTCGTTTCTTGATCAACCCTCAAAGTTCGTCGACTTCTCGTTTTTTTTTTTTTGAGACTTCTTTTCAACGTCACTCGATCCTCGACCGGCTTCTCGTCCTTTTTTCTGACCTTCTGGGTTCTATTGGCGGACCGGATTTCTTCACCCCCGCTTGCGCGCGCTTTCGTGCAGCCGACCTTTTCCCCACTCGTTCGTTTCTTTTCGTCTTTGCCATACCGTTCCCCTTTTTCTGGTTGGGATTCTGCCTTTTTTGATTTGCTTGCTTATCTTTTTCTCGTTTTTGTTGTTTTCCGAGTTTTCAGTCATTTTCACCCCCCCAGGACGAATTTTCTTCCCTTTTTGTTCCCCTCCGCAGACTACCCCACGCCCTTTGGTTTTATGGTTTTTTCTTGATGTGTTTTCGTTTTGTCCCTTTGGCGTACTGTTCCTGCCCCAGCTCCGGCAGGTTTTCCTTAGCTTCTGCTCCCCTTTTGTTTTTTTTATCCCTAGTTTTTTTGGTTTGTTTTGCTCGCTCCGAGGGCTCCTTCCTTTTTGGGCACTTGTTTTTCTTTTGCTTTTTTTTTTGTGCTTGCGCCTCCGTGCACAATTTCTTTTTACTGTGTACTTTTGGCGATGCTTGTTTCCCCAATCGAGGCTTTTCTCTTTGTTCGTTTGGTCTCTCCCCAGCGCCCATCTAAGCTTCCACCCCCCCCCCCAATTTTTCTGTTTTTTTTTTCGGTTTCGCTTTTTTTAACGTGTATCCCCAACCCCCCCGCTCCCCAAGCCGTATTTTTTTTGATTTTTTTAAGGTGCCAGCGTTTGCCGTCTTTTGAACTGCTCCCCTCGTTTTTGCTCTCCTTTTCTTCCGACGGGGTGGGTCCGTCAGAATTTGAAGAAACGGCTTTGCTTTCGTCATCGATGTTTCCGGTCTCATTTTCCTTTGCCTCGTCTCGGTTTTTGTTTCGCCTGATCTTTGTTGACTAGGTTTCCGGGTTTTTTTTTGTCTTCGTATCCCGATCCTCGTGATTTGCGTTTTTAGAGTTCCCGCTCGTTTTCGCATTTCTGCCTTCGGCTTTCCTCCTGTTTTTGCCGACTTTGTTTTTCCTCGGTATTCTTTCCCCCTTTTTAGTGCCCCCGTCGAGTTCCCTGCCCTTTGTCATTTTTATGCTTTTGATCTTCTTTGCTCGCTCATCGGTGGTTGGACCCTTTTTCCCTGAGGCCCGTTTTCGGCGGAACCCCTACTTTCGCCGAGTTTTTCACAGTTTGAGGATCCTTCGTCCTTTCTTGGTTGTCTTACACCGGGAACATTGTGTGAAGGAACCCAGCTTTTTTTTAGTCTTGACCTGCCAGTTGGCAATTTGTTTTTTTGGCGAAGCCCAAGACCCTGAAGGCTTCTTATTTTCTGTGTCAGGACACTGGTTGATTAGTTTGGTCGTCTCTCCGCCTTCCTGAGGGTCTATCCGGTCGCGGGTGTTTGCTTTTGTTCTGCATTCTGACTCTCTGGCTTCTGGTTTCTTTTCCTCGAGCTTCCCCCCGATCTCGATTGGTTCTCCCTCCTTAGCCGAGAGCGAGGAACCGGCAGATCGTTTTCTCGTTATTTTTGTCTTCTTCTTGGCTCGTCTCCGTGAGAGCACCATCCTTACCTGTTCCGTGCCTCTTGCCCTCCCTCATCGCTCTAGACCTGGTTACTCCCCTCTTGCCGTACGTTTTTCCCCTTCCTTCGTCCTGTTCTGTAGGATCTTACCCCGTTCTTTTTTACTTCGCGTTGCAGCCAATTCGTGCTTTCACGCTGCTTTTTTTTTCCCTGTCCTTCCTTTCGTCTACCCCTCTCCCCGCTCTCTTTCCTTAGCGCCTCTCCGTTCTTGTCGAGCGGGCGTGGGCACGTCTTCCCCAGGTTTCTTTTGCTGTTTGTCTTCTGCCGTGTTCACCTTTTTCTGTTGTGGTGATTTTGTTATTTTCTTTTGATTTTGCGTTTTCCGTTATGGTTTCTGGACTCCCCTTTTTTCGTACTTTAACTGGACCACTCCTTTTCGTTAGTAGAATCCGGACTCTTGGCTGGGTTGTCAACACCTTCTTCTTTTCCTCGATCAGTTTTTTTTGAACTTACGCTAGCGCGTACTTGGCCTCTTTGTAGATACGACCATTTTTTTCGTTTTGCAGGTTCTACCGTCACCCGCCCTTCTCTTCGGCCCTCGCGTTTTTGTTTTCGTCTTTTATTCTTCTGCCCAGGACATTCCACCCTAGTGCGTTGTGTGCAGCTGTTCCCCCCTCGCTTCTTTTTCAGTTCAGCTTGCCCTGTTGTGTTTTTTCTCGCGATGGGCCGACTTCTTGCGAACTTTATGCTTTGCCTCTCCGCCTCTTCTTTTCCTTCTCTTTTCTTTTTTCTACTTGGGACCCCAGTTGAAGGTTGTCTCCTCTCCTCTTCCCCTTTTGACCCTCGCCTGTTCTGGCTTTCTGAAATTTCCTCTTGATCCTTTCTTTGCCGCTTTTTTTTTGCTCGACGTCTGTGCACTTGCCCTAGGCTTTCCTAATCTAGTTTCTTGCTTGGTTTCCACTGGTGTTTTTTTTTCGTTTTCTTGATTCGTTTCCTCGCAGTTCTCTCTTGTTTGTTTTCGTCCTGTTCGTTTTTCCTCTGCCCCATGGAGACATCAGACTGCCTTTACTCTATTGGTTAGTCCAGCCTGCTTTTTTCGCTTTAGTGGACAACCCTTCGTCGGTCAATCAGTGTCCGGTTTACCCGGACCTTGCGGGTTTTGGGCTCGCTTGTTGAGCCCTCCGTTAAGACGAGTCCCCTTCTAGGCTTTTTTTTTTTTTTGAAATTTTTTGTTTGAACATCAGGCCTCAACGCGATTCTTTTGGGACGTGGGCTCTTTTCTTTTTTCCGGACCGTGGTCTGGGTCGGATGTAAGCTCTTACAATTTTTTTTTTTTTTGATTTCCATTCCTGTTAGCCAGCTGCGCCTTCCCGTCCTTCCACAGTTTTAGATGGAATCCTTTGAGTCTTCGTGCCTTACGGTTCTGCTAAAGTCTTGATTTTGTTCATTGCATGCCTTCCCAGGCCCTTGGCGGCTGGCGGCGGTTTTTAGACTTGCGTTTCTCTTGGCCCTTAGTCTTGGCGACAGAGCGCTCGACGGTTTTTTGTTTTTTTTCTGTTTTTAGTTGAGTGGCCTCTTTTATTAGCGCGGTTGTTTGTTTTGCTTGTCTCTTTTCTCTTCCTACGATGAGTTTTCTCTCTGAATAAGTCTTCCCCCTCCTGATCCTGCAGTACTCGCCCGTTCCGCCCAGTACCCAATCACCTTTGCCGATTCGCGGCGGAAGCGACCCTTTTTTCTTGCTTGATGTTGACCTCGTCCGTGTTGATCGTTGTTCTGAGATACTCTCCTTTTTTGTCGCTTCTCCGTTGCGGTTCCCCCGGTCGGCTCCTCGTTTCCTTCCAGTAACGCCTTAGGCGTTTGGCAATTTCGCAGTCACGTTCCCTTCTTGAGGTTCCCGGTTTTTTGACTAGTTTTTTTTTTGTCGCCTGTTGGGACGGGTGTCAGTCGAGTTTCTTTGCAGCTATTTTCCTTCCTTCCCCCCCGGTGGAGTATTGGTTCTGATGGTGTTATGTTTTCTTTCGGGCTTTGCCCCCGTGCGGCTCGCTTCTCTACCTGCTTAGGTTTTGGTTTTTTTTTTAACGTTTTTTTTCGGATCTGGTGTTGCGATCGTTGATTTTGATGCTGCAATACTCTCTCGAAGACACACGAGCTCCTGTTAGGGCTTTTTGTTCGTTGATCCCTTGTCTTCAGGTTTTCCCTTGGAGATTTTGTTCCGGTCGTCCTTCCTCCTGATTTGTCGCTCTCCGCTCGCCGTTGCTCTTCCTGTTCCCGTTCTTTTTCAAATGTCTCAGCACTGGTTCACGGTCAGATTTTTTTTTCAGCGAGAGGTGCACTTTGTTGTCGGGCCTTTTTGCTTTGAACGCTTTTTCGGTTCCTCGTTTTGATCCTGTAGGCTTTTATAGCAAGTTTGAGGGGGGCGACTTTGCCGTTCCTTCTTCCTCCGGGTTTGGGGTTATGAACCTCTGCGTGTGTTTTATTGTTTTGTAGAGCTTTCCGGTCGTTTCTTCCTTGTTGACATCGCTTCTCTTCAAATCCTTTTTACCTTAGCCCCCACTCCCAATGTTAGGAATTGTTAGTCGGACTCGTCCTGTTGGGTTTCTTTTCCTTATGGACCATTCCTAGTACGTCCTAGAGTGAAAGCCCGCGGAATTTTTTTTTCCGTGGTCTCGCCAGCCCATGCCAGTGAGGACCCGTTTCCCACGGATCCCTCCAGTGGATAGTGGTCCGTCTTTCTTCATTTCTTTTCGGATGGATCGTGCTTTTTTTTTGATCTCTTTTACTTCCTCTTTTTTCTTCTTCTTCTTTCGTTCCCCTTCCTTGTTTTGCAACGGTGGCACATTATGTCCTATGTTTTGTGGCTCCTTTTTCTTCCGCTCTATTGCTCCTTTGTGTGGGAACCGTAATCGTTCGCCGTATGCTCCTCCTCTCTTTCTTTTTCCTTCTGTCGTTCGCTCGTTCTCATTCGTGGCTCCCGCTCCGTACTGGCTGTTTGTCAACCCCGCAGGGGTGTGCCCGAGGCGATCCGCCCGTGGGGGCGTCCCTTCCCCGTGCTTCTAGGCTTTTTTTAATTTGGATTGCTTTCCTCGCTCATTGCGGTTGTTCGCTCCATCGCAGGATGCATTCCGGTCCCGGCGGGGCACAGTTATCTGTTTTTGTCGTTGTGGCCTTCTTTTTTTCCTTCGGCGCTTATAAATTTTCGGTCCTTTTCTTTTCCTTGACCTCCCACCCTTCCCAGCGGCCTTTTCTGCGCTTGGTTTCTTGGAATGGTTCGGACACCACGTCCCCCTGAGTTTGCTCCGATGAGCGTTTTTGACCGTTTCGATTGGTCTTTCTTTTGCTAATTGTTAGCATTTTTCTTGCGCCTTTTCCCTGAGGCCACGCCTTGCCCCGAAGTCCCCCCAAAAACTCAGTGCGGTGCACGCTTTCTTAGTCAGGTCGGGGTCATTTCCGTTCTTCCCTCTTCCCCATCGCTCTGATATTTACGGCTTTCTCTTTTAAGGGCCTTAGCTCGTTGAGTTCGTTCCTTTTCTCGGTTTAGTGACCATGCTGTTACTTTGCCCATTTCGTTGTGGTTCGCGTTAAGGCGTTTCTCGGTTTAGGACCTTCCAGAATCTCTTTTTTTCCTTGGTTTTCGGTTTGACCGGTTCTCTTTGTGTTGACACCAATTCTCCTTCTCTACTTGGCCAATTTGCTGGGATTTCCGTTTTGACTAGGTATTTTTTCGCTCCCACCGAAGATCTAGTTCTTTTGTCTGTCTGTTCAAGCAATTTGCGTTTCTGCCTGCTATGCCCCACGTACTTCTCTAGTCGACGGTGCCAGTTTCTGAGTTCCCCTTTTCCCGGATTGTGGGGTCATCGCAAGTGGGTACTTCTTCCCACCTTCTCCTTCGACAGTGAGATTCATTCCGTGTTGCGTTCGCCCTTCTGGAGTTTTTCTTTTTTTGTTCTTTACCCGATTGGAGACCTGGGCCTTTCTTTTTATCTTGTAGCGCCTTTGTTCTTGGTTTCCGTAAGTTCCATGGACTGCTGTAGGGATTCCTTTCTTCGCTTGAGTGGTGTCAATTTTGTCGCTACCTTTGCATGTTGATCTCCCCGATCACTCTTCTGACTCTCTCCTCCATGCTTGTTTGTCTCTTCCCGTTTTGTCGTATTTTTTTTTTTTTTCAACTTTTTGCCTCTTGTTCCGGGCCTTTGCTGGTCCACGGCGCTTTTACGGACCTAACTTTCCATTCGTTTCCATGGGATTTCGCTTTTTTGGAGTTCCTCTTATGCAGCTCTCCTCCCCTTCTCGCTGCTTTTGGCTCTAGCGCTTCTAGCGAACCGGTCCTGCGCAGCGCCGTTTTTTTTTCGCCAGACTTTTGGGGCGCCTTACGGTTCTTTTTTTTTTCCCTCATCCTGGTCTCCCCATTTCAAGGCTCCGTTTGAAAGTTGTCCGCTTCGGTTTTTTCCCATCTTGAACAGACGGCTCGTACGTACACCGCGTAGCGCGACCAGGGCGACTCCTTTTCCCGACTTGCAACTGATTTCCTCTTGTGCTCCCTCTCTTCCTTTTTCACCCGCTCTCCACGCCCGGGTTTCGGCGAAAAACTAGATCCACGTCCCTGCAACCTTGGCGTCCGTCGGTCCTGAGGTTCCCCAAACTTTTCCCACTCTTTTTTTCTACTGTGGCGGTTTCGTGGATCTGCCTCGTCTTTTCGGCTCCGCCCCCCACCCGTTTTTTGCCAATTTTCGGGCTTCAAAACCGTTTCTTCTACCCTGCGGTTTGCTCCGTCTTTACAGCTCTTCTGATTAATAGCATTTCGTAAGGTTTTCTTTTTTTCGGTTCTCCCGTCTTGTGGGGGGTGTTTTTTGTTTTGGTAACTCCCGGACTTGTTTGTTGAGTATGGATCCTTCTCCTACATTTTGCATTCGTGCTGGAGACCATGGGTCACGTCCCATGGTTTTTCCCCCGCAAGAACTGAATACTGGGGCTTATTGACCTCCCGTTTTCTTTTTCCCTGAGGATTTCCCCCCCCGCCGTATGGTTCGACTTCCACAACTACCTCGTAAGTCCTCTGGATTGACCTCCGAGGCTCTGACTCCAAAAAAACAACAAAGTCCAGTTCTCGACCTCCCTACCGCCCCTGCCCGCCCCTGCTTCTCCACGAGGGCTTGCGAAGGAAACGTTTTTGTAACCTTCTTTTTCGTTTGCCTGCAGCCTGATGTTCTTGAAGGTTCGGCCGCCTTGGCGCACAGTGGCTTCAGCTCTTCCTTCTCTTTTGTGCAAGCACCCTCTTCCCCATCCTGAATTGCGGACGGGAATGTGCTTTTGGCTAACGTCTTCTCGTACGCGCGGTGCGGGGCGCTCGGGACTTGCGGTTTATCTACTTGTCACTGCGCCTTTGCGTGATCGTCATTTGATTTTAGATCGGGCTTGGGCGTCCTTCTTGACCCCTCACTGAGTTTTTGGAACCCGTTTTTTTTCCCCGTTCTCTTGATGATTCGTTTGCTTTCGGCCGCCGGGCTATTTTCTCTGACCGTACTGTCCAACTTTGATCCAGGTCCGGTCTCCCCTTGCGTCCCTGTGTGCTCCTTTTTTCCACGGCGCTCCCGATCCCGTCAGTTACATTTTTAGTCGTTTGTCCAGCCTCCAAGGCTGTTCATGTGCCGTTTGTTCTTTTTTTCCCGAGTCTCTTTTTTTTCCTTTCGGTAGTCCTACTCATGAGTGATGGCGGAGGCGGACCGGCCTGCCGCCTCGTTTTTTTGTCCGTCTTCGTCTGTGCACACTCCATCCGTCTGCTGAACTATTCGGCTCCACGACTTTGGACTGATGTTCCTATCCTCCTTTTGGTACCCCCTGTTTTAGACGACCTACGAAGCGGCCCTCTTCATCCCTTTTACCTAAGCTTCTTTTTTTCTCGTCATCCCCAGGGCGGTTGCGTTGATCCACCTTCGGACACCGCTTTTCCCGAGGGCTCCGATTCGGCCACGGGATCCCTCTGATTGCTCTCGGCTTTTCATGGCTACAGTTGTCTTTTCAGGAGGATTGGATCGGGCACGTTTTCTTGTTTGCTCGATCTTTTTCACCGGCGTTCTTTGTGTTGTTTCTTCCCTCCACCTTTTTCCAGCCGGCCCAGGGGCTTTTTTGTTTTCCCTCGTGAGAGGTGTTTGCAACCATGATCCCCCCACCTTCGTCTTCTGACCCCCTCGTCCTCTTTCGTGCCGTGCTCTTTTCGGTTTCCTTTTTTGGCTCCGGATCCGTGCTGTTTTTTCCGGTACAGGTCTCCTGGTGTTTCCCCTTTTTCCAGCGGACTCTCAGGGATCCCGGTCCTTTTCGTGAGCGTCCCCACGATTTTTAGCCCTTTTTTCTGTATTGTCCTCCCTTCCCTTTAACGATGTGAGATGGGAGGATAATCTTGAGATTCCCCCCCTTGTTTTTTTTTACACATGTTTCCCTTTTTCACTAGTCTGCCGCTCGGCTTCTTCTCGATGATGTTCGGTTTCCTCCTTCGGTTCTCCTGAAGGCGTCCGCCCTGGCCCTTCACACTGGGTGGTCCCTTCCGGCCTCTTGAAGTCAACGCGCGTTGGAGTTGGCCTTTCTCTGCGTTCCCCGTTTCACGGATCGTGACACCCGGTGCGCGACAGCTTGCCGTTGTCGACGTGTCTGCTCCCATCGTTTCCCCCCCTGCTCTAGCCGCCTGAAGCCCTTTTTTCTTCCAGCTCAGCTTTCTTTTTCATCACTTTCTAGTACATAGGCAAATTTGCTTTAGGTCTTTTCAGTACGCTTCGGGTCGTGGCAAGTTCCTTGGCGTCTATCGTCTCTTTTCTTTTGCAGTCTCCCCCTGGGCTTCCTAGCTGTTGCTCGTCGTTCAGCTTATTTTGTTTTTTTTTTTTTTTTTTCCCCTTGTGGGGGGTAACCTTTTAACCCCCTGCATTTTCTTTTTTTTTCGTTTTTCCCGCCACCTACGGCCGTTCGCCTCGTCTTGCGTGCCCAAATGTGAAGTCACGTCTTGATCTTTCCGAGCGCCTGTCGTTCCTTTTCCCTTCTTGACACTCCCCTGCTCTTGATTTCACGCGCAACTACTCCTCTACGAATAGTATCTCGGAGCTTCTGCACCCCGCCAACTCCCGAACTGTCGATTGCGTCCGAGCGCTTCCTTCTGACCTTCTTTCTTCTTGATGCTTTCGTGAATTGAAGTTTACCTCTAGGTCACCTCCCTTCTCGCCTCTAGTGCCCATTCCCTACTTTTATGATGGCCCCTGTTCGTGCAGTAGATTCCAATTTTTTGAAGACGACTTTCCGGTGCTGGTTTTTTGGGGCGGCCCCCCACATTTCAGCTT
>Ga0179593_1363527_pt1 | contig 12734 bp, 9 predicted proteins | sample CZODoug2_1_08_16_FD_185931 | JGI IMG/M metagenome (GOLD analysis project Ga0179593, IMG submission 185931) | Vadose zone soil fungal communities from Angelo Coast Range Reserve, California, USA - CZODoug2_1_08_16fungal (PacBio error correction) | ecosystem: Environmental > Terrestrial > Soil >... | reverse complement strand
CTATTGCCCCTCGTTCTATAGCTTAGTCCCTCCTTCTGAAGTCCCTTTTTGTGAAGTCCACCCCACAAGCCGGTTTTGCTTGGGTCCTGCCAAAAACTTGGTTTGTTTAACTTGGCCAGTGTTTCCGCCCCCAAGCCCTGCGCTTTTCCGCAACCCACCTTAACTTTTCCCCCCCATGCCTTTTTTTCTTTCAGAAAATTTTAAGAGAAAAACGGACCTTTCATCCCTTTTTCCACTCTCTACAGGACAAATCGACCCTCTTTTTTTTTTCTAAGCAGTTAAACGTGCGAAATTCTTCTTTTTTTTGCTCGATGATTCGAAATTTAAAGCAGGATCGCTTGCAGCCTTATCCCTCTATCTCTTGAGAAGGAATATCCGAAAGATCGTTATTTTGGTTTCTGTATTAGTGAGGACCCCCGCGGAGTTTGGACAATTTGATTGCCATCGTTTTTTTCGTTCCTACTCCTTTGGAGTTTCTTCACCCGTCGGTCACGGTTATGACCACTCCCCTCAACGTTAGGCCTACCCCAATCCCGATGAGGGCCGCCACGCTGGCAATCGCCCTTGTTGCTTGACGAGTTCCCCTCTTCTTGCAGCTTCGGAAACGTACTTAACCCTCTAAACATGGTTCATGCCGACAATTCTGCCGTAATGGCCCCCGTCCGTACCTCTCTCTGATACTTCGTTTCCCCGCTTTTCAGCTTCTTGCGACACTGTTGATCGTAGACGAATTACTTTTTTCTCCCCTTCACCAGCGCTCGATGTGGTTGCCCCGATATGCCCATCATTTTTCTCCAGCCTTAGGATGGGCTTAGTTTTTTATGTTAAGAGGACCCGATTCGCTTGTCGTTGCATTGCTTCTTCGGAGTCTTGTTGACGTTCTCCTTTCATAGTTTCTAGCTTCGGTTGCCCCTCTTCCCTGTCGTTTTGGGTTGACTTGGTTGCAGGAGAACTTTTCTTGCGCTCGTGGTTTCGAAGCTTGTTTATTACCTCTGTTTTTTAATGTATTATTCCTCGAGAACCTTCCGCCCGTGCTTGCGTGGTCTTAATTTCTGCTGTTTTCAAGCGACTCTCTTTCCGAACACTGCCCTCAACCTTGCTTTTCAGGCCTTCCCCCATAGGTCCCCTGATAGCCCACCAAACCTAAAAATTTCACGTTGTGTTGACTCTCCTTTCAACAAGAGAACCACAAAGCCCCCTTTTTTATAGTTCATCCACATGAGAATTCCCAAAGTTCCCCCGCCCGCTCCTACTGGATGCCTCTCGAACAAACACGCTTTTTTTGCGACTCCCTAACCGTAATAGTTTTTCCCGTAGTTATGTTTTCTCTAAGAGCCCTCATCTTCCCCCTGAGAATTTATGTCACAGTCCTTTAAAGTAATGACTAATGATCCAATTTCTTATATCAGTCTATCTCTCCTTTCCCCCCTGCTTTCCCACCGGAACCGTACTTCATGAGATGCAGTTTATCTCGTACCCTCGTTGTCCCTAACCATTGTTTCCAGTTTCACTGGCGCCGATCCCTTCTTTGCATTTGAGCGTCTCGTTTTCAACCCAACTTCACGTTTCCTACAGATTTGCAGCGCCATCCCGTCCCAAAACTGGTGATGTGTCTGTTATTCCAGTTGCTTGGCCACGCGCGCAGCCCTCCTTGCTCCTTTGCTCCGGCACCCACCCTTGCGCGTGAACACTTCTGGTTCCCGAACGAAACATTCTCCGTCCTTCCATAGACTGGCTGGTCCGTCCCGTTCGTTTCTTTAATTGTTATCGTCGGTACCCTGTACCCTTTTATCACCCACCTTTTTTCCCCCTAGGTCAGTCCCCGGTCACTCCCTGCGCAGCCTGGCGGTAGGTCTGTACCACCGTTCGTCGGTCGACTTTTGATTTCTTTTTTCTCAACATCGAGCAGTCGATGGATCTTTCCCCGGCAACTTTTTGACACTTAGGGCTTTCCCCCGCGGTTCACTTGTTCGGGTCTTCACATGCACCCAACGTGCCATTCCCTGACAAATCTATATGATCATCGATCCTTGGATTGTTTTCATATCTTGTCCATATACCATCTTCTAACTTTTTCACATTTAACGAGAGTTGAGAGCCCCCCTTAAAGTGATACTTGATGATGGAGAGAGCATCCAGATAGACTTTTGTCCTGTGTCAGAAGCTCCCCGAATCCACCCAAGCGGTCTTTGAACAGAAGAGACTTACGATTTTTTCCAGTACGTTCCTGCTTGGTGGAGCCCGGACCACAATGTCGTTTGACATCCTTTCGAATTTTGCGCCACTCTAGTTACTTTTCCAAAGGACCAAGTTGAAGGCGGCAATCAGCGTCCTACCACGAATTCTTCTCTTCAAGACAACTAGATAGTTTTCACCCTCCTAGTTGTTGTCTGTTTTTTTTCGATAATAATAATGCTCATATCGTTGATGACGCTGCTGCCGCCGGGTATCTTAGAGGCTTGCTACCCGGTCCCCCTATCCTTTAACTTCCTGCTGTCCAACTTTTCCGGTCCTTCCGAGAACCCACCGTTACCATGTCTGTCCTTCCACTGTCCCCCCGGGTTTAACTTTTGCCCGGTGTTTTTAGCTTCTTCTTCACTACCCTGCACGGGTATATCTGTCTCCATCATCGTCCACGTTGTTTTGGCCGCCCACGCGCCGTGAATGTTCATTACCCCGGAATTCTTATCTTCGCTACCGATATGCTATTTGTCACAAAGCCTACAGTGTTAGCGGATCGATCCTGACTCCCTTCTTGGGCATTTGGACGGTCTTGTGATGCCCCTCCCCCTTTAAATTGTTTGGATGGTTCAACTTCACCTTGGTCCATTCCGGTGAAATTTCCAATAGAGGAGGATCCCCATTTTGGTATTCCCGCGCGGACCTGACTTTTCCAAGACCTACCTCTGCCCTGCTGTAGGTAGTGGCAGTTTGACGTTTTTGGCCCTCTTTGAAAGTCCCCCCTTTTTTCACTATTGTTCCGCTCGGTAGTCTCGAACCCACTTCCGTCACGTGTCCCTTTTCTCAAGAGACCAGCCTCCTAGCCTTCGTCTTTCGGTTTTAGGGTTTATCTTGTTCCGTTACGTTCGGCTTCGCAGCCATCTGGCAAGACTTTCTCGGAAGGCAAACAGGCATACTTGGGAACCCTTCTTTTCTCCCCCCCAGTTTCTTTTTCGCGTCATCTGTTCGTCATTGGCCGTTGCCTCGGTTTTCGCGCGGCGATCACTTCCCTCCGGACAGCTTAAAACTTTCTTGTGCTTTTTTTTCACAACGAGTTTTCTATCAACGTTAATTATCTTTGTGTCCGGGTGGAACGGGTTCGGTTCTGTTCTCCTTCTCTCAGATCAAAGGTGGCCTTTGTTTCTTTCTTCTTCTTAGAGACGGGAAGACCTTTTCCTTCTGGCTTGTTCGTCTCCCTGACCCCCTTCCCCCTTGCGCCATATTCATTTTTCGTGTTCCATCCCGTTCCGCGTGTTCGTCGTCCGCGTCCAAGCTATTTGCTTGTCCCTTTTTCCGGAAAGTTTGGTAACCCGGCCTTCCTGCTGTTCGGTTTTTTTTGGTTTTTCTCCCCTGCCCGATTTGAATTATTCTGTTTGTTTCTTTCAGGAGGCGATTGTCAGGATCGGCCCCCCATTTGCGGTCTTGAGGCTGCCGAGTTTCGGATTGCAATCTGCTCCTCTTTCCTTACCTCCGCAATTAAACCCCTCAAGACTTTGTCTTTTCACCCGTTTTCGGAGTTCTTTTAGGAATGCGATTTAATATCCCGAGCCCGTTCACTCCCGTTCGCCTTAGACGCGCTCCCCGCTCCATTTTTAGACACCAACGCCACAGATCTCTGTGACTTTCTGACAGCAGAGCAGAACTCTGGTCGAGCTTTCTCCCCCCCCTGATTCGATTAAGTATGCCCCCCCTTCCGCCCTTTCCCCCATCGACTTTTTTCGAATTCCCCCCATAAACATCGATTCCGGCCGAATCCTGGACCGAAATGCCCAGCAGGTCTTTGATGTTTCATCCCTTACTTTTCTCACAAGGTTTCCCGCCGGACTTTAGAACCAACTGTTCTCGTCGTTTAGCGCATTCTTAGCACCCTTCAGCTAATGTTGACGAAAAAGGATTTTCCTTTCCGTTTCTCGGCTTTGGTCGGCCAGTCCCCACCGCACAGGTGTCGATTTTTTTCCGTCTGTCGTGGAAAGTACGTAACTTCTTTACTTGAGATTCATGATCGCACCAGGTGGATCCTTTTCTTTGTTGCCTCCGTATGATTGTCCTCTTTTCCCAGTCGACCTGCCTTTGCAACGCTCTCCCACTCGGCGCGCGCTGGCCCTCGCGTTTGACCATCCGTTGTTGCCTCCAGAATAAGTCGCAGCCGAAATCTCTGATGGGAACTCCCAGTCTCTGGTTCTTGACAACTTTGCTATTCCCGCCGTGAAATTGCAGATCAAGCACCTCCCCCTAAGCGTTCAGCACTTGAAAACCCTGAGATATCGTTCGATTTTTCATTTATCCTTTTGTTTGCCCGCGTTCCTTCTTTTCCGTTTTGTTCCACAGGTTCGTTCTCAAATCTTCCTACTGAATGAAGGTTTTTTGCCTGCCGACCTCGTCCGCCTTTCCCCCTTTCTCACCAGCCCAACAACCATTTCATCCCAGGAGTTCCTGACAATTGGTGTGTTTCTCAGTGGTTCCTTCCGCCCCTGCCTCGGTCCCTTTTCGGACGGCTCTCCTTTTCCTTCATTCTTTGTTTTGAGAGATCTATAGGGGATTTCCCCTTCGTTTTCGTACATGCGTCGGACTGACCGTCTTGAACGTCCAAACATCCTTTTTGATTGTTTTTCCCCATGTCCCCCCCCCCTAACGGTGGTTTGTGTTTACCGTTGTTCCCTCCCCACTTTGTCGGCCCACCTTGCTTTCAGCCATTCAAACCCCGTATTTCCCCGGGCTCTTTTTTATGAACGCCAATTCCCCTCGACACACGGTGTTCAAATCCATGCCCTTCAAATCACTTTTCCCTGAAATTCTACCCTTCCCCGTTTACCTTTTAACGTGGCTCCTTCACTCCAAGGCGTAATAGCAGATTGTAATCAGACAGATCCTCGGTTGAAGCCTGTCTTCTATTCCGAGGCTCTTTGTTTTTCTGCACCAAGAATGTTTGCAGGGTCGTGCCCCTAGGTTTTGATTTGCCGTTGTCCTGGAACCTCCTCGCGGCTCTCAACCCCCAGCTTGCGCGTACATACCATCGATGCGTTTTTACGCCGACGCTGTTGACTTCGAGATTTTTGTATCTCTTGCCCTGCTTATGATTGTCATTGCACGCAGTTGACATTTCACTTTTTTGTTCTGCGAACCAACGCGACAGTCCCCTCTCGACGACGGCGATCTTGAGGACACGGCCGCGGACGGACCGATTCTCTTTGATCGAGAACTCGCCACTCCACGTGTGTCGCTCAGGACAATGTCGGCGCATCGCTGGTCGAACCTCCCTCTTCTTTCAACCCCACGTTGCCTCATCCCGTCTTCCGTTCCCCGGCGCTGTTGGTTTCCTGTTTTCCGCGAGGAGATGGCGGCTCGCGCCAGGTGTTCGCCCTCCGAAAAGAGTCGAGAGGCGGTGATGGTTTTCATTTTGTTGTTTGACTTGTCAATTGGCCTGGTCCCCTTTTTTTGCGCTTCGTAGCGAGTTTCATTTTTCGACGGGTTTTCGACGGTTCTCTCGTGCATTTTCCTAGCACCCCTATCTCACCTTTTGAGACGAAGCCGTTGTTGGCTTTCATTCCTTTCCTCTGGTTAAGCACGATAGCGATTTTTCAATTTCCCCGCCCCCGGTAAGATATCAGGGAACCCATCCTACCGAATTAAGCACCAACCGAAACAATTATCGTTTTGACTCTTCCTTTTTTAAATGACCCCCCCCAGCCAGCCTTCCCGACTCCCCGGTTTCTCTCCCAATTAAATGGTAGACCCCTAATTGGACGCCTGGCCTCCTGAACACGATCGATTCCGCACACGCATTTTGACAACCTTACATCTTGCGCCAATGAGGTGTTCTCTTACGAGTACTCCACTCGCTCGATTCTCTTGACTTCCGTATTTTTATCCTTTCGGACAGCACCCTTGCTTCTCTTTCTCGTGATCGACAGCCAGCCGCTTTGTCCACCCGCTACCGACTGTATGCCCCTTCACGTTGATATCGACACATTATCATTACACCCGAACCCTTCCATTTGCGCAGTTTTTTGCATGATGCCCTCTCCGACCCCTCTTCCCAGGAGCCCTCTTTCTCCTTCCGCGACCTTTTGATTTCTGACACTTGTATTCCCAGTACGGGGCAGGTTTATTTTACCGCGCCGACCTCTCTTCACTTTTTCCATTCCTTTTCCGGTTTCTCAGTTCTGGCCTGAGAAAATGCTGGTGGTAAATCCGAAACTCGCTAACCCCTTTCCTCCTTGGCTTTGATTTAGAAATTTTTCAACGTGATTTTCATGTGGTTTGCCGAACCATCCAGGGCCTTTTTCTGCCCCCTTAGGTACTCTTGCCACCTTGTTTATGTCACTGAAAGTTTGCCGACCTCCGGTGTGATCGGTGTACTAACGTCTGGTGTTGGCGGTTTTTCGTCCGTTGTGCATCGGCCGTCGCTTCGATTCCCTTACACCGGCACATTTCCGTTCCCCCAGAAACGTCCCCCGGGTGGTTGTTTACAGCCCGCAATTTCATCACACATTGCTCCCCCATCCGTCCTTATCTATGACTGTATGGATTGCTGCAACCTTCATATTTTTCACCAGCTTCGCCCCTTAAGGATCACGCGCGTTCCCCACAGCACACGAGAGCTTTGTATGATGGCGCTGAGTTCTTCCGATATTCATTTCTTGAGCAAGGTTCTTCCGTTAGCCGCATCAGCTTTTAAGTCCCGTCTTTTGGAAGCCCGCAGATGTGTGCCCTCGGTGTTACCCGAAGCCCATTGCTTTTCTTTGAGAAAGCACCAATACGCATCCTTTTGCTGGTTCTCTCGAGCTCGAGCCCCTCCAGTCTTTTTCGGCAAATCCATAGTCACCCTCGTCGTGTTCTGCATCTTTCTCGATTTCATTCATCTCCTGTTGTGTCTTTTCTAAATTTGGTCTTTCCCTCTGGTTCAGGTCCCGCGTTCCCCTGTGGTCGCGGTTGCAAGTCCCCCGCCCTATTAGTGACAGTCCCCCCGCGCTTCTTTCTCCCCCTTTCCCCCGTCCCTACTTTTTAAACCGTGCTGCGTCCGGGAACACATACCAGATTTCCCCGGTTTAAAATTGGGTGGATCTCGTCTCGGTTTCCCCCCCCCGGACCATTGCCTTGATTTTATTCTCCGGCCACATCAGTCTCTTCAAGTTGTGGTGGTCCGTGAAAAGAGATTAGTGAATTCCCCCGTGACGACAATTTTCTGGATCCCTCTTCTGTCCGTGCTTTCTCAAGAATACCGTTCGCCGCGCCCTTCCACGCTTTGGGCAAGTGGGCAGTGTTGCGTCCATGTGACTGTCCCTCACCCCCCTGTTCCCAGGTTTGCTTTTTTGTCACGTGCACGATAGTGAGTAGGTTGTCCGGTCCCCCATATCCATCGGGAAGGCTGATCAGGGGGTCCTTCACCCGTCCTGGGAACGCCCTTCAGTCGCCAATCCCTACTATCCCGGCTGAGGTTTTTAGTTTTCCTTGGCCTGTTTGCCTGTGATAACCGGTTATACTTTTACCGGCATCAGGTTTCCTGTGACGCTGAACCCCCCCTGAGAGTCTTTTCCATTTTGCTTCCATCCCTACCACTCTCGGAGCGCGTCTTGTTTCGGATCGACCCAGGCCGATATTTTCTCCCGTGTCTTCTTGTGCAGAGGAACTCCTGGCGAATCTGCGGTCTTGCTGAACCGGCATTCCGGTGTCTACAAAACTTCCGCCTCCACCAGCTGGCGTGTGACATCGTTCGGACCCTTCGTTTCCCCCCTTCTTTTTTTTCGATTGTAACCCAGCCGTCGGTGAAAATGGCAATGGTTTTATGACAAACCTGGTCTCTACACGGTGAGGAAATGCATTTCGTCGTGTTTTCTTCCTTGGGCTGCGTTTTTTCTTCGCTCACCGACACGCTATTTCAATTTGCTATTTAGTCAAATGACGCGACCTTGATCCTATCATCTCTTTGAGTTCTTCTTTCTGAAACTTGCGAATTGATCCTATTACCCTTTCTTTTTCCCACTCTTTGGGGTTTGAGCGTGCCTGCTTTCCACTATTCACCCTGAGGTGAAGTTCTCAGTTGTTCAAGAAACGGAGAGTTCTATGGTTTTCTTTTTTTGCGCGTTCTTAACTCCCCGCTGATGGTTGGTGCTGACCCTTTCGGTGTGGGTTTTGCTCTCTGAAAATCTGAGGGTGCTGGCTAGCTGTTTCGGGTGCCTACTTTCTTTTCCCAGTTTTCATACAAAGATTAATTAGTCCCACAATTCTTGGCTTTTCCACTTCTAGCCGACGCTCCCTTTCTTGAATCAATGCTTGTCGTATGATCAGGAGCACTCTTCATCCTCTGCCACTTTGCCTCTTTTGACACTGTTACCCCTCCTCCCTTCTCTTTTATTGTCGGATCTTAGTTTTTTTCCTACCCGCTCCCTTTAAAGAAACCTTGCTCTGCGCCACGCTTTCTGCTTCTCCCTTTTTCCTGAAACAGTCCCGCCAACCTCCCCCTCCTCCCCCTGCCCCCGCCTCGCCTTTTTTCTGATTGTTCGCGTGTTTCTCCACCCCCCTCTCGTGAGAGTGACCCAGCCCTCGTTTCCGAAATACCCTACAGCGTTTGCGATAGGTTTGCAAGTGTGTGATTTTTCCTCTCGGCGGTTTCTAACGAGCGATGAGCCCAGACAGGCTAATGATGCGTCCCAGTAGAGAATCTTGAATTTCTCAAGTCGTCTTCCTGACGTTTGCCTAACAGTCTTTTTCGTTCCTGCGCTTTTAATGCAGGCGCTTAGGCACGCGCAAACGCCGAGCAACCCATCTCGGGCCCCGCACATTTCGCACAGCCATTGTGAAGGCTTTGTTCCACTAACCGTTTTCTCCCTTCGGCCTGAAACTCCCCGGTGCAATGAAAGTCAGAGAGTTTCTAGCAAAGCCACCGAGATCAACAGATTTCCTATGCTTTGATAAATGAAAATGACCTTGACTTGGTCCGGTTCAGTACCCATGTAGTTGATCTGCTGGATGCGTGTTCCTTTTTACAGGTGCAGAGGTTGTCATCCACCCCCTTAATTTTCCAGAAGAGGGAGACGTGGGTTCCACCCCACTGTGTGCCGCCCGACTCACTATCAAGCGAATACTCTTCTATTGCTTGTTTCTCTGCCGTCTTCACAAGTGTTTCTTTTACGGACAACCACCTTTCCCTGAACTCCTGAGGCCGTGGGCCACTGCCTTAGTCCTCTATCCAAGAAACAGCGATTGCAGCCTCCACTGCGGATAGACCGTTCTTTCCCTCTCATCCTTCCTTTTTGCAAAAACACCGGTTAAACATTTTTTCGTCTTTACGTTTTTCCCCGATTATGGCGTTCATAAAATTTTTCTTTTTATTTAAGGTTTTCTCTGCTGACAGGCCGCCTTTCTACCACTGCGCCAAGCTTTAACAAAAACACATCCGGGAGTTTTGCAATGAACTTAAGCCTGGGCTGGGGTGTGACATACATGTAATTCCTCAGCATTTCCTTCTTCGTTTGCTTTGAGTCTATCTTCGTTGTGTTTTCTGATCTGATAATGGGCACGATCTAGACCGTACCTCGGCCGTCAGGCCTTCGTCCCCCCTCGGTTCTTTGTGGTCATGCACCAACTCCTTTGTGAGGGTTGTGCACGCTTTTCGCCCAAGTGGTTAGAAAATATCTTTCTCGGTCTTCCATTGCCCCACCACCAACCTTAACTTTTCACAATGAGAGCTCTTCGCGCCCCGCCACCGCCTATTAGTTGAAAGGCCTACAATCTGGGAACCCCTCGGCCTGGAACCACCATTAACCCCCCGCCTGTCGGAAATGAGGGTCCGCCCCCTCCCTGCGTTTCGGTTAACCCCTTTGAAAACACCACCGCACCGTACAGTCGCCCATCAATCTACGCGTCCAAAGATACCAGCCATACTCGGCAAAACCTGCTCCAGCCCGCGACCTCGTCTCTCATCCTTCTCCCATCCCTCTTCCATCGCCGACGCAACTAACGGTACGCTCTCCCGTCCGTCCGCTTTTTATTCGCTCGTCTACTTCACGGGCTGGGTCCTCGAGAACAGTTCCCGACGCTCCTCGGTAAAGCGACCCATGACATACCCCTCCCGCTTACCTATGAGAAACTCAAGAGTTGTTTAATCACGCCCCCCTTTTTTTTGGACGACTGGACTCTCCCCCTTTTGTTCTTTTCTTAAGGCCCCCTACCATCATCACTACCCCAGCCATCGAAGAGGGGACCGGTACCCGGTTCCTTTTTCCATCCCCCGTGTGCCATTACCAGTCAGGCGTCTTCCCTAAATCTGCCCCTCGACCTGTATCTCTCCGCCTCTCATCCAAGGTCGTTCCACCTACCGTTTATCTTTTCCCCTATTTATGATTATTGGAGGAGGGCGGTACATAAGAGTTCCTCGGCCGACTACCACACCTTAGGACCAACGCTCTCTCCTTCAATTTCTTCCAAGCTACTTCCGCTCAGCTCTCTCCATCCACCCTTTCTCCTCCCCCTACTCTCTCCCTCCTTCTTCCCTTCCCGTCAGCCGTTCGCCCATACTTTTTACCTTCACTCTCCCCTCCCCCCTTTCGACTCCTCAATTCGTCTTGCCCCCCTCTAGATGATTATTTTCTCTTTTCCCGCCGCTTACCTCCTTCCTTACTTCAGTTGACCACAGCATAGGCACTGGAAACGTATATGTCCTCGTTCTCCTCATGTCATCCGGTCTTTTGCCAATCTAACTGGTTCTAGACTAAGGATCGGCATTAACCGAAATGTACAGGCGGCCAGACCCATCACGAGGCCGGTACCCCCGACTTTCGCGGTGGTGCTTGAGCGTTCCTGACCTTTTTTCCTATGCAGAGTGAAACTTTTCCCGAGTGAAACATCGACCCGCGTTGTTCTTCGTTTTCCTTTGGCAGGTTAGTTCCGCGGTGATCTGTTCGGCCGGACTTGTGAACATGGCATGACGACCGTTCCCTCCCGTGTTAGCCGCAACATGGCCTATCTTTCGTCCCTAACAGGCTTCCACATCACCTCTGCCTGAATTCAAGTTCATTCTCTGGATTATTTCTCTCCTTCAGCGATGAGCTTTTAGTCGAATACTGCCCATCTAGCATGTGTTCGACACCTCTTTCGGCGCGTGTTTTAGGGTCATTGCTTTTAGTGGCTTGAAGAGACCCCTTCCTTATCCGGGAGCCTAGTTGGATCCTTTTTTCGACTTGTTTGACGGCTTCTATCCACAGCCCTCTTACCAAGTTTTGCTTATACCCTCCGTCCACAGCCCTTGCGTGGGATGCGAGGTTTCCTTCCCCGATTATCGAGGCTGACAAGCAGAAACCGTCCGCCTTTCCACCTCCGTTCGAGATCCTGGCCCCCCTCGTCACGAATTAAGCCACCCCTCCCCCGGAGTGAGCGGAACTTCCCCCTTCCGAACCACCAACGTCCACGGTTCTATCCCCATGAACTGAAATTACCGCCCCCCCCCCGACCTCAGAATAGGTGGGCGCCTTTAAGGGACCCCCCGTATCGTGATGCCACATCAGTAACCCCTTTCTCCCTTTCGCCAAGGTTAGCATTTTTTTTTTTACGGACTCCATCGTCAGAGCTGTATGAATTGCTCCTTTCCAGTCATTTCCTGCCCTCAGCCACCGAGATGCTTTAATAGTCCCCTCGACCCCCAGTCCACAAGGCCTCCTCCGGCTGCACGTTGCTCGAACATGGGAGTTATACCGCCTTCCCCTTTCGAGTGGAGGTTATCTCCTCCCTAGCAAACCACCTCCCCTTCCCCCCACGTCCGTCCTAACAGCTGAGAAGAGCCAGGCAACCAATGAGTTTGCGCATAGTTTCCTTCAAATACGTGCCGGGTGCCGGCACTCGTCTCCCTCCCCTTAAATGGAGGTAAGAAGTTCGGCGAGACAATCCGGCTTTCCGACTGCCGAAACACCTTGCCTCATCTTTGTCTGCTTTTTCTTTCCCCCAAACCTTTGCCGCCTTTTTTTTTTTTTGTTCATCTCCGTGCCAAAGATGAAAGTACTTCAAGGTTCTTCACATCGTTAAAGGCTTTTTTCAAACGCCGAACGCAAGGAGGATTGATTCTAGATTCTTTTCTGAAGCCCTCCCGCCCGTTTTTCCTCCCCCACGACGTGCGCATCCGCGATGAGTGCACCGATGGCCCCTTTCTTTTCCCCCGCAAACGGTTTCCGGGTGTCGGGTCCTTCTCCTTGAAATCCACTTTTCTTTCATCTCTAAATTAGGCTTGCTGCCTCATTCATAACCCTACATTTCGTCTACACTTCATTCACTTTCACGCGCGTGCTTCCGCCCCCATCCCTTGGAGTCTCCGCGATATTGTTCTTTTCTCCAAGGTCCCGGTAGCCGACACCCCTAAAGCGGGAACCGCCGCTATAGGGGTTTCGAGTTCGTGACCGTCCCGCCTTTTCCGTTGGTTCCGCTTCACTTCCCCACAGTAGCAATCGCTGCCTTTCCGCGAACTAGATGGCATAACTAGAAAAAAGATAGCGGCCAGCCTCGTAAGCACTAATTTTTATTATGAA
>Ga0179593_1196725_pt1 | contig 12734 bp, 8 predicted proteins | sample CZODoug2_1_08_16_FD_185931 | JGI IMG/M metagenome (GOLD analysis project Ga0179593, IMG submission 185931) | Vadose zone soil fungal communities from Angelo Coast Range Reserve, California, USA - CZODoug2_1_08_16fungal (PacBio error correction) | ecosystem: Environmental > Terrestrial > Soil >... | reverse complement strand
CCGTCCAGTCCCCCCGGCGACAATTTTTCTCGTTTAATTACCCGGGAAGGATCTGAATTATTTTTCGTTCCTTGCAGCCGGCCCGAGAAGGAGTTTAAAGGCTTTTTCCTTCTCTTCTCGCGGCGGATCTCGGATAAACCGGCAGAGAATCCCCCCCTCGTGTAGCTCTTTGGCGCCTACTGAGGGCACTTCCAAAAACGAGGTCAATCTTTCGTTATGTAGTGACGTTCAGCTGCTCCGCTTTCTCTCTCAGCCCCTTTTCTTATGCTCAGTTCAGTCTAATGAATAAAATATTTTTTTAGGAGATGCTCGCACACGTCTTCCCTCTCGAGTTGAAGCTTGTCGTCGCCGCGTATCTGATCTGACGTTTCTGACCGACTATCCGTCTCCCTTCCCCACATTACCTAGAGACACTTGAATGTTGACGGCATCCTCCTTTCTCGAGCGCGTTTTCATTGGAATATGGATTGGACGCTCTCTCTCTTGTTTCTTTCTCTCCTGCGAATCGGCGTCTTCATTTTTCTCCTCTCTTCTTAGCGTTTACGTCCCCTTGCGCCGGAGCAAGCAGGACGAGATCTGTTCAGCTGGAGCAGCTTTTTGCCTTCTGTATCTGTCTTCTTTTCTCTCGCTCGTGTTTGAAGCCAACGGAGTTTTCCAGATTAAGAAATGCGTCTCTGACAGGTTGACCATTTTCTCCCTCGTACGCGCGAAATCTGCCTCGTTGTAGTATATAACAGCTTGCGGCACCTTTTCAATTTTTTTCCCTGTCCGGTTGCCTTTTGATAACTTTTTTCTCAATCCGAGGTTTTTCCCCCCCCCGCTCTTGTCTTTAGAGGAAGAAGTCAATGCTGGCCACGACCTATTTGCTGTGGATCGATCCTTCTTGGAAGGCGCTGTGCTTGACTTCAGTCGTCCTTTTTCATTCTTCCGATAGAACGGCGCTCTCCGTCGCCCTTTTTGTTTTTAAATATCTGCTAGACCTCCCCCTTCCCTGGTTGGGGCAGATGGTAAGGTATTTTCGACAGGCAGAGCGACGCTTCCACCGAGCTCACCCCTCCTTGAGCGTGCCTCTCGACCCAGTTTTAATAAGAGGTTTTTTTGAGATAATGCAATCCTCCCCCTATCCACGCTCTTCCCTCCCCTTTTGTTGAGAGAGCGTTTCAGCGCGGCGGTTTCTTCTCCCCCCGTCTCTTCCTTAACTGAGTAGGATATGACTGGAAGATTTCCGCTTCCTCTTTGCAGTCCTCTCTTCCTTTGCGCACCAGAACGTCCATCTCCCCCCCCCCGCTTTGAGTCGGAGCACTATATTTCACCCTCTCTTTTCGCCGAGTTTTCGTCTTTGAGATCGATGTAGTTTTTTTTTGTTTTGTTGACGTGCTCAGTTTTTTTCCTTCTCCCAGGGCTCATTCCAAGGAAGTCTCGCTAACCATAATCGCTTTCCCCCTCATAGCGTCTTCATCCTCAATGTAAACGCGTGTAGGGGAACCAGGCCTCGGATTGGATGCCGAAAATAAGTTTCTCTTCTCTCTCTCAGCAGCTTTTCTTTTTGACCCCCTCCTTGGCCGTTGCAGATCTTTTCTACTCCCCGGTCCAGTCACGATTTTTCTCGTGGATTGCCTGTTCGGACTCCTCTTTTACCTATTCGATCAGGAATTCTACCGACAGATAGTTATGTTCGTTTACCGATCTCTTCTTTCTTTTCCCCCCTTCCTCTTCTCAGTGAGTCTTTTCCTCCTGCCTCCAAACTGATTATCGTCTTCTCATCCCAGTTCTTTGCCTCCCCTCTTCGAAGCGTCTCGAGTAATGAACCGAACTAGCTGATCCTCTATCTCCTCACTCCTCTCTTTTTTGTCAACGGGCACGGTTCCTGAAGGCCTCCTCCCCCTTACCGTGAGCTTATGCACTGGCCCCGTAGAACCGTCTCTCCCTTCACACCATTTCAGCTCCTTTCCGGACGAATCCAACCGCTTTGCGAGCTCTACTCTTTTTTCTCATCCACTTTCAACGGAGTGATTTTCTTTCTTTGTCCGATAGGCTTCTTCCCCCACTCGAAAGTCAGGAGAAACAAGATGAAAAAGGAACTCCCTGACTCCATGATATTGAGGAGTTGTTTTGACAGTGCATCCTTCTCTTCGGCCCTTTTGCCTATGTCTATTCCCTATGTCTCCGGCGCTCTCCTGACTCAGAGAGGTTTAAAATTTTTCATTTTTCGAACTCCCTTCTTCGGATCGGGCGTCCGGATTTTCCCCCCTACGTAGATACGTCTTCTCCCCCAGTCTATCCTTTAAGCTCGGATGCTCGCCTCGAGAACGCCTTTCTAGTGTGACACACAATTCTCTCTATTCCAGGTTTTTGAAGTTTCCTCCAGAGATGTTTTTCTCTGATGGTTCAGCTTTTTGATCGCCGGCGTGTACCAAACCCCGTAGGCGACGCCTCCTTTCTCTCGCGCACAAATCTCCTAGAGAATCTTTTAGACTTCGTCAAAGTAGGCTGTCCTATTTTTAACCTAAGCTATTTTATTCTGTTAGTTTTTTCTTCGTTGCTCTGGAGCCCTACACGCTAGTGGCTCAGAGTCCACTCTATAAAAGGACGAGTGCGTCCTATCCGATATAAGGATATGGTCCACTAACTCTCTTTTCACTTTTTTACATAGCCCCCCCCCCTGCCTCGTTTTTTCCTTCTTTCCCCTCACCCTTCAACAGAGAGTTCTTTTGGCGAGAAGATGCCGCTCCACTGTCCCCTCGAGCTCTTTAAAGGTTCGTTAATTGGCTCTACCTTTTCTCGTCTTTTTTCTTTACAGAGCTCTCCGGACGCTCTCCAACTTTCAGATTTACAACGCCTCCCTCCCGCCCGGGCGACTTTGTCTATTTCTTCTGAGTTCAACCCTGGAGACAGATGATCGGATTTTAGTCTTTCTCTCTTCCCGTTTCTTCCCGTCCCCTTGCGAGCTGTTGGGCAAAGACCCCCTTTCTTCGTCAGTCTAACGGCTTGGGAAGCTTCATTTCCGCCCCCCACCAGTGCTTTCTCAGTCGTGGGCAATTCCCCATCTGGAGAGAAGAGATTTTTAGCACGAATTCCTCTCTCCGTTCCTCCGTTTTCTTCCCCACTCGGTTTTCTCGACAGCGACTCCCCCCTTCTTAACGACAAGGAGCCAACAAGGTTCCCCTCTGATCGGGGTCCTTTCCGGTGGAGATTTTCCTACGCCGGCCTTCGCCCCAACTTCCTCTTCTCCCCCCCCTAGAAGTTTTTTCCGTTCGGGACTTGAGGTTTGTAGTAAACCTCTCTTTCCTCCTTTCCCAGAAAAAATGATATGAAGTCTCTGATCGCGGCATAAAGATAAGTGATCTCCGGCTCCTGCCGGTCCGGGCCGAGCGCGTCTGACTTTTTTTTCTACACGAAGTGGTGGTCGTCAGCTCCTCCTCTCCAGCCGCAGGCGCCCTTTTCTAGCTGTGTGAACGTTCTACCCCATGATTAGAACAGGCTGTTTCAAAGTTTTCTTTTTGTGTCACCCACGATCTTGTCCAGCTCAAACCAACTCGCGTCGCCGCGGAAATCTCCCTTCGCTCGGTATAGTTTTTTGTACCTTTTCTTTATGATCTTCCCTATTTTTATTTATATAGCCTAGTTTGCCCAGATGCTTCCACTTTTACATTTTCTGCGACTTTTCTCCTTCAGTCCCCCCTCCCTCATCCTTCTATTCGCCTATGAGTGATTTTAAGGTGATCAGTCTTCCTCTGACTCTGCAACGTGATAGGTGGAATTTTTTATTTACCATCTTGCCTCTTTCTCTCCCCATCAGTGCTGACGAGTTTGAATTCCCTGATATGATAAGATTTCCATCGTCGTCTTCCCCCCCCTCGTCATTCGAAGCGAATTACCGCGATGCTCTTCTGTTTTTAACGGTTTTTATTTTTCGCCCAGTATGAATTATTCGACATTGTTGACCTACTTCTTTGTAGTTATTTCTTTTAGTCCCCTCTTCAGATAAGTGAAGCTTTTGCTCGAATTTTTTCAAGCCCCCCCCCAAACCTCCGCTCAGAATCACTTTTTCTTCCCTGAAGATAGCTCCCCCTTCTCTCCTTCTCGTCTTTTCTCCTCGATACAGCATTAGAGACCCCCCCGCCTTCCAACGCTTCTCTCTTCTCTGATACCAGAGACGATAAGCTGCTTAATCGTTCCTCCACTGCGGATTCGCTGCCCTATTGGTCTCTCTAGCTATTACTTCTTTCTGGAGATCAGAGGGCCACCCCCGCCTAGGTCCGGCCGCTCCCTCCTTCTTCCGAGAGTCATGGCCTGACTTCCTTCCTTTTCGTTACTTCACTCGACTCCAGTTTTCTCGCCCTCGTCCCCATTCCAGCGAGGCAGCTCGAGTCGTCCTAGTTTGCTAGAGATTTTAGATCTTCCTGTTTACCACCGACGATGTTACACTCCTTTTTTCGTTGAGATGGGAGTCCTTTTTATAGGAACGATCACTTTCCCCTCTTCGACCGGATATTTCCGCTCTTCCTTCGATGTCCCCAAAACCACTGCGTGCCTTAGCACCCTCTAAGGAGGGAAGAGATAGTAGTCGTCTCCCAAGGTTGTTCACCCGTCATTCGCTCTATTTCCCCCTCGTGGTGTGTTGAAAAAGTGACATCACTGGACTTCTGGCGACCCTAGAGCTTCTTCGCGTCGCTTTTCTTCAGTCATCCCCCCTCCTTTCGATCTTAAGACTTAAGACCTCAACTGCCGTAAAGGAGTACGCGCCCTCAATTTCTCGTTTCATACGACCACCTTTTCCTTTACTTTGAGATCCATTCTTTCCTATCCTGTTTTTTGTGTGTTCCTAGTGAGGGCCCTTTCATCGTCCAGTACCCTTCTTGTTCGTATTTCACTCCTTGTTTTTCCAGATGCTCCGCACTTGTTCGACTTTCTCTCTTCGCTTAAGGACCTACTTAGACTCCAACTTCGTTCAGAATGCGCTCTCTCCTCGATCGACGTCTGTTCCTCCGCCTTGCCAGTAGTAAAAGTGTTTCAACCCAACTCCCCGATTCATTTTGGGCAGATGAGTACCCACATTCTTTTTCCCATCCGCAATACGAACCCCTTTTCAGTCCTTTAGTTTCATACTTCACGACCCCTTTTTTGTGGAATCGCTCTCTTAGGGGAGAACGAACGGAGTATCGTCTCCTCCTTTCTCTCGCTTTCTTCCCTTCTTTCCGCATTGATGAGCGCCCACAAGAGTTCCCATCTTCTAGTGTTAACTTTTGAAGATCGATGTACCAGAGATCTTCTATAGAAATCTTCTCTCGAGAGATGAACTGCGCTTGCCTCTTTGGAGGAGAGAGTTGAAGGTTCCTATTCTTCCTTGGAACTTTTCCCGCCTTCCGGTACTTTTTCCATTGTCTCCTCGAGTGAGAAGCTACTCCCCGGGCCGTCCCCCTTTCGTGTTTTTTACTTTTGCGCGAAAAGATTTTTCGTCTTTTTCTCAAGCTACATCTCTCGCCTCTGTGGAATCCCTATTTTTTTCTCTTCGTGGGCGCTCTTCCCGAATTTTTTCTTTGGTCGGCCGTTAAGTCCAGAGTTTCTCGATGTTCGAAGGTTGGGCTCTTTTTCTTTTCTAGCTTCTACATCTCAGGAGCAGGAATAGCATGGATTTTGCGATGTTCTTTCTCACCAAGTTCTTTCTGGATAGTTCGCGGTCATTCCCTTTCACAGCTTCCCCTTTAATGATTATTTTTTCACGGCAGGACCCTAGGCGTCCTCCTTTAGGCGAATTCTTCTAATCGTTCCAGTGGCCCCCTAACCAGTCACAAGACCTTTGCTTCCCCACCCGTAAGAGTTATTTCCTGTTTTTGACTTCCTTGACTGACGCGGTATTTCCTCAGATGACCCTCTTAAATTCGCTCTTCTCTCCTCTTGCTCCCTTTTCCCAAGAACTGATTTTCTCTCCCGATTACAGTTCTGAGCCTCACTCACCCTTTTGAACGTTGAAGCGTCTTCTTCAGTTTTTCCCCTGCCAACGCTTTCTAGACATGTCTTTTAGTGTATGTATCTGCCTTGCAGAAGACCTGACTCTATCCAGTCTTTTCCATTCCCAGCAAGCCCCGGTGAAAATCAGGTTCTCTCCCCTGTCGAGCAGCCCCTTCCGGTGACCTCTTCCCTCTGGAGACAGAGACGCTCTTCCGAGGCGACTCTTCTTTCCTCTTGAACTCTCTTTTTTTGGCCAACAGTTTCATAGAAAACGTTTTTTCTTCTTTTGTGAACACTTCTTTACCGCCCCAGAGGTTTTTCTTCTACCTATCTCCTACCCATTTTAACACAGCTCGATCTTTAGTCCTCGTTCTGTATCCTTCCTTATTACTTACGCCCACCCCCCTTCTACGAGCTGCACGTCTCACCGCGTTCGTTTTACCTTTTGCACGGAGTCCTCCTTCCTCCCTTTCTGGTAGTGCGAGGAGTGACTGACCTGACAGATTTTTGACGTCCCTTTCGATCGACTGTTGTCCCCGTTCGTTGCGATTTTTCACACTTTCCTTCTTGGGTTCTCCTGACCCCAGGCATGGGTTTTCTCTGGATTCTTATATTCTTCCTGAAGGAAGGAAAGTAAGCGGCTTGGTAACTTTGTTCTCTTTTTCAAGCGTGGAGCTCTTCCCAACTGGACGGAGGGTTTTCCCCCCTTGGGGAGGCCCTGGTTTTGCTTTGACAGGATTCCCGGAGACGATTAGTTAGAGACCGATCTTCCCACGACGTACTCGAACTGTTAGTTGTTTTCTACTCCTGTCCTCCAGACCCTTTCAAGAGATGCGAGCCCCTTTCTCTTTGTTTCCCGCCCCTATTCTCTCCGGGATCGGCCCTTAGGTTTTGCTGAAAGGCGCCCCCTTCAGAGTTTTGGTGCCAAGTTGGTTTTTTCTTTTTGCTCTAGACCCTTCCCTTGCTGGTTGATTGTTTTGCAGATATACGGGTTTTAGAGAGGCGTCGGCGGGCTTTCTTTACTGCGCGACGAGCCTAGCTTGTTTGGCGCGAGGAACTTTACTCCGCGTTATGGTCCTTGGGTTTATTAGGCCCTTTCCCCCGCTCCCTCGAGTATTGGTTCTTGTAGGTGAGGTTTTTCTCCGTCCGACCCCCCCCCCCCCCCACAAACTCTTTCAGTGTTTTTCTGCCTTTGGTGCCGCGCTGGAACTTTACGCCCCGAGTTTGGGGTTGCTTGATAGAACTCTCTCTTTATCTGTCTGCCGCGCGCACGAGCGTGGGTTCTCCCTTTTCCCTCCCCCGAAAAGCCCCAAACGACTCCCCCAAATAGCAAGTTCGAGTGGACGATCGCCAGCCCCCTCCGTTTGTACCGTTTTTTCCCTATGTCTCCTTGAGTTTGGGCAGTCTCCTCAGATGTAGTTAGAATAATGTGGTCAAGAAGGCCTCTCCTCCGATGCCACTTCCCTCATGAAGAAAGTAGGGCTCCAAATTGCTCTCCCGCAGCATTTCTCTCGATTCTTTTTGTTGGACATGAAGGAGTTTCTTTTTCTCTCCTAAGGAGTATCTTCAATGATCGGGTTTCTTTCCCCCCCTGCAGGATCTTTTGACGTACTTTTCTTCGTCCCATTGCCCTTCGCGCTGAGCCCCCCGTTTTTTATACCCTGCTATTTTCCGCGTACCGAGCTTGACTTTCCCCTTCTACCATTGTAGGAAGAGCAGCCTACTCTTTCTCTGCTGGCGTATCTCCGGAGAAAGGTAAAAACTTGCGTTTCGAAAGCTCCTGAGTTTTCCCGTAGGTTAAGGAAGTCTTTCTTTTTCTGTCACCTCGAGAGCCTAGTCGGATCCGTCCCCCCCCGCTTTTTTGTAGTAGCTTCGAAGCTTTCTACGCTCGCGCCGCGTTTTTTCTCTGAGACTGACTTTTTTTCTTCTCTTAGTGTTCGTCGGACACGTAACCTCCGCAGAAACGACCTTCGGACATCTGTCTTGACATGATTCTCCGTTCCCTTCGGCAGCCTCTTCCTTCGAAAGTTTTAGTTGTTCCTGCTATAGAGACGCGTAGTGTCAGTTCCTGTCTCCGCTTCGGAGCGGTTCCTTCCCCTTGAGAATTTCTCTCATACTAGACGGTTCTTCCTTCCCGATACGCGAGCATGACTGTTTTCTGTTTTTCCCTTACGCAGTTAAAGAATCACTCGATCTTTCCCTCTCCCTCATATTCGTGCGATTCTCCTTTTCCTTCTGGAATGGACCAGAGGGAAGTGTTCCATTCTGACTTTTTTTAAATAGGTTTTCTCCCTATCACCGATATTCTTCCCTTCCCTTTTTCAATGCCTAACGGGACATAGAGAAGAGCACTCTGAGGTCTACTCTGGGACCTCCTGAGCTTCTTCGAAAAAAAGATTTTATTTAATTTTGATTGATTTTTTTTTTTTCCAGACTGATGGCCCTTCTTTTCTGGTAGCGATTGGTTCCTTGCTGTTTCCCCTTCTTCCCATCTTCGATCTCGACGGAGAGTTTAGTATAAAAAGCAGTTTTTTGGGAACCCCTTCGTTTTCCTTTTCCGGAACGGCCAGGTTTTTCTTGTATGGTGTTTCTGCCCCCCGAGCCAGATTCAAATCTTCCCCCCTCCTCTTAGCGTTCGCCGACCCTCCCCTCTTGAAGACAGCGTCCCTTTTTCAAGCCATCCCCCCTCCCTTTGCCAGCTGATCTATTTTACTCCTTCCTCCCCGTTTGTGTTGATCTATCTTGCGTGGCCAGCTGTGCTTCTCTTCATTTTCTTCCCCCTTCGGTCCGTGAGCTTTTGAGTCTCGAGTCCTGCCATCCCCCCCCGAGACGAGAGATGTTTGACTTCGCTATAGGCCCTTTTCCCCCCAGAACTCCCCCAGACGACCCCACCCTTTTTTTCTCGGAGAAGTTCAAGCTCCTTTTCCCCCCCCCAAACCGTTTTTTTAGTTCTCGGTGTCTTAATACGATCCGTCTTATCTATGACATACTTTTTTTCTACTTTCCTCCCATAGAACAGGTCTCCTTTCCCCTTCCTGATTTTTTACCCCTCCCCCCCCCCCAATTTTTTTGCAACTGACCATAGTCGTATCCCTTCCTAAAGGTCAAAGGTCTGTTTGGAGTCCCCCCAGGCATTTATTTGCCTTATCCCCTGGCCCCCCACTGTCCTTGAGAGAGCGCCCTTTCGCATCTTTTTAAATTTCAAACTTGTATTGACGTGCGAGGTTCCCAGTCCCGGCGTCCTCCTCTTTTTCCCTTTTTTTGCCGCCTTAGCCCCTGTTCCCTTTCCTATCCGAATTATGATATACTCTTCTTTCTGGAGGCTCCTAGATACCTGTCTTTTCTTTCCACTGCTCCCTATTCCGCCGCCCTTGCGGCCTTTGACTTGTCGCACAAACTCTTTTTCTCCGTTGTGCTCCCTCCCTACGTTGCACTTAAATTCTTCTAAGAAGGGCTCCTCCCCCTGCCTGCCCCCCCCGGTCCTCTATGCTACCCAGATTTCTACCGACGCATCTGAGAAGATTTCTTGTGCGCTCTTATCTTTTCCACGGGAACCCGCGATTCTTCCTCCCCCTCACTAAGGACATCCGTACCTGCTACTCGTGGAAGTCTCCAGAGCGACTTTTCCCCTCCGCAAGAAGTCAGCTAAGGGAAGCATAACAACGAAGGTTTGCTGACTGAGATCTATAGAGTTGTGACGCTCTCCTGAGAATTACTTAACAGGCGTTACTTGTAGCCGGAGAAGATTTTTTTTTTTTTTTCCTCTCTCGGCGGTGCGGGCTTAACAAGAAACCCAATGAACCGCGTGCGCAGCTTCTCGCAAAGTCACGCAGGACTTTCCTGATATTGGAAGCTTTGGGGCTTCTCCCTTGCACAGGTCGATATCCCGCTCACGGAGGTTGAGTATCGCTTTACACCACGACTTCTCGGCTATCTCCTGCGCTAAGACCTCAGCGGACACCGTCTTGGTCTCACTTTCTTCGGAGAGTGACGGACTTCCTGTAAAACAAGTAAGTCCCCCAGATCTTTGCCGCCGGAGAAAAACGTAGCGCGGGAAGTAGAATTTGCTTGTTTCTCTCGCTTGTCCGTCGATACGATTCCCTCCCACTTAAAGTTCCCCTGCAACACTTGTGTTTTTTGATACCAGTTTCTACCGCTCTGCAATAATGGTGTTTCGTCTTTATTCTCAAGATGTTGAGAGATGTCTTGCTTTGTGATTCAAAGTGCGTGAACACCGTCGGCGACCCAGACGCCCGTCGCGCGTCAACCTCTTTCCGCGCGCCTCGTGGTAGTCCCCAATCGTACAACTAGTTTTTGATGCCACAGCTAGCCCCGTCAGACTAAACTCACTTCCATGTTTTTTTTCTTTGAAGGATCCTACTACCAAACTAGTGCGTGGCGGTAGACAGAAGAGCCCTCCGCTTTCTTTCTCAGAAAGCCCCAGGAGACCCTGGATCAATACGCAGAGTACCGTGACCCCTTCGAAAAAGGATCTTTTCGTCTTTTTCCGAAACCCCGCCAAATCCCCTAGAGTCGATGATGTTGTAGCCCGGACGACGCTCTGCTAACACCCTTCAGTTGGTTCCGGATTCCTGTGAATCCAGCTCTGCACCCCCTTGTACTATTGCGAGAGGTAACCAACTCCAAGAAGACCGGAAGATCCGAAGACGGCGTATCCCCGTGAAGCATAACCACACCGCAAGAGAATCGGATACGTGGTCTATCCGGGCCTCTTCTCCTAGCAATAGATGGCTACAATATGCCGGTCGTTTCTTTCGAACAGTAGCTCCCCCCCGAAGGTCCCCCTATCCCTGCTCTATTCTTCTTTAAACCCTTGTGACTCGTCGAGGATTCCCATGATTTGGGACGCTGCGTTGTTGGTCCTCCCCAAAAACCTTTCGGTGCCGCTTTTCTTGGCAGTTCGGCGCGCTAGGGCCGAGGCGCCTCCCCTGCCCGGAGCTTGAATACTCCCCCCGATTCTTCCGACCCCCCGCTGCGGTGCAGTGCCTATCCGCTCTTCTACGATGCACTCAGGCGACAATTGTGACCCAGCCTTCTTTGTTCATCTCACGGAAGCGACTGATCTCTCTTGATTAGTACTCCGAGCCTCTAGCACCCACCTTACGCGGCCGTTGCTTTCTGATCCTGCTGATTTCGTCCTCCTGAAACCTGCTATAGCCACACCTAAGCACGGCCTGTTACCATAGCCATGATCCCGCTCCACGTAGCCTCCCAACAGATGACTTTGACGCAGGTCGAAGAGCCTGGCCGACGTCCTTCCCGTTATTTTGCATGACCTCCTTTCTCCTCCTTTTCCTTTTCTCCGTCTGATCTCCTCTCTTTGTTATTATTTTCGCATTTGGCGATTAGATCTTCCGTTACTGTGTCCCCCCCCCCCCGCCAGCGTTTCCACGCCAACCCCTTCCGCCGTCCCCCTTACGCCTATCCTCATCATAAAGTTATCCGAGGCCCTGAAGCTTTCGGTCCTCGCGTCCGACCCCTTGTTTACGTCTCTACGCCAGGGCTTCCCCTTCAGATCCGCCCTATCCGAAGGCTCTTGCGCGAGATGTTGTGGACCCCGTTCTCACCCCCTCTGTGATCCCTAATGCCTTTTTTCACAGTGGGACCCTTTTTTCCCCACCCCGATTCGTGACTCATACAACATGTCAGATGTTCAAGTCGGACCAGCTCCCCCACCCATGTCCTCGAGCCCCGATTTCTCCGACGGGAATTCCGGAGAGTAGGCCGGGGCACTTCGGACGTCTGTCGGCTCGGTTCGTTGTTCATCGGGAAGACATTTCTCTGTGCGTGGATGGTAGTTTGGACAAGTTCGTAGCTGTTCCACAAACCACCTCTTAAAGCTTGCTTTCCCACCGGTTGAAATTGACCTCTCTGGCTTACTTCTTATAGAAGACGCTAAACCCGTGCCCCTGTTTTACTACTGCGGTGAGCTGTGCATGTTCTTTCTTCTGCACTGGTGTTTTCGAAATTGGCTCAGTGTCTATTAAGGTTTGTCTTTTACGTCTCTCTCCGACTCCAGTGGTCTAGCGGTCGAGAACACTCAATCCAGCGTTTGATGAGATGAGATTTATTGAAGAGCAGCTCTTGTCTTAAGAAGTCCGATGAAGGGCAAATAGTATGTCCTTCGCAGAAGGTCTATGAAACGCTGAGATAGAGTGCTTGGCTTGAGGAAAAATTCAGTTTTTTTTGTTTTCTGGGTGGACAATCGGAATGATTCTCCAAGATTTCGTCTTCGAGTCTATTCCTTTTCCGTGCCACCTGCTTCCGATTCATGTACTGTACAGATGTTCTGCTGACTCGCGACCTCTCCCAAGTGCAAGAAATTGGGATACAGAAGCATCCCGAGAAATGGCCCCCTAGTAGTTCTTTCGAGAGTATCGTCATCAGTCGTAAGCATTAGAGCCCCACCTTAGACATTCCCACGAGCTTTTATCTTCCTCCGCACGCTACCCCGCGAGAAGTAGAAGCTGAAGCCAAACCCCCAAAACGGCCTCCTACCAGTAAGCTTGTTCATCTTTGTTCTCCTCTTTTTTCTCTGAGTCCCCCCCTCGCTTCCCCGATGGCTCGGGATATGGTAATTAACGTCGCTTTTCTCTGCTTTTTCAGCTCCTTTTCACCGAAATGACTCCGTGGTCCGTCCCCCTCTAGCCCTGCCCCAGAACGAGATCCTCCCATTTTTTCTTGCAAGTCCCCATTGTTTTTCCCCTTCCCCGTCGAAGATGAAGCTCAGCCTTGCCATAAATTCTGCACACAATTAGAGA
>Ga0179593_1458625_pt1 | contig 12735 bp, 27 predicted proteins | sample CZODoug2_1_08_16_FD_185931 | JGI IMG/M metagenome (GOLD analysis project Ga0179593, IMG submission 185931) | Vadose zone soil fungal communities from Angelo Coast Range Reserve, California, USA - CZODoug2_1_08_16fungal (PacBio error correction) | ecosystem: Environmental > Terrestrial > Soil >... | reverse complement strand
TTTTGTTCTCTAGCTTAGTCACTCCCTTTCCTCACGGTGTCTAGGGTGGATTTCTAGGCCACCTCCCCTTTTTCCTCCTTTTTTTCCCCTTCGTTTCTACTGGGGAGCCCCCCCTAAACCCTCCCCCAATGCGTATGCAACCCCTCCCGATTACGACCCGACTTTTCTCCCCCTCCCATTTTCCCTGGATTTCCCAGTATCCTCGATCCCCCCTCTTTTCCTTTAAAATCATCCAGATTGTAGACTCTTTTTCCTGGTCAATGCTTCCATGTCCCCTTTTCCCAATTCTTTTAGAATGGGCCCTCCATCCACGGACCCCAGTGCCCATTGCACTCCTTTCTCAGTTCTCCCGATGCCCTTTTTTTTTCACTTCAATCCCTCCCCCCCCCCCCTTTCTCTGGAACACTAAGTTACCAGTGTGATGCCCCCCCCCCCCTTCCCCCACCCTCTCATCGTTTCCAACGTGCTCCCCAGTTTTTTGACTTTACTTTCTTTTCTTCGAAACAAATCCCGTGTGAACCACCCTCTCCAGTTTTTAGCCTACTTTTTTTCCCCCCCCTACCCTGTTTATTTGTGTCAATACCCTGGCTGCCCCCTTTTTTTTTTGGTTTGTGGCCCCAACAAAACTTTCCTATGGCAGGTTCGTCTTTGATGTATTTCCCCAATGCTTCTTGCGGGTTCCCTTTTTCTTCCCTCCGGAACGTTTTCTTGTTTTTTTCACGGTCTCCCCCCTGGTCCTTCCCTTTTAAATACTGCCCCAAATTTTTGTGTTCCTTTTTCAGGACCCAGTGTTTCCCCCCAACCCCCCCCCTGTCTAATGTCTGTCAGTTTTTTCCCCCCCCCCCAACTTTTGTACACCTTACATCCGTTTTGATTTTGGTCTCCCTCTATCTTCCGTTGCAGCCAGGGCCTCCAACCCCCCTCCTCTTTCCTCGCCCACAACCCCTCAACTTGGACTCATTTTTTTCCCGCGTTCGGTGTAGCGTTCTGGGGATTTTTTCTTATGGCTGTTTTTGATTTTTTTTTTTTTGGTGATTTAATGTTCTTCGTTTCTTCCCAGAAGCTTTCAACCGTCCCTCAATGGCTCCTTCTCCTTCCTCCCACTTTTTTCCTCCCTAAGTTACTTTTTTGTGACCCCCCCATGACCGCTTACTTTTGGTGGGTTCGTTTCATGGACCCTGTTGGTTTATCCTCCCCTTCTGAATCAAGTTTTTGAAGACCCCTTTTTTTGTGAAGGCTCTACCCCTTTAGGGAGGGCCCCCCCTCTTCCTTTTACAATTCTTCTATCCCCCCCCTTTTTCTGTTCCCTTTCCAGCCCCTCACCATCTTATTTATTTTCTCCATCCGTGAGTTTTCTTTATTTTAATCTCGTCTTTTATTTTTTTTTTTCAGTTTTTTTTTCCTCTTCATTTTTTGAAAATTTTAGCCTTGTTTTCTCTTTTCCCACCCCAAAGGACTGAGTTATTTCCTTCCCTCATTTTGGTTCTACGTTTCCCCCCCCTCACCTGTCTTGGACTTTTTTCCCAGATTTTCCTGTGCCTGTTAAGTTGTTTTAACCCTATCCCACTTTAACAAGAAGTCGAGATGTTTGGACACTTTTCCATGTCCTTCCGTGACCGTATTTTTTCCCCCCCCTTGATGGCGTTTTTCCTTTCCATTGATACATGCTTGCCCCCCCCCGCAGGTTTTGACTTTTTCCCCAACCCCCTTCCCCACTTTCTGGGTTTTCTATATCCCTTTAACCCTTCTTTCCCCCGTTTTAATTCCCGTATTCTCCCCAATCTGCCCCCCCCCCCCCCCCTTAAGGTCTCTTCGCTGACGGATTTTTCACCCCTATCGAGATACAGTCCTCCCAACTTGTCCTCGTCCCCCTTCTTTTTCCTTGTCCGCCGCCCTCAGCGACCAGGAGCACCCTTCCCCCCCCACTCCCGTCTTTTTCTTCTCCCTGGTTGATAGCCGGACTCTTTTGTTCCACCCCCCCCCACTCTTATCCACGATAACCACTTACTTTGCTGTTTTTTTTTTCAAACGTCCCCCACTTTTCTGCCCCTGCCCTTTTTATCGAGAAACCCCCTCTATTCTGCGTTTTTTGCAGGATTTTGGCCCCCCCTCTGTGACCCTGGGATAAGTCTTCTCGGGATTCCTTGGCTGTTTTCCCTGGTCCAGGTTTCTCTTTCCCCCCTATCCATCAACCGTTTATGTTTTTTCTCCCCCCCCACGTTTTTAGAACCCAGAAAACCTGTTCCTTCCAGATTATGTTGCACCCCCCCCCTCTTTCCCTTTTCTTCCTTTGAGTGGGTTTATAGTTTGTAGGGTTTTTTTTTGGTGGAGGCGCTTTCCCCCCTCTTTTTTGGTTTTACACCCCCCATAGTTTCCTTTGTCTTCTTGATAGTAATTGAATTTTGTCATCTCCTTCCTGTCTACGCTCTGATGCAAGGACTTCCAAACCCCTTTGAGGGCAGACCCAGTTTTTAGATTTTATGCGCACACTCGTGGTCTTACAAAGTTCGCTTTGTGGGTTTTCCTGCCCCTTCAATATTCCCTTCGCTCATTGTTGCTTTTTTTTAGACCCCCCCCCCCCCCCCCCAGTCCCCTTCTCTCGGTCCCCCCGGTACCTTGCCCCTCCCTAGCCACCTCGAAAGCTTCGTAACACGTGTCTCCCGTGACTTTGTGGAGTCCGTACTCCCTCATCTCCCTCTCGTTGTTTTTTGTTTCTCTTGGATATTTGTCTTTTCTCGCCCCCCCCAAAATCACTGTACACTTTTATACCCCAATCGCTTGTATTTGGAGATCATTCGGGTCTCTTTCTTGGGCTTCTGGTTTTTCTTCTTGGGGTTCTTTCCCTGCAACATTCCCCGCCCTTCCTCCTCCTTGGTGGTTCATATAGGTTCCTTTTTGAACCCCCCACAAAACTCCCCCTTCCGATTCAAGTATGTGCGCATTTACTCACATTTTACCTCTTTTCTTTTGTTTTTCCCTCCCCTTACCTTTTTCTTGCCCCCCTTTCTTCATCTTATCTTAGGTTATTTCTCTTAACCCCCCATCTCTCCACCCCTGCAAGTTATTGTTCCCAAGGTCTGTGCCTCTCTGTTTTACCCCCCAAGCGCCCCCTCCCCCCCCCCCCCCCCTTCCGTTCCTTTGTCATCCACAACCCAGCTTTCATTAGCCCTCATGTCTCGCTTTGCAAGTCCTACCTTAAGTTTGTCCTTTTTTTTTTCTCCCAAACTTTTAAAATTTTTTTTTTTTTTTTTTTTTATTTCTCCCCCATACCCTGTTATGTCTTCTTTGTGGAGCAATTGGTCCCCCTTCCTTGCCTTCCCCTGGGACCAACAACAGGCTCAGTCATTTAGTATTCAGTGTCCCTACTGTCCCCAATCCTGCCGCCAGTTTTCAACTGTTTTCTCCCTCCTAACCTTTTTCTTCGTAGATAACCGGGGTGTTTTAATGCTCCTCCCTTTACCACTTTTTTTTTGTATGAAAGATCACCCCCAGTGTTTTTTTTCTTATCCACACATCCGGGTTTAACCTCAGTTTTGATTCCTTTTGTTCACATTCATTATTTTTTTCCGGTTCGTTGAAGGTTAGTTTGTGCGTCAGTGTTCCTTGTTCCATTCCCCCTCTCTGTGGTTCACTCCCCTTTTTTGGTTCTTTGCCCCAGCCGTGAGCCTCCCTTTTGCTTCTCCCTCCTTGTTTTTTTCCCCTGGTGCCTAGGTTATTCCGTCTTCTTTTTTCTCATTACTCTTTGACTTTCTTTTTTTATTTTTTGCCCAGTCTGTCTGGTACGTTGTGTTTCGCCGTTAGGTAGCCATGGTTTTCTTTTTTCCTTTGCCTCCCTTACCCAACTTAGGACAAGGGCCTGTTACCCCCCACCTTTTATTGCCTGACTCTTGTTTTCTTTTTTTTCTTTATTTCAAACTTTTCAGCACACTTTTCCCCCGTCTTTAACCCCCCCTTTTTGACCGGTCTTTCCTTTGGCCTTTGGAGGATCAAGCCCACAAGTTTTTTTTTTTTCAACCCTTTTCTTTTCCCCCTTTCTGTTTTTCCCTTCCCCCAACTAAAATTTACAATGCCCGGGGACACCTGACCCCCACTCCCCTCACCCTCACCTTCCCTCTTCTCCCCCCCCTGTACCCCCCTCCCCTGATTTTTTTTTTTTGTTTGTTTTTTTTTGAGAAATAAATTCCAAGTCTTTGGATACCCCTTTTTTCAAGTGCGACCCACTTGGTTCCGTCGCCGCTGTCCCATAAGTTCAGGAACCAATTTTTTCGCTAAATTATATGTCCTTCCCCTTCTTTTTTCCCCCTTTTTTTTCTTCTCACTTTTTGCTCTACCCCCCAAACCACGTTTCCCTTTCTCCCCCCCAAAGTTACTCGGTCCCTTTTTCACTAAAATTTTTTTTCCCCCCCCCTGTCTTTTCGGCCGCGCTATTCCGGGATTTCCCTTTTTTTTTTAATTACGTATTGCCCTCTGCCACCCCATTCCTCCAACCACCCCAGCATGAACGACAAGCCCCGTCGCGCTACCCCCTCCAACTTTTTACCTTCCATTTTCTCCCCCTCCCTGTCTTAGGTTTTTTTCAGACTAGCTGTGTCCTTTTCGTCCTCCGCTATCTTTATAGCCCCGTCCTTAAATTCGTGTCTCACCCCTTCCAAACCCCCCTTTTTTCAGGCATCACCCTTGTATTGTTTTTTCCCCCCTTTATGGGAAGTTGAAGGACCCACCCCCCCCATTTTTTGGTTCCCTTTCCCCCCCCCCCGTCCATTGTTGTTGTCTCCCATTTTCGTTTTTTTTTTTTTTTCCTGCTTTAATCATGAGAAACCCCCCCCCCGCCATCCCTCCTTTTTTTGTTTCCCATACTAAGTGAACCCTGCGCCCCCAGGGACAGTTTCGTCTTGCCAGCGGTGGATTTCACACACAAAGGTCGGTTTTTTCATGGTTTTTTTTTTCCACCCCCCTTATTGCTTTTTTCTTTTTTGGTGCTCCTGGTGGCCGGTATTTTTCTTTCGTTTTTTTCAGTGCCGATGTATGCCCGGTATGTCCTCGTTTTTTCCTAGTGCTTTTCCCCCTTCTTTCGGTATGACGTTTTGTCAGGCGATAAGTGGCCCTTGTTTTTCGGTTTTAACCAGGGTGTTTTTTTTTCTGGATGATGTGAGGTGTCTGCTTTTGTTCCCCTATTTGATTTCACCACTGATCCCTTATTCGGTTTTGTCCGGTTCTTCTTTTTTAGTTTTCCATTTTCCTCTTTACCACGCTTTTCCCTTTTTTTGTCTGTTTCACCCCGATGTCTTCTCTGTGGGCTGCTTTGACCTTCTGGGTCAGTTTTTTTTTGTTTTGCTTCACTGCTACACCCTTATTTCTTGTATGCTTGTCGGACTGGGGATTGTTTTTCTCCTTCGTTTCATCACTCCCTTTGGTCTGGATGCCTCAGTTGAACTCTTTCCTTGCTGAATGTGTAGCGTGGATATATCTTTCCACCCTCCACCCCCCCTGATTTTGAATGCTGGTTTTTTTTTCTCGTGCTAGAGCTCCCCTCCCCTGTTTTTCATGATTGAATGATTCAAGGTTAGCACCAACCCTAGTCTTTCCCCCCCACAACCCCCCGCTGTTGTGTTTATTCTTGAGTTTTGCATTTTTTTATTCTCAGGATTGATGGTCCGGATTTTTCCCCCACCCCCCTTTCCCATGCTCCCCAACCCCCCCCCCCCGTCAGAGTTTTTTGTTGGTCGGCTCCCAGTCGTTTTTTTTTTTTTTGTCGTGTCCTCTCCCCCCCCCCCCCGCAGAATTCCCCAGTCGTCTGTTCCCCTGTTTTTTCCGTTGTAGGAAAAACCCCCCCCCTTAAAAACCCTTTCTTTTTTTTGTCTCTTTTCCCTTCGTTTGCTTCTTTTTTCTTTCCCTTTGTGGGACAGGTGTCTTTTCTCCCCCACCGGTTAGGTGAAAGTGGTTGACCGTTGGGTCCCACTTCGTTCATTTGTGTTGTTTGGGTGTTTGTTGTGGTCGTCACTTTTCTGTCTTTGTGGAGTTTTGCTTTGGTACTCCTTCTTTTTTTTATGCCCCCCTGTTTTTTTTCCTTACTTCCCCAGCATCACCCTTATTTTGGTTCTTATGGGAATGTATATTTCCTCCCTTTGTTTTTTTTTTTTTTTCTCTTCGCTTCCCCAGCAGCACCCAGTTTTGATCTTTCGGTAACTCCCTCCCCAAACCCCCCGTGAAGACACCTTTTCCCTCCCCCAAACCCCAACCCCCCCCCCCTTTCCGACCCCCAAACCCCACAACCCCCTGTCCCCCTTCCCCTTTTTCCCGTTTCGCCCCCGTGCTTACTCCCCACCCTTATGCTTCCCCCTGCACCCACTATATCCACCAATTTTGCACTTGAATTCGAGACCAACTTCTTTGCTTGTCCCGTTCCAGGTTAACGCCCCTTGGAATTTTTTTCCTGTGGCTCTTTACGCCCCGCTCTTGCAACCCTCTGCTCCACCCGATGAATTGTTTTGGTTCTTCCCTTTTTTTGTCCCCCCAATGACCATTTCCCCTCCCGTGGATGATCATGAACACATCCAATTTTTACTTTCCGGTGCACCCTTCTTTGGGTTGGGAGCAATTCCCTGTTTTTTTTTCCCTTCATTCACTTTCCCCCCCCTTTGTTCTATTTTGCCTCTTTGTTCCGCTACCCATTCAATCAGGTGTTTTCTAGGCTGCTTCCTTCGGACCGTCTTTCCCATTCATACAAGGAGGTCCCTCAGGTGATCTCCCCCCCTGTCACCTCTCTCCCCACCACTCTGTTTCTCACACACCCATAACCCCCCCCATTGATTACTGCCCCTCCCCCTTTCTTCCCTCACCTGAAAATGGATCCGTTCCCCTTTCCGCCTATCTTCATCCTTCCCCTGATTCCCGGTGTTAAATGCACCTTTTAGCACCTGCCCCTTTCTTTTTTTCCCCCTTCTTTTTCGGCCTTTCCCGTATCGACAACTCTTCACTTTCTCCTGCGCCTTCAGTTTCGAGCTCAAGTATCCCCCCCTCCTCCCTAGTTCAAAAACAAACCCCCCAACAAACATCCATTTTCTCTCCACTAGTACCAGTGGTCATATCTTTCCACCAAATTCCTCCCCCTCCCTCACGTTCCTCCTTCCCCCCCACCAGTTCACTTTTTTGGACCATCTGCTGTGCGCTGAAACTACCCAAAAGGCAACCCTAGTGACCCCTTTACCTTTTTTTCAGGTTTTTCCCCCCCCCCCTTCCCCTTCATTTTGTCAATCCCTTCTTTTTACTCCCCCCCCTTTCCTTTTCAGGCCGTTCTTCTTGAACACCCATGCTTATGTTGTTTTTTCATTCTCAAATGAACCAACTCTTTGCCCCCAACAAATTTTGACCCCCCCAGGCACTTTTCCTTTTCACCTCTCTCCCCCACACATTTGTGGGGTTTTTCTTTCCCACGGCCTTTCCAGTGTTTTACCCCAATCCAATTGCGTTGTTATGGTCCTCAAGTTTTTCCCAAAGTGGGGCCCACCCCTTCCACCCCCAACTAATTGTTGCCTTAACGCTTTCCCTCTGTCTCAGACCCTGCCCCCCCCCCCAGCTCTTTCCTCGTTCCCACCCAAAAAAACCCTATCCCAGTCTTTTATACCTGTCTGTGCGCGTTTTCGTTTCGTCTGTCTGTTTTTGCGTTTTCTTCTTGCTGGTTTTTTTAGTTTTTTTTCATTTGTTGGTAATGTTCTTGTTCTTTCCTTCCCTCTCTTCCCACGGACAGTTTCCACCTGATCCTTCCCCCGTCAAGCTTACTTTTCTTGTGGGAACCATGAAAGATTCCCTGTGTGGTTGCCCCCCTTTTTTTTGTTTTTTAGACTCCCCTCCTTTCCCCACCTTTTTCAAGAATTGAAACGGTCTCTAATTTCGAGGACCCCCTTTCCTGGCTTTCCCCCCTCTTTTTCTCTCTACCCCATTCCGCCTTCCCACTGTCAACCCCTTCTTCTTTTTATCCAGGTGATTTTTTCCCTCTTTTTTACATTTTCTCTCATTTATGTGCCACTTTTTGGTCCCCTTCTTTTCCTTTTAGACTTTTTGTTTCTCGTGCCCAAACCCTTTTCCCCTTGGGTTATTGAAATCTTTTGTATCCGCCCCACCCTTTGTCCCCTTTTACCTTTCCAGATGTTTTTCTCTCCTTTTTTTGAAGCAAGTTTCTACCAAATGTTTTCCCCCCTCCCCTTGAACAAGACAGTCCCCAGTCCAGATGTGTTTTTTTCCCTGTTTTCCGGTTTTGCAAAGTACTAGGACCGCGGCTAACCTCCATTTACAACGGCGCCCCCCAACACCTCCCTTTTATTTTCAACCTTTCAAGTACCCCCTGAGATTTTGCCCTTCTCTTCCCGGATAATCTTTCCAACCTCCCTCTTCAAGGCGTTTTTTCTTTCCCCTTTAGCCCAATCATTGTGCAAGCTGCCTTTTCTCGTACAACGGGCCAACCACCCTTTAGTCGTCTTTTCCCTTTTTTACCCCCTCACCACTTAAAGCTGCACTTCTTCTACTCCTCCCCTCCCCTCTTTTTTCCCGGAAATGCCCCCATTGGTCCCCCCCCCTTCGATTTCTTTTTGATAGTTTTTCACGGTGGACTTTTGCGGTTACCCAAAATTTCTCCCCCCCTCTCAACATTTATTTGCCTTTGGCTTTGCACTTTCCCCTTTCTCTTCAGACCCCCCTTAGTTCCGTGAAGAAATTCTCTGTGTGGCAGGGAGGTTGGTGCTTTGAGGACCCCTGTACTAAAAGCTGTTTTCAGGATTCTTTGCCTTCCCCCCCCCGGGGACTTTTGCACTTGCGCCCCCCCCCTTCCCTAAAGGTTCATGTTTTTGCCATCAACTAAACGTTTGTCTGACAAGGAAAACCACCTTGTCTTTTTTAAGTCTTTAGTCTTTCCCCAACACCATTTCGAATTCTTCCTCTCGCGCTGGGTTTTTTCTCTTCCTTCGATGGTTGGTCGGTTTGCTTTTTCCCTCTTTTCTCTGGGCCCCTATGCACTTTTGGTGGAGAGGTCAGTACTGAATGAATTCCCCCTGAGGATTTGGGTCCCTGCTTCAATCCTTTTATTGCGTTTCACACCCCCCTTCCCTCTTTTTCTATGCGCACAACTATCCTTTTATTTCTCCACTTTTCTCTTTTTTTGTTTTCTGCCTCCCTAGTATTCTTTTTTGTCTACGTTCGGGTCTGTTGTGCGCACCACAATTGCTACCCTTCTGCTCCCTAGCTTTGATCTCCCCCATGCTCCGTTATTGTATACACGTTTTCTCCTTTCAATTTGTTGTTTCTCCTTTTTACCAAACTTCTCTCTTCCGTTGTTTTTTTTTGATGATCCCCCTTTTTTGTTATTCTCGCCACCCCATCACTTTATCCACGTTTCACCAACGAGTCTTTATTCTTTTTGGGAGGCTGTTGCTCTTTTTTCTTTTGCTCTGATCAGGGTTTTCTCTTTTTTTGTTCCCTTTCCACCCCCTCCTGCTCTTTTTCCGTAATAGTATGTGAACATGGATCCCCCACCCCAAAATCTACCCCTTGCCGACACCTATCTGTGCTTTCTCTCATTCTTTGCCCCCCCCTTTTTCAAGTCTGTGATCGTAGCTCTTTTTCCCCTGATTTTTTTTTCCCCATTCATCACCTTCCTTTTTCTCCCCATGCCCAGCTCTTTTTTCCCTATCCTTCATGTTTTTTTTAACCCAATCTCCCTCCCAACCTCGCCTTCCCCCCTCCATCCACACCAACCCCTTTCTGCCAGCCACTTCTTTCCTCTTTTTTTTTTTTGTCCACCTCCCCTAATTCTCATACCCTGTTTTTTTTTCCTCCCCCCGATTTATCACAACCACCCCATGTTTCTGCTTTGTTAGGGGTTTTCCCTCAATGCCCTTTTTCATGTCTTCCCTTCTTGTGCCTCCTTAACCCCCCTGTTTTTTTTTTTCTTTTTCCCTTTTTTTGTTCAGCCTGGTTTTTGACCCCTCCTGGCCCTTGTGTTGCAGTCAAACCATAGCTTTTATCTTTTCTAAAGTTTTTTTCATGATACGTTGGTTACGTTTTTTTTTTCCTGTCCTCCATTAATTTTGATGAGTTTGTCCCGACAGCTTTTTTTTTTCCCCACCTCCCTTGTATGGGATATTCACAACTATCATCCCTTCAATTTAATTTTGTTTTTTTTCGGGACTCGTGAAACTTTGACTTGAACTCTTTAGGTGCCGTCGTCCGAGATTCTTTCCCTCACTTTGTTGAACCTTCTACTCTATTTTTTTTTCCGCCAGTTTTTCTTTTCCTCCCCGTGGCAGATTCATTATTTTATTTCAGCTCTCATTGATTGGTTTCTGGACAGGTTTCCCTCCCGGTATCGTATCTAGCCATGCCACTTCTGGAAGTGCTTTTTTCCCCCACCGTTCCCTTCTTTTCTTTTGGGTCTCCCTCCTTTTCTGTTTTTTTTTTCTTCCTTTCCGTTGCCCCATTGTCCCCTTCCACGTAAGTGTCCCTTTACCACCCAAGTGCCAGATTTCCCTCATCTTTTTTTTTTTTTTTTTTCCTTTTTCTTTCGTTGTTTTCCCCCTTATCCACCCTTTCTCCCCCCTCTGGTTGAGCCCCCCTTTCTTCAGGTCAAGCATTTTTCGTGGAGGATTTTAACCCCTTTCCCCCCGGATGTCCCATATCGCCGCAAGTCCTGGTTGTACAACTCCCGAACCCCCCCCCCGGCTCAACCTTTCCCACCTTCCACTCTCCACTTCCCCCTTCCCCTTTTTTTTTCCTCTTTTCTTTTTTCCACACCCCAATCCCCCACGCCCTTTCTCCTCCCCCTTGTATTACAGTTGTTTTCCGGGAAAAAAAACCCGCACTTTTTTTTGGTTCTCAGACCTCCAATATTAATCCCCTCAGTGAACCTGGTTTGTCCTGCCCCTTAATAAAAGTATACCTTCCTTTTTTTAACTTCCCTTCCATTGGGTTCACTTGATCCCCCCCCACCACTTTTTTTGCATGAACCCCCCAAGACTCTTTCACTGTTCCCACTCCCCCCCCCGCTTTCTTTTTTGAGCGTGATTGAGTTTGACGATATAGGTGAGTTCTTGCCCGCCTTCTTCCCGCCCACATTCCCTCCCCCAAACTCAACCCCCCAGAACCTTTTAACCCGACTTCTGTGTCGATCCCCAAACCCTTCCCTGTCACCCCCTTTTCCCTCTCCTTTGTCTATGTTTTTGATTTTTGAACCGATGTGATGGGACCTTTGTTTTCCTTGCTCCCAGCATAGTTTACTTTGCACTGCTTCCTTTTTTTTTTCCGTTGGTCCACACTTTTTCACCCCCCCTTTTTTTTTGAGGCATTCCCCCCCACGTAGATTGTTGTACCCCTTAACAGTTTAGAAACGAACCCCCCCCACTTTTTTTTTTTTTTCCTGATTCCACCGGCCCTTTTCATGGTTTTCCTTCCCCCCGTTTTCCCCACTTTGGGTGGTTTACGACTTTTCCCACCAGCCCCCAGACCTTCTTTTTCAATACTTCCGCCGCCTTTTCCCGTTAAGGTTTGATTTTTTTCTTTCCCCCTTCTATTTTTTCCCACACCCTTTCCGGGCCCTGGCTTTCCCACAGTTTTTTTTTCCCATCCGGTTGTTTCCCCAGTTCTGGTTTCCGGGTCTTTTGGTTTTTTTTGCAGCCTTTATTTTCTTTCCCCCCTCCCCCTTCGGATTGTTGGTGACCACCCTTTGTGTTCCCTTTTTTTTTGGATCTTGTTTGAAGTCCTATGTACCCCCACTTTTCCTTAAGTTGCTTTCTCGCCTTTTTCTTGTTTTCCTGAGGGATTTCAGTTTTTTTTTCGCCCTGGAGTCCTTCCCCCCCTTGACCTTTCGTTTGCTTGCTCCCTTTTCTTTCTTCTGTGTTGTCCCATATCACCTTTGAACTGAGTTTAAGTGCCCCCGTTGCTTACCCACCGCTGTATATTGTGTTTTCTTCAGTCTTTTTCTTTTTGTGTGCTTTCGTTGATTCTCAACTTTCTTTCCTGAGTTCTGGTTCCTACTGCTTTGTAGTGATACTTTTTTTTTAGGGTTGTGATACTTTTGTCCTGAATTGGTTGAGCTCCACTCTAACTGCATTCATTGATGCTTTTAGTTCTAGTTTCTTTTCTATTCCCCTAAGTCTTCCACCACCTTCTGATTCCTGGAGCCTTTTGCTCATTGATTTTTTTTTTTTTTGCCCCCTAGACCCCCCCAGTTGTGAAAGTGCTTGATGATGACATTTAGCCCCCTTCCTGGTCCCCCCCCCCCCCCTCATTCTTGCTGTTTTCACTTAATCATTTTTTTCCATTTCTTTCTTTCAGTTCTTTGACGGTTCCCCTTTGTTTCGGCCAACAATGACTGATACCCCTCCTTCGGTTGTAGATAGACAGATTTTTTCCCCCCCTCTGTCGCAAGAGCCCCCAACGACTTTTCCCCTTTCCCCCTATTCAATGGACGGTTTTTTCCCCCCTGAAAAACCCCCTCCCTTCCCCCGGTGTGTTTTTGTCTTTTTTCGTTTTTGCTTTATATTACTCTTTGTTTCTTTTTTGCACATGATGTCTTTTTTGTGATCCTTTTTCCCCCGTGGTTCTTCTTTTGCAGTTGGTACGAGTTCCATGTTTGTTTTTTTCCCCCCTGAAGAGGCCGGTTTTTTTGTTTGTGACCTGACGCTTTGTTTGCTCCCACTTTTTGTGTCTGGTATACTACCCCGTGATCCACGTCCCTTTTGCTGCGGG
>Ga0179593_1333932_pt1 | contig 12735 bp, 22 predicted proteins | sample CZODoug2_1_08_16_FD_185931 | JGI IMG/M metagenome (GOLD analysis project Ga0179593, IMG submission 185931) | Vadose zone soil fungal communities from Angelo Coast Range Reserve, California, USA - CZODoug2_1_08_16fungal (PacBio error correction) | ecosystem: Environmental > Terrestrial > Soil >... | reverse complement strand
CCTGTTGAGTGTTTTTTTTTCCTTTCCATCCCCGGTTCACCCCAACATTCGATCGCCATCATGTGAATTTCGCTCCCCACTTTAACTTTTTTCACCTTTCTCTGGTTCCCATGTTCTCTTCCCAACTCTTGTTTAACCTTCTCCCTCTGTCAGCGTGTGGACGATTCTCCCCACCCTTCGTTTCCCTGGTTCTTCCGTTTTATCCGTGTTTGTATGTTGACTCCCCCTATGGATTCTTTCCTTGTCCCTCCCTTCCTTCTGAGGCCTTTCCGACTTTGCTTCTATTCTTTTTTTCTTTCTGGAGAGTTTTTGTTTACCCTCCCCTAGCCTTGTTTTCGTTATTCTCTCTGACTTTTGCCCCGCTGTTTCCCCTCCTTTCTACGTGGTCTTACCAGGCCTGCTTTTGTCTTCACCACGCCGTGGCCTGAAGTGAGCTGACACCCCCCTTTCCCAACCCTCCCTGGGGCCATGTCTCCCCGTTGGGCGTTTATTTAAGTGGCTGCTCATCGCGGGGAGTCTTTCCCTTCCCTCTCCCCCCACCCCCCTTCAACCTTTTGTCCTCCTTGTCCCCGAGTTTTTTTCCCCCCACGCCCCCGAGGTTTTTTTCCTCTCCTCTCATTTCGTTTTTTTTTTTTTTTCCCCACCGCCACATTCCGCTTTTTGTGTGTACTTTTTTTTGGTCTTTTCTAGTTTTCCCCGAAACCTTTTTTTCCTTTTCTTTCCCCCTTTCGCTTCCCCCCGTTTTGTTACCCTTTTCCTTTTTTCTTGTCCAAAGTCCTGAAAGTCAATTCGGATCCTGCATCCTTCCGGTTTTCAGTTCCCCAAAGCTGTTTTCACCTCCTGTGGTTTTTTCCCGCATTCTTTATTTCTTTTTTGCGGCGTCGACCATTTAGAGCCATGCGTCTTCATTAAATTTCCCTCTTTTTTGTGATGGTTTTTTCCCACATTTTTCGGTACCCAGGCAGCACCTGTGTTGAAGGTACAATTGTCCTTGAAGTTCCTAAAATCTCCACTGGCTTTATTCCTTTTGGTTTTTTCGTAGCTCTCCCCGATCTGGGCCCTGGCTTTTTTTATAGGATTCCAACACTCCCTCTTGTACCCCCCCCCCCCCATGTTTTCCATAATGACTAGGGTTGGTCCTTCATTTTGCCACCCTTTTCTTCTTTTTTAGGGTAGTTTTCTCTTTCTGCCCATTTTTTTTTGTCTGTGACCCCCCCCGAGTTTCCTTAACCAACCCCCCTTTTTTTTTAGTCTTTCTCCCACATCCCCCCTTAAACACCCCCTTTTTTTCCCGGCGAGCTTTCTCGATTTCTGTTTTACCCTGCTTTTTCGGTTTTTTCCTGAACCCCCTTTTAGGACAGTGAAAGGTTTAGCTTCCTCACATCCTTTAGCGGCTTGCCGTTTTTTCTCTTCCCTCGGTTTTTTTCTTTGGTCCCTCTTGCCTTCTAACGTTTCATCCTCCCTTTCATTTTTCTGCTTTTTTTTTTTTCCCCATTCCTTACCGTTCCCTCTTCAATTTGCTCCACCCCGAATTCCTCTCCTCTCTTAAGTGAGTCATTGTGTGCCTTTTAGCCGTTTTCCACCGGCATTCTTGGAAACCCTTACCCTTGGGCTTTCTTCTCTGGGAGCAGAGTCTCTTTTTTTTTTCCCCGTGTTCTCTTTCCCGGTCCGGTTCTTTTCTTGAAATGTTTGTCCCTTTCTTTTTTTATCACCCCCCCCCTTCCCTGATCCCAGTTTTTCTGTCCTGTCGTCCCTCAAGTCTTTGATCTATTAGAGTGTGGCTCTACCGTTCCCCCCCTGTCCCCCTCTATCGAATTCTTCCCTTCCCCCAGTTGCACACTCTTCGGAATTTTTTTTTTTTCCAATTCCATGAGTTTCGGTCTTCCTTTTTCTCTGCCCCCCGAGAAATTCTTTTCTCAACCGGAAGGTAGCTTTTTATTAGTTGTCTTCACCGTTTTGTGCGCCCTTGAACAGTTTTTTTTTCTCTCCTCTCTGATTCCTACAAGGGAGCTGACCTAGTTGTAGTTTCCTTCTCCTTTTCCTTCTGTTGTGACTTTTTCCCTTCTGATCCACAATCATGAAGCATGTTCACTGCTTCTGGTTACAAAAAATTGCATCTTTCGCAGGAAATGTACCGTTTTTTTTTTCTTAAAGGGGGTGTTTTTTTTTTCTCAGCCCCCTTTCGAAATAGCGATGTGCTTTTCAATATTTCTCCACTTTCCAGGTTCCCTTCCAAGTTTTCTTTCATAGGCATGGATCTTCTTTCTACAATGGGAAAGGCGTTTCCCCTCCTCCCTTTCCCCTGACCCCCATGATGGATCTTCCTTTTTCCCTCTTTTTTTTTTTGGGGTGCCCCCTCTTCTTCAGCGCCGCCGGCCTTTATTTATTTTTCTTTTTTTTTTTTTTTCTTTTTTTTTTTTTTTTTTTTTTTTTTTTTTTTTCACCCCTGTCTTTATTTCCTGTGTCTTATTTTTTTTTTTTTGACATTGAGTGGCCGTTTTGCTTTCTCGAATAATTCCTATCTCCTTTTTTTCCCTAATCCATTTTTTCGTTTTTTTTTTTTTTATCCCGTTCGGATTTTCCTTCGACTTCACGTTTTTTTCCTTTGTCTTCTTTTCTTTGCATAGTCCTGATTATAATTCTCTTGCTCACAATATCTTCTTCTCCCCTTCTTCCTTCCTTCCTTATGTTGTGAACCCCCCCTTTGTTTTTTCACAGTATCTCCCTTTCCAGTGATTTTCGTTTTCCCGCTTTACCCTTTGCAGGGGAACCCCTTTCCCTTCCCCCTTTTTTCTTTCCTCTTGTTGAAGTCCCCTTTAAAGGCGGACTGGCGTCATTTCCCCCCTTTTCCTCTCTTTTTACCAAGGCTGAGGAATCCCCACCAGTCGTCCCCCCACAAGTTTTGAACTCTTGCGGTCCCCTTTCATTCTCTTTCTTCGTCTTTTGCAATTTTACTGCCGGAAAAAACCTTTTTTTTTTTTTTTCGGTTGTGATTGTGGGTACTCCCCCCTTCCGTTCCCTCACCACATTTTTTTTTCCTTACAAGGCATTTACTCTGCTTTTTTTAAATCTCTCTCTCACGCCCTTTGTAAGGAACTTACCACCGGTTCTTCCCCTGTCGTTTTGAATCCCTTTTATCTCTCAGTGCTTCCCGTTAGTTCACGGTTCGAGATGATTTTTGTTTGGTATGAAAGGACCCTTTTACCCTCTTTTATTCCCGTTTCTCCTACCCTGTACCCAGTAGTTTCCCTTTTTGTTTTTCTTGGCACTGACTCTTATCGCGTTTTCGGGATTTTTGTCGGCAGAGTCTCACCCTTTCCTCTGCCTCCTGAATGCCCCGTCCCCCCTAAAAAAATCCCTTCGTTGTGTTTCCCTTTTTTTCAATGGAACCCGTCGTTCTTTGGTTTGTTTTTCCGGGCCGAAACCCCTGCAAATTCTTTCGCCCCCCATTCCTCTTTTCTGTTGTGTTCCTTAGTGCCGGACGGTACCCTCCATTCCCTCGTTTTCCCTTGCCGTACCTTTCCCCCTGCGCACCTCACGGGTTATCCTCCCCTTTCCCCCCCTAGTTGCGTGTCAAGTTTTTCCTCGCCCTTCCACCTGCCCCCCTTGTTTTGTGATCGAAGCTAACCCCTTCCGATGTTTTGCTTGACTTTACCAGTGTTGGTCGCCTGACTCTATCCCCCCTCAAACCGGTTTTCTACCACACGTTTTAACTCGGTCCCCCTGGCAATTACATACCTCTTTCTGCTGCTGTTTCTGCAGTGGCCTTCCGTCCCTTTTCCCTAACCCTTCCAACATTTCTTCTCCCCAATCTCTCCCGTCTCTACACCCGCTTATACCAGGTTTGTGGAAGTTTTTTCCATCCCTACCAGTTCTTTTGCTTTCTTCGTTTTTTCCCAGGCCTTGATGCTCCCCACCTCCCCTTTTCACTTCAAGTGAACCTTCTGCATGTTTAATTTCCATCTGACATTGTTTTGTAACCCCGAGTTGTGGTTTCATTGCCGTCTTCCTCCAGCGTACTGCTTCCGTTGGCTCCTTTCTCCATTTTTTTCCCACTCCGTCTTACGCTGTATGCTTTTTTCAGCTTGGCTCCTCCCATTTCCATGAACCCCCCCGGTGATGACCGTTTTCCTCTTGCCCTCATTTGGGCTTTCACCCCCTCACGCATTGAACCGTGAATGCTTCTTTTTTGCTTTCTTTTCTCGTACGCACTCCCTGGTAATCCATGTTCTTTTTCAGGGGCCTCCCTTTGATTTTTATTCTTAGGTGTTTCCTGAGTCCCCCTTTTCATCCTAGCCTGATTTCTTTTCCCGGCTTTTCCTACACCGCCTGGTTTTCCGTTTAAGGTTTCCCCGCGGCGTTTGGTGCCCTTCCTTCCCTCATACCCAATTTCCACCTTTTTCTTTTTGTCCTGTTGGATCCCCTCCCAATTGCGGGAGGCGTTTTGCATTTTTTTTTCGATTTCCCTGGTTTTTTGTTTTGACAAGGTTTCCCTGTTCTCCTGAAGGGCCTTCCTACCTTCTTTTGACTCTCTATTCCTCTACTCGTCTGGGTTGACGGAGGAGTTCTTTTTTCTTCTTTTATTTTCTCCTGGCCCGCTTTATGTTGTTTAGACACTCTCCGCGTCAAGAGAAAGTATGACCCTTTTCATTTCCCCCTTGAATCATCTCTCCCCATCAGTCCCGGTTATCATCGCCCCGGATCCCTCCCCCCTTCCCCAAAAACAATTTTGTCACTTTTCTTTTTTTTTTTAAGTCATTCCACTTTTCTCCCCCCCGACTTGTCCCTGGGACCCTGAACCATATTCTTTAAATAACCCCCCGTTTGGATATTTCCTTCCTCCCCCCCTTTTTCCCCAGTTGTTTGGGGCTAATTGATTCCCCTTTTCTTCTCTTTTTGTTGAACCCTCGTTGGTACATGCTCCAGTTCCATTTTTATAAATTTTCTTGGGAATGTGCTCAGCGTAACCTTTTTTTTTCCCCCTTTTTTTTTTCATCGCTTCCCTCTTTTCCCCGACATCTTGTCTTTATCACCTCCGCCAAGTCCTGCCGCTTTTTTCCTTCCCTTTATTTGCCCATCCGTTGATTGGACCCAAGGCTCAATGGCCTGTGTTCCTGGTTCCATTTTTTTCAGCCATCCCCCTTGAATTTTTTTTTTTTCGTTGTCCGTTTTATTGCCCTTTGATAGCCCCCCACAATTTCTGCTTGATTTCCTTTCGTTTTTACTTTTTTTTTGGCTCCCCAATGTGAGATCCTTTTTTTTTGTCAACCCCTTTACCCAACCCCCCTCTCCTGTACCATCTCTTTCGAATTCACAATTTGTCGGCTCTTTGCACCCCCGTTGCGTGACGTTATGTGATTATTGACTTTAGTCCTGGCCCCCGACTGTCCCAATTTGCTTCTTGTCAGGGGCCTTTTGATTGGCCAACGCGATTTTAACCTTCCCTGATTTTTTTGAGTTTTCCTTCTTTCCTTGTAAACTTTTCCTCCCTTACTTACGGCTCAGAAGGATTTATGACTAATTATTCCCAGGGGTTTCCTTTTTTTTTCCTCGGCTTTATATCCCGCTCGTGTACTTGGTCACTTAGCTGATGTTTCGGACTAACTTGACCTCTACCCCTGACACCACCAGGCTTTTTCATTTTCCACTTGCCTCTGTTTTTTTCTTTCCTTCTTTTGGCCTTTCTCCAGTGGACCCTCTACAGTTGCCTCCCCTCGTTTTTGTTTTTTTCTAGAGAAGGAAGTTGTTTTTTTTTTAGTTTCCTATTCTCCCCCCATCAGCCTTTTACCCTTCCCAAGACCTTTCTTTTCTACTTAGGCCTTCTGGTCAAAGTCTAACTTCTCGATTTTCTTTTATTCTTTTTAGCTTAGACAGCCTCCCAACTCTTGACGTACTTCTTGGGCATTTTTCGCCTTATGAATTTTCCTTTTCTTTATTTCATGTCGTTTTTCCATTCCCCTTTTAGTGTCTCGCCCTCCGATTTTATGCTTTTTGATATCTTTGGTCTCCTGCTTCCATGTCCCTCCTCATTGAGATTTTCCCACATCCTTTTTTTCCTTTGAATTATTTGTTTACCCCACTTTCCCCCACCAAAATAGTTCCCCCCCCCCTTTCCCCCCCCAAACCTGAGGGTTGGCCCTTTCCCCCCCTCCAAGCGTCTGGATTCCCCAGTCTTTCGCTTTTTCATGAGCGGTTGGGTCCCTTCCCTTTTCCAACTACCACCCCCAGTACCCCCTTTTTTCCCTCACCATCCTTTTTTTCCATGACTCCACGCCCACACTGATTCTTAAACTTCCCAGCCCTAGTGCGCCCTTTAGTGTGAAGTGACTCTTGATCCTTCCTTCTTTTGGTGCCGACTTACATTTTTGTCGTTGTGTTCTTTTTCCGAAAACTTGGGATATGGGCTGTTTGCTTTTTTCGTTTCGTCCCCGGATTTTCCCTTTTTTGATGAAACCCTCCTTGCTGGCATTCCTTCTTTTCCGTTGCTTTCCCCACCTTTAATAGAAGTCTACCCACCGGTTGGGCTCCTTGACGCTGGTCTCCTTTTACGTCTGCCCTTCGTTTCCGGCCTTTCGAAAATCTCCCCGAGGACTCAAAAGGCTTTTTTTTTTGATGACTAACTCCACCTCCCAGTGTCGAACCCTCCCCCTTCCCCTGAACGTGGCTCTTGACGACATTTAGCTCGGATAATGCTTTTCCCGCCCCTGATCTTCCACAAAGTTTCTGCTCCTTCTTGAGTAGCCCCTCCCCCCTCTCCTGCAGCGTCCCTGTACCCAAAACCAACCGGCGTTCCTGCCTTTGTCTTCTCTGTTCCGCCCGCGTTTTTTGCGCTTGCAGGGACTTACCCACTTGCCTTTTTTGGGTGTATTTTTTTTTTTCCACACCCCTCCCCGATTTTGAAAGTTGTGAACCATGTACGACTAATGGCATTCCAACGATTCCCTCTTCCTCCCCACCCCTTCACGTGTTGGTCTCCTTGGCGGCTCTCCGCCCTACGTTTTTCTGCGGCCCTCCTTTTGAAAACTTCGTTTCCCATTCGTATTGACCGCCTTTTGTATAGTCCCGACCTCCCAAGGCGGGTCTTTCCTTTTTGACCAACCCTTCTGGCACTTTTTTTTTGCCAAGTCTTTTCACTTTTTCTCTTTTGCTGAAGGGTCCAACGTCCGGACTGTATCTGATTTGGACTGATAGACACCCCTTTTTTCCCCTCATTTCTCTGGTGGTGTGCTTTCCTCGCTTACGACCCTTACAGTAATGGACAGGGGATGTGGAATTTCCCTCCCTTTTGTTCCTTCTGACTCACCTGGAATTTTCTTTTCTCCCTAACCAAACTCGACTCGGCCATCAGGGCCCCCCCCTGTTTTCTTTTCGAAAGTTAGGCCGGTGATGTTCTATTTTGTTGAGGTATTCAGTCATCACATTCACGTTCCTTTTTTTGTCCGGAATGGCGGCCCCCGGGTTTTTTTCTTCTTGGCCTTTAGGAATGCCGTGTGCGTTTTTTCTCCCCGTGAGGTAATTGCTTGGAAGTTCCTCCCCATGACAATGAAACTTTTTTTCCTCTCTTTGTGGACAATTGGTTCACTTCTTTCTCCTACTTTTGTTTCTTTTTGTGTTTAGATTTTTTGTTTTGTTGAGATGTACCCACCCCTTCCCCCCCCATTATTCCTACGCCCAGTTTTTCCCTTTTATCGTTCTTCGGGCCCCGTTAATGCCTCCGATCACCCTACATTAAAGGACACTTTCTCCCATCACTTTCCTCCCAAGTTTGTTTTTTTTTTTTCTTTTTTTAGCCACATTCCGGTAACTGGTCTTTTTGATTTTCGCGATCGATTTGCGCAGCGCCTGTATGTTCCAAACACTGAGGCGTTGTTCTGTTGTACTTGGGGCGGGTCCCCGGCCCATGGTTTTAGCTCATTTCCTTGTAATTTCTCCCTTTTCCTTGCCCCCTCTCTTCTTTTTCTCCACCTGATTCTTTTGAGGTTCGGTTTTTTTTTTTTTCTCCCTCGTCCCGTTGGTTTTTCCCGCCCCTCAACAAATTAATGTTAGGACCTTGTGGAGATAGTACTTTCCTCCCCTTCTCCCCCCCTTTGCTTCTTTTCCCTAATCCCACGTGTTCTTTTTTATCCTTGTCTGGAACCCCACTTTTTGTTACAGGGAATGTGCTTTTTTCATGACCGCATGCATTGGGATCATACCTCGATCCCGGCGGTTTAGCACTTTTGGACCGTAGTCGTGTTTCTTTTTTGTCTTTGCGGCCTTCGTTCTTATTATCTCTCCCCCGGCCCGGGTCCACGCATTTTTATTGTCTGACCCATGAACGAGACCTTCCGTTTTTCGGCTGTCCCTTTTCTAAGAGTATTCGTCAATTTTTTTCTGCCGGGCATTCACCTTGTTGTTTTTTAGCTTGTGTCCACTCGGAATCTTGCCGCTGTGTTAAGGGTCCGTTTCCCTTACCACTTCCGTTTTATGTTCCGAAACTGTTTTCTGGCGTTCGGAAGCTTTTTTCTTCTGCCCCCGCCCCGGTTTTTTCTTGGCTTTACACCTTTGTGTGAGCTCTTCTTCTCCTTGTGTCTTTCGTTTTGGCCTGATTCCTTGTGACCAATGTTGTTGTTGTTTCGAGTTCTTGAGTTTAGTTGGGATTTTGAACTTGCACGTCTCTCACCAGGCCGCCTATGGGCTCGTTCCTTCTTTAGTTCCCCGCAGTCTTTTTAAGGTTGCTATAGGGGTAGTCGCTGTTGTTCAAAAAACCCCCTTTCCTCCGTCGATGTGCCCGCGATATTTTTTGAACGCCAGGGCAGGTTTTGCACGGTCCAGTCGCTTTCCTTGCTCCGTGCTTTTTTAGTCCGTTGCTTGATCTTTTGAGGCGTGCCGACGTCCTTGTTTTTCCCTTTTTACCTACGCCGTCGCTATGGCAGGGTTAGAGCTCTTTTTTGCGTCCAAGGAAAGCCCCACCCGTACAGCGGATCGAAACGGAACTTACTATCTCACGGCCCCAGGCCAGTCTAGCCGTATGGCCAGTTAGACACCTGTAGTCCCTTCTATTTTTTCCTTTTCGCATTGTGACTTTATTTTTTTCTCCGCGCTATTTTTTTCTTAGGCCAACGCCTACGGGGAGATCTTGGGTCTGGTTCCAGACCTGCCCGGTTTTTTTGGGTGAGATTTTCGTAATGGACAACTCAAGTTTCCGTCTGACTGGTAGTTTTCTGCCAACGCTGTCCCACCCGTTCCCCCTTGCTAATTCCCCCGGCTTCACCGCCTTGGACATCCCGCCTGTTTTTTTGGGCTTTTCCCCCCCCCGCTTTCCCTTTAAGTCCGTGGTTGTCGACATTTCCCCCCCCTCCAACCATCCTTTTTAGTTTTTTTTTGCTTCCAGTGGTAGGGATCTCCAAGTTTTCGTCAGGCAGCTGCTTCGCGGTTTTAAAACAATGGAGGCCTCTTGCGGTTGCGCCACACCTTTTTTTACCTTTATTTCTTTTTTTTGTAGGGAGGTTTGCTTTTGCCCGCCCCCTTCCTCCAGACTTCCCCCTTTCGTGCGTAACGCCAGCGGCGGCCTTTTCGTTTCTGTTTTTGCGCTCTATGAAAAAGGTCCTTTCCATCGTCTGTCACTTGGGACTGTTCCCTCACCGCAATTTGAAGGAAATCCGGTTTGGTGTTTGCCGTTTGATTCGTAGCCCCTTCGCCGTCAATTCAGCCAGGAACGCAACCAACGTCGCGCTACCCGCTCGATTTAGTTTTTCCGTCCGGCGGTTTCCCGCCAATCTTTTTTTTCCCCATTTCCCATCCCGGCCCCCCGGTGGCAAAGTCCCACGGTGTTTTCTGACGATGTCCGGTCAAGGTTTTTCTTCTCCAATTCCCACCCCCCTCATTGGCGCAGTTCCCATTAGGGCCTTCCCTTTGGCGGCGGATTTTCCCCCCCAACGCCTCCGTCTTCCGCCTGAGATCCGAATGGGCATAACCAGAAGTATTTGTTTTACCTCTCTTCACCTTTACATTGACCTTCAGACGGGTCATAGCCGGCCGAGCTTTTCTGCACCGCATGTTTTTAAAGTTTGTTTGCCCGAAGGCCATTTTGTGAATTTTTAGTTTCCCCTTTCCCTTGCGTTTTGGATGTCGTCCGAGATCACGATTGTTCGAGCTTTTTTTTGGGCGGCCCCCATGTGGCTTTTCGACTTTGGGGCTTTCTGAGAGCCCAGATTTTTGCGTCGTTCACGTTGTCACCCCCTTGCGGGAAGAGTTGTTTCCCTTCCGGGTCCATGCAACCCTTAGGCGGCAGACCACCCCGGCCGTCAAGCATAGTTTTGCGAATTTGAGAAACGCTAACCCAAACCGTCAACAACGGTCAGGGTTTACGCCCCCCCCCCCAGGTTGTACGTTGCCTCCCATGTTGAGTGACAAAAGCCAGGTTTCCCCTCACCTGGCGGCTGCGTCGGTTGGTTCATTGGAAGACGTTTTTAGGTCGTTTTTCTTCTTCATCCGTTCGGTTCCACTATTTATTCCCTCCTTTTTTCATGACTTGTCCGGACGTCTCCACTCAAGCCTTAGCGGGACATTGTTCTGGCTGTACCAATCTTTTCATTTGCTAGATTTCCCCCTTCTAGTCCCCCCCAAACTGAGCGCTTTTTTTCCGGTCCTTTTAATCGTTGGTTTATGTGGATTTTCTAGTTGCGCGTCCGCGCCCTTTTCTAGGCGGTGACAGATTCGTTTTCCCCGAGTCTTTTTTGCTGGCAGCGCTGGATTCCCGCTGATTAGGTTAAACAGTGGTCGGGTCTTACTACTGATAGGCATGATTGGTTTTTTTTCTCCTTTTCTGAATGTCTGGTCTTTTTTGTTGTGACCCTGTTTTTTTTTCTCTTGGCACTTTTGGTTCTCGTCTCGGTGCCTCTTCGTCACCCTAGCTGGCCTCGCAGACTTTTTTTTTTTTTTTTCAAATCCAATTAGGCACCGTCGACACGTCGCGCGTCCTTGCCGGGTTATCTTCCTAGTTTTTTGTTCGGTCCTGAGTGGACTGCCCCATGACTGTCATCCTGTTTTAAATCTTTTTTCGTTGCGTTTGCGCATCTCCTTCGGTTTTCGGAACCCCGTTTCCCACCTAAGAATTTTTTGCCCGGGTCTGTTTTCGCGGCACCCCGGTCTGGGTTTTCGTTTTTTTTTTTTTTTCTTTGCTGTTTGCCCCGTTTTTTTTCTAAGTTTCCTACTTGCATTTCTTGCTTCCGGGTCTGGCTTCCGTGTGAACCCAAAATCTTCCCGAGTCGAGTCTTCAGAACCATTATTTTTTCGATGTTTTTTCTGGCTGACAATCTCCCCAGAGCGCATCATTCGTAGGGAGTGTGTTGTGCAATGGGCGGGTTTCGTACAAGGCCCGCCCCCGGTTGTTCTGGAAATTTTCCGTTCCCCTTTCCTAATGAAAGACCGTCGAACTTGTTTTAGCGTTACAGAGTTGCCCTTTTTTTTGCTAGGGCTCCCCCTCCCCCTTTTCTCCCAGTTGTCCTTTACGAGCCATTGCAACTTTCCTTTCGGAGTGCGTGGACGTCGGGGGGCCTTTCCTGAGGCTTTTTTTTTGTCGAAGTTTGACTTTTCCCCCCCGATTGCGTCCCCCAAGGACAACACCCACGTTTAGGCGCGGATTTATGCTTTATACTGGCTCCCCGGCTTTTTTCACTTCTTCCCCCTTTCTTGAAAGTCTCCTCGGTCATCCATCAGGTTGTTTTGCCGGTGCCGAGGACAGACCTTTTGAGTTCTTGTTTAGGGTTCCCTTTATTTCCTCAGGGAATCCGGCAAATCTCGGTCGCTCCCCTACAACTTGTTACGGCTCCCGGGTTTTTTCACCGGAGGCCGATTGGTTCTGCTCGTACCCGTGTGGTCGTTTTTCGGTGGCCGTAGTTTCTTCCCGCGGCATGCGTCGGGGCCTTGAAAGTGGTGCGCCCGCTTCGCTCATTTTTTTTGTTCCTCTCACCTTTCGTTTTTCTTCAGGGACGCCCGCGGTCGACGGCGGCCTGGGACACCCCCCCCCACGACGGTCGTTTTACTTTTTGGAAGTTTTCTCCTCCTATCTCGTTTTCTACTCCCCCGTGACAGTCCCCCCGTACCCCCCTTCGCTTCTCGGGTCGGGTTTCATTACCCCCCGGGTTTTTGATCTTTCAGTCTCGTGGAAACAGTTTTGCCCGGTTGAAGTTCTTGGATAGGAAACCTTTTCCGTTTCTCTTTTCCCCCTCGTTTTTTTGATCTTAAGTCCCGCTCATGTGCGGTTGTACCGATGTTCTTGGACCGGCGCCGAGTTTTTCGCTGTCTTTTTTTTCTTTTAGAGCCCTTTTTGCGCAAAGTCTGCGGGCTCGTGTTGCGACGTTTTTTTTTCTTCTCCATCAAGCCGCCTTTTGTCCGCATTGCTCGTTTCCCCTTCCCCCCCCCCCCCCAGACCCCCCGTTCCAGTCGCGGGTGCCTTGCCCGTGTTTTTGTCACATGGGTTTTTTACTTTGGCATGCGATTGCCCCCGAGTTTTTATTGGGGCCCAGTCACCGTGTGAAATTTCTTCCGCCCTAGGAAGATTCCGTCGGTCCCGCCCCCGGTTGCAGTTCGAGTTTTGTGACAATTCAGGAATTCTTGTGCTCTAGGTTGAACTATTTTTGTTGGGTCATCCGTCGGGCCATGTAAGGCGCTTGTTGACATACGATTGTTTGCAGAGAGATGATGTCCTTTTTTGCTTTTTCCCGCGACATTAGCGTTCCCGTTGTTCCGAAC
>Ga0179593_1756166_pt1:7500-12736 | contig 12736 bp, 17 predicted proteins | sample CZODoug2_1_08_16_FD_185931 | JGI IMG/M metagenome (GOLD analysis project Ga0179593, IMG submission 185931) | Vadose zone soil fungal communities from Angelo Coast Range Reserve, California, USA - CZODoug2_1_08_16fungal (PacBio error correction) | ecosystem: Environmental > Terrestrial... | reverse complement strand
GGAGGCTCTCCCCCTTTTCCTGGGTTCGACATTTTACTTTTTCCCTTTTTTTTTCTTAAAGGTCCTTCCCCCTTCTTGTTCGGGGCCGTTGTTCCCTTCCCCTCTTCAACACACGCAAGCTAAGACAAAAACTTTTCCCCTCCTTTTCCCTCCTAGTCCGTGTTCTTTCCCTAATGTTTTAAGAAGGAGCCCCCCCCCCCCTTTTTCTTTTTTTTCCTTATCTCTTCCACCTTTTTTTGACTTTTTTTCTCCCTTCCCCCCCCTTGGTCTCGGGAGGTGTTTACTGTCAACGCCCCCTTCCCCCTTTTTTCCTTTCCGCTGACTTTTTTCGTGATACAGAAATAAAGGAAAGCTTACGTTCCTCCCTCCCCTTTCCCCCCCCCTCCCTTCGCTCGTTCCGTTCTTACCCGGTATGTCCTAGGATTATCCTTTCCTTTTTTCTCCCCCTTTTTCTGCCCCCCCCCAACTTCCCAATCCTGTACCACTCCCGTTCATCCCAAGCATTTATAGGCCCGTTCCGGTTAGTCTTTCCCTTTTTCCCTCCTTCCTCTTTGGGCTTTTCCCGCTCCCCCCCCCCCCAGATTGACCCGGAAACCCTCCCCCCCCCTTCCCCCCCCCTTCTTTTTTCGTTCCAATGCCTTGGATTTTGGTAATCAAACCTCCCCCCCCTTCTTTTCCGTAATCCCACCTGCGATTTTTTTTTGCGGTGGTTTGGGGGTTTTTTCCTTCTTTTCTTGCCGCTCCAAGTCGTTTTGGTGGTGGCGTTACTTGTCTTTCTTTTTTTCTTTGAACCTTCTCCCCCGTCCTTTTCACCTTCCCGTATAGAGGATGGCACTGGACGATTTCATTTTTTTTTTCTTTCTCTTTCCTTTTTTGGGTCCTTCAGCGTCTGGCCTTTTTCCCCCCTTTCGTTCCAGAACATTACGAGATAACGGCCGCTGCTCTTTTTCTTCTTTTTGTTCATTTATAGGTGAGATTTGTTGGCATTGAGGGCCCCCCCCTCTCCTTCCTTCCTTGTTAGAGGGAACCCCCGCCCCCAATGGCACCGGACGTTCTTTTTTTTCCCCCCCTCGTTGGAATAGCCCCCCCTTACCTTTGACCCGGGGATTAGGGGAGAGCGGCGTGGCTTTTTTTTTTTTTTCCCCCTCTTTCATCCGTGGGGCTGCTTCCTTCTCAACTTTGGGTTTTCCCCCCTTTTGGTTTTTTCCCTCCAAGGGCAGTGGGGAAAGAGTGGCTCTTTAGTCCTTTTGGCCTAACCCTTTTCCCCTCCAGAAAGAGGGATTGTACGGCTGTGGCGCTGTTTTTTTCTTTTCCTTCTTTCCCTCCGTTTTCCGGCTTTTTCTTTCTGGTCTGCGGGAACCAAGGCACACCCATTGACAAATTCCCTTTCCCCCTTTTTCTTTTTTCCCGTTGTCGGAAGCGGAAAATTTTTTTTTTCCTTCCCTCCCCCCGCAGGGTTGGCCGGCCCGCGGAACCCCCCCTGCCTTCTCCCGATGGGGGGGGGGGGGGGGGAGGAACGGACCCCCTCCCTTTCTCTCTCCTTCGGGGATTTCTTTTTTCCTTCTTCTCCAAAAACGTCCATACCCCTTTTTTTTTCTCCCCCACAATTCGAATTTGGGGACTGCAGGCCCCTTTCCCCCTTTTTTTTTTTTTTTTTTTTTTTTTCGGGCCGCTTGCCCCCAATTTTTTTTCCCCCCTTTTTGCCGGCAAACAGGGCGCATGCAATCCTTTTTTTTTTTCTTTCCCTCGGGTTGAGGTTTTTTTTTTTTTTCCCCTTTCTCTGCGGGGTGCGTAGTAAGGTGGTTTCCCCCCCCCCCCCCTTGCTGATTTTTCTCACCCCTTTCCTGTCTTATTAGTGGGTTGTTTTTTTTTTTTTTTTTTTTTGGGGCAAACGATTGCTTTTTTTTTTTCTTGGTTTTTTTCCTTTATATTGCCGCGCGTAGGGAAAGTTTTTTTTTTTTTCTACTTAAGCTTGCGACTCAATACCCGGTTTTTTTTAGTCTAGCCCTCCCAAGGACGAGCAAAGGCGTTTTTGTGTTTTTTTTTTTTCCTCCTCCTCGGCTTGTTCCCGCTTTTTGCTTGATTATCGCTGCTGGCTGAAACGGGGAACTTTTCCCTTTTCTTTGTTGGGCGGCAGTGTTTCCCCTCTTTCCCCCCTTACGTTGCAGAAAAGCAGAGATTGGCACGCTTTCTTTCTTATTTTCCAACTTCTTTCAGCTTCTGTTTCGACAAGGATGTTGGGTCCCCTTTTTTTTTTTTCTGGTCGCTTTGGGCGGAGACGTATGTCTTGCGCCTTTTGTGTTGTTGTTGTTCTCTTCTTTTTTCCCCTCTCCATCCTTGTCCCGGCAGCCATTTCCCATCCTTTTTTCCTTTTCTTTCTTCATTTGCCGAAGGAGAAGAGGGCTGAAGAAGAGAGTGGCAATTCGCGGCTTCTGGCCCTTCCCTTTTTTTTTTTTTTCCCTTGCCGCCCCAAGCCAGCGGCGGTCTCAGCCCTTTTTTTTTCCTTTCCCTCCACACACAGTCAAAGGCCGGAGAGAGAGCACAGCCCCCGATCTCTTTTTTCCCCCCCCCAAACCCCACCACCGGCTGGCTTTTTGACTTTTTTTTTTTTTTTTCCTCGGACCTCCCAAAAGGGGTATTTGAAGGGCGTTCCCCTACGACCTCCCTCGCGCGGCACCCCCCCCCCCCCTTTTTCCCCCCGAAGCCCGAAGGACTAGTTGAAAAGAATTCCTCCTTCCCTTTTCTCCCGTGACGTTTACGCCTTGAACCCCCCCACTTTATTCGGTTCGTGATTGAAGAAGCAAGGAGCAGTCGGGCCTTTTTTCTTTTTCCCCCTTTTCTTTTTTTGGTCACTCGTCCGACGAAACCCTTTTTTTTTCCTCCCGTCAATGCGATTGTGGAGAGGAAAGGGGGCGCGATATACCGTTTTTTTCTCCTTTTTTCTTTTTTCCCGGAGGGGAGAGGCTAACCTTTCCCTCGATTTAACGGGGTAGTATACGCCTTTCATTTTTTCTTTTCAACCGCGGGTCTGCTCCTGTCTTTCGCTTTCCTGCCAATGCGAAGTTTGATGGGGAGATTCATTGGGTCTTTTTTTTTTCCCCCCCCACAGTCCGTTTACAAACGGGCTTCTTTTCATTCATCAGCGGCAGAAGAAGAGCAAACAGCCGTACAATCCATTTTCTTTTTTTTTTTTTTTCCTTTGGGGGGACTAACTGGGGGCTTCCGAACCCTTTTTTTTTTCCCCTTTTCCCTCTTCCCCCGAATGAGGGAACCAGCCCTTTTTTTTTTTTTTTTTCTCCTTCTCATGAGCAAGGCCACGGAATTTAACCCTCATTCTTCCCTTTTTCCCACTCGCCCGCAAGGGATGCGACCCCGGGTCCCCTTTGGTGCTTTGGGTCTTTCTCCCCCCCCGCTGATTGCTTTGGGGGAATGTAAGGTGCTGAAGATGCTTTTCCCTTTTTTCCCCCCCCCCTTTTTCCCCTCTGGCAGATCGGCATCGTGCGTTCATTTCCCCCCTCTTCCGTGTCTCATCAGTTACGAAAAAGGCCCGGGCCGTGCTCATCCTCCTTTTTTTTTTTTTTCTTTTTTCCTTTCCCCCTCTGAAGAAACCAAAATCATTCGTCTATGATTTCCCCCCGGAATCTTCAGGGAGCAATGCGAGGGGAAGGATAGACCTTCCCGCGTCTTCTCCCTTTTCCCCCCTTTTCCCCCCCCCACCGCGAACCCAACCAACCCAACCCCCCTTTTTCCGTTCTTTTCCTTTTCCCTTTTGGTGAGGCAGGAAGAAGTCCGCACCCCCCCCCCCCCCCTTCCCTTTTTTTTTTTTGGCTACGGAACCGTCGGGAAATTTTTCGACCCCCCCCCCCTTGGCTGGTTTTGCTTACCTCACAAAAGGCAGACATTGAACCGTCCCCCTTTTTTCTGAAAAAGGGTCTCCTCCCTTTCATCTGGTTGGTAACCCTCAACAGGAAGGAACCAAAATGCCCCCCCCTTTTCTCCCCCCTTCCCCCCTTTTTTTCTAACCGCAGCCGGGCCCGAGAATTTTTTTTGGTCTTTTCCCTTCTTTTTGGGAGGGCTTTGGTAGATGGAAGAAGGGGACTTCCCTTTTCCACTATCTAGGACCAGGAATCGGCGATTTCTTTACTTTCCTTTCCCGGCGTCTTATTTTTACGGAAAAGGTTCTTCCCTTTTTTTCCCTTTTTTATGTCGTTTGGCTTCCCTCCCCTAAGGGGCGACAGATAACAGTTCCACACAGCATTCCCCCCCTTTTTTTTTACCAGTAACAGAAGAAGCCCGGGCGCCCTTTCCCCCCCGGCAAACCCTGGGGATCGCCTAATCTTTTTTCCGGTGGTCCCTCTTTACAGGCCCGAAGTCTGTTTTCGGCCCCACCTTTTTTTTTTTTCCCTCCCCACATTGCAGGGTTTCTTTTTTGTGGGAAGAGCGTCCCCCTTTCTTTCCCCCTCCCCTACGGAAAGCTTCCGGACTTCAAAAGGGCAATTTTTTTTTTTTTTTTCCCCCCCCTTAGCCGCGGGCGAAGGAAGGGTGCCCCCGTCCCCCCTGGCGGCGCAGAATGGGGAGACGGCCACCACCTTCTTTCCCCCCCCCAGCGCCCCTTTTCCGAATGGATGATTAACGGGGGCCTCCCTTTGCCGGGGGCCAGGAAGGCAACCCTTTCCCCCCCCTACGCTGAAACCCCCTTTTTTTTTTTTCTTCTTCTCGCCGCGAGGTGTTCCCACCGCCAAAGGACAGAGCACGCGCTTTTTTTTTTTTTTTTTCCCTTTTCTTGGCCACAGCAAGTTCTAACTCTTTACCCCGGAGGAATTGGTTCGCCCCCTTTTTCCTTGGCAACCGAAGGGGTCTCCTTCCCCCCCCTCTTTCAAGGGAAACGGTCCGTCCTTTTTTTTTTTCCCCCCCCCCACCATTGCCACGGCGTCTCAGTTTCCCCTTCCTTGTTTGCGGTGGAAATGAAAGCGGTCTTTCTTTGGCCCCCCTTTTTTTTTTTTTTCCTTTTCAAATAGCGGAAGGTCCCCCCCCTCTGTTTTTCCCCCCTTCTGCCCTCAGGCGGAAAAGACCAAAAAATCGGGGTCGTCCCTCTTTTGTTGTTGTTGAGGAGTTTCTCAGTGAGAGAGATTACGACCCCGAAGTTTGTCTCTAATTTTTTTTTTTGGGGGTTTTTCCTCCCCCCCTCTTGGACCCTTCCAGCTATTTTCATCCTTTTCTTTTCCCCCCTCCCCTG
>Ga0179593_1756166_pt1:0-2500 | contig 12736 bp, 17 predicted proteins | sample CZODoug2_1_08_16_FD_185931 | JGI IMG/M metagenome (GOLD analysis project Ga0179593, IMG submission 185931) | Vadose zone soil fungal communities from Angelo Coast Range Reserve, California, USA - CZODoug2_1_08_16fungal (PacBio error correction) | ecosystem: Environmental > Terrestrial >... | reverse complement strand
TCTTCTTCCCTCCTCCTTCCTTTTCCCCCCCCTTTTTCCGCAGCCATTTTGAAAAAATCTGGGCGAAACCTCGCTTCTTCTTTCCCCCCCCTCAGGGAGACGAGGAATTGCCGACAAGGAGTGCATTCGCGGACTTCTGGCCCCTTTTTTTTTCCCCTTCCTCCCCCTTTCTTCAGCAGCAGCGGGATATCAAGCAAACAGGTCTCCCGTCTCCCTGCTTTCATCCACAGCCCCGCGAGCCGAGGGGACCATGTAGCGTGCGACCCCCCCCCCCCCCCCCCCTTTTTTCTTCCCTCCCTCCCCACCCGTAATTGAGCGCATCTTTAACTGGCACGGACGACTCCCTAGTTTCTTCCCCATTTTTCAAGGCGCAGAAGCCGAGCATCGTTGCCCCTCCCCCCTTTTTTTCCCCTTTTTTTTTTTCTCTTCCTTGGACGTTTACGCACTGAACCACACATCACCCGAGGTGTTTTTCCCCTCTGCTCCCGCAAGATGCAAGCACCCGGTGGCCGGCGCCCCTCCTTCTTTCCTTCCCCTCCCCGAAACTGCGTGAGCTCGCAGTCAATTGCGATTGTCTTTCTTCCACGGGGGGATATACGTTGGGAGAAGCACGGGCTCCCTCTTTTCCCCTTCCTTATCACGGGGTAGTTATAGCCTTTCATTGTTCGTGGTCCCTTGCCCCCAAGAGGGTTTTCTTTTTTTTTTTCCCCCCCCCCTTCCAACTTGGCGAAGTTCTGGGGAGGATTCCCCTGGGGGGGGGAGGGCGGGCCTTCCTTTTTTCCCCTTTCCCTTTTTCCCAAAGATTAGGAGATTCCTGTCGTGAGCGGAAGCAAGCAGTCCCCTCCCCCCCCCTCTTTTTTTTTGGTGTGTGATCGCACAATGGACTACTGGGGCTATCGCAAACTTTACCTTTTTCCCTTCTTTCCCCCAAGCCTGAGGGAAAACAGCACAGGGAGCGTTCCCCCCCCCTCTTTTTTTTTCTCTTCCCTTCCCTTTTCCTCCGCACGATACGCCGGCCACGCCTCACTTTCTGGCCCCGAGGTCAAGGTCGTTGGGTGCTGTTTTTTTTTGCCAACGCTGATTGCTTGGGTCCTACGGGCTTGACGAGCCTTCAGAGAAGCCGAGATCGGCCTTTTTTTTTTTTTTTCCCCCTTCTTCCCGGTCTTCATCCCCGTAAGAACAGCGCGTGATAGCCTGCCTTTTCCGCAGTTGGGGAGCGCGAGATTCCTCCTTCCCCCCCCTTTTTTCCCCTTGGATGATCGGGAAACAATGATAGTCAGAGCATCCGCGGATCTCCCGCATAAAGAGGAGGCGACTGTTCCACCTTCCCCCCCCCCCCCCACCGCCCGACTTGGAGCGGCAAGCCGGTTTGAAGCCTGCATCCTCCGCACCCCACACCGGAAACACCCGTTGTGGGCCTAACGGACGTGGGAATTTCAGAACAGACCCAACGGTGGGGGAAGTGATTAACACAATGCTCCATTTCCCCCTTTTTCTTTTTTCCCCTCCCTAGTGCCGGCGTTTCCGGTCATCTGGGTTGGGTCTTAACCCCAGCGCGGCACCAAAGCACTCTTCTTTTTTTTTCCCCCCCCCCCTCCCTTCCGAAAGAAGGCTGGGATTACTTATGTCGATAGTTGGGAGGGCTTTTCGATGGAAGAAGGAAGTTCTTGTCCCCCCCTCCCTTTCCTTCCCCCCTCACTCGGGGATTAAGTACGGGCGGAACTTGGGTCCATTTTACGAAGTACGGCGGGCGGTGTTCAGGTTCTTTTTTCTTCCCCTCTGAATTTCGAGGGCGCAGGCCTTAACGTTTCAAAAGAAATTTTCCGGTGGCGTTGACAGTACACGCCGCGTCTTCCTTTTTCTGAAAGGCAAAAAAAACACTGGTGGGATCGATTCCGGCCAATCTCCTTTTCCCCCCCCCCCCTTTTTTTCCCCCTCAATGTCGGTTCGGAACAACGTGCTGCTAGTCCGGCACCCGGCGAAAGGGGGCAGGGGGTGTGACAGTTGGGATGAAGCATTCGGTGAAAATGGATGGCCGCCCCTTTCCTTTTTCCTCCTTCCCCCCCTGGCACGAGTGGGAGTGGTCACTTGTCGCACCAGGGCCGCGTTTCGAAGGGCCGGCGGCGCCCTGACCCCCCCCCTTTTTTTCCTTCCTGGCACCAATACGACCAAAGCCCGGCCATGTCTCACGTAGGTCGATGGATGCTTACGCCGCTCACCCCTTTCCCTTTTCCCCTTCCGACGCTGAAACCTTGCGCGGTTACTCTCTGCGCTCCGCGAAGGGCCACGCCCACGCCTCCTCCCCCTCTTTTTTCTTCATTCTCTTTACGGCGGAATGTCGCCAGGAGCACCCCTAATTGGATTAAGAACGCTTTCAAGCCCTTTTTCCCCCCAGTGTCACGAAAAAATTGCACGGCGTCGCTCTCCCTTTCATGGATTTGACGGTGCAATGAAAGCTCTTTTCCCCTTTTTTTTTTTTTTTTCCCATAAGGCGGAAGAG
>Ga0179593_1671973_pt1 | contig 12736 bp, 21 predicted proteins | sample CZODoug2_1_08_16_FD_185931 | JGI IMG/M metagenome (GOLD analysis project Ga0179593, IMG submission 185931) | Vadose zone soil fungal communities from Angelo Coast Range Reserve, California, USA - CZODoug2_1_08_16fungal (PacBio error correction) | ecosystem: Environmental > Terrestrial > Soil >... | reverse complement strand
CCCCCCCAAGCGGTTTTTTTTCCTAAAAAATCTTCCTTAGGAGGATTTCCCCTTTGCTGCAACTCCTTTTTTTTTTTTTCAGGAACGGGTGTGTGGAAGCAATTTTTTCTCGGTCATGTTTTGTTTCCCGGCCGCTTGGCCAGTCTCGTTTGTTCGGAGGTTATACCGTGTTGATCTCTTTTCTTCAAAGCACTTGTTGAGCCCCCCCCCCTGAGGTCTTCTACGACGGCGTCTACAGAACCTCCCTCCCCCCCTTTTCGCACGCTTTCGTGAGGGCCAGTGTCCTTTCTTCCCCAAAAGTCCCCTCCAGGAAAATCTTTTTTTTCTTTTTGACGTCTTTTGGGCTTTTTCCCCCTTCTTGATACACTCACCCTTTTTTTTCTTTCTCCCCGGTCCGCTCATCCCTCCACGTCGCGTTGGTTTTTCTCCCCCGATCTGTATCGTCAGCTACCGTAATTGTTCGGCCCTTTTTTTCGGTTACAATCTTCATGCCTGCGTTTGTACATGATTTTCCTTCCCTGTTTTTTCCTCAAGTTATTTTTTTTCCAGGCTCTCCCCTTTTTTTCCCCTCCCGTCCTGAGTGAACGTTTTTTTTTTTGGAGGTTGGAAACCCCTTTCTACCTGGTTTTTGTGTCCCCTTCCCCCCCCTCCTTGGATCTGAGTGAATTCCCATTTGTGATTCAGTAAGGGGACTTTCCCTTCCAATTCATTTATTTTCTCCCATCCGAACCGTTCGTGGTCTGTCCCTTTCCAACCAATCAGTGACGGTTGCGCCTTCTTCCAATCCCCTTGATTTTTCCCCCTGCGTTGTACTAGTTTTTTTCCTGGTACAATCAGAAAATCCCCTCCGCCCTCCGGTATTTCTGACACCTCTGACTCTGGTGAAGCTATTTTCCCCCCCTTTTTATATGAATCCCTTTTTGCCACTTAAAAAACCCTTTTTTTTCAACGCAAGGGAGCCCCCTTCCCCCCCCCCCGTCTCACAGACTCCCTACTGTGGCCTTCCTTCTTCCTTAAAAAATCTTTCTGAAAACCCCCCCTTTTACTCTCTAATCATTTGTGCGATCCAGAAGAAGTTGCACCCTTTTTTTTTTCCGTCCCCCCCGCAATTAACCGTCACTATTTATGTTTTCTGGGATTCCTGCCAAATGCCTTTCGTTATTGTTGTCTTGTGTCTTTTTTCTTCCCTTGGCGATGGGAACCCTCCCAAAACAGATTTTGGTTGAGATTGGTTACTTCCGTCTTTCGCAAATTACTCATTCTTTTTTTTTTTTTTTTCTCCTGAATTACGGGCGCCCCATCGCCGGAGTACGCCCGTCCCCCCCTACTTTCTCTCGTTCTTTCCCCGAACAGATATAATGGCGCGGTACGGTAAACATCTTCCCCCAAGGCGAGGATTCTGGACTGCCTTTTTTGCCCCCTCTCTCTGCTGGATGTCTACAATCCCCTAGACCGCCCCCGACTTTCTGACACCGTTTCCTTGACTTACATCCCTGCTTATGGAAACGTTCTCCACCTCCCTTCTTTTTTCCTAGTTAGGCCGTAGTTTTTTAGTGTAAACACTCTTCTCCCCTCTGGCATGCCCCCCCAGCCAGCATGGGCTCTCTTTTTTTTTTTTCCACGCTTCCCCCGCTTCTGTTAGCAGTTTTTGGCGCGATTACTTCCTTTCCTTGCCCCCGGGAGGTTGCATCCTCCCTCCTTTTTCCCATCTTCAGGTTTTCTGTTAAGGACGCTTTATTTTTTCCATCCGCAAGTCGGTTTATTGATAACACTATTGAACTTCTCCCCTCTCCCCCCTCGTCTAGCCAAGCCTCCCGGGCTAAACTCTCCTTAAAAGAGGAATTTTTTTTTCGGTGGTGAATGCTCCCCGCCCTGACTTCTAATGATTTATTTCTGGCCTATCACGAGTTCCGGAATACACCCTCGTCCCTTCCCCCTGCAATTTAGACAGTTCCCCGGTTCCAATGGTGCTGGTTTCTCTTTCGCCCCTTTTCCAAAGGCCGACGATAGACCGGTAACAGATCTTTCCCCTTTCCCCCCCCTCGTCTTATCGCGCGATTCTATGAGGTCTCATAAGCTTCTCTCCTTTTGCCATGTGGAGCAAAAACCCCCTGTGGGCAGGTTTTTTCCCCCGGATAATACGACCTTCGCTGGGTAGCGTTGTCTATTCTTTTTTCCCCCCCAAATTTTTTTCCCTTGCTTTGCATCCGGGTCCTCCATAGAGAATGAATTTCTTTTATCCGCAAGTCGGGTCTCAACCGGAAAAAAACTCTCGTTCACCCTTTTCCCAACGCGCTTTTTTCCCCACCTCTGATTTCTGCCCCCTCTTCCTAATACTCCGTTTGTGTTGTGTTGTTTCTCTTCACCAGAATCAGATTTCTTTTTTTCCCTTTTGTTTTCGGCTCTCGCTGGGAACGCTCTTTTTCTTGCTTTCTGGAAATCCAGGAATTCTTTCCTTCTTCTCTTCTTTCCTCGTTCTAGACCGTTGCCGTCCCAGCTTTTCATCGCTACAGTTTTTAGCTCCTCACGAGACCCCCCTCCCCTGATTTTCTGGTCTTTCTTCCCCTCCAACCATTGACGTTGTCTTTTTGATTAGGTATAAGCGGAGGAATTTCCCTCTTCATACCTCGCGATACGCCAGACTGCGATATCGTGACAGTTTTTTCCTTTCTCCTTTCTTTTCTCCCTCGGTCTTTTTCCTCACCAATTGTACTTTTTTTCGTATAATGCGGCATCTTCCTCCTAGAGGAACTGGGATAGGCCCCCACAAGTCTTATCGCCTCATTAGACTTCCTTTCGCGTCCCCACTGTCCCCTCTCTCTCCATTAGCCCGTGCAGGTTCTCTTTTTCGTTAAATAAGAGTAGACGTCCCCTTCTTCTCCCCCCCCCCTCCCTTGCGGCGGTCTTCAGAACAGAGGATGAAGCTCTTTCGCTGTCAGCGGTCGTTTTTCCCACTCCCCCGCGGACTCCCTCCCCTCGTAACGGAACCATTTTTGAGAAATAAGACCTTTGACTCCGAATTTCGGCGTCCCATGCTGGTCCTGGAAATAGGCTTTCCCCCCCAAGGGACGGCCCCTCCTAGGATAGAATCGGTTTGTTTTTTCGGTCTTCCACTGTCTAGGAATATGGCTAAATTCCCTTTTTTTTAGATTCGATTTCCCTGTGCGAGGAGAATTTACTCCCAGCATCGCTTTTCACTTTCCGGGTCAATTGGTTCTCGTTTTCCGCCCTCGCATCTATCTCTCCCGGCTCCCCTCTTTTTTTCCCCTTCCGGGCGTACTCAGGCCCCCTGTAATTCCTAGGAAAGTCTCCTTCTCTCCTTGCGAAAACCTTTAGCCTGAGTAACACCATCTTTGCAAACCTTTTCCCCTTCCGACGAACTGCATACCCCCCCCCTAAAATCAGATTTTGCCTCCCCGCAGCCATAAAGATTTTCTGTTGGACGTTTAAAGTGCCTCCCGTTTTTTTCCCTTCCCGGGGTCTACGCCACTTTCCATTCTGAGGGGTTTCAGTCCCCCTTCCACTAGGCTCGTCCTGTTTGGCGGTGAACTCTTTTTTTTTGGATACTTCTCTCCTTTTTCAGGGTCTGCTTTCTTCCTTCCGTGAAATAGCTTCACATTCCTTTCTTTTTTTTCGAAAGTACTTCGCCTTCCCTATTTTGTATGGTAAAATCTCCCTAGTACCCTTCTTTTTTGGAGTTGACCAACGGTTGGCCGGCACTTTTTCCCCCCCCCCCAAGGAAAACGAACGGTTTTCTTCTTGAAATTTCCCTTTGTTGAGTTAGTACCTGCTGAATCAACCTTCATTTCACTCAAGATCCCCCCATCTTTTTTTTTTAGCATTGAAACCCCCCCCAAAACAGGTAGGACTCCCTTTCCAAACGACCCTATTGTTCAATAAATCAGGGCCTCCCCTGTCCCCTCTTCTCCCTGTCCGATACTTGAGGGCTTTTTCCCCGGCCCATCCGTCAAGCTCGCAGGCATGACTTTTTTAACCTCCCCCGTACCAATTGACTTTTTCCCCCCCCAAAATATCTGACTTCCCAGATCTTGAACCCCTAGACTGTTGATCTCCTTTTTAACCTTTTCTCCTGCCCTTTAGAATAGGACATTCCTCTCCCGCCGACGGACCCCCACCAGATTTTCCTGGCTTTCCTTTCTGACCCCCCCTCCCCCTCTTTTTGTCGTTTTAAGAGAATCGGATTTTCCTCTCCCCCCAAAAAAAAACCTGTGCTTTCAGGAAAATCGAAACGGTCTCTTTCCCCCCCCCTCAAGATGTAGCGGTGCCTCCACTTTGACCTGACCCCTTCTAAAGTTAATGATGTTGCCCTCCCCACATGGAAGTGTCTTCATTAAGGGATAGAAATTCTCTCCTCAAACCGTCTTGGTTTTTCTCCCCCTTTTCCTCCCTCTCCGTTGTTGTTTCGATCCACCTTTTTTTTTTTTTGCCCGGAAGGATCTCCTCTACCCTGACTTTTTTTGATCCCCCCCTTTTTGCTGTATTCCAAGAAGGGTCCCTTCTTATCCAAGGAGAATTCAGTCCTTCGTTTGGGTGACCGGCCTCCCCCATTCGTGCTTCTTTTTATACCGGTTTTTCGCTCGCTCGATTTCCTGAAACGATCCCCACGCAACCCCTATTTTTTTACGACGGGTTAAAAAGGACATCATTTCCGGCCTTCTTTGTGAGGGCAAGTTTCCTTCCAAGTGCTCTTCCCATCCAGGACATTCGGCGGCCTCTTTTCTTTCGGAACCTAGCTAGGTATACTCACCAGCGGTTCGTCCACCCTCTCCCCGTCTCTTTTTTTTCTCCTGGGATATTTTGATTTTCCCTTTCCGGGTCGGCAAGCTTGTGGGATTTACCCATCGCGATCTGTTACCTGCTTTCGGGCAAGCATCCTCAAGTAGCTGGTGCCCCAGGATCTTTTTCGTCCCTTTTTCCTCAGTGTTGCACGTATTTTTCCCCTAAGGGGAGTTTTTTTTCTTGAAAACTTTTTTTACCTGGTTTGGGTTTTCACCTTTTATCTGAGTGATTTTTTTTCTTCAGTCAGATCTACCGATGCAACTTTTTTCTAGCGGCGTCCCCCTTTTTCCCTTTTTCGTGGTTTCTTGCTTTGGGCCCAAAGTGCCTTTTTCTCCTCGCTTTAATTTCCCCCGTTTATGGCATCGGCGAGTCCCCTTTTCGCTTTTACAATCAGACCTCTCCAAGCGAGTACTTTCTGATGGGACTTTCTGTGATGAAGCTATTCCACGAGTTTTTTTCCCTTCCTTTCCAGCAGATGACACTCATTACCTACTCAGGTTCCCCTTGCCAGGGTCCAGCCACGAGGTCACCAGCCTCAACCCTCTTCCTTTCTTCCCCCCAACATTCAGGAAAACTCCTCCTTGATCGATAATTTAATTTGTTTTTTTTTCCCTTCCTTTCATAATGTTGCCCCCCGGGAAAGATGAACATCTCTCCCTTACCCCTGCGTATGGGAGGGACTCGGGTGCTCGGGTGCCACTTTGTTATGGTTGTCTTTGGTTTTTTGCAGTTCTTTCGGCGAGGTGCCAAAAACCACTCCGAGCTCCCTTTTTTTTTTTGGAGATTGGTTACCTCCTTCCGGTTCGCACCCCCCCTCCTCGGGCAGGCCCTTTCGATCGGTCCCCTTCTTTTCAGTACGCTTGGAAAACTCTGCGAACAGATGGATAGAATGCCCTCGGTTTTCTGATCGCAAACCAAGGCCTATATTTCCGTCCTTTTCTCTTCCTCTGCACTGGGAGTCACCACCTATTCGCATAGCCTGCTGTGATCCACTTTTCCTCCGTTCCTTGAGGCAATCCGAAAGGACCCCTCCTCAACGACCGATTATAGCTATTGGGGAAGTACCTTTTTGGTCACCCTCTTTCAAGATGAAAGACCCCTCCCCCTTTCTTGCCGATATTCGGCCGAGAAGGTATTATGTTATACGTTTCTTTCGCGCTCCGTATTACTGGAAAGGACCTTACCTTTTTCATCCGCCCCCAAAATCACGCCTTCCCTTTTTAATCAGCTTTATTGCTCGTCTTTCCTGTCGTTTGGAGGGATAAAACTGCTTATGCAACCCTGCTAGCCAAGTCTCTAAATTTGGGGACCATGGTGACGCTGCCCCCCCCCGGTCCTGGAAATCCTCTCCTTTCCCCCCCATCTTGGGCAGATCCACGCGTTCAAGGCGCCCTCCCACCTCGAAAGTGTTGAAGAATTTAGCTTTTTTTCCCCTCCCCCCTTTGGTGCTGTTTGTTAGGGAGGGCGGCGGGAAACATCCCCCCGCTCGAAAGCCCCCCAACCGTTTCATGGAGGGTGGCTTTTTTTTTTGGTGTATTTCTATGAGGGCTACTCATCGCTTCTACCCAGGTCCTCCCCCCAGCTTGAGCCCCCCAATTTTGGCGGCTTTTCCCCTCTTCCCCCGAATCGGCTGTTCGTTTGCTATGCGGAAAATCCGGACTCTAAAAGGGGCGTTTTTTTTTTTTTCGTCCCGACCGGCTTTTTTCCCTATTTTCTTCCGACATGGATCCTTCCTTCTTCGCCCCCTTAGAGTTCCAGCGGGATTCCCCCCCACATCGGAGTAAACCGATTCGGGTTCCCCCCTTTAATTCCTCCCTTTTTTCGAGCGATGGGATAGAACCTTTCCTACGATTGGTTCGGCTCTCCTCTTTTTTTCCTCTTTCTATACAGGAATTCTTCCCATACCGTTAGGAGTTCTCGCCTTCATCGATGCTTACGTTTTTAGCCCGGTTTTTTTTCCGCATAGCACACGTCGACAGTGCTCCTCTTTGGCCGCAAAAATTGGACTTTTTTTTTCCTTTCCTGTGGATGCTTTCGGTCTACCCCTGAATTCACCCTTAGCCCGCATAGTCCCCTCCTGTCAGTCTATCGTGACTTGCTTTCTCTCTTCGGCTTTTCTTATAACACCAATTGTCATTTTTCGTTCTTTTCCCCTTCGTTCTATTCCTTGCGAGAGTGCCCTTTTTTTCGGCCCATGATTTTCTCCCTCATATAGGCAGGCACTTTTCCCTGCAGATTTTTCCCCCCCCCCCTCAGGTTCTGCTTGTCTTTGCTTTTTCAATAGGTATTCTTTCGCCTCCCACCGAACCTCCGTCGGTCCTGAGCAGCCGGACGCCTCGCCCCCCCTTGAAGACCCTGGGGTACAGCGGTCGGATGGTGTGGGCAGGAAGAATCCCTTCCCCGGAACCCAAATAAACGGGCTCCCGAAGAGCTCCCTCACCTTTTATGGGGCATGATTTTTTTTTTTACTCGCGTTTTCACAAAGGGCGGCCTCCCTTCCCCGGAGGAGGTTATTTCCCCCCTCCCTTTCCTCCGGAAACTTTCAGGGTTGATCTCTGGGCGGAGAGGCTCTCTCCCCGAAGAGAGAGACCCTTCCTTCTTTTCCCCTCTCCTTTGCGATCTTTCCTTTTTTTCCTCCTTTTTTTTTTTGCGAAGAGTTGTTTCCTTGGGTCCGGCGGATGCTCCTTCCTAGGCAAGGCGTCCCTTCCCCGGTAATTTGCGAATTCTTCCTAAACCAATTCCCCCCTTTTTTCCAAAGGTGCGCCATTTTCCACCCCCCTAGAACTGCGTACCACTAAAGATTTTTCCGAGGACCTCCCATGAGTCCCCCTTTCGTTAAGTGCCGATGTTTCTTATCTGAAAGGGGTTTCCCTTCCGATCAATTTCCGGTGCCAAAAGAGTTTACTGAATGTCCTCTCCCTTCCTCTTAGTGAGTATTTGCCCCCTGTTACCTTTTTGCCTCACTTGCTTTCTTTCCCGAGCTGTTGTTTTAAGTTGTCTGCTGCTTTCCACTAGCTTCCCCAGCGTCCCTGGTCTGTTCCCCTCCAGTACTTTCGCTTCCATCTTCCTCCTTATAAATAGTAAAACTCTCCCTCTCCTTTTAGTGGAAATTTCCCTTTTCTCAGTTCACTTTGGTCCCGTCAATACTCACTTTTTCGCCGCTATATGCATCTCATTGTCCGCCCCTCAAAATTGAATTACCCCTTCTTGTTTTTCGCAGTGACCCAAAAACAAGGTAGAGGCTAAAAGTTCTATTTGCCTCCCCCTTCAGGACCAGGTCTCCCTGTCCGGATATTGCCCTCCTCTGCCCATCAGGTACCCCGTTCTCGGCATGAAGATGGGATCCCCACCATGGACTGGCCCTCTTTCCCCTCTTGGCCGATCCAGATCTTCCGAAGGATTCTCCCTCTTTCTTTTTTTTTCGACCGCTGTTTTTAGTTTGCCTAGGCTAGTTACCTCCGCCTACCCGAAAAAGATTTTTCTTTCTTTCCTTTTTCCTTGCCAATGTTCACTTTTTTTTTTTCCCCGCATGTTGTCGGATGTTCCCCCCTCCTTCCGTCGTACCCCATTCGGTTTGATGGTTTGCTTTTCTCGGAACTCGCCGTATCCTCAGCAAGATTTGTTAAGTTCCTTCCCCCCTCCCTTAACAATTCTTTGACCGTTCCTGCTGTGATAGCCTTTTTCTAATACCTTAACTCCCTCAAATTCTTCTCAAAAGTCTTTGGTGGGGCCCTCCCTTCCGTTGTGTTTTTGTTGTTTTTTCGATCCCCCCCCCCCCCCCCCCCCCAAAGGTGACTTTCCGAGAAGAAGAATTCCCCCTTCTTTCATTTTCTATCCTTACTTCCTTGAGACCCTTTTCATTTGCTGTAGGTTTGCCAAGGAGACCGTTTCAGGTGTCGCCCCAGAGTCCCTGAAGCCTCCTTCTTCGGGCGGGGTTCTCGGGCGATTTCCTGACACTTTCCAAAGCAAACCGTGCTTACGACCGGCTTTCCCCCTTACAAAAACAGGTTTTTTCAGTGACCCCTTTCCAACTGACAAAGTCCCCATGGGAAATTTCTTTCTTTCCTTTTTTCCCGGGTAATTTTCGGAGGGAATCCCCTGGCCTAGGTCTACTTTCAAGAGGTGTCGCCACTAATCACCGTCCTCTTTTTTTTCCCAGATATGGTATTTCTTTTTCCTTTCAATTGTTCGTCGACGTGGGGATACCCATCTTCATTGGTTAACCTGTCTTTTCCCTCCCCTGTCCTCACCCTATTCGGACCAGGCTATTTTCCCCTTCCCCCCACTGAGGGCAAGTATTGCACCCCTCTTCTTTTTTTTGGATTTCCCTCGACATGGTTTTTTTTCCCCCCATGATCTTTTGAACCTCAAGTTTGATCAGTTCATCTTACCGATGCCACCCTCATATTTTTTAAGGCTTCCCCCTTACCGTTAGTGGTAGTGCCGCTCTCCGGGACCACAGTGAAGGGTGCCAAATGCTGGCCCTTTTCCCTGTGTACTCCCTTTCCCCCACAATTCAGAAAGATTTCACAACCCTGGACTCTGTGAAGCTATTTCCCCTCTTCTCACGTATAGGAAGCCCCCCTTTCCCTCCCCAACAACAGCTCCCTCCTCCGGGAGCCCCCCCCGTGCTTCACCAGGGCAAAAACTCCCCTTCGTGGCCAAACATTCACCCCCTTTTCTGAACCCCCTAGACTAGACTTTTTTTCTTTGTGCGAGACCACGTTTTTTTTTTTCTCCTAATGATTGCAAACCCTTTCTGACCCGTCGGACAAATAACGTCACCTGAGTCTTTTGCCCCCCACTGCTGAGTTTTTTTTTCGTTTTTTTTCGCAGTTTCTTCTTTATTACCGCACTTGGCAACAACTGGGGTGTTTTCCTTTTTTTCCTCGCGGCTCATCTTTTTTTCAAAGGACTCATTCGGGGCCTCTTTTTCCCGAGGAATTTAACTTTTCTGCTATCAATTTCCGCCGGAGTTTTACGCCCGAGTGAACCCCCTTCCTCTCATCGATGCCGAGGTTTTTTTTTCCCCTTCAAGGAGGCTTCTTCTGCTGGGGAGTCTACCCTTCCCCCTTCTTTTTTTCGCCTCGCCGTTCCTCCCTACTTCCCTTTTCCTTGAGTCCATTAATTCTTTCTGGAAGACCTCAGTAGAACCGCCTAGTTAGGCCGTTTTCCCTTTTTTGAGTCACCATTTTTTTTTTGAAAAGCCGCAGCCCCCCTTTTCCTTTCTTCTTCGCAACCTTGCCGTGTATTATGTTTATCAGTGATGGTTTCTCTCCCCGATTCTTCTGCCCTGGCTTCTTCATTCCGCCGCGTTTTTCTGCCTGTTTTGCGCTCTTTCATCCGCTCCCTTTTATCGACAGAGACGTTCAAAACTTGACGTCTACGTCTTTCTTCCCCCCCTGCTGCCAAGCCTTTCTTCTTTAAATTGGGAAACCCTTCCTTTGACGCTGACCCGAATTTTTTAATGGAGGAGATCCCCCCCACGCGTTCCTCTCGCCTGGCCTCACCTTTCTGCAGCATTAGACCCCTCCTTTGTGTTTCTCGCGAGGCGGAAAAGCCCGACCTGTCACGCTCTTGCTGACATTTGGTTTTTTTTTTTATTCGCGCGGTTATATTCTATTGCGGTCTTCAGCTTCTTCGCCTCTCCCTGTCTTGCAAACAAACGTCCCTTGCCGGTTTTTTTAACCTCAACCCGATCGGCTGTTCTCGTTGCTATGCGACTCCTACACACCAAAACGTTTTTTTTTTTCTTTTTTTTCTTTTGATCCGGTGCCCTCCTTTCTAACCTCCGAGCCTTGAGTAAGAGAATTCCTGGATCCTTCCCCGAAAAAACTCTAGTTCCCCTCTTCCTACCCCCTTTGTAGTCAACTCGTTCTTCTCCTCTTTCATACTCCTAAGTTGTTGTTTTTCTTTTATTGGGATAGAACCAGCCTTGAACCGATTGGGTTCGGATCTCCTGCTCACGAGAGTTTTCTTGCTTCCCCTCCCTGTTTCTCCCCTCATTCTCCTCTCCAGTCCTTCTTTCTTTTTCCAGTTGCGGATACCCTCTTCTCCTGATGTCGCATTCCAAGTTGAACCCAGCCGATTCGGGTATCTTTTTCCGATGGTTTGCTCCCCCCTCTTCTCTTTTCTAAGCTTCTTTCCCCTTTCTTTCCGCATAGAATGAACCTCTTTTTTTTTCCTGTCAGCTCGTCCGGTTGGCTTTTCGAAGCGTCGGCTTTTCTAAAAGACACCCCATGTCCTTCTCATGTCCGGTTACACCCTTTTTATTCGGAATTTCTTTTTTTTGTCTGAACCGTTTCTAGGCCCAAGATTTCTTCCTTTCCGGAACCTTGGTCCGCTCCTTTTCCTGCTTTTCCCCTTTCTCGGTTAGCTTGGCTCCCCCCCCCCCCCCCACAAAAAAACCCCCAAAAAAACACCCCCCCCCCCCCCCCCCCCCCAGCGTCTTTTTTTTTCTCCCTTTTTTCTCCCCACCGAAATGTGAGGTGCGATCCTTCCGCAAAAACAGGCACGTTCCTGTTCCTCGGTTTCATAAGGCCTCCCCCCTTCGCGGCGTCCGACCATCAATGAGCCTCCCGTGCGAACCCCTCTTTCCCCTTCTTTCTTTCGCGTGCCATTTCACCTTGTGAACCTCCACAAGGGCTTCTAGAACATCTTCGTCAGAGCTTTTTTTTCTTCAGAAGAAAAGGCCTCTCCCCCCTCCCCCTTTTCGACTTTTTCGGGCGAGGCGTCCTTCTTTTTTTTTCCCTCCCTTTTTTGATGCGCACTTCCGGAATCCTTCATCAGTTTTCCGACCTCCGGGTCCTTTTTTTTTCCCCCTTCCCTCCCCTCGTTGTTCCCCTTTTTTTTTCGCGATGCTAGGCGCCGTCTTTTTTTCCCGGACTTCTTTCTGAACCTTGCGAGAGCCGCGAGTAACCCCCCTTGTTGTGGGGCAACTGGTTCTTTTTTTCCTTGCATACCCCCCCCCCCCCTCGCCTCAAGCAGTTTGCCTTGACCTACCAGAGCCCTCCCTCTTCTTTCCTTGGCCGATTTTTTTTTTCCCCCCAAAAATATTATGCACGTTTCCCCCCCTTGATTATTCGCACTTTATTTTTTCAGAAGAGGTTTTCTCCCTCATCGTATTGCGTCTTTTTTTTTTCACTCCTTTCCCTGGCGGTAGGCTAATGAGCCTTTTCTTTTCTTCCCTAGTTCATCGTTAAATAGCTTAACAAGAGTCAGTATCCCGTAATTCGCTTACCATCTTTCTTCTTTTCCCCTCCTCCCTAGTACAATTCTCCCCTTTCCCCCCCGGACCATTCGAAAGCCCCTTCAATCTCCCCTCCCCAGAACGGTCGTCGCCGGCCTCTTGCTATCGGTGTCCCCTCCTTAATCAAACTCCCCCCTCAGATCAATAGGGTTAGCAGTTAAACCCCACCCGTGCGGGATGGTTCACCTCCCAAGTCTATTTGCCTCCCCCCTTCCCTGCAGACGTCGAGTTTACCCCCCTGTCGATATTGACAGCTCCTTTTTCCCCCTCCCTGTACCGCTCGGCAGGCATGTCTTTTTTCCGGATGCCGAACAATTTTGTCCCCTTTCCCTCTTTTTCAACTATCTTCCGACTCCCCCCCTTTTGGAAACCCCAACTCTTTTCTTCTCGGTACTTGATGGTGAGTAGTATTTTCTTGTTCCTCCGCTGACTCTTTTCCCCCCCCCCTTCAAAATCTTTTCTTCCCCTTCTGGAATTCTTTCATGCCCGCACCGCTTTTTTTTCTTTTAAACGCCCCTTCGTAAGCCCCCGCATCTTTTGCTTCAAAAAGTTCTTCCCGTCTTCCCCCCCCTAGCACGATGTTAAGCGTTCAAAACTGACCTGAACCCCTTCCCTTCCTGCTGTGCTGTCCCTTTTCCCTTCCTGAGTGTCATATACTTAAGTTGGTCTTCTCCACCGTCTTTTGGG
>Ga0179593_1499742_pt1 | contig 12736 bp, 8 predicted proteins | sample CZODoug2_1_08_16_FD_185931 | JGI IMG/M metagenome (GOLD analysis project Ga0179593, IMG submission 185931) | Vadose zone soil fungal communities from Angelo Coast Range Reserve, California, USA - CZODoug2_1_08_16fungal (PacBio error correction) | ecosystem: Environmental > Terrestrial > Soil >... | reverse complement strand
CCTACGTGATCTCCACCATTATCGCCCCGCCCTGTCGGGAGATTCTCGTTAGATTCCAGGGGGCAAACCATCTTTTCGGCCTTGTCCATGTTTTTTGACTTCCTTATTCGCTTTCGTCTTCAATTTGCGAGACAATGGAGGGGAGTGGTGTTCTGTTTCTCGCACGGGGCCCACTTCTTCTCTCCGCTTTACCATTTTCTTCTCTCTCAAACAGTAATTGTCCTTTGCTCTTTTCCCCACCCTTCGCAGTTTGAAGCAGTTAATCCCTGCACAATTCCCCTTCAAATGATATGCTTTTGCAAAGACGTGAGAAGCGGTGCGAGTCCATTTCGACCCTTCCCCCGCTTTTTTTCCCGATCCCTTTCTTTCACTACCCATGATCTTTTGCCTTCCGCCTGACCTGTCTCCTTCGTATACTCAAATCGATTCTACGTCGTGTTCGGCCTGGCCCTATTTATGGCAGAGCTGTCTAGTTCATGATCTCTTCTCAGTGGAGGACAGCGATGCGAGTTGACTCATTTATACGCAGCTATCTCTTTGTCTCTTCCGTGGAGGACCGAAGCGCCCTTTGGTCATCAAAGTACTCCTAGAGGTTTTAGAGGACCCCCTAAAGCTATTTGGAATCCCGTCGGCGCCCTTCCGAACCCCCTCTTTTTTAGATCCCCACTCTCCAAACTTTTGCCTTCCCTGTGCCCGGAAAGTTGATTTTTGATTTCCATGGTTATTCTCTCGGGCTATCCCCCTACCTCTATTTTTTTTAGCGTTCGCCCTCTCCCTGCCGGGCCCCTTTTAGACGCCCTCGGATTAAGAAGCCTCAGGATCCGCATAAGTTTCCTTGAAGAAAATGAAGCCTTATGCGGTCTAAAGGTCGAAATTCCCTCAGACCTTCATGGGGTCCTTCTCCTGATTTTGCGGCCCACTCCTCCTAACGATCCAGCGTTTTGCGGTGCATCATCTGCAGGAAATGTCTCGGGTTGTTAATGCTCAGTGAGTGGTGGTTAGCAATCGTACTTGTGTTCCCCTGCTCGTCTGAATCACACTATTCCCCCCATTTTCCTCCACCGAGGTTATCATAGCGCCTTATGCTAGTTCGATTTTTGAAATTCCCCGAGGGATAGCGTTAACGGCGAAGATGGCCTTTCTCCGCTGAGTCCTCATCCGTGCTCCCTCATGCGTTTTTTTCGCGTTAGTCAGGGAACACTGACCGATTACTTGAAGGGAAGTTGATGACGTCCCAGATGCGCCGGCTCTCGCCGTCCTCTCGATCGCTCTATTTCCCGGCCTCTCTTTTTCCGCCAGCCCGGATAAGTTAATGTTAGGCCGAAAACCCAAGCTTACCAGCCATAGAAGTGAAGGTCGTGAGGGGTCACCCCTCTTTCTCGCTTCTTTTTTTTCCCCCCCGAATATCCTTTCAATACGTCTGCACACATTTTACCAATTGTCGTCACTGTTTCCCCTGGCGGCCCGAAAAATAAAGGTCAATACCTATTTTCCCGAGCCTTGGTCTTTGGCGCTGCTCATTCTCGAGTTTCACTCTTTTTTCTGGATAAAAGTCCCTAAGTAGGGAATTTCTTCTGGTCGCCCAGTGGCGCATGATCTCGACTTTTAGTAGCCAAGGGAGAAGACCCCGAATCTGTATAGACGCTTCGTGGGATGTCTTCGCGGCGTCACCCCCGGTTTTGACCATCTTTTCTCATGAAGAGTGCCTTCTCACCGTTGATGGTCTGGATGTCTCCCTCCGTTTCAAGATTCAACAATTCGAGCTAGTATCGAAAATGTTTCCGGTTCGGCAGATAACGCATCGATGTGTCCCCCGCGCTTCCCACCTCTTTGTTCTTGTGCTCCCCCCTCACCGTTCCCGTGTTGCGAGATCTCCCCGATTGTACCTAATGCAGAAGGCGCTGTTGAGATTTCTTGCGCCTATTCCGTCCTATAGAGGCCCTCTACGTCCCTGTCCCCACGTTTATTTTCTGATCATTGGTCTACAACCGAAGAAGAAAATGGTCTCGAACATCGGACTTCCCTCTTTTTCCCTGTCCTTTCGTTTTGGCTGCCCCTCCCCAGGTTCAATAATGCGCAGACGCGGCTCTCCCTCACCCTACCTTTCCCACCTGCGGTGCTTTCGGCCGATAACTGGACAAGTTTCAAACAGATCCTGTCAGAGGTTTCTGCAGGATTTCTTTAACATCTTTCTCACCCTACCCCTAAATCTAGACTGCCCTCTCTCCCTCGTCCGGGAATTCTCCCTCTGTCTAGATATTGCCATAGAGGGGGCGCCAAGGATACAAGAAGGTTTTTTCTCCAACAGACCCCCCCAGGCACTTCTCTGCCTCCTTATTGCTTGAGGTGATCTATTAGAGGTCCTCTCTTGCTGCTTTCCTAAAAAACCCCAGGGATTCTTCTCTCCTGTTTAATCTGGCCGTGGTGATTCACCTCTGCTCCGCCAATTGGGATGACACTGGTACCCTTTACCCCTCTAGGGGTAGAGAGGAAAAATACCTCCCGATAATTTCGATGACACTTGACGGTTAGTGGTCCCCTACTCCAACTCCCTTTCTCTTCTTACCCCTCCCGGTTAGCGTGACGACCCATAATCTGGGTGTTTTATTGTCCTCCAATCCCCTGAGAGCAGGATCGGTGAAATTTCTCCCAGTGGCTAGGATTTGCCAAAAGGATATAGAAGAGATGCTACACGATTGTTAGAAATCTTGTCGCCTCCCCCCCCATCTCCTTTTTTCCTTTTGCGTTTTCCCTCTTTGAAACATCGCTGGCCTGTAGTATGACTGTTGTTTGTATGAGAGGGAATAGTTCTCCTGCGGTAATATAAGTTCTGCGTTCAAAGAAGCTCCATGAATACGTCCTGTTCCCCCTTCTGGATTACCCGGGAAGCGGTTTGATGTCGTTCACAACGTCGCCCGTTCTGTGGTAAGAGTTTCCCTTCTGCGTGCTATAGGACGTCCAGGATAGATGAAGTTATGACCGAGCTCCTTACAAGTACTCGTGAGGTCAACGGGTTTCCTTTTTTTTTCTCGGTCTCCTAGCCGCTTCCTCCTCCCCCTCTGGTTTCATTCTTTTCCGCTGATTCTCGGCAGTCCCCCAGCCCCGGGTCCCGATACCCGGTTTTATCGTCCTGGATATCTACGTAAAACATATGGTCGCGATACTCGCATCACTCCTACGTATCTCTCTCTTCCTCCCTTTTTTTTTTTTTCTCTCTCATGTCGGAGTTGATGGATCCTCCGAACCTGAGAATTTTGTCGTCTCCTCCTGAAGACTTCTTCCCTCCCAACCGTATTTTTCTCTTAAAAAGCTGGGATAGACCTATTCCGGACGATCGACAATACTTGCCATCCCTTTCTTTCTTTCTACGCTAGCAACACCAGTCTCCGGTTGACCTCGAGGATGTTCCTTGAACCGAGGAGCTCTTGCCCATGCAGTTGCCACTGAAGAGGGCCGGATAGTAGCCCTTACCCTTCAAACATCGTCTCTGAGTGGTCCGCTAGCCCGCCTGCTGGTCCTGCCCGCGCTTCCTTTCCTTCCAGTCCTGTCGCTCCTTATAGTTCCACCTTCTGCCGTCCAATGCCCTCGCTCACGCACCTTTCGCAGTAGACCAACCTGTAATTACTTTTTGGCCCCCTCCCGCTGTTCCTCGCACACGACCATTTTCAATGGGACTCTCTTTGGTGAGGCTAGGACCACTTTTCTCCAAAATCTTTTTAGACCGCGATCCAGGGGGCACAAAAGTCCCCCTCCTCTGCCCCTTCATCAGGATTCGATCTGAGAAGTGGGCTTTTGCCTATCCACCACAACGATGAGGGTCGTCTCCTCACGCGGCTGGTCCGCCCTCCTTCCAATTTGGCAGTTTTGGAAGATGTGGCATCCCAGGCTTCATTCCCAGACTGTCGGTCCTGATGGGCAATCCTCTAGCTCGAGAATCAAATGTTTTACTCGCCGGGCGGGAAATCGGCCGATCGTTGGGGTTTCACCCAGGCTGCTCGATTTTCCCCTTTGTTGACCGCCATGCAACGCTCCCTCCTCGGTCAGACAGCCTTTAGGGAGCGAGGGAGGGGTTTCTGAAAAACACGTTGCTTTTCTCACTTTTCCCCCCAGGCGATTCCTGCTTTTTTTTCCCAGCTCGGCCTGAACAGCTTTTTCTCCCGGTCAATAGGATTTTTTAGACGCTTGTCTTTTCGGTTCTGTCCAGTCCTTAGGCACTACGCCCCCACATTGTCCCTCTTCTATTTGCCCGGCGCTCTTTCCTCCTCCTTTTGAATGACGCTGATTCTTGAAAGGTAATCAGGCGATGGGGGGCTGCTAGAGTTTCGGTCTATCCCGCGTTCGGACGTTTCTTTCGAGCCTGGATTCCCTCGCCACTCACTTCCCTTCAAAACCAGGTCGACAGTCCCGCTTTCTCTCCCATGGTTGCTTATGTGGGCCCCCCCCTTTGGTGACTGCCCATTTTTCTATGAGAGGCAGTAATGCATCTACTCTGAGGATCGTCCTGACCGTATCGTCTCCCTGACTTTTCTTCATTCCTCTTTTTAATCTACAACGACCGGCCCGATTTTTCTCGACCACAAGTGCTGAAATTCCCAGTTGAGGTAGAGAGCTTACACACATCGATGCGGTCTAGAATCGTTACTGCATTTTCCCTAGGACCCGCTCCCCGACGCATGTTGAGTCTTTTTGACTGAGCCCCCTGCCCCCTTCCTCATGCCGGTCATGTCTTCCCTTGACTTTCTCCCTCATCTGGTCAAAAACCTCCCGTTGAAGAACATGAAGAGGAGCAGATCCTCTGCGGGGAGGCGACATCGGCCACGCGGCTGTTAACTTCGACTTTCTCCTCTCTTTTTACACAGCCGGTCGTCACTAACCTTCAGCCGGGATTTAGGAGATCCAATTAAATATGAAGAGCGACCCCAGGCTCCGAAAGGTCAGGATGTCCCCTTACTTTGATCCCCCTCACTCCTTTCAGCCATCCGGGACGCCCTTCCCAATGTGAAGCGATTCGGCCTATGATTTCTTTTTTTTCTTAACTTACCCTTCTTCCTCCCCTGACTTAATGGCGATGGCGGAGTTGATGGCTGGTCTGAATCCCCACAGTTCGGCGGGTCCCTGCGTGTTCTAGGCCTCAACTCCTTTTTATGAGACCCCACTCCCCTAAATTTTTTTTTAAGGCAGAAGTGTCACTCACGTCTTCGGACTTGAATCCGTAGTTTTTTTTCGTGTTCGGTCCTCCTCCCAGCGCAAAGCATCCTTTCCCCAGCTCTCGACGGCATTTTTTTTTTTTTTGTGAAGTCTTCTCCCCGCACAGAGTAAAAAACACCCAATCTAACGCAGAGGGGACTTTCGGCGACCGCTCTTCCTTTGGGCAGAAGGTTTGTCTTTCTCCTTGCCGCCCTGTGGCGCACAACATGTGTGTTTCTTCCCCCCGCCCTGGCCTTTTTTTTTTCTAGCCATGAGCCGGGCCGGTTAGATAAAGAATAACGGCCCTTCTTCGCACGGCGCTCGCGAGAGATGGGACCTCCCCAGCTCGATTCCAACGCCCGTTCTTCGCCTTTCGAAACCCAATTGAAAGACCGCATCCCCGGCTCGGTATAAGTATTTGCATATCCAGGAACAAGGAATGACCCGGAGAGGATCCATTCCTCTTGCGGAAAGCCGTATTGTTTTATGTTATCTCTTTTGCGATTTACCTTCATATGTCAACATATCGTAGTGGAAATATTACCCCCCTTAGTGAAGAACCCTCATGGCATCCCGTTCCAAAGATCCGAGGCGCCTTATGTATGACGTATTTCCGTGTGCAGCTTCTTTATTTGGAAGCAAACTAAAATACCTTGAGGAGGAACGGTTCCACGCCTTCGACCTTCCCCCGGTGTGATTGGTCTTCTTCTACCCGGCAAGGTTTCCATCATGTATCCCTAGATTGATAGAGCATCTGTACGATAAGCCAGCCCAACGTCCACGCTCCCTGCTGAGAAGTTTTCCGTCTCCCGCAGTCGATTCTGCGTGCCCACAACCCCCTATCCGTCATTTTATTAGTGCGGCGGCGGGGGCCCTTGATGAAACTTTTTTTCATGGTCGTAGATATAGCCAAACCTCTTAGTGAACTTTCCTGCCATGTGCCTAACTTTCTTCCCATTGCCGCTTGTAACTGAATAGGGTCGTATGGACAAGTTCCCTTCTGCCTTTATTTTCATCTCACCCACCCCCGTGTCATTAATGGTATTGCCGCGCCATCCCCCCCTTGGTTAGCTATAGCAGCTCGAAAAGTTTAGAAGAGCCACCCGCGACCAATCAAATGGGTCTTCCCCCTGCCGGGATAGCGCCCATTCTCCCACCCATGCCAAGCAGTGCCCAGGCGTTAATAGGGTGATCCCGTGAGATGGGGGACTCATGATCCGAACTACGTATCGACCTATCGTGGGGTCTATAATCTGCTATTATTTCCTTCCCTCCTGATCATTTGACGCATCTTTAAACACGTAGACGATGACTTCGTCCTTTTCTGATTTCTTTACCCTCCTGATTACCCGGTCTAGACCCCTTTCTTCCGAAATGATGTGCCGGTCAGTGATCGATCCTTTCCCTTCCTCCCTTCTTGGACCCCATGAGTGTTTGAGCCTTGTTTTCCTTTTGTTATCCCCCCCTTTCCCCGTCACTCGAGAGAAATTTCGCAAGAACCACCTAATACCCGGGTTGGATCTGCCACAAGTTTCCTCGCTTTTCTGGACTGCCTTGTTGACTAACATGCCCAATACCCCTTTCTATGGGACAACGGCACCGGCAATTTGCCCAAACCAGATGCGACTGCATGGCTCTTCCCGTCTTATCCATTCCCGCTTGGAAAGCTCCCCGGCTCTTTTCCAACATGCGCTTCTTTCTGCCCCGCCGAAGTAATCAAATCATAATTTGTTTTTGAGGCCAGACGACTAACGGAATTAGGCAGTCCAAGTAACATTTCTCTTCCTTGACTAGGATAAGTTCTTTCCTTCTGCTAGTGATCTGGAATCAGGATTTCCCAGATCTCTCTCTCCATTGGAGTAGCTCCCTCCTCCCAGGGGGAACACCTCCCTCTCGCAGGATTGTAACCGGACCCTCTCCGAACATTTTATTGTGCCGCTTGGCGTCTTCCGCCGCCAAGCTGTCCTCCGACCGCCGCCGCAATCCCCAGGAGTTCCAGAAAGTTCTTTCAAGGATGCTTTCTGCCCTGGTTTTCCTCTCGGCTCTTCACCCCCCTCCCTCTATTATGTCGAAAGCTCAGAACTTGCAGAGTGATTTCTTAAGCACGCGTCTGATCGTCCTTCTTACTTCTCCCCGACGCGGCATCGTTTTCTCCCCTTTCTTCAATTTATAGACGAAACACCCAAGTGAATAGAAGCTTGGAGCCATATTACGAATCTCTCCGTTTCCCCCGAGACTCGTTTTTCGTTCTACTCCTTTTATCTCGCCATTGCTCGGACCTGATCCTTTCCTTACCCTCCTCCAGTGGCGCTTCAGAACCCAGAGGTGGATCCTTCTCCTCCATCACCCCAAACCTTCTGACCCTCTACATTAGCTTTCGCCCTCTCTCCGCGCGTTTGTTCTTGAGGTTGTGTGAGCCGGTATTGCTGCTCCCCGTAAAGGGACTCATCCTTATCGCTGACTCAGATCATCGGCGGCATTAAGCTCCTTTGCCCCAGCTTGGTGTTTCCCCTTTCCAGACCACTGAAAGTTCAATCATTGATTTAAGATGCTTTTGACCCATGGCCACGCGCCGACTAGGCGATGGTGCGCATCATGCTATTTCCTCGTGCAACCCCTTCGCCTCTCAACCCTTTCTAGGATCTCATATCCCCCCATCTCCCCCTCCAAGACCGTCGTTGTGAAGAAGCCTTAGATCTATCCAGCACCAATACATAGTCTAAATCGGCTTCACAATTACTTCTTTGCTCCCATCTGTCTTTTTTTTCCCCTTTGCAAACTCCATGAGTAAATCCCCTTGCCCTGGTTAAGACTCTTCTTTTTGTTGAATTTGCCACTCACGATTTCTTAGGCAAAATTTCAGATAAGGGTCTGGTTTTACTGCTTTGTTCGCCCCTTCGTAGGCTTCCCCTGCTTAGGTTAAAGTCTTCGTATCATCCCAGACGACTCTCCCGGTCATGTCGTTATTTCTTTTCATTGCCTCTCGCAGCCCCTTTCCCAGTTTATCCACTAAGATATTTCCCTCCTGGTCGACTCGTCCCAAGTCTTCAACCTTCCTTTGACGTTTTTCTCCCCCTACAATGTCCAACAAATCCCGTTGAAACAGGACCCGAGGAACGCTAATGCGCACACCTCCGGACTGCGGTCGAAGAAGCTTGTTCCCGTTTTCGATGAACGATTGATTCTCCCCGTCGCTGCGCCTGGCCTCCTATTCCGCAGAGTAGATCTATCAATTTCCCCCCCCCCCGTTAGGTGTCGAAAGTACCGTAGAAAAGTGATCCCCAAGAAGACGTCCTGTTCGCCCCTCGGGGCACTTCCTTGTTCCCTGGCGGTGCTTTTTCGCCTGATACGTGCTCGTAGCAGCGTGCCGAGCGTCTATTTCAAGATAAAATAGACGTAGGAATAGAGAGGTCCGTTCCCCCCGCGCTCTCGCTTTTTGCAAATGCGACAATTCTCCCTCGCATGGTCACTCTTCCTTCATCTTCATTTTACGGGCCCTGCAAATCGGCTAGACTCTCCTTGGATGCTGCGCGATGTACATAGTTCGCGAGCTAGAGATGGGCGCCATTTATCCCCTCCCCTTCCTTTTCGCCACCTCCCCTCCCCTCGCTTGCTTCCGGTTTCTGAGAAAGTGATGCGTGATGCGGTTGGAGTTCAGCAAAGCCCCCCCTCAAAGGATTACGAGATGGGACGCTTAGCCGGGGTGATGCCCCTAAATTTTTTCCACTTTTATTTCACCTTATATGTAAGGCCCCTAAGGGAACGAAAGTCATGTCGGGACCCTTTCTCCTTGGGTGTTCCCTTTAACCCACACCTCACTGGATTAGGACCCTCCTCTTTGTGTCCCGTCACCTTTCCTCTTTTTTGTCCTTAGGCCGGATAGGTCCCCTCCAGAAGTAAATCTTTTAACCTTGGATTGAGAGAGTTGTAATAAAACTCTTTCTAAGATTGTTTCCCTGCCAACCCAGATTTGTCCAATAACTCGTTGTGTGCTATTCTTCTATGACTAGTATTACCCCACGACGGTCCTTCGGTGTTTATGCTAGAGTTAGGCGCATGCTAATTTTGGATAGGTATAGTCTCAAGCTTTCCCCAGCCTCCCTCCCTGAATTGACGGACGAGCGCTGCGTATCCCCTCCCGCTGTTCTATTTCTTTCACCTTTGTTTGGGGATGCGTTGCGCAGTCCTCTGTTAAGGAGGTGCGCCTCGGTTTATAACCTCTCCTTCCGGTTCCCGGACATCCGTTTTTTAACCCTCGACGGTTTTGCTCGTGAGTATGCAGAGACGTCTTCTCTAACCCCTTCTTGCGACGTCCTACATTTTTTTCGATAGAGACTAAAGAAGATTGGCCTTCGTTTTTAGACGTTTTTTTAGCACTAGGCGCTGGGATATCTGTCTCCAAAACTCTGTCTCTCCATCGCCTTAAACCTCCCCTTTATTCATTTATTTTCTTTACTCCCCTTTTTTTTCTAGAGAATCGGCCTGAGTCCTGCTGATTTGTGACTTCCTGAGCGCGAGAAACCGTTGATCTGATCTCCTTCACAGCAGGCAGTGTCTGTTTCCTTCCAGATCGCAGCATGCGTCCTTGATCTGAACATCGGTGTTTTTCAATCCTTTTTCCCTCTCGCCATTGGCTCGGTTCAAAACTTCTTCGAATCTGAAGCGAGGCCGGATCGCGCATTTTCCCCTGAAGGACACCTCGTCTGCGCGTGGTTGTCCCTTTCATACCCCTGACCGCACGACTCTTCTCGCATCGCTACTTCCGTCCCCCGGAGTTTTCCTTCTCTCTTTACCGCCGTCGAAATACGCCTCACCAGGCCACGAAAACGGAGCAAGTGGATATCTTACAGTTTCATTTTTTCTCCCACGCGGCATTCTTGACCAATCGATTGGGAGGCCCCCCTCCTCTAACCTCTGTTTAGTCCCCTTTTCTGAAGCCCCCAAATAATATTGAATGAGCCTTTAAGCCGAGATTTTTTGCAGACCGTATCTTTTCCCCCCTCATGGGAGGTCTTCTAATCCCCCACCTATGCCGTTCTCTCTTTCCCCCTCGGCTGGTTCCGTGCGTTTGAAGATGGAAAAAGCGTCGTCCGACATGACTTTCGGTCTTATGGGGCTTTACTCTCCACATAACTTTGTCGTCCTATGGAGCCCTAATTCACCCAAAAGGGGTGAATCTCCTTTCTTTTACATAACGGCACTTTCCCATCCTCCCTTACCTGGCTTACCCTCCCACCAGCGCTATGTTAGATTCACTCAGCCTTTCTCCTCTTGCTGTGATTGTCGAAAGAGTCTCTGGGTCCAAATTTGGGCTTTCTTTCAAGTGCCTCCCGCTCTCCTATTTTCTTTTCTTCCGAGTTTAAATAGTGGTAGTCTACGCGGGAGTATAGGAAGGATGGTCAACTCTCACGCAGCAAAACCTGCCTAGTATCTTTCCCCATGCCTGCTTAGAATTTTGATCGCGAGAGCTTCCTTTACGGAAGCCGCTCTCTTTCCTACGGGCTTCTGAGTTTGTTTTATGGGGCGCCATTCGAGCCCTGCTGAATAACCAAGGACCGGGACAATTAGACATTCCGAGTTCCTCGGGACCAGTCCTTATTGGGGATTCTATTTTTCTTTTTTACTCAGTTCTAGCCTGGACGAAAGGAATCATGAGTGTTGGATTTTTCTTCTTCCCCCTTCCCCTTCTCATAATATCCAAAGACAAGAACTTGCGCAGACTTTTTTTTTCGCCTGCTGCCGTGATCTGTCGCAGGCACCCCCGGCGCGGCTTTTAATCCGGCTTCCCACGTGCGGTATACCCCACAACGCGGTAGCGACCCTAACACATGGACGAGTTGAAGCTTTTGACGGCGGATCATCCCGACCCCCATTTCCCCTGATCTGAAGGTTTTTGTAGGATCCGCCGATTTTCCCCAGGGTTTATTCGGACCTCCCCCCCACCGAATGTGATCGCGGTCATTTGCGTTGTCGAGGAACATGGCGTTTATACTTGATGAGGGCTTGCGCCGGGTACCCTCCAAAGCGTGGTAGTCCTCACTGCACGGCTTTTGCGCGTTCAACTCTTTACCCCCCTCGTCCTCCGGTCTCCCTCCCTACCTCCAAAGATCAGAAACAGGATTGACCTCATGGCTTTTTCCCCGACGCCCTCCCCCATCCAGTTCCTCACATTGAAACGTGCGCGCTTCTACTATTTTATGGCTGGAGCTCGATAGCAGGAGGAATTCAAAAGGATGCGCTCGTTCGTTGATGTTTTTCTCTTCGCATCCTACCAGTTCGTTGACGGGCTTGAGTGTCCTGGTAAGAAATCCATGTCTTGCCAACACTTCCTCTTCCTTCGGCGTTCTGGACCGGATTTTCAAATTTTTTTCGGATGATCGGTCGTCGTTTTTGGCGCCAACTCCTGTCTTCCGCCTTTCCGACGGCCCCCTCTAAGGATTTCCCCTTTACAGCTTACAAAGGTAAACCCAGCCATACCTCTCAGTTTTTAGGCGCGAGGAGACGCTATCGTCAATGGGCCTCAGTTTTTCATTTCCGGCGCAGGGTGGCTCAAAGACTTCCTGTGCTTGCTCTCCCCCCCGCACGCCTTTCCTCCCCCCCTAGCTGTCTTTACCGAAGACGGCGCTGCTGCTAGCGAGACGATGGGCGCAAATCTTTCTAATTACCCTGTCGACCTAAATAAAAAGCCGAACTGACTTCCTATTCTTTTCGGTTTGAATAAAGTCCCGCATGACCTCCTGAGCGGATCTATAGTTGCGGAAGCTCTTGGCTCTTCCACGGTCTCTTTTCAGGACCCACGTGGCCAAAATCGAGTTCTTGTTAAATAGAACGGCTCCCTTCAGAACCAGTCCTCCAGCATTCATGGCAAAGCACTTTCTGTCAACCTATTCATGTGAGAGTGTAGCCATTGGCAGTACGAAAAGGAATGTGTTCCGTCGCCGCTACCCCCCCCCGGTCCCCTCCCTTAGGGACTTTTTCTTCCTTTTCAGCTCGGTGTTTTTTTTAAAACATGGAGCGGAGAAGCAAGGAGAGCGAGCGATATTTCTGATCTGCTCCGGCCTCACCTCTGATTCCTTTCCCGCAACATGATCCATAATGCTCATCCTCTCGGCTGGCATTCGTTATTTCAAGGCCTCAACCACGTAGCAGCTGTTATGTAGACGGCGGCGTGCAGACTGCTCCGCATTCGTATCGCCGGATCTTAAAAGTTCGTTTCTTCGACATGGTTTTCTTCCCCTGCTTACTCACTTCTTTTGCCCATGGCTGACCTTCCCTTTCCCTCGCAGGTCCTGAGCAACTGCTCCCCCCCTTGCTGCCTTATTGGGTCCCACTACGGATCCCTTTTTGCTGAGTTCTCAACTTTTCTCTCGCCAGTCCCCTGTCTTTCGTTCAAGAAAACAAGTGACCAACCCACTCCATGGGTAATGAGACGGGATAAGAAATCTCTATCACTTGACTTGCCACTCTTGCAATGCCCTCAAATTGGTTTCTCTCCCTTCCCTATCAGGGCACTTATCGAAGACGTTCCTTGGAGAGAGTGGCTCATAAG
>Ga0179593_1478721_pt1 | contig 12736 bp, 16 predicted proteins | sample CZODoug2_1_08_16_FD_185931 | JGI IMG/M metagenome (GOLD analysis project Ga0179593, IMG submission 185931) | Vadose zone soil fungal communities from Angelo Coast Range Reserve, California, USA - CZODoug2_1_08_16fungal (PacBio error correction) | ecosystem: Environmental > Terrestrial > Soil >... | reverse complement strand
GTGACTTGCTCCACACGGGCCGTATCCTTGGCAGCCGCCGAGAATGGTGATGGCTTTCCCTATGGGCTTGGCCCCCGCTAGAATGACGACATTTGACCCGTTCATTTATAGGAAAACCTCCTGGTGCCCCAACTTAGTTTGCTCGGCGCTCTCTATTCAACTTTGCCAGGAATTTCCCCCTCCCACCACCAGGCCACGGATTTCCTTGCCCCACGGTAAAGCCCTTGCGAAAACAAATAATCCCCTGAACCCGGACCGATCTTCCCTCTCACCAAGCTCGACTTTCTCCTTACTTTCCTTCCCGCTATGCCTGGGGTCCCGTCTCGGATCTTACGACCAAAGTCTAGTCGCACTAACGTCCCTCCTCACCCCCGTCCGGCCCACATGAGTCGTCTGTGCAGTAAACATCTTTTAAGTGAGCGGTTTTAGAGTCCTTCCCCCAGAAATAGTCGGTGAGGATCTCACCTACCTCCCCTAACTGCTTGGCCAGCGTTTGCAAATTAATAAGCTGCGGCGCCTGTATCGTTGCCGTGCGTGAGTCATTCCAACCCACTTTCACGTGACCCACAGCAACACAGAAATTTTTTGACACCTCCCTGTACACCCTCAAACTGCGCCTCTGGACCAGGAAAAGTCTAACCTACACCACCCTTTGTCAGCTCTCTTTCTCTATTTGTGAACTTAGATCGACTGACTTTGAGGAACTTGTTTTTTTGACTCTGGGCGGGCGCTGACTTTGTAAGCAAACCCCTAGGCCGCCGTGAAACTCTGGGCGCGTTCCCCCTCCGTCAGAGGTAAACGATCTGGCGGCGTTCGGCAGGACCGTCGAGGCTTCAAATGCACTATTTGCTTTAGCCAGACGTACCTGGGGTCTTGACGTGTTAGCACACGGGACATCCCACGAACTACCCCCCTTGCACATCTCCCCCACCCTTCTGATGTTTTTGAGCACTATCCTTGGCAACCCCCTTACGTTTCGGTGGTAGTGATCTGCGGCTCAAGGATGTGCTTTCAGAGTGACTCCCACCCTTTTTGGGATTGATCCCTTCCGGCGCCCGCGACGGGCGAAAGGTTTTGGAGTTTCTTCTATCTTTTTTCTTCTCTTCCAGACGACTATGAAGCGAAAACTCCCATTAGCCCCCGGCTCTGACTTTGTCCCGCCAGGACGAGATCCTCCATTGAACCCAACCCCCTTCCGAGCCGCTATTTGACACCATCCCTCCCCCGTTGAATTTTAGTTCCTCTAAGGGGGTCGTGCGCTCAACCTCCGGGTTGTCCGCGCATCGTCTTAATCACCAGGCACCTTTGCCATCGCGGCCTTTGGACTTTCCTTCCCCCGCTTCCTGCATCACCCGACCAGCACTTCTTTCAACTGGCAAAAGATCCGGTTGGTATCCATTCACCTTCCTGCCGAGGGCAGGCTTTCTCTCCCCCCCCCATTGCTCTTTTGCGCTCCCCTCCGCTAACTTGCGTCGACGGCCCTGACATCAGCTCTCGCCAATTCTCCTGCGCCGTCTCCTCAGACGCCCCTGCCTCAACGACCTTTCCTGACTCGTGCCGTTACAGCGCTGTTCCGGCCCTCGTTACACTTTCCCGTTTTGATGAGCCTTGAAGGCGGGGAGCACTCTCACCCCTCTCTTGCTTTTTTCCTCCCAATTGTTAACCTCCGGGGACTATGTTGCCCCCAAATACGCTTGCTTTCACCTTGGGCGCCTTTACGTGTGCTCCATGGCTTGCGCCGCCGCTTCAATTTTCCCCCAAACCAGCCACGACCCGACCACCCCATCCACCACAGACACAAGGACCCCCCCATCCCCCCCTCCTACTCAATGGAAGGAGCCCCGCTTATCCCCCCAACACTGACCCTCCACACTTCCCCCCCATCAGCCGGCCTAACCGCCTACCAGCAGTTTTCGGATGCTAGAGGCCTCCCACGGGGCTGCCACAATCTTTTGTTCCCCTCTTTCTCCGGCCCCTGATTTGCTTGCAACGGTTTTGTTTTTGGTGCTTTAGCCTGTTTTTTCGTAGCCGTTTAACTTGCACGGCCAAACTTACTTTTTCCAAAAATTGTTACTTTCCCATGGGCCAATCCCCTTGTGCCAAATAACGACATACCAACTATACCTGGGCCTGGAGTTTCTACCGTTGGGCCGCGCACGGGCCCCTAGGTTGCAGTCTTATAAGCGGACCTTCTTCTGTTCGCGCTCCTTAAATTCTACCGTCGCCCAGCGTAAGAGCGTTTGTCCCCTTGGCGGGATGGGATGTTCAAGCTTCTTAAAACCCCGAACTTGGACTCTTCTTTCCCTTTTACAAAGTTCTCGCTTCCCTCGTCTTGAAACCCGACCTGTTGCAGACCCTTTTCTAGTGGGAACTTTGTAAAACTCCTTTCCTCATGTGCCAATTGCGGCTTTCTTTCGTTTGGGCAATCTCGCATCTGTGGAAAGTGACCTTAGTTTTTTCTTCTTTGAGTGGAAGACAGTCCCACCCGGGCCGTCCCCCTTCCTCCACATCTGTTCTACGGTATGTCCCAAGACGCCATTCGCGTTCCGGAGCCCCCTAATGTCTGGTTTTCTTTACCCAGATGGGTAGATCCACTTCAGTAACCTTTCTCGGCGTTTCGATCCTACTGTTTTGTTTCCCACACCGATTTGTGATCCCGTTTACGCCCAGCTTTTTGGTTTGTTCTGCTTCGGTTTTCAGGTGAAGATATTCTATGCCGGTGGAAGTTTCCTTTCTCTTGCGGGTGTGGCGACCGGTCACAAAACCCCCTGAATAGCCTGGTGCCTTGGAGCCCCCCTTCTGCCAGAACCAACTTACCATCCGTCATAGGATACACTGGACACTTGTTTGTTCGTGCCCAGCTGTGAAGCAGAACCGTGTCCGTTTGGGTGACTTCCCCCCCCGTCTTGTTGTTTTCATCAGGTGATTCGGCGTCTGTGTGTACACCCGTTCAGGTGGCTTCACCCCCCCCCTCCTCCCGGCCCCCCTCCCCCCTTTCTTCCACCCCCAATACACCTGGTTCGTTTGCCTTTTTATTTTTTTTTTTCTCTTTTTTTTCTTCCCTCCTATTGTTGGCACTTTCCAACTCCTTATTCTTGTGGCAGTTTACCCCACTGCTTTACTTTTTCTCATCCCCGTGATTGTGGCGTGAATATCCAACACCCTTATGGACCACTTCCTGGCCGTCTCGGTGCGATAAGGCGCGCTTGCGCCGGCTTCCCCCCGGCGAAACCCTTGATGGCTTTGAACTTTGAATTTCTTGCTCGTGGTCTCCCCTTCCCCTCGTTTGGGGTTCAGCATTTTCACCTCGCAGAAGAAACGTTACCCTCACCCGCTCAGCCGCATTCAGTGGTTTTGGATTTTCGAATTGGCCTTTCTTGTCTCTTTCACTTATCCCTCCGAATTTTATCCGTAGGATCGAGCTTGACCAACTAAAACCGCCCATTCCGTTTTTCCCTCCATTGGCCTCGGGTGGGGGGCCGTGGGACCCCTGTGACCTTGCCATACGGTGCAGGTCACCTCATTGGGGACCACTGGATAGAGACCCATTTTCCCCGTACCCGTTGAGTATCTCGTCCAACCATTGTATGTTCTTCCCCCCCCGGTTCCTTCACCGTTGTTGCCTTTCCCCTCACCGTTTCGTGGCGGCCAAATAGATAATTCACCCCCTTTCGACTTTGGGTTTCTTTCGGGTTCCACGCCTATTGGTCTTCCTTATGGTTGGTCCTGTAAGGTGGTTGTTGGATGACCAACCTTTACCTGGTGAGGGTTCGTTCCAAAAACCTACAAGCTTGAGGTGTCTTTGACGGCCGTTTTTTCCGGACCCTTTAGTTTCTTACCCCCATTGGAATCCCAAAACCGAGTCCATCCCCCCTTTTTGGTGGTGAATGGTTCTGGCTGCCACTCCCTTTTTTCCAGTTGGAGTCCTTTTCGGTACGATTACTTGGTTTCCAGACCTCACCCATTTCGAGCTCTCGTTGCGGCATTCCCCCTTTTTTTTTAGTTTGATGCCCCCCATGCCTGTTCCTGGGCGTGACAAGGGAGTTGTTTTTTTTTCCCGCCCCCCCACCAAAGTTGTTCCTTTCTTGGACTTCGATCCTTTGTGTGTTTGATTGAAGTTCAGGCCGAATCTCCTTCTTTGAGAGTCGTTTTGACCTGCTTCGGTCGTATTTTTTGGACCCCCTTCATGCTTAGTCTCTCCCTTTGTATTTTTTCTGAAACTTGGACATTAATGGACAGGTTTCGTTTGTTCTTGTGCACCCTTTATTTGGCCCCCTTCAGACCCGGTGGTTGTTTTTTGTTTAGCTCTTAACAAGAAACTACCAACACGCAATGTGTAAGGCCAATTTTTCATTTCCCCAGACCACGCCAGGCCCTACGGGGAAGGGGTTTCCCCAGCACCCCTGCCGAAGCGTTTTTTTCTGTCCCCCCTCCGCGGACAGCCGAGATTCTTCCCGATCCACCTACTCCCTCAGCCACGCCCCAAAGCCCCCCGTACGGCGAGTGGTTGTGTCCCCACTAGTTCCCGACGTTCCCCCGACACAGGCAGGATTTTTTTTTCACATGACCCACAAATGTTCCTTTTTCCCGCCACAACCCTCTTTTGCTCTTTGATTTCGGGTAAAAATAATCGTCCTTTCCCCCCCTGGCTCCCCTTTTTCCCAAGTGAGAGGTGGCCAGCCCGGATAACCTTCACCCACCTGGTTCGGCCTTTGGTGGGGTGCTCCCCAATTGCGGCCCAGTTTTTGACTGGCACCCCTGCCCTCTCGTTTCTCCCCCCTTCCCTTGTTCCTTTTTTTACACAAGAAATGTTAAGTTGGTTTTCCTGGACCAACCCCACGGAACCGACGCCATGCCTCGAAGCACTAACTCTGGTTGTTTTTTGCCACCGCCCCCCTTCCCTTTTGCCGGTCGAGGGCGCGACCTGCCAGAGGGAGTACCGAGTTTTCGGGCCACCAAATTTTGCATTACAGAAAGCCTACCCGGCTTGCAGTAAGTTATGATTTTGATTAGAACCCCCCTTTTTCTTTCTTTTTAACACGTCGCGGATCCCCATTTTTTGTCCCCAAGGAATGGTGAACCTTCCCGTCTTTTGCCCCGTCCAACTGCCAGGCCCCAACCCCCCGATTCCCCCCCTTTTCCCCCTTACACTTCATTTGTCGTGTTGTAGTTGGGACAATGAATAAGGATTTTCTGCCCTTTTTTCGTATCCATACAGACGTCTCCACGGGGCTCCCCCCCTGCAGTTTTGTCGCCCGGTGTTTAGGTCAATTCCCTTTGTCCCCCTCTTTTCCTTTTTCCCCGTCCCGTTGGAATGGTAATCTCCCGATCAAATACCTCGTTTTTTTCGGTTGTCCCTGTTTTGCCTACATTTCCGCCCCGCGGCCCCCCTTTAACCCGCCGTCTCCCCCCCGGTCCACCTGTATTGTTTCGCCTTTTTTGTCATAATTCACCGTCCCCCCTCCTTGTTATGCTTCCCCCGATACGCATTGTTTCACCCTTCCCCCCCGCACATTAATGGGCTTTCCTTGCCAACCCCCATCGAACTCAACCCCAATGTCATTTTTTGCCCGCACTTTTTTTCTGTTTCCTGTATAGGTTTTTCTTGCCGCCCCCCATTCCCGCTGTGTCCCCTCGAGTCCCCCGCCGGCTTTGACCAAAATTTTTTTTGAAGTCACCAAAAATCAACCTTTTTGACCACATCTCTGGAAAACGAACCAACAATGCGTTTATTCCTTACACCCCGTAGGATTGGATCCATTTTTTTCTGACTGCCAGGTTTTTTTTTGTCCTCCCCCCCCCCAGTACCTTCCCCTCCTTTCCGTTTTGCCCTTTTCCCCACACCTCCCGAGTAATGACCTGGCCACGTTCATGCCCTCTTCCCTTGCCCCCCCTTCCCCCTAGCAACCCCCTGCTCCAGCTGTGGTCTCCCCCCACTCTTTTTCCCCCTCCCTTAGTTGAGATCGCCTCCGAGTGTTGTCTTGAGCTACCCACTCTTTCAGCTTCCACCGCATATACTCAGGGTGTGGAACCTCGAACTTTTCTTTCAAATCCCTGAAGAACTGGCCCCCCCCACATTGTCCACTTCCGCGGTGTTTCCCCTTCCCCCGTGAGTCCTCCCCCTTTTGGCAACAGAATGTATTCTTTCCCCCCCTGTACAAAGCCTTCCCTTGTCCCTAGCGAGCGCGTTGACCGCCGTTCCCCCCTCATCCAGGCGTTCCCGTGGTTATCTGTTTCACCATCCGGCTGTTTTGTTTGTTAATTTTTTTTTTTTCCCCTACTTTCCCTTCTGTTTAACACGTCTCCGATGAACCAGCCTTTTTGATCCTCTGGAAACCCCAACTCTCTCCCTGCGCCGTTAATTCGCTATTCCTCCGTCCAGAACATTCCCTTCGCGTCTGATCAACCTTGAACTGCACCGTTCTGCTCCCCCCCTTCTCAAAATGCGCCAGGTCGAGTAGTCTTTCGTTGCCCCCCAGGAGGACTTGATTTCCTCGGTCCTCCAGCCTTTGATCCCCAGGTTGAGTTTTTGACTTTGTCCTTTTTCTTCAAACCCCTCCCGCAATAGCAGGCGCCAGAGAACAAATTTCAGCCGTGCAAGCAAAGTCCTTTGCCGGTTGACAAAGGCAGGAGGAAACCCAACCCGCTTTTTGGAGCACATGAGGAGCTCCCCTTTTCCGGTCGTTTGTATGGGTACAGTTCGGTTTTTGTCGTGTTTTTTTTTTATCTGTTCTCCTCCCCCTTTGTTATTTTCTTCTGGCCTTTGGTCCTTTTTGACTGGTTTCCTTAGTTTCTTTTTGGTTTTTTTTTCTTTTCCTGGCTCTGCGCAATTCTCCCGCCCCGTGTCCATCTAGAAATTATCGGCACAGTCGGATTTTCCATCGTCACCCTTTTTCTGTTTCCCCCTTGGTTTCCCACCTTTTCAGCGATTGTTCTTTCCGCTCCATCCTTTAGTTCTCAAGCAAGGTAGACCCTGAGATGTTTAGGCCCCATTCGCAGTGTCTTGTCAATGACTCCTTCCTGTTTTCTGATGAGTTTTGGACTATGCGAGAGTCTCATTGTTTTTTTACGAGTCACGTCTTCCCCTTTTTAAGTTGCTCCACGGTAGCTGAGGGTTTGCACTCCTCCATTGGTGAGTTTCCTGCCTTATTTTCTTACTGAGTTTTTTCCGTTCCCTTTCCTCCCGGCTGTTGAAGTCGTTGCGGCAGAAGGGAGGGTCTGTGTATTCCTGCCCTTGTTTTTCTCTAAAGCCTTCCCCTCCTTTTCCCCCTTGAATTGGATAGTTGCCTTTGGCCCCCACCTCGTTTTCTCCTCACTCCACCCAAAAGGATAGCGAGCCTTCCCCAAAAGGGTTGCTTTGATGGTTCATAGAGGATCTTTCACTTTTTTTCATTGAAGTTGATTCTTGTCAGTTCTTCCCTTTTTTCCTTTTGTTATTTTCTCCTTAAGGTAGAGCAGTTTCTCCCCCTTCTTTTAACCTAACCATCAACCCACCTTTAGCCCAGTCGTCAGATTTTTTCTTTGCTGGCAGGGATACTCCCCCCACCCTGTGTTGAGCACTTGTTCAATGAACATTTGAGCCTCAATATAAAGTTTTTAAAAGTTGTAAGGTTTTTCTGTTATTCCCCATCCCTGATTTTTTGGTTCTTGGGTTTTCGTTTGCTGTCGGATTGTCAAGGGTTTTTTCTAACCTTCTGAGCCCAATTCCGTCCCCCGTTGCACCCCCCTTTCCAGTCAACTTCACGCCGCGAATGCCGCCGTCCGCCGCACTTCGTTAGCCGCTTACTTTATGGTTCGCGGCATCTTTTTGGCGTCGTTGGTTGGTGCCTTGTCCCCTTTTAGACAGCCAGCTCCACCATCGTTTTCCTCAAGCAGGCCCCGCGCAGCAACCTCTAAGGTATGAGCTTTGCGGTTCTTTTGGTTTTTCTTTGCTTGTTTTTACGAGTGGATCTTTTTTGAGTTAGCCGTGCTTTCCAAAGTGTTCTTTTTTTGATGTGTTTTAGTCCCAGGTGATTTCCTCTGAATGCACTCCTTTACCTCCCCATTTCTCTCCCTCGGCGTCAATTGCACCTGCTTTCTCTTATTGTTATTTTCGTGCTTTCTCATCAGCTTGAGCGTTTGGCTTCCTCTCAAAATACTACAGAGTTGCAACGATCTATTTTTCTTTTTCGGCGCGGGTTAGTCTTTCCTTATTCTGGAAATGCGTCCGATGCCTTCCCGAGTCCCTCTCCCTCATCCCGCTTCGTGAGAAACCCTTCTTTACTCCGTATTGGAGTCAGTTCCCTCATTTCTTCCCGGGTCGGGGGATGATGTGGTCCAGGGCGTAACCCTTTTTGGCGGCCCATTTTTTTCCTTGGTGGTTGGATGGTTCTAAGCGTTTGTTAGTTGCATTCCCCCCCCCCTCCTTTTTTCACCCAGTTGTTTAATGAGCACGTACTTGCAATATTCCTTCGTTTACCAGCCCATGGACATTCCAGTGGCTCCACCCCGTTTCTCCCTTTGGCCTGTCCATTAGCCCGTGTGGAGATCCCTCTTTCCCTCTTCCTCTCTCCTCCCCTCGTTGTTTTGTCTTCTCATTGACTCTTTGCTCACAGGTTCTTTGTTTCCCGTCCTAGCCCCTCTCCCTTGGCGCCTGATTCCAGGGCTGGGTCCGGATCTTTCCTGCCTGCCCCCGGTATTGCTTTCCTTTAACGATTTTGCCAACGTTATGAGGCAGCCCTTGCACTGCTCCACTGGTATCCTCCCCCCCGGCCACTTGGTCCTCCCAGAACCTTTCCCGCCCGGTTAACCCCCTCCCCCCTCCTCACAGTTTTTTTCCTCTGCCCCCGTTTGCACCTCCTCTGCCTTTCTCCTTCCCAAGGCACACATCGCGATGGCCGCGTGTCTCCGGTCAGCCCTGACGCAATTCTAGTCTCCTCCGTCCCTTTCACTCCCCCTCCCGCCACTTTGCTCGTGGTAAACTCTTTGACTTTGAGCCCTTGGTGAGCGTTCCTTCCCCCATAACTCTCCGGTCTGCCCTCCCGAAAGGACACGCTGCCCCCCGCTTTATCCGTCTTGCAATGCCCTTCTCCTGGACTGGTCTGCCGAAGGAGGGGCTTTCTAAACCTCCCCTGGAATCGTAAAAAAGACAAACCCCGCACAGCTTTCAAAGCCAACCCCTTTCCACCCTCCAACTCCCCGAAAAGAGGGGGAACACGCAACACCAACCCCGAATTTCACCCTCCACACAACCGTTTGTGCAGAAGGCTCCTTCTCCCCCCATTCTTTTTAACTTGCGGGCCTTCTTTTCGTCAACTTGTCCTGGTGCTGTGAGAGAGGTCCCTCACCCCGCAAGCAGAATGAAAACGATTGAAGAGAACCATTGCAGCTGTCTCCCCGATTCTGGGTCTTTTTATTTTGTCGTCCATTTCGCGGTCTTGACGACCTACGGTTTCTTTTTCGACCGGACAGTCATCCGCCGGGTCTCATACCTTTCCATCCCCCTCCCCCTCCCCGAGACCCTTCCTTCCCCCCCCCCCCTTTATGATCCCGAAGAAAAATCCCTTCCGTCGTCCCTGTTTTCTTTAGCTTGCGGTCCCCCAGGCTTTCTTTGCCACTTTTCTACCCTTTTGTGGTCTTTTCCCTTCCGCGGCTCTTTTGCCTTTCTGCCCCCCGTACAGTTTGGATTTTTTTTTTTCCCTCTATTGGTCGATTTGACTATGACCCTTGTACCCCTAAAAAGCAGGTAACCTTCCGAATCGGAACTCCCTCCTCTCTCCCCGGACATGCCTTCCACAAATTGAAAGAGCCGCTGACCCAGTCCAAGTCCCGTGTTTTACCTGGGTTTGCTTGTCCCCCTGGTTTTTCTGCTCTCACACTTTGTTGTTTTTAACGCGCAGCGAGTCATCCCCGGACAGTTTTGCCTGCTTTTTTTCCTTTTTACCTTACTCTGCTTTCACCCATTACCACAGAAAATTCTCTGGCAACGACGTGGCCCCCGCTCGGTATCGTCGTTTTAACAGCCTGCCCTGTTTGCAGCGTTCCTCAACAATTTTCTTTTTTTTTTAAACTCTCCCCCTTTTGGCGGTTACTCCCTTCCTCCTCTTTTTTCTCTCACCCCTTCGCTCTGCGCAGTCCTCGCCGCCACACTCTTCCCCTCCCCGTGCGAAATTCATTTTTTCCCCCCCTTACACTCCTGTTCCCCTACAGCGTTTCCGCTTGTAATCTGCCTGTCTGGGAGTCAGTCTTCCCCCCCTCTCTTCTTGGTCTGTTTTCACAAGGTTCAAACCTCCAGGGGTTTCTCCTTCCGACTTGGCTCCCTTTTTCGATTTCCCCCCACTTTTCTGTTTTCATTGGGCTGTTTTGCGCCTCTCTTTGCCAGCCCCGAACCCCCCCTCCACGACGTAAAACCGTCAATGACACCCGGACCCCCAATTTCTCCCCTCATCCTCCCAACGGAAGAGCAATATGTCCCCCCCACACCCCCCTGTTTTTTAATGTTCCCCATTCAGCCTCCCCTTCCCTCTTTTTCTGGATCTCCTCATTTGTTTGCAAAGCTTGTGTTTTCCCCCCAGGCCTTTGGCCCAGGCACACCCCTGAATTGCTTGCAAACGGCCGGTTGACGTTGGACGATTGCGCCTGCTCATTGAGGAGAAGGGTTCCCACATTGCCTTAACCCCGCTCCCGCTTTTGATTGACCCCCACCTTTGGCGCCCCGAGTTCCCCACCAATCTCTCCTGGGTGACCACCTAACGACATACTATAAGTGTGTCTTTTTTTACTGGGGTCCTTGCACGGGGCCTTTACTTTTCTTCAGGTTCTGAGGGATGGCTGTTGACTTCGTTTTTACGAATTAACTGTCCAGCAAGCCTTCCGCTATCTGTGGTGCCTACTGGATTTATTTCTTTTCACCGTCTTCCCATTTTCCCCCCCTAGGTTACCTGAGGTAATTCCCACACGTCGCCGCTCTCATGTTCTTTACACCCCCTATACCCGTTGAAATTGCTCTTTTTCCCGGCTTGTCCACCCTTCGCTTGGTACCCTTTGACGCTTCTGTTGTTTTTTGCAAGTCATCGGTGAACCCCCCTTTTCGGTACTTTTTGTTGGAGTGGCCGCCCACTTCACCCCATCCCCTACAGTTCCCCCCCCCTTGTCTATGTACCATCCAGCGTAATGCAAGAGATGCGCTTTCATTCTCCTTCCTATGTCGGTGACGCTTAACACTCCGTGGGTTTCTCTCAACCGCAGAACCTCGCGGCGTCTCTTCTGTTTGGCCCCCACTATTGGGATACCTCTGATTTTGCTTTTGGCTTGGAGGTTTAAGGGAATGATCGTCCCTCTTTTGGCCATTCATGCAGATTGGAATTTGTTGTCCCGTTTCCCCAAAAAACCTGTTAATCGCCTGGCTGCATTGTGAGCAACCCCCTTCGATTCCCCCCTGGACTCCCACATCTGCCTTTCTTCCTGGAACCGTGTTTGTTCGGTCGCTTTGTGTTCCGTCAGCATTGGGGGGGTTGATTACCCCCTCCCTGTGGTTTTTTCCATCCCTTCTTTTGCTTTCGTTTCGTCTGGCCACCCGCTTGAATTTTTGGCCCACACTCGCCTGCCCCTCCCCAAATTGCGGCAACCTTTTTTAGAAACCATGGTTTTTGATTTTGGTGCAAGGAACAACACTTGTCGGGGGGCAGTTTACCCCCCCCACTCTTCGCTGTTTTTCGATTGTGGCGGAATCTTCTTCCCCCCCAGTCTGCCCATCATGAGCGAAGATAAGGGTCGGCTTTCTCCCCCTTAGCTGATGGTCTCTTTGCCTTCGGCGCCCCTCGTGTGAAAGCGATTCAGGGCATGTATTGATCGTAGGATTTATTATGGCTTTGTTTTCCTCCCCTGACTGCGTCGACTTTCCCGAACCACCTTGAGAAGCCCTGCTTTTCTCCCCAGTTAGTTGTTTGTTTGAGATGGCCTACGGAACAATGCCCTTATTCCTTTTAGTCAGTTTTTTACCCCCCAAAACGACCCCTTTTTCCCTCCGTGTCATAGGGTGGGTCTTGACCCGGGTTTTGACCTCATCCGTTGCCTTTCCCCTTCCTTTTTCCCGGTTGATCAGCGCCGTTTCCATAACAGGTTTTCTTTTTAAAGCCTGCTTATGGCGGTGCTTCACAGTTGTGGCGGTCAAACCTTCATTTTGCTTCTTCTTCCAGGACACCGTGCCTCCTTTTTGGTTGCGGTTTTTTAAAAGCTGAATTTTTTTCTTCCTTCTTGGAGTAGTTTCCGTTTTGTGGCCCTGTGACCCCCTTTACGTGCGGGTTCTTTTCACCCGTTTTGTGAGTTGTCTCCTCTCCGGCCTTTTTTTCTTCCCCCCTGCTTTTTTTTTTTTTTTTTTTTGCTTTGCAATGATCCAACCCATTCTTTCTCCCCCGGTGGTGTACTGTTTATGGCTGCACTTTTGACAATTTGTACGTTTGGCTTAACTTTCGGGCCGCTAGTGGTAGCCCTCAAAAACTCTCTCTCGTTTTTTGAGTACAACTTTTGTTCTGCTCTCCCTTGAATTTCTTCCCTCCTTCTTTACCTGGATGTGTTCCTCCCAACACTCTCTCTTTTTCCCTTTTCCTTCGCTCGACCGGGGAAGAGTTCAGGCCGATCTTTTTCGCGTTTAACCAGAGTATTTTTTCCCTTTTCACACTCCCCGGATGTAGGGCATGTTTTTTGCGTGGTCGTTTTGACTGACCCTCTTCCTCTTTTCTGTTCTGTTGAGTTTGGT
>Ga0179593_1394509_pt1 | contig 12736 bp, 16 predicted proteins | sample CZODoug2_1_08_16_FD_185931 | JGI IMG/M metagenome (GOLD analysis project Ga0179593, IMG submission 185931) | Vadose zone soil fungal communities from Angelo Coast Range Reserve, California, USA - CZODoug2_1_08_16fungal (PacBio error correction) | ecosystem: Environmental > Terrestrial > Soil >... | reverse complement strand
TTTAAAACACGGTAGCACAGTCGATTAATTAATTTGCCTTTTTTTTGCCTTTTTCAGCTTTTGCCTTTCATCTCCCGCCATAGTTCCGAGTCAGTTGTGCGGTGTCGAAGTCCCTGCCATCGTTCTCCCCCTTCCTGTCCCAATAGTCCGCTTCTTTCCTTTCAACAGTTGCAGATATAGACCCTGGTCATTTGTCCCCACCCCCCCCCCCCCCCCCCCCCCCCCCCCCCGCCCCCCCCCCCCCCCCCCCCCCCCCCCCCCCCCCACCCCCCCCCCCCCCCCCCACCCCCCCCCCCCCCCCCCCCCCCCCCCCCCCCCCCCCCCCCCCCCCCCCCCCCCCCCGTTTCCTTCTTTTAGTTAAGCCTCCGGCGAACGGTCCATTGTCCCCCAAATCAGTCACGGTCTTTTTCTGAGTGCCTTTTTGTTTGAAGATCCCTCGCGGTGGCATTCCTCTCCCCCCGCGACTGGATGTGGTTTGTCTCTCTCTTCCTCTGAATCGTGTGGGAGCCAGAATGCTGCATTACTTCACTTGGTGTTAGTTTTTGTTTTCTTGAAGCTAGAACACCCGGACCCCAGATCGCTCTTTCTCCAACCTTTGTTTCAGATTTTTCCAGGTTTTTTTCCCCTTCTCTGAACTTCTGCTTCTTTCCTTGTTCGAAAGCTGCCCTTATTTCCTGTCGACCGTTGCTTGAGTAAGGTGTAGTTTTTCGATCGCTAATTTTCCTGCTTAAAGGGAATTAGCGAAGTGGAGTATCGATTCTTTTCTTGCCCCCTGTGTAATTTCCCCGATTTCTCTCTTTATCTGTTGACTTTCCCAGTCCTAGCGAATGGTCTTTCCCTCTGAAAACGCTCCTATTGCTCAGTTTAGTATCCTCTCCCAAGATATTTCTGACTCCTTTGTCCCTTGCCCCCCCTCAATGTTCGTTTCGCTTTTTCCTCTCGTGTCCTTTCCCATTTTTGCCACTTTCTCCCCCCCCCCAGCCTTTCTTATCTGTGTTTGTGCCGGTCTTAACTGCCCGACCCTCTGTTCAGATTCGTTGGAAAATATTCATTTGCTGATTTCACCATTTGGAATTCGTCAATTTTCGTTCCTCATATTGTCGGCCGTTGTGTTTGAACGCTCCTTTTCTGCCCCCCCATGTAACGTTTGCTCCCTCGGGACCACGACCTCTCAGAGGAGTAGCCGCTTTTTTTTTTCCCGTCTTGAATTGAACCTCCCTTTCAAGCGGTTGTTCCCAAGTCAAGGAAGTTGCGTTTCCGGTTCCTGCAGGTTTGAATTTGGTCCGAACTTTTACAGACTGCACTTCAAGCATGCTCGTGGACTCTTTTTTCGGCTTGACTTTCTCTGCTTTTTAGGTGTCTTCTCTTTGTAACACCTGTATTTTCCATTTTCCTCCCCTTTGCCGAACTTGCACATTGACTGGGCTCTTTAAGATTGAGGTGCCGGACGCGTTCCCCTTCCCTCTTTTGACTTGGGTACCGGCGTAGTGGACGGAGCCTCGTTCCTTCGCCTATTGTTTCGGTACTTTTGCCTTCTCCCTGCTACGGGTTGTTTTGCACAGTCCTGATCGCGTCCACTCCACAATTTTTGAGCCCGATTCGAAGCAATTTATTTGCCTCGTTTTCTTTTTGGAAAGGATTCTTTTTGGTCTGCTTTCCCTCGTTCCCCCCCCGTTGGTTACAGAATGTCCCGTATTGTAATTTTCTCTTTTTTCCACGGAGAGTTCAGTCTGCCCCCCCTCTTTATATTTCTGTGCTTTGGAATTCTTTGTTTGGTCCCTACTAACTTGCGAATCGCCACCCCTGAAAGCAGCATTAGCCTTTTTCCCCCTTATGGTATTTGTCGACAAAGCGCTTTTGATCTTCGGTAGGTGGGACACGCCTATACATCCGTTTTTGTTTTTCTCCTTTTTGATTTCCTCCGCCCCCCGAGATAGGTCGTCGCTTCTTCCCACCCTCTGGCTTTTAAATCTCGACTAGTCTTTCCCTGGTGGAGCGCTGCCCTTCGCGCCAGCATTCCTATCCTTCCCTTAAAGGAATGCTCTGAGGAATCTTTTTTTTTACAATGCTTGTTAAGCAAAACACTTCTCCTCGCAGCCCCCTCCTCTTTCGATTAACACGTGCCTACCTATTTTCCTTTTCCGTCGTTTTTGTGTTTTTGTTTTCGTCTCTGTTAGGACGCTCCGTTGGTAATCGCAATCGCTTGCTTTCCGGTTTAGTAGCTGGTTTTCCTTTTTTGCAAATTGATTGTTCCACGCTCGTTCGTTCATATTTTAGCCTCCTGATTTGTTTTCTTCTCGTTTTTCCCTTCGTCCCCCGATGTTCCGCGATTTATTTGCTCCCTCCTGTGGCGACGCGTCCGACCTATTTTTTTAGCAACATTCAAACATGCGTAAGGAATCCCCCCCCTAGTATTCTGGAGCTGGGCCCCCAATACCGAATACCATTTTTTTTTCTGTCTCCTAATAACAATTAATGACCTAGGTAACTCGATGCGCTTTCAGATTGTTTCTTTGTTCCCCTTTATTAGTCCCAACAATCACCCCTCATTCCGACGATCACACCCAACACCTTCTTTTGTCTTAGCTCTTGCACCTCTCCCCTTTCCTTCTTGTCCCCCTTTCACTTTTCCACGCAGGGGCGGAATTTTTCCTCCTTTTTTTCCTACCAGAGACTATCCTGACCAACAGGATAGCGATCGAGATTTTCCCCCCCCCTCTCCCCCTTTTCTAATACTTGGGCTTGCTTCGCGTATCCTTTCACGACCCAAGTAGTCCTGTCATCCCCCTGTCCCCGGACCCCCCCTCCCCTGAGGCGGTTTCACCTCCTCAAAAGTGGTCTTCCCTCCTGTTAAAGTCAGTCTACAATTAACCGCACTTTCCTTCGTCTCTTGCCCTTCTGGACCCGGGCGTCACATCTTCAGTTTAGGCACTGCTATCACTGTCTCCCAACTCTTTCCTGTGCAACACCCCCTCTTCACTTTTCTTCCCTCTCCAGTATCGAAGTTCAAGCCTCCCGATTGCCTCCCTTCTCGTGCAGTGCAGGGGTGATGACCTTTCCCAACTCCCCCTCCCTTTCCCATGCCGAACCTCCTTTTTCCCCCATCTTCCTTTGCTTCAGATCCCTTCCCCGGTTTCAAAAATCTCTTCAAACCAAATTGATTCCCATCGCGTTCTGTCCCGTCCTCGTGTTTCCTATTAACGTGGAATTTTGGTGACATAGCTGTCACCTACCCCCAACGGACCGAAATTCCTGCGTTATTCTTCCTGAATTAAAAATTACAATAGTCGCTTGATCTTTTCCTATTCGGACCGCTCTGGCGCCTTTTCCCTTAACCCCCCGACCCGGCCCCGCTCCCCCCCTTTGTCTTTCCTTTGGTTTCATTCGTTTTTTTTCTCCCTTCACAGTTTAAAGATCTTATATCCCTTTTCCCTTCCCCTTCCAGGTTGGAGCGTGGGTTGAGCGCTCACCTGGCCCTATTTGTTTGTGATTCAATCTTCTGATTTGTTTTTTTTGGTCCTTTCGCGAGGTCATTGTGCTTTTCTTAAAGCCGCAGTTACCTGAGAGCAACCATTCTTGCCAAAAGATTCCCCCTAATGGACTCCCCATCTTCCGCTTACTTCCCCTCTCTGTTTTCTTTCCAGCTTCCCCTTATGACAACACAGGGGACTCACACGGTCACACTTAGAGGGGTTCGATCTTTCCCTCTTCCAGTATTCGTACTCGTTCTCCGTTCCTCTCCTCAGATTGTGACGCCAAAACCTCTCTCAATTCTGCTGTCCAACTTTTGGAGATCCAGCCTTCTTTTTTTTGTTGAGTTTTCTAGACTCCGCAGAGCCCCTCAGGCCAAAAAAAAAGTTCTTATGATGGCCTGCAAGGTCGCCCTCCCCCAGATTCGTTATGGGCTCTCCTACCCCTTCCGGTTAGTTTTTTCTTTTTTACGGGTCTAGCTCCTTCCTTACCCTCTTGATTGGCCCCTTTGCATCCAATAGAAAAAAACCCCGGTTTTATTTGTTTTGATTGAGGACCTTTTACGGAGGTAGCAGCTAATCCTTTCCTGCGTTACCAGGGTACTATACACTTTGCACCTTTTTCGGTATCTCACCTTGTTTATTTCTGGTTTCCCCTTCTGGTTGGGGTGTTCCGGTGATTTCGTATGTCGGCGACACCCTTGAAGATCAGACACAATGGGAATATGCTTCTCTTGCGATAGAAGCTTTCCTTGTCAACGATAGCGACTGCCCGCGATTCTGAGATCAACGCTTTCTTGAAACTCCTTCTCTACCTTGTTTTTTTGATTTTCCCCCTTTGAGTCCCCTCTTAAATCGGTTAATTTCTTCTCTTTTACGCCCTGTGTAGCGGTATATCGGCATCCCTTTTTCGAGTAAAGGTTGTGAATGCTCTTCCAGGTGTCCTCACCTGTTCCATTCGTTATCGTCCAACCCTGCGGGTTCCCCCAGACCCAGCTTCCCTCCTTCCCCTTTTTCCTCTCGGCCCCTTTCCCCCCAAATTTTCCCTTTCAACCTTTTTCTCCTTTTCGGTACAGCCGGCAGCAAAATAGTCCTTTTCGATTGATGCAACCAATTGTCGCTCCGTCTTGTGCACCTTCGGTGCCTGTGCCGTAAAAACTAGTCCCCTGCCCTGTGATTGTGGTTTAGTCTTATCCCTCTCCTTGAATTCCTTATTATATTCACTTTTTAGCCTGGTCTCTGTTTTTTTTAGACAACTAGGCCGATTGCCTCCACGCAAGTGATGCTTTGATATCCAACCGTGCTTTTTTTTCATTTTTCGGGTTGCGGGTCCACCACATTTCCCACGAGTAGCTCCTTTGGTGTCTCTTCATCTTTACGGTTCTTTGAGTCCTTTGTAGTTTTTTCTGTCGATAATTCTGTCTCTTCACTCCGTCAAAACAGGGAATTTCCCTAGTCGTGATCTAAGAAGGCAATGGAGTCCTGTCAAAGTTGTCCAAATCCAGGTTGCTTCTCGCGGAAAGATGCTCCGCCCTTAACGTTCCGGTTTCAACCAGTCCTTTTTCGACCAAAGCTTCTTTTCTGTTTTCCTCTCGCAGTCTTCCTCACACCCTTGTCATCGCCCAGCCCCCGCTGCCACGCCCTGTTTCGAGTCACCGTAATTTATCGTGCCCTGGAATTTCTCGAATTTGTATCCGATGAAAACAAGGCCCAGTTTTCAGTTTTCCGGTCTTGGTTACGTTGTTTCCCTCCTGTTTTGGTTCCCTTCCATTAAGTATTTCACTTTCTTTCCCTGGCGATCGCCGGAAGTCTGCGTCCCCCACCCCCTTTTATCTTCTCTGCAACCTTTTCACGGAATTCTTCGGTACGCCCGAGCTGGCACTAACGAGATACGAGGATCCCTTTCTGATCGTCTTGTCCTCTCCCCCGCAATTTCCAGCTTGCAAGGACTGGCCGTTGAAGTCAGTTTTGACACATTGGTCTCTTCCTCCATCACTGAACTTCATCATGATCGGTTTCCATTGAGACTCTAGCCCTGTTCTTTCTTGTCTCACGTGGCCCGTGAGTTTCCACATGCACTCCACGTTTGATCCCCTTCGAAGCCTGGCCTGACCGTTTTTTTTTTCTTTTTTTCATTTTCCTTTTTTTTTTTTTTCTTCTTTTAACTGACAGGTGAGGCCAGGGTGAAGGCGCTTCCCCTTGCTTGCAGATGAGAGACTTTCGGTTTTCGGTTTTTTTTTAGTTTAGTTTTACATCTTTTTCCCGGTTAGGTGCCCTGTTTTTCTGCTGCCTCTCTGGGTCCTGGTATACTGCGAAATCACTGCACCTTATTGTGAGCCCCGTCTCCGAATTCTTTCCCTCTTGTCTGGTTTTCCGGCATTGTCCAATTTTGCATTCCCTTTTTTTCCTCCTGTTAGGTCCTCTCCTCAGCTTTACACCCCTTTTGAGTGCAGCTGACCCCCCTCTTGGGATCCCTGTGAGCTTGCGGAATTAGGTGTGAGTGTGCGCCACCTTTGTCTTTCAATCGACAATCCTGGTCCCGCCGCTCCCTGTCCTCTGAAACTTTATTTCACCTATTCTCCCTTATTGTGAGTCTTTTTTTTGCCGCCTCTCGTTTGTTTGAATCCTTATGACGCTTTTGATGTGAGAACTCTTGATCGTCGCCTTCCCGTTTTTCCCTTGTTTCCATCGATGAAATAGAAGTGCGTCCCGTGTCTGCTTTGCCCAAACTCGGAGCAGCCCTCCTCCTCCTATGTCTCTTCTAACACTTCCTTCTTCCTTCTCTTACACTTGCGGGCCACGCTGCCCTCAAAATTCAGCTACTGCACTTTTCCCCGCGAAGCAGATTTTCGATTTACCCCTTTCTTTTCCCCTAAACTTTTCTCCCCCTTTTCCAATAATACTCGTTTTGTTTTTGTTGGATCTTTTCTTCCTCCTCCCAGATGCCGCTCTTAGATGGAATTGTTAATTTGGCATTTCCCCCGTTCTTTCCGATTCTCTACTTTTTTAGCCAGGGCTTTTTTTTCGCGTCTTGGAGCCCCTCTTTCTTTCCCCCTTATGTCCCCTCTTTGTCCTACTTCTGCTCGCGTTCGCAAAACTCAACCATGCTCTAGGACCCCCCTCTGTTGAAGCTGGCCCCCTCCTGGTAGGCAGTTTACGACTACCATGGAATTGACAGGCCAGCTGTTTCCTTTTTCTTCCTTTCTGTCTCCTTCTTCTTTTTTCCCCCCCCTAACACCCAGTTCACATACATTCTCCACTCTTTTTTATCTCACTCTACAGGACTCTCTCTGCAGTACATCCGGATTTCCCCACGTTAAGGGCGAAGGAGCACTCATTATTTGGGTTATTTATCTGTAACCCCTCCCCTCTCTCGAGCCGTATTTTTCCCCATAATTTTTGCTGCTTTCCGGCTTGGCCCCGACAAACAGTAGTCCCTTACTGGCAACGTTTCCCAGATCCATTTTTTCTTTTACTCTTTCCGCAAAAGTGGTCGCCCACTACTTTGTCCGGCCCCAGTCTATCACTTGTCCCCCCTTCCTTGCGACTTTTTTTTTCATATGGACCTAGGACCTCCGTTAGTTTTTTTTCCATTTCGCAAAGGGCTTCAGTACAAAACCTTGGTTTGGGCCGGTGGCAACACCTTTCTTGCCCAACTTCCCGCTCCAACTCTGGGCCAGAGAACAAGTTTCTTTTGCAGCTTGGCCCACCTTTTCATTTTGGAAGGGCATTTTTTTTTCCTTGTGAACCCCCTCCCCTGCTTCCCCGCTCGCACACTTCCTGCTGGGTCCCATCTCAAAGGTTTTTTACCCCTTTGGTTGTCAAACTTCGATCCAACCATTCCTCGATTCGTTTGGTTGACGCTTCGGCCCCTTTTCTCCTCCCGTTTCCTTTGTTGACCGATTTTTTCCCTTTGACAGACAAAGGCACCCGTCCCCCCAGGGGACCTGAATTTCCACTTGGGGACAATCTTCGTCTTCCCAAGCCTTTGACCTCTCTTGCCTCAGTTCAACGCCCCCCCTCTTCCAACACGTTCAACAGTAGTTCTTTTTTTCTTTTTTGTTTCAACCCCTTCTCAAATTAAACCGATTTATCTTTCGCGCGATTTTATGTGGAAGTGTGTGGAGGAGCCCCACCTCAGTGTGTCTTCTTTCTGACGTCGAGGACCCCCCCAAGCCTTTTCTTTTCCGTTTTTTTTGTTCCCCCCCTGTCTGGTATTTTGCCTTTTCCCGCGAGAGCAACATTCTTGGACTCCGTTCTTTTAAAAACCTTTTGGCAATGGGCCAAGGCCTTCTCTTTTCTCTTACTTCGCGAATCCCTTTTTGCGACCCTTTTCTTTTCTTACTCTCATATTGACCCCCCCATGCCCTCACCGTTCCCCTGTTTGGATTTTCCCTTTCCCCCACCCGTATCGCTACTCGTCTTTGAAGTTCCGATCTATTTTTGGACGAAAACCTTTCACAACGCTCCTTTGCCTCTTTTTCCCCGTGTTGTAGCTCCTCACTTCGCGGTGTTTCTTTCTTTGGTAGTTTTTTCCGCAATCCCCCAGTTTCCCCAAAACTTTGACCTATGATGGCGTTTGTGCTTCCCACACGATTCGTATGGCTTCCTCCAACACGGCGGAGGATTTGATAGTTTCCGGCCACTGCAACGCGAGCTTCTCCCATGACGCTCCACAATTGTTTCTCCGTCACTCAGACACCCCGTGTCGCTTTTTTTTTTGCTTTCAGAGGCTCCTCTAATCCTTTTCCTGGTGTTCTATCTTTCGGCAACGGGCGGGATTGGCTGTTTTCATCGATCTGGGGCTTCTGGGGGTGGGTCTTCCTTTTTCTTCTTTTATTCGGCGACACCTGGAAGATCGGCCAAACTTGACTTATGGTTGTTGCTGAGAGTTCTCTCGTACTTATTTTTTGCCCGCTCTTTTCTCCTCCTCGTGGACCCGCTTGGTCTTCCTCAGCCGTTGTGTTGTCTTATTTCGTTCAAAACTCTGGAGAACAGCGTCCTCCCTTCTCTTGGGTGCTTCGCCTCTGTACGCCCTTTTTTACTTTCTCGTCTCAATTCTTTCCTGCTCTTTTTCCTTGACCTAAGGCCAATTTTTCTCCCTTTCCCCTTCGTTGAACCCCGCTCCCGATTACAGTTTTCCCAAATAACTTTCCCTTTGGCCGTAGACCATGTTTTTTTTCTTCCCCTTACAAGGATTAGCTGGCTTCTAAAGGTCCACTTTTCAGCCAAATAAGTTTTTACACAGTTTGTTCTTCGTGCTCTTCTGCCTCTCAGTATTGCCTCTCACCTCCCCTTGGTTCTTCCTTTAAAAACAGCAAAGAAGACTCCCCCTTGAGTTTTGTTTTGGAGAGCCCCTAACGACCGTGTTTTTCCTATCCCTTTTGGCTACTTCCTGGTTTTATGCCTCTGGCTGCCTTTCCCCAGCGTCCAAGAGAAGAAGGTTTTTTCTCTACCAACCCGTTGCCGCATGACTGTTCCAAATTCTTTGGGTAAGGGTGCGGACACAACTGATTTCCGAACTTCAAATACGTGCTGTAGAGTCATCCCTTTGGATGACTATGCCAGTATTTACTTCCGTCTCTTTTTTTTTTGTTTTTCATAGATTTTTTTCTTTTTACAATTCGCAAACAGTGAATCGCGATCTGAGTACTCTTCACGGCCTTGCGCTTTACCCTTTAATAATCTCCAGAAGGTTGCTCTCCGGTTTTTTTTTAAGTCCATAACCTCCTCCTCATGGTTTCGCCCCCTCCTGTGTCCCCCTCTCCCTAAGAAGCTTGGTGCGCTTTCCTTCAAACTGATTCTTGATGTCGCTCCCTCGCTGACACGACCATGTTCGCTTTTCCCCTCTATTTTTCCACCGGGTGTCCCTTTCGAAACTTGATTCCTGCCAACCCCCCACATCACGATTTTCCCTTTTTGTGGTTACGTTGCCTCGCCGAATTTTTTTCCAGTCTCCTCGCGAAGATTGGTCCCCCTTCCATTCCTTTCCTAGCGGTATGTCGGCCGTGTCGTGCCATTTTTTTCTCACACGCCCCTTAATCGGGCTTTTCCCCCTCTTTCCCCTCCCCCCTGAGTCGAGGTTCGCCCATTTTTTGTCCGTTTTGACTGGTTTTCTTCAAGGCCCGGTCAAAGTCTGGCCAACCGGAAGTTCCGTTTCTTTCTTGAGGTTTGCAATTTGGTTCCGAACCTTTCCGCCCTGAATCCTTTCACGCTCTTTTTCGTCCAACTGGTTCCGGCTTCTTTCCTTTTTTTCTTCTTTTCCCTCTTTGGCTGCCACGTTGCCTGCGAGGTGTTTCCCCCTCCCCTCCTGTTGGGAGACAGTCTTGAAGCCTTGCCGACCTCCTTGAAATGCCCCGGGCCAGAGGGCCAATTTTTAGGGAGAAGGACCTGCGTTTTCGGTTCAGCTGTCCCCTGACTCTTTCCCCGTGTACCGTCTGACGTCAAACTTTTTGCGTCGTTCCAACGGCCGCTTGGCTTTTACTTTTCTAACCCCCACCTGCTCCGGCATAATTTTGTAGTGCCCATTCCTATACTGCGAATCAAGCACATTATTGTTTTCTCTTTCTAAAGTTTCCCTCTTTTGGTTGGTTTTTACCGGATATCTTGGGTTGTCCATCTGATTTCATTCGCCCCTGCCGTTCTCCTTGTCTTTCCCTCTGGTCTCTCGCCATTTTTTCCCAGTTCCCCCATTCTGTAGGAAGTCTTGCTGTGCGGTTATTTTTTTCTTTGGGCTTGAATAAAGTGGGACTCCTCTTACCATTCCCTGCAGATCCACGTTCCTATGTTTTCAATTTTTCTTTCTTTGAACTAGCCTCTTCCTGCTTTAGTCTTTCGGTAGTGTGCCCGTCCATCTTTTTTCTTTTTTTCATGAGGTAGATTTTTTTTCGACCTCCTGATCGGTCGCGATTTCTTCCATTTTGTCTCCTTTTTCCTTTTTCCTGTAACTAGAATGCGACAGCGTGGAGTTTTAAAGAGCTGCAGCAAGAAGCCCAGCCCCTCTTTTTCAACCAGGTCAGGACTATGACCCTTTCTCCTTGTTGACCCTCGTTTTTCACATGCCACTTCCCCCAATTCCTTCTTTTTCCTTCCCTCTATTTGAGATTACAACGTAGTTTATCCCCTCACCAAGTATCTCCCCTCAATACGTTGCTGTTTTTTTGAGCGATCTTTTAGGAATTCCCTTTTTTCATCGCAATCGCTGCGGCTGTTCTGTCTCTATAGGGTGAAGATGGCCTTTTGATTTTTCCCCCTCGATGTTTCCCCCACCGCAGTTCTCGCGCCACATTCACTTTTTAGCATTGCTCTATTGATTATGCTATTGTGTTTTCTTTTCCTCCCCGACTGTCGAATAATGTCAGAGACTTCGTTTCGCTGTGGACCAGACTCTCTCCGTTTTTGCTTTTTCCCCTCACAAAAGGCTACACTTGTATAGGAGCTGGGCAAACCTTTTTTTTTTTTTTCCCGAATCTCACAGCAGTTGATCCTTTTTCTGAACCCGCTTTTCCCTTATTGCTTTGATCTTTTAGGATTTTTCTCTTTTTCCTTTCTTCACCCCCTAATTTCCATGAGCCAATACATTTCTCCAAGCTGGGGCTTCAGCTTCCCTCTCCCGTGCCTCGATTCCATTTTTCCATTCTGGTACAACCAACGGCAGTTGCCTTGAAGCCATGGTATCCCCCAGTTCCTATATTTTCCATCCCGTAGAGATCCCTCTTCTTTCCTCTTTTACCTAATTGTGCTTGCTCTCCCGTGTCTTGGCACCTGGACAAAGTTTTCTTATCATTACTGGCAAGTAAAACCTTATTTTTTGCCGTTTTGTCCTCCCCTGTCTTCACTTCCCTCCTTCCTTCCTTCTCACCAGTCGTAATGTCGCATTCACTTCACTTCTGGACCACTGCATCCGTTTGTAAGTCTCCAAGGGCTTCAGCCTGTCTTCTGGATCGGTGGGCACCCCTTTTCTTTTCGCTCCACTCGCCCCAAAGATCCCCATTTGTCCACTCTCACCGATTCATCAACCTCGCAGGTCTGTTCATCTTTCCTTGACCAAATTGCTTTTTCTTTTTCCTCCAATCCTTCATTGGCCCTCTGAACGGATAATACATTGTCCCCCAACCTAACCACTTATGGTTTTCTTCGTTTTGTGGCCACCTCTGCCGTAGCGAATCCACGTGCGAATTCTTTCTTCTTTTCCGGAGACCGTTGGCACCAAACCCTTTTCTTTTACATGCCGTTCGCGCGACCCTTTCCTCCCCTTCCAACTTTGAAACTTTCTTCTTTTCTCACCAGATCGACCTTTCGGTGAGATAGTCCAAAGTACCCAATACTTCCCCAACACGACTCCCCCGGTGATTTTTATTCCTGTTCCACTTTTTTTCGTCCTCCTGTTTTTTTACAAGATTTCTTTCAGCGCGACATTTTCGGTGGCAGCGTGTGTGAGCGATATCAATACCTTTGGTTCTTTTCTTCGGTTTTCCAACCCAAGAGGATGCGTTTTGCATCTTTTGCGTCGAACCTTTCGCTTTTCCTTTTTTCAGACTCCCTCCTCTCTCAAACTTTTTTTTTAATATAGATTAAACTTTGGCATGGAGACAAGGCCCTTTTTTTATAGCCTCCCACTTTCCTTCATTCCTGTGCGGAATTTCGGTCTTCGACTTTTTAAACCCCCCTCACCTACTCACGTCCTCAGTTTGTTTCGACTCACTTATGGCAGCTTCTCCCACAGTTATCGCTTAGTATTTGAGTTACAGAATCATCTTTTTCCCAACCCCCCCCCCTGCTTTGCCATGTCTGACTTCACGGTTTTGTTCCGTCCTTTTTCTGTGGTTTTTTTCTTGATTTTTCTTTTCTATCCGCCCGATCCCCTACCAAATTTTTTATATGGCAGGACATGTATCCGCAACACTGCTTTTTCTGGATCTCCTGCAACCACACAGTTCTTCTTTTTTCGTTTTTACGGCAATGTCCCCGCGTGATCCAATACCGGCCTCCCCCTTTGGCGCACTTTCGAAAAACCCAAAAACACTATGATTTTTCTTCTTTGGACCTTTCGCCGGCGGCGTACTTTCTCTTTTAAATTTCCAGTCCCAGGCTATTTTCTTGGATTTTCAACGTTGATCTGGTTCTTGCTTTATGGTTGGACACTATTCTTTTTTGTATCCTTCTCAAATTTCGATTTTGTGTCTTCTGACCTCGGTTGATCTCTTCCTCTGTACCTGTTTCCCTTTCTCTCCTGACTCCCCCGATCCTGAGATACGACCTTTGTC
>Ga0179593_1374903_pt1 | contig 12736 bp, 10 predicted proteins | sample CZODoug2_1_08_16_FD_185931 | JGI IMG/M metagenome (GOLD analysis project Ga0179593, IMG submission 185931) | Vadose zone soil fungal communities from Angelo Coast Range Reserve, California, USA - CZODoug2_1_08_16fungal (PacBio error correction) | ecosystem: Environmental > Terrestrial > Soil >... | reverse complement strand
CGGAGATGAGCGCTTCTTTTTAGGTTCAGGCTCGAATTTTCTCCGCTCGAACTTATACCCTCTTTTCTCTAGTATTCCCCACAGTTCCCTTCCCCTCCGTACCGAGTTCCCACAGCCCGGCTTTTCGCCCCTCCTGATAGCTCTTCCACGTCCTGTTGAAGCTACTCCTCGCTCCTCCAACTCCTGCTTCGCATCAGGCACGTCCGGCAGACGGCGTCGAAACTGAGCGCAGCCTGCTCTTTCTTCTCTCTTTCAGGACCCAGAAGTTCTCGGATTCCTTTCAAATAGCGCAAGCGTGGGAGTTCTGCGACTGATTCGAGGAGCTAGATTCCGTACAGCACCCAGCCCTATCACCAGATAGAGGCCTCGATCGCAGTAGTCGAAAGCGTAGTGTAAGGGCTTTTCTATAGGTACTTATCCATTTAACACCGTTCACATTTTCCCAGTTTTTTTTTCTTATGTGCAGCCCTACAATAAAAGACCCTATATTAGAGCCCGCCCTTGAGTAACTTTTCTCTCTTGTCCCCGGTGTCTCTTTTTGTTTATCTTTCCCCTAGAGGAGGTAGACATTGTTGAAAGCAGTATCCACTCCTGTTTTTCCTTCCAGAAATAAACCATATTTTATTTTGATACCCGTTTTCTTGGAGACTCCCCTAAATTTTCCCCCTAGAAGCAGTTCGAGGTATGACTTGATGTGCGGGTCCTTTTCCCTTAGTTTTTTTTTTAAGACGCCTCTCCAGGTCTTTTTAATTCATCCCTCTTCTCCGAACCCTTTTTTCCCTTTTCCTCCCCGCAAGAAGATTCACGCCAGTCTAGACAGAAATTTACTGACTGAGCCCCGCCCCCCTCACCCGGATACGTGCGCCCAGGCTTGTTTCCGTGGATATCTTCGTGCTCCTGAGTTTATCCTTTCCTTTTGCCCGGGAGAAATCGTTTTTCTTGTCCCCCCTGTTTCCTCTCAATTTCCCTTCGGCCGCGAACACTGTTTTCAGGGTGGTTGCCGTACTCCCCCTCTCCTTACTCTTTTCCTTTTTCTTCACTTATTCTTTAGACTTCAAAGATGAGGCATGTTTCGACCCTTGTTTTGCTGGACCCGCTGGCTCTTCATTTTAGTATCTCATCCGTCCTTTCAGTTTCTTTGAGCCCCTCATTGACCCTTTTTGCACTATGTTTACCGAACCCCCCCCCTGTTTCCTCTCTTAATGATGGATTTTTCTTTTCCGTCGGTTTCTTTTTCCTCGTAACTTTCTGCTACAAACTGTTTTGTTTGGGTCGAGCCCCTTTCTCCCCTTTACCCACCCACTTTTCTTCGCGATGAGATGAAGGATCTCTGGACCCGTAGTAGAACCTGACGGTTCCACCCCAGTGGGCCGCTCTGAGCTTTTCGTCAAAGGACTGCTTCCCTTCTGAACGGCTCCGGTGGGACCTTCTTCTTCCTTCGTTTTTTTTATCGCCCGGGTCTTAGTCCCTCGAGTGGCGACCAACAGTTATATGCTCTCCCCCGAGACACTCTCCTTTTTCAACTAACCCCTCTTTTTCTTCAGCGGTTTTTCCATTATGTCGACATCCCCCCCTTGTTGTTCCTGTTCGAGGCTTCTTGACAGAAGAGAGACTATTCGTGATCTCCCTGATCCTATCCTCTCCCTCCAAACGGTGGACGACCATTTAGCCAACCCTCCTCATCTGCGAGTCTTTCCTTTGCCTTTTTCCTTGTGTAGATGACAGTACTTCTTTTTTTTCCTATTTTGGTTGTGAAGAGTATAATACACACGTCTCGCACTTCTACCTCTACTCTTTTTCTGTCACTTGTTTCCCACCTGTGCTTAGTTTTCTTTTCTAAGTGTAGATCTAAGAGTTTCCTTCGCCTCTTTTCCTTGAAAATGGTCAGGGAGAAGCGTTCGTTCTTTTCTATTTAAGATTTTTTTTTCCCTCTCCGAACACATGTGTTTGTACATACCCTTTTTAGGTTGGTCTCTTTGGTAGCGTCAGGACCCTTATCGGGTAATAAACACAGTGCATCTATTTTCCTAGAGATTGCCCTGGATGGTGACACTCCACTATCGCCAACGCGCAATGATAACGACTGCTCCTGCGATCCTGTGTTCAGCCTCATGTCGTCCTTATGTGCCATGAACTTTTAATGGATATTCCACTCTTGCTTTCCTAATCCCCCATCATCAACGTGCTCCTCCACCCCGGAGTAACGTTTGTCCCTTCACAAAATTCTCCCGGTCGAATTTTCTTCAGCGGTTTCCCTCCGGACCTCCGTCCATACCAGAAAGCAGGCGAGTCTCCAGTACTCTTTTCCAGTGTAGCTGACCACATTCCCTTGAAGCCCCACAGATTCACCTTTTTCTCTCAAATAGTTAATCCCTCCGCCCCCCTCATGAACGCACCTGAACCTCCCATCGCCCTCCTGTTCTTCTCCAAGCCCAATCTCCCTCCCCTTTTGCTGGTGTGAAAAAAGATCTCCTACGTCTCCCTCCCGCCTACGGGCAAACCTCTTGATTTCTTTGTTCGAAGAAGACCTCCTTAACCTCCCCGACATTCTTGCCAAGTGTTGTTCCCGTCGCTACCCAAACTCCTCTTATACCTGGTCGTTTCCGACTTACGTAAGGCTTTCTTCTCTGTCCCCCGTTCCGGAAACCCCGGTTGCAATTGTCCGCCTCCCTACTTACCCGCTATTAGTCTTCCTATTTCATGAGATTTCCGAACCTTTCTCGTCTTCATTTTATTACAAGTTCCTTTAAGTTCTTTGAGAGTTTCCTCCCAATGAGATTCTTCAGGTTATTGCTCTTCCTCGTTTTAGATGAGTTCTCCCCAGACCAATTTCCATCAAACTTCCCCCTCCTCACTTCTGAATATCTTCCTTTTTCCTTTGATGTATAAGTCAACGGATTTCCTCCAATAAACACTTAGTTTCTTCTTTTCCTGCTGCGTTCGGTCCGGAGTTCCTTTGCTCTTTTCCCATCATTGAATAGAGTGGTCACATACCCACCCAGACTCCTACGAGGAAAGTGCCAGCATCAAGTTTGGAACCTTTAACATGTTCTGGGCCGTGACTCCTCACTTAAGGTATTTTTCGTTCTGTCCTCTTCAATGAACCCTTCTTTCCTATTTATTTCCTAGGTAGTAATTAGACAATTCCTTCCACAGAGTCTGTTGAGAAGAGGATCGATGTCCTCCCCCCCCCGTGGCTTCTCTTGCTTTCTTGTATTAGGACGGCCCTGTCCTTTTTCTGGTTCAGACCTGAAAACGGCTTTTCCTGAGTCTCTTTCAGGCCTTATCCTCTCCCCGTTGTTCCCGCCGCCCCTATCCCGCCGGACAGATCTTATTCTTCTTCCTCTGACTTGGCCGTCTTTTAGATTCAGAATCTGTTCAATTTTTTTGGAGCCTTCTTCGTTAGAGGTTGCCGGTCAAGAGAGATTTTATTCCCCCCCGTTCCTTCCATGAAGGTGTACTTCTTACTTTGTCATGTGTTTCGGTCCTTCTGTACTGACGATATCTTTTTTGAGGAGTTACCCCTTGACCCTTTAACCCGATCTGAGGACCCTCGCGATCGAATTCATTCTCGCTTAGTCCGTGGTTATTTTCCCGTCTCTCTGCGCTTTCTTAGTGCTTCGTCTTAGACCTCCTTCCTGATCTGAACTCAATTTCTATCCTGTCATATTTCTTCTATTACGTTTTCTTTTTGGGAATAGAGAGGTGTAGGTCTTGCGGCGACGGTAAAAAGACCTATCTCTTTTTTGTTATTTAGCTCTAGGAATAGAGAGTTCCCCCCTAGCTTTCCTCTAAGGACTATCCCCGCCTTCTGGTCTCCCTCCCTCTCTTGTCGCGTTCACTTTTGGTGGGTTCGGTTTGTTTTTGTTTGTCTTTTCTTGTTTTTGTTTTTTGTTCCTCCCGTCCGCTTTCACTACCAACCCCCCCGTTTTTCCCTAACCTATCTTCTTTTTTTCTAGCTTATCCCCCCCTCCCTGGTCCGAGAAGCTGATGTGTCACTACAGAAGTTTATTCCCTCTATCTTTTCCCCCCCTTGTTTGTTGTTTGATGCCCCCTCTTTCCCCCTTTGTCGCCACTCTCTTTCTCTTTCTAGGTGGCTCCTACTTCTAAACCAAACCACATGTTAGGTACTGCTTTTCCTTCTTTCGTTGGTGATGACTCGCCCGGTCGTAAGGAAAGACCCAAGTCTACTCTAAACCCTCGTCTCCTCCCCACACTCGGGTCTTAAATAGAGAGGACCCTCTTCAGACGGTCTTTAAGATCCTTTCTCTCGTCCCCGCACAATCGCTTCTCTTCTCTCTTTTTCCGGCGCAATCCGCCTCCTTTCGCCTCTCCCACCCCTCAGTAAGAGTAGAACTATGACCTGGCCTAGCTGTTCCGTTCTTGACAATCTTTTTTTCTTCTTCTTCCGAGACCTCCCGCTCATCCCCTCTTGATACGATGCAGTTCTTTCCCCCAGACTCTTTCCCTGAATATGCTCTCGGACTCTGATTTTTCCTCTTTCTTAGAAGTTATAGATCCACCACACCAATATCCCGCTGCCGCTTTTCTATCACCTTCCCCTTTCCCCTTTCGGGAGTCTTGAAACTGCCATTTCCCTCACTCCAATTATTACGCTTTGGATTCCGGCGTACTCCGACCTTTCTTAGATCCGCCCAACTCCGATTGTTCTCATCTCCTTGAAAGAGCAGTATTAGGCCTAACATCCCTGTATCGAGTAGGTCCCAAAGGAAGTCATGAGGGATGCCCTTTCCAGCGCCTTTTTTTTCTTGTTTTTCTGACGAAAGGCCAGAAGCGCTCGCTGACCTCAGTCCCCCTTATCCCACTTCTCTTATAGCTAGAGAGCGCACCTCCTTTGTGAAGTATGACTAGAAGGTCTTAGCTGTTTCCCCTCCCCCCCATCATTTTAGTTTCCTAGATTGCCAGGACCACTAACCAGACCTTCTTTCTTTTCCCCCCTCGAAGAAATTTGTATTACTTTATCTCGTTTTTTTCCGGTTATCCGTTGTGTAGCTTTTAGTTTCTAATGTCCCTTCTCTATACTGAAAGGTTCTCCCACTCCCTAATTCATTTTCTTTTTATCTCTCTCTTTGCTGGTTCATAACTCTGTCGTTTCCTTCTTTTTTCGAGGTAGATGTACCGTTTTTTCCCTCTCGAGAAACTACATGTTCCCAGGACTCTCCTCTCCCAGGCTTCCCTTGTTGAATAACATCTACTTTCAATTGCAGTGCTGACACTTCGTACGATCGTTGACGCCTCCTCCCTCCCTCTATCTTAGAAATACTCCGGATAGCTTTCGGCGCAACTTAACTTTTCTTGACCCTGGTGTCGTTCTTTCAGTCACGTTGCTAAGCACGGTCCAGTCGACCTCTTAGGGAGTTGCCAACCTCTTACCGGAACGTTTTTCCCTTTTTTGGGCCGTGTACCTGCTTGAGTCCTTCGAACCATTTTCACTCGGGTGGAAGTAGACCGTCTTTACCACAGATTCTTTTTGTTCTTTCCTATGACGTCCAGTTGCTTTTCCATTTTGCATATTCTAGAAGTCGTTTTTGCACCTCCCGTTCCCTCTTGACGTTTCACTGTGAGAAAGGAAAATGTTTTCTTTTCCCTACTTGTTAAAGAAAGGTATGGATCTTTTTCTCCCTCTTGGCGGTGCTGTACCGTTTCTGTCATGTACTCCCCTTTCGGATCTGACCTTTCTATTGATTTGAATGACAACGTTTTCTCCCTCTTAGTTTAAGCTCGTTTTGTCCTTTATCGAGTTTTCCCTTCTTACCTTCCCTCCCCAGGCAGATGCTCTTCCTGCGTCTCGACCTCCCAGTTTGATCGGCGTACCCGCCGCGCGCCAGCATTTGCGTAGTTTTTTTCTTTTCGTCCGTGCGTCACTCCCTGCTCGTTCCCTTTGTTCTCTTTTTTTCTTATTAATTCTACTGTCGAGTCCCCCTCTACCCCCCTCTCTGTTCTAAAATCATCCGAGATCGCTTTCGTGCTTTTTTTTCCCCTCAGCGGTTGCCCTCGACCCCGAACGCCCCTGCCTTGTACCTCTGTCTTCTCTTCCCTACAAAGAGCTCCTATTAGTCGTTCCGGACCGACCTGTTTCTGAGAAGGGACATCAGCTCGCTTTCCCCCCCAGTGTGCTTTTCAGTGCTCCAATGACGCGACGCGGTTTCATTTTCTTCATTTTTTTTCCCGAATGACCCTTTATCTTCCACCCACCTCAGTTTGTTCTGATAAGATCTATCTCTAAACACAAATAAGACCTTCTACACCTATTTTTTTTTTAAGCACATCTTCAATTTTTGGTTCCTGTCCCCCCCCGAGAGTAAGTGCTCTTACCCCTTTTATTGAGAGATAGACTTCTGCGATTGGTTTCGCTCCCATACCCCCAAGCTTAACTCATTCCCATGTGCAGCCTCGGTCTATTTTTTCTCTCGTTACTTTTGACACTACAGTCGCGCCGAACCAACTCTTTTCGTTTCCTTTTTTTGAGGTTTCTCTGCTTTGGAAGCGCCTTTATTCACTTCTGTGGTCTCCAAGAGTCGTCAGGCTAGGTTAGCGTTACTCTTGCACGCGGACCCCGCGAATCCCCCCCCCTGGCCAGCAAGCCGCATTTCCCCTTCGAAGACTAAATGTCTTTTTAGAAGAGGCCTGAATTCCCTTCCACTTTTGTTTCCCGTGTTCGGTGGGATCCTTTCCTCCCCGGGCCCCCCCGGTCTCCCTAGAGTGTCTCTGGTCACCTTTCTCTTCCGAGAGGCCGAGGTCCTGCCCCCTTCCGCGGTCCCGCCTTTTCCACGCTAACCTTAAGAGGAACAGAGTAGGACAAGACCGTGTGGGAAACCCTTTTTTACCACCTCAGACAACTGTTCCTGGAATTTTCTTCTGTCCGGTCCCCATTCTGACACACGTGGCAGTCAACACATCCCCTTTTTGAATTGCAACTCCATAGGCAGCGGCTTAGTTCCTCCTTTTCCAAGTCACCGGAGACAACCTTTCTCTCTCTCTACGTCGACGACGCACTCAACACAGATGAGTCTGTCGACGCCGTCCATTGAAAGTCAACTCGGCCACCTCTGAGCCCCCCGTCCCACAATCCCGACGTTCTCCCTTTTCCCCCTTCAGATTTTTGCGCAGTGAAATTTCGCCGCCTCCCACTGAAATTTCATTGGCCGACTTCTCAGACTTCTCCCTTCTTCTTCCTTATAGTCTCTTCCCCTCGTTGTCAGGTCCAGCGGACGTGTTTGCTAATTGGGACAAGTGATCGGTCATTCCCAAGCTATTGAGCCCAAGTCTTTGTCAGGTCGTACTCGGACCTCTGTTTCTTCGGAGACCCATCAAACAGCTCCCTTCTCCGGCTTATTTGACCATAGTTACCCATGTTTCTGGTTTTTGGTATGATGCGAACGCCGTACTCACCTTCTTTGTCTTTTGGAGGCTTGCCGGGATTCGTTCTCCGGCTTTACAGAATTGTCCGAGCCGACCTTTGACAAGTCCCCTTTTTCGCACGCCCCAGAGAAATCCCCCTCCGCGCTGAAGAATTTTAACCTTACTGGCTGGCTTTCTTCTCCGCGACCCCGGGGATGGTCGTGCGAATGGCTTTCCGAAAACGCTTTTTAGAGGTTTCCTTTTTTTGTACCAGGTAGCTCACTGAGAGCCACCTTCCCTTCAAGCGAGCGAGTGAGCTTTAGCGACTTTCCCGCGGTACTCTTGCGGTGGGACGGTCATTCCTCCTATGTGATCTTTTCTACTTGAAAAAGGAGATTTGCTTTTGCATTCCTTTTCCTTCCTGCTGGGACATTGACTCGCATTCCGCCGTCCGACTCTTACTCGATTTGACTCTTTGCGCTTCTTTTCGTCGCAAGCATTGGAACAGGTTGATGCACCGCTCTCCTCGTAGAGCCCCTTAGTCCTTTCGTCGTGCTGTTGGGATCTATTTTCGTTCCCTATACTTCACAGAGTTTTTTATTCGAGTTCGGAATCCTTGGCTCGGTATATTGTCACTGGGATCCCTCTGGTTGAGGATTCAACCTTCACGGACTGCAGAAGGGTACCTAGTCTCTTCTCCTAGTTCCTCGATTCTCATTAGATACAGACCTTTTCTTTCGATTTCTTTTCGTCGCTTTTCCGGCGGAGGCTTCCTTGGACTTTTTTCGTACAGGTAAGCGTTCCCGATTTCTTACGGGCGGTTTTGCGTATCTCTCGAGTAGGAATTTCGCTGCAGTGACTCGAGCGTTTTTATTCCTCCTCTCTGCTCTCCTTGCGGGTTTGTCTAGAATTATGAGCTTTATGTCTTATCACTATACCTACTTGGGAGGTCGCGGGATTTCGCTTCTTGGTCCCTGTATAGGGTCTTTGTTATCGCCCCCCTGCGGCATTCATCCCACCTAACAAAGTAGCCCCCCCCCCCAAGTCATATACGTTAGTCTTTGCCCTTATTCAACTAGCACCACGAGATATCTTCTTCCTTCACATGAAGGCTTTCTTCTATATTCTTTTCTCCCCCTGTTTTTTTTTTTTTCGCCTATGTATAAGTTTTATTTTTTTACCTTCTGCGTTATCGTGACGGGACCGGTTGGCTCGATCCTAACCAAACGAGCTCACTTTTCTTTCTCCCTTTGATTTTTGATTGAAGCAGCCATTAACGGGCACAAGCCCAAACTTTCCCTCAACCTCCTGCTTCCCCTTCGCCCTACTCTTCAGGCACCCTCTCAGCATATAGGCTGCAAGATAGTATTTGTCATCCTTAGATTCCCAAACTCTTCCCTGCTCCGTTTTGGGCCCCCGAGCCGCAATCGCTCCACCTCTCACCCCCCCCGCATTTACGAATCGTCAAAGATGACTTCTTCGCCATTTTCGTTTCTTCCTCAGCGTTCTTCCGTTCCCTCACGCCGAGAGTAGAGTCAACGAGCCAGAAAGGAGGTATCATTCACCCCTTTTTCCGATCTGCTGGGAACATTCCCGCTCCTTTTCTTTTTTGCTTTTCGTTCCTTCGCCTCAACCTATAGATCCAGCCCCTTTCCTCCCCAGTAAACACAGTACCATTTCCTTAAGCGTCATTCTGCAAAGAATTTTTCTTCTACTTTATCGCTCGACTTCGACTGACTCTCTCTGCCCAACTCCGTTTCCCAGATCTCCTTCTCCACTTAAACTTTCTGTTCCCTATTGTTCTTTTTGGGATTGCTCTTTTACATGGTCACACTCTGCTTCTGCCATTCCCCTGCGCAGTTTCTGTCTTACTCACGATCTTCTAGATGTGCCCCGTCCCTAAGAGAGCCAGCCCCCTCCGCCTCTCTTGCGCGATCAAATAGTAGGACTTTTCTTCCTTGTCCAGCCCCTCCTTCTAAGTTTTTTTTCCCCTTTGAAGGCCAGACCTCCAGACTTCCTCTTCGTCTGAAAGCAAAGTTATTTCCTTCCCTTTTGGCATTAGGTAGGTCTCGTGGTTTTAGCTGTTTCCCCCCCCTATTCTTCGTCAATGTTGTGTTATGTTATTCGACAAATGCTGAAGTGTCCATCTCTAGGTGATACGAGCGTTCTTTTAGTCCAACCCCTTTAATCGACGCGGCTTAGGAATGTAACTGTGTCTTTCTCTTTTTTTCTCCCTTCCTGGGTCCCAGGACCGAGTTCTTCCCTGTCTCCTTGTTGATAATTCCTTCAGGACAAGCGGTTCCTCTCTTCTTTCCCTATCTTGTTCCGATAGCCAAGTTGAGCCTCCTCCTGATAGAGGCTTCCTCCTGGTTCCAGACTGCGACTAGGCGAATTCGTGATCAGACAGTTTAAATGTTCTGTGCCCTCCCCCCCCCACCCCGCCATTTTCGCTTCTTCTTCGAACCCGATTCACTCTTTTTTCATTTGCTGATTACGTATAGCTCTTTGGTCCTGTTTCACGATGAATTTATTCTTGCTGTGCGTCTCTCCCTAGATGGTATTGGTGCTTTACCCCTATTTTTAAGGACCATTGCTTTTTTTGGACCAGACACGTTTTCGTTGAAGAATGGTACTCCTTTCGTTACTTCGTTCTTAATGATGGAGTTCCTGTTCTTCTCCTGCTGTCCTTTCGACGGAGTTTTGCTCAGCGAGGAAGTTGCCGTCCCCTCAGCACCTTCCCTTTTCCTGTTACAGTTGTCTCTTCCTACGAGGCCTTTGTCCCCTTCCTTCCACTGCAGACTTTGTCGTTCTGCTGGCGTGAAATAAGGCTTGCCTTTCTCGTGGCGCTTGGACATCTGCCCCTGTGGTTTCTGTTCGTTCTTTCAGCCCATTACACACTTTGCACGATGCTGTCCGGCCTCCTGTACATCTCCACCGATCCTTTGACTGTCCACTCTACCCGAGTATGTCACAGAATCCACTTTGATTCGAGACGATTTTTGTTGGGCTGCTGCAGTACCTAGCCCACTCGTCTCCTGGAAGAGGTTCATCTGGCCGTGCGAAATGTACCCCATCCTCTTTCACCGAGCCCTCTTTTGACGATCATGCTGCGCTTACCACTGAAACAGTCCAACGCGGCCTGTTTTATTTGTGGCGCCTTTTTTTTTTAGATGAAGATAGTATTCTTTTCCTCACTTTTTCTCTCTGTTGTATTGATCCGATCGTAATTTGAACAACCCACTTGACTATCCTCTGTTTGCCCACCTTTCTCTTCCAACCTCGTTCGATCTCGCTGGTGACTTTGCTTTCCTGCACCTTAGGATCAGACTCAGGACTGGTGCCGGGCCTCAACCTCGGTCCCCTTCTCCTTGTTATCTGCCTCTACATGCCAGTCCCTTTTCCCCCTCCTGTGCCAGAACAGAGAATGTGCTCTGGGTCACAGACTGGGGGGATACTTTTTCCTCTTTTGATAAAGTGTTTCTTACCCCTTTTTCCTCCTGCATTTGTTAGATCGTTCCCTTGCAATCGTCTTTTTTACCCGACCACCGTACTGCCTCTCCGACTCTTCGTCCTTGGGTATACTCTACCGAACCTCCTCCTCTCCAATGGGTGCCGGGCAGGGATACGATTGCCCGAACTCTATTTCACCTTTCTTCGATCGTTCCCCGAACAGGGTCCCCCTCCCCTAGTCTTCCCTCCCGCTGTTGAAGGGACGCCTTCCTCCCGGCCCGACCTTATCCTTTCAGAGACAAGACGCGGCCCCTTAGTGGTTCAACTACAATGCTTCTAGTCAGAAGGGGCCGGACAGTTGGGTTCTGTATGGCATCGGTGGGCGCCACTTTTGCCTTTGTTCCCTTTTCGGCAGTCCTTATTGCAAATCGTTCGAAGACCCGTCAAGGGCCCCAAGAAAAGACATCTTGCACTGCGTCTTTCTCCCCTTCCCCACCGACAATTGCGGCATAGAGCTACTTGTTACGTCTCCTTTTTTTCACCTTGCGTGATCGTTTTTCTTACGCCTTAAGCTGGCTTCTCGTTCCCTGGATGGGATTTCCTTCCCCCTGCTTTGTTCCCTGGGTTAGATTTACGATTCCCTTTGCCGCCTGCCGGATAGTTTCACCCATTCCCTTTTGAACCGGTTCCGATTTTCTCCTCTGCTCTTCCGTCGTTTACTTTCTAGTTCTTCAACGATCCTCTATTGTATAAATCCCGTTGATGGTCGTCGTGAAGAGGACGTGCTTCCCTCCCTACCTCCGCTGGGACTTGATAGCTTTGTCATCTCGTTTCTCGAGTTCTGGACGACACCCCTGAAGGAACTCCCTTGCCGTTCAACGCTCTTCTTCTTCCTCGACCCTAAGAGAACCCCAAAAGGGATAGGGGGAGGCGTTTTGGTCGATTCTCCCCTGAAAAGCATTTGCGACAGTATTCTAATTAAACTCCCCTCCCTCTTTTTCGTTCCCCTAAAGTTTCTTGTGCGCGGTCCCTCCTCCTTCATGGGTGGTTGGGACGGACCTTATTCGCGTTCCGTTGAAACCTTAGAAGAGGCTTTTTCCCAGGGCTATCTTCTCCTTGTCCGGCCATTCAAGGGAGTATTCTCTCGTCCGATTGGACAGTCGTGTGTGGCGTGTGCCTGAAAAGACGATGCATCTGTTTCTGCGTCCATTTTCAGGACGATGCAAACTTTATATTTTATTTCCTTCGTCCTGCTTAAGCTTCTTTCTTACCCTCGATCGGAGGGCTCGAGTTCTCCTATTAAGCTTCCTATTTCGAGCTCTTTGACTGGCGCTCTTCGAGGTTCTTTTGCGTTCCGCTTTTCGAAATATACCCCTTTATCCAACTTCCTCTTTTCCCTGAAGACGCTTACTTTTAATCGGAGTCTTTTTCTGATAGCTAGAGCGGATTTCCCCCCAACTTTGAACGAGAAGCGGGTCTTCCCCTGATCAGTGTCCTCGTAATCGCTAATTTGCTTCTACCGCCCCCTCCGGGGTAGGCGTTTTTTTCTCGGTTAAGCCCCCTGTATGGACTCAAGTCCGGACACCACCCTGTTGCCCACTTTCTTCCTTGTTCTGCTATTTCTCTTCTTTTTCCTCTCAGTGGCTTTGACTCGAGACTTTCTCTTCTTCCTCTTTTTTCACAACGGACTTAGCTCCCCCGTTTGCCTATTATCGCAGACTCATTTGTTTCTTTCTCTTCGAGTATTGTCTTTTCTCCATCTTGATTTCCCCCTACCTTTTGTGCTCGTGAGCGACGGTTTCTTCCGTTCCTTGTTGGATTGTCGACCGCATCTCAATCACACTCACAAGTCTCAAATTTCCGTAAAGTTCTTTTTCGAGAGGATTACCACCGCCTCCGAGCGGATGTCTCTACATGAAGGACG
>Ga0179593_1267187_pt1 | contig 12736 bp, 9 predicted proteins | sample CZODoug2_1_08_16_FD_185931 | JGI IMG/M metagenome (GOLD analysis project Ga0179593, IMG submission 185931) | Vadose zone soil fungal communities from Angelo Coast Range Reserve, California, USA - CZODoug2_1_08_16fungal (PacBio error correction) | ecosystem: Environmental > Terrestrial > Soil >... | reverse complement strand
AACAAGCCCAAGGACACCTGCTCGACCAGGGCCCCGATCCTGCAGCCACTAACGATCCCGTCTTTCTTCCTTTTCTCACTTTGTTTTACGGCCCTCCGAATGAGGATCTGTCTTTCGATGCCGGTTTGTCCGGCTGTTAGGACACTATTATTTCCCTTCCGGCACCCCGCTCCAAAGGACGGCGTTCCTTCCCTGGCCTGACTTGTTTTCCGCCAGCTTCCCCACCCCCTTTACTACAACAGAACCCCTGGTAAGTAGTGACTCGTAAACTACCGTGGTGACGCTCTCCATTCAGCCGACTGGATTCAGGGGCACTGCGTTTTCCCCCCTCGCCCCTCCCGTTTTCGTTTGAGCCCCCCCCGGTGAATTGGCACTGAATTCCGGGAGTAACCAAAGTCACTTCCAATTTCATCAGGGATAGCGACACTACATCGCTCTCCCCTCCGGGCTTTCCTTTCCCCTCCACGAGCGTCCTTACTCTTGCAGCGATCGGTTTGCCCCCGCAAGTTTTACGACCATCACCCCAAACTCTTCACTCCCCGAAACTCAAGCCACCGTGGCAATTAATCGGCCCTCAGGCTTTCAAATTGCGGCAACATTCCCTCTTTAGACCTTAGACCTCTCCGTATCCATAGGTTTCTTCAGGATCCCATCCTTTGTGCGCTTGGTTTTTCTATTTATTTCCCTCACGTGCCAACCCCCTTTGATAGGGGGAATTGTTGCCCCTCTCGATTATATTAGACTCGTTATGAGTGGGGCCCCGCTCAACTAGAGAACCAGGAAACCCTCAGAATTGTCAGCACATTCATATTAGTGCTTTGGTGGTCATGTCCTTGTGGGCAAAGCTCATTCCGGGTTGGACCCCTTTTCTCATCTTCTTTCCGGCGTTCGTAAACATCGAGACCTCTTTGCCACACCCTTTTTTCGACCTTCCCATCTTCACCTGTACCCCCCCCCCCCTTAACGAGCTTAGCATCTGCCCCCACCCCACGAGTTTTTAGTTTTCTTGAAGCGGAAGTGAGTCCAAAGTCCTTTTTTTACTTCCAGCGATCCCTGCACCCCACCGCTGTGGCAAAGGTATTATTTGCGCCTCTATTTGTCCCCTTTTCCCGGCCCAGTCCCTGGGGACGTGGTCCCCATTAGCAACGGCTGTCGCTCTGATAGCATGCTTTTCCGAACTTATTACTTGTTACGAACGCGGTCCGCCGTCCTCATGGGGTCCTTGTGCACGATTTTTTTCTTTTTTTATGCGTTTCGAATGCGTCCCCATGATTAAGTATCCCGCAGAAATACTTATACAGTTTCCGCTGCATTTGAAAAGATTTCAACAGCTTGCAGCCTCTCTTTCCCGAGCCTTCCATTCTCCCACGTCCCCAGCTTTTCATCCTTTTCCCCTTGGTCCTCTCTTGTAGTGCTAGCTGAGGGCAATGAAAGTCCCTTCCTCCCTCGTACCGCCGACAGTTTTTTCGAGGCTTTGAGCGAAGGCGACCGGGTAATGTCACTCGATTCTGCCTTTTTTCCCCGTCGCGGACGCACTCCTTTTTTTTTGAAACTCTTGAGTGTTGGCTCAAGGCTCCTCTGCGGAGGACTGTTCGAGCGTCTGCGCGGGGGATAGTGGCGTGCTTTTTTTTGGGCGTTCAGCCAGTCGGTCCCCGGTGGGTACTCCCGCTTCTCGCGTTACGTCGCGATTACTTTGAGTGTTACGACGTCCTAGGCTACCTTGAGCATGCGTGAAATTCCCGTGAAATCTTGACGGTTTTTCCATCGGCGGTTGACCACTGAGTACCCCTCCTTTGGTACCGATCCTTTCGTTGCCTATCTTTTCCCTCCATTTCAACCTCTTTGAGCATCGTACCTTCCTCATTTTTCGTGTGGACGACCACTCGCGGCGTTTTTTCATTGCCAGCCTTCCGTGCGGTCTTCCCTGACCCAGCGACAGACGTTTCGACTCTTGCGTGCTGCACGTCCTTTCCTCTCTGGCTTTGCCCCTGCGCTCCTATGCGAGGCAGTATTGGTCATACGGGTCCTGGAGAGTTGCGCTTTCCCTTGATGGAAGAGATTTCTCTTTTAGATTCCAACCCGACAGTCGCCTTAGACCTTTTTCTTTTTTTTTGCGGCTTCCGGGTTACTCCGCCGGCCTTTTTTTTTGCTCCTCCTTTTTGTGTGCGGCCTGGGGGAAATCGAACCCTTTCCGTAAGTCGCTCCTCCCCCTATTCCGTAGCTCTTGTTTGTCCGTGTTCACCAAGGGCAGGTTTCGTCCGCGGAAGGTGCTTAACGACCCAGCCCTTTTCACATGGTTTTTCGCGATTCTTTCCTCGTCTTCCTCTTGCATCGACCCACTTTCTCTTGTCAGCTGCGATAGAAGCGAAGGCGTAGTATTCCGTGGCAAATCTTGAATTCGAGATTATTTTAGGGTCCTGAAAGCCCGACTGCACTGTTTCACTATCTCTTCTTTCCTCCTCCTGTTTTTTTTGTTTTTCTAGATCTTGCCCCCGGTCTTTTTTCTGGTCTTACCCCTCTTTTTCCTCTGTCAACTCATAGTGCCAACCGACAGGAATATTCCTTTAGATTATCGACTCTGACCTCTGTACCAGCTTTATCCAAAGGGGACCTTCATTCCCCTGACAAAGGGTTATGTCCTGTTCCTTTAAGACGTCACCTTTTTCCTTTGTGGCGTCTTCCCTTCTTGTTTAGCTACACGTTTGCTGACCCACCCCGAGAGCTCCCCTATTTAGGTATTCGGGTATTCGTCCCTTACGCCCTTGGGGTTCTATCGCCTCTGGTATTCCCCCGTAAAGATGTCGAAGGTGAACAAAAAAACACACACCCCCCAAAAAAAACCCCCTCCCTTCTGGCGATTTTTTCATCGTCCCCTCTCCTTTGAGCCCCTTCTCCTTTGAGAAATGGCCGGGCTTTGCTTTTCCGCAAGCTAACCTTTACGGGGAGCGTCATTCATCTAGAACGTATGCTCTTTCCTCCCACGCAATCGTCGAACCGTCTCTTGTTTTCTTTTTCCTATCCTTCCCTTTTTTCCCCCCCCTTTCGCCCCACCTTTTGTGAGTCACGCTTCGGGTCTTTCCCCACACGCACAGCGTTTTCTTCGTGGGTTGGTTCTTGATATAGGTGCACTTCCTGATCTGTTCAACTAGCTTTCTTTTTCAACCTTTCCTTTTCATTCCCCGTAAACTGTAGTTCCCATTCTTTCCCCGGAATTCCCAGAGCGGCGCCTGTAAAGTTATCTCGTCGTCCGCGCGCATTTCATCGCGCCGTACCTCTTTCGGGCTCATTCCCAGTCCGATTTCGCATCTCACGAAAGACCCTCACCCTTTCCTGCTCCCCCGGAGACCAAAAGTATTGGTTTTCGGCAGCGTCCGTTTCCCACACTCCCTCCTGTTTCCCCACAGGAGTTGGCTCTCCTTTTCCCCAAGGCATATAGAGTTCCTCCAGAGTCGACTGCCCCCCTTCAACCCGCATTTTTGTCTCGCTGTCTGAGAGTTTTAGAGCGTCTTCGACATGTCCCTCGCTCTCCCCTCCCTTTTGGTCCCTGCCAATGACTTCTTCAATGGGTCCTTTTTTTCTGAACTGTAGTCCTTTAACGATTCGCGCTGTTAGTGACGGGCTAATTGGCGGTCAGCCTTGCGAGCCGTCTTGTTTGCTCCGGTTCTACGGATTTATTGGCGTCCTGAAACAGCACTCCTTTTCCCTGTTCCCGGCACCCAGTTGGAGCGGCGTCACTCTTTTCGTAACCCCGTCCTTCCCAGTTTTTCGTTGCCTCCTTCGTGCGATTTAATTTGTGGCTCCACAGCAGGCTCTCAGCTCCCTTTCGCAGCACACTTGGCCACATGCTCTTTCTGCACGCTCCCTTTTCCCCCCGCCCTCCCTGTTCTTTTGCCTGGCGCTGAAGTCGTGCCGACTGTGCGCCCCACGCTCCCAGACGAAAAGGTTTTGGGCGGCGGGGTCCTTGCTGTTACTTTTTTCTCAAAGGTGCTCTTTACGCACTTCTGCATGCCTGGCTGCTAGTTCGGGTTTTACGCCGTCAGAGTGCCATTTGATGCACCCTCTCGTTCGTTCTGTTTTGTCCCAACCCCTTTTCCCCCCAGTCCCACCAACCTTAATAGCCTGCTCAGTTTTTGGTGGAAGGATAGGTGTTTGGGCCCACGCGGTGGGTGACGGTCGAATTAATAGAATGTATGCGCCGTGGTCCAATTACCCTTTTCCCCTACGTTTTTCAACGGTGATGCCCACCTCTCCCCATCGGTCGCGCCATCTTGACTGAACATGATGGTGACGGAGATTCGTTTTTTCTACGATGGTGGGACATCGTTTTGACGCCATTTACTCCTCCTTTACGATAGAATGCCTTTTTTACCCTGGTGTTGGTGCTTTCTGAGTCTGTTCACGTTTGTTCTGAAGATGAGGCAAATATTTTTACTTGCGAGTAATGGGTCGTTCTTTTCCCGGAAGCCGCTTTGATCGCTTTTTTTTTTCGCTCTTTTCCCCCCCATGATATAGATTGCTCCCGAGTTAGTTTGTTGGTAAACTCGTCACAAGATAGACCCCGTTCGCTTTTCTTGCCCTCTTCCGTTGATCCGTTCACGCGGACTTCTCTGAGGCTTTTGCTTTATGAAGTTACCCTGCCCTTACCCTTCAGGTGATTATGAAATCGTCCCCCGTGATGTTTTTCCCCCCCCCCCCCCCTGGTCTCACTTGTTCGACCTCTTACACACCCTTTTGCTTGTCTCTCTAATGCGTGTTGGCCTCTTCGGAGACCCCAACCGTCATGCCCCAGCGTCCGTCAGCCTTACTTGATTTGTGGTAGGTTAGCACATCGATGGGCCGCTCTACCATTATCCCTCCTTCTGTTGCCACCCATCGCCTCCATCAGCGCCTACTTCCGTTTCCGCACCCCACTTTAAAAGAGGTTGAACGTAACACTGTGCTCGTTCTTCTGCCGCTTAGCCCTGGTTCTCATCGACATTGTTTTTGACGTGGCTTTTCTCTTTTATCTTTCTGCCTCCCCTTTTTTTTTGTGTCGAGACGTAAACACACCCACCCCCACCGTTTCCACTTTTCTATGACTTTGGCGTCACACCTCGCAGGCCCCCCTACCCCCCACGATCCCAGGTCCATGTTCCCGGGACTTCTGGGGGGAATTCAACCGAATGCTGGCTTTCTTCGGCGCGGGTTTCCTCCTGCCGTCGTTCTTTTCTTTTTTAGGCTGGAAAATAGCGCTTTTGGCGCTAGACCCCCCTATCCACGGTGACGGAATGTTGGGAAGGGGGCTTCATCACCACGCTTAGATCGACACGCCTTTTTGGTAATCGAGTTCTTCCCCCTTTCCCCCCCCCCCCCCTTTATCCTTGTGGTGTCCCTCTTTTTTTTCCGCCTTCCTCCGTTCCGGGCTTCAGGGCATGCGTTCCTTTCTCGACATCATCCCGAGTAAGCGTCCTGCGGAAGGTGAAAGTGCGTTGACGGTTGTTCGATCTGTTCTCCCCGGCTTTCCCCACTTCACGCTTCCTTCTTAAATATTGGCGTCTAGAGCTCCATCTAGTCGAAGACGTTCTTCCTGTCAGCACGAGCGAATCCTACGCGCAAGAGTTAGTTTTTTGTCTCTTCGCAATAAAAACCTTTACCCCCCCCCCCTTCGAACCCCTACACGAAAAGATGGAACGGCATATCGCATCTCCAGCGAGGCTGGTACAGGGCCCTTAACCCCTAGTCACCCTAGAGAGAGCACTTCTCCGTCTCCCCCCTCGGGGATTCAGGCTCCAGACGGTTCCGACCCGATTGGTGCGATTTAGGGAATCCCCTTATGTTCCCAACAAAACTTCTTTGCACAAGGGGGTCTCATCATCGATCTGATATTTCCCGTATTCCCTCCCTCCGTGGGCCCGCTCAACCTTCCCGGCCCCCCCTTGTTAACTACATTTCCTCTTTTTCCTGGATTTGTTGGGAGGATCGTGTGGCCCTCTCCAGGTGCTTTAACAGTTAAGACTGTCACGCTGGCCCCCGTCTTTAAAATCCTGACGAGCTTCCATTTTCCTCCTGAAATGAATTAAACTGACAGTCCCCTTCAAAGTAACGAGAATTCGCCTCCGCACCCCCCTGTTCTCGTTGACCCTCGACCGTACGGTACTCGGAAGAATGCAGACCTCATTCTGCACCCCCCCCGTCTTTTTGGGCCCCAGGTAGCGTTTCGGACTCTATCATTTTGCCCAAGTGTGCTGAAGGACCATGGACGCGTCGCCCCTTCTCCCTCCGTCCTTCCACCCCTCCCGTTTTCCTCCCCTCCTCTTCTGCAGCCCCCCAGTTGCATTACCGTTGTTGGTTTCAGAGTGAAGAGTCATAATGTTTCCCGGTCACGCTTGACTGAGCGTGTCTCATGCGCCCCTGATCCGTCTACTCGAGCCCAACCTTCTCGCGCTTTTAGTGATGACGACCCTCTCCAACCTCCGTTTGTCAGCCCCCGTCTTCCCTTGCGTTTATGCATAACTTAGACTTCCAGTCTAGCAGTCATGGGATGGCCAAGTATTGTAGTTCTCGCTCTGGACCATTTCCTCCCTACGCTCTACAAACTCTTCAGACTCTTGTTTCCCCCCCCCCCCAATTTGTGTTTGTTTGGTGTTGCCGGAGGCTTTTTGATGCGGTCTAGGTAATTACCTTAGATTTTTCCCTTGTTTGAACCCGGTCGCGTACGCCATCTGGTGTGAACCTCTTGTAGGCGGGCCCGTACCTTTTTGATCGCTTCGGGGACACACAGACATGTCTCTTTATCTTATGCCCGTTTTCTCAGTTGGCGTTCGCTGTTTGCTATTCTCAGAGTTGTTGTGGGTATCTCCCTCTGAGCGTACGTCGCGATTCCTTCTGTGTATCGAGCGCATTCCGTTGACCGCAGCGCTAGCCTTTATTTTAAATATGAATTGATTTTTGAGCTTGGACGCTCCTCCGCTTTGTTCCGCTTACGTGCCCCCTCTATCCAGATTTTAACCTTTATTCGCATCGGTAGGACGATTCGAGTGTTGGCTTCCATCCCGCCCCTTCTTTCGCACACCAAAGGTTGGGTTGCTTTTTGGATGCTGTAGACATTTGCACCTTTCCGTGTCGATGTTCGTCCCTATTTCTTGGCTGCAAGCTCCTCCCCTTTTAGCTTTGGCCTCTGTCACCTCCCCGCATCATCTCGAGGAAGTAGGGAACCTTCGTCCGCGGTCCCGGTCCCTAGGTCAAGCGCATCTTTTGAAGAGCGACACCCCACCCCCTCACCCCAGGAAACTGCTGTTTTTAGCTTCTTGGGACAGCTTTCGATGCCTCCCTTGATCCTCATTGGTGGAGGTTGGAATCGACCCCGTCCCCTTTCCTTGCTACCGCCCTATCCTCTTACGTAGCTCTTTTGGTTCTCACGTGTCCTTACCATTGCCTTCAGACGCCAACCATCGAAGGTGTTGTTTACGAACCCTTTTCGCACAATGTTTTCGCTCTTATATGACGCGTCCATGCCTTTCTTTTCCTGACACCACGCTTTTCCTTCTTCTGCGTTTCTCCGTAAGTCGTTTAGTTCCTGTCTTTTGGCAACTCTGAATTTTCCCCTCGAGATAACGAGGTTTTCAAGGCACATATCGCTGGTCACACGAGTGGGCCCTCCCCCGGTGTTGTTGTGAGAGAGATATGAACCCTGATTGTTTCTCCTAGGGGCAGTGACACCCTCGTTTCTCCTCTCGCACATTGCATAGTTGCCCCAGCCATAAACGCCTTATCTTGCCCTCATACGCCCTGACCTATGACCAGCTTTTTATTACCTTTTCAGGTGCCGAGTTACGGATTCCCCCATCCCCAGGGGACGGGCTGGTTCGGTTAATAGTCACGATGGCGTTCCCCCTTATTCCCTGCTCCTGGTCCTCCGCACGAGACCCCACAGCCTCTTTTATTGAAGGATTTTGTCTTGCTTAGCACTTACGGGACGGGGGTTCGTCCCCCGCCAACAAGGTATCAGGGTAGAGACTTCGCCGGAATCTCAACCCCCCTTTTGGCGATTTCGGGTTGGTCTTTTTTTTTCGTCCCCCCCTCTTTGTGTGCACGCTCTTCTATTCACATTCGTCGCGCACGCTGCCTTGGATTCAACTCAAATGAGCGTGATCCCTTATGCCATCTAGAAAGTTTTTTGATTGCAGACACGCCCTCCGTTCACCGTCTTCGGCGGTTGCATTTCAATACAGCATCCGTAATTTCCAACACTTGTTCTCCCCCTTTTCTCCGCTGTGCGCTTTTCTTCCCCCTCTCAATCGGTAGGCGAGCGGTCCTTTATTAGGGAACCGTACTTCCCGGTCCCACCGGCGTCTCGTCCCCCCTGCAAGACGTGAACCTCCCCTTCGTAGTTTTTCCCTTGTTCCCCCGGAATCTCTCGCGTCTGGTCCGGAGAGATGTGTCTCCGCGTTTCAGGGTAACTTTCTGCTTGTTCCCTGGGGATAGAAAATGCCTTGACCAACTTCGAAGCGCCCGCCCATCAGGCACGAACACTTTCCCCTGCTCCGTGTCCGTCCAAGACTGTCTTTTTTCCTTCAGCTCTCCAGTTTGTCGCCCAGCCCATAAGCGTGTTCCAACAGTCCTTTCGGGACCCGTTTAGGATCGAGTGACATCACAGGTAGGCCTTCGTATCACCCTCTTCTCACCCCCCCCTGGTATCTCTTTCTTTTTTTCTAGTTTTTTCGAGACTTGCTGGTCCTTTCCAGTGATGACTACAAGACGGGGAAAGCCACGATGTAGACTGGTGGTCTGTATAGACTTATTGCATCGCATCGCGCTGCTGCCCCCGGGGTGTTTTTTGTCTCCCTGTGCCGCCTGCGGTCGCCGCTCCCCTATAATTCTTGTGTCTCGTTGTATTGTCTTCCTTTGCGGTTAATTCGCCCACTCAAGACCTGATTCGGCCACATGGAGCGGTTACGTCCGTTTTTAAACTTGGTACATGTCACAGGTTGCGTGCACCTCCTTCCTTTCGATTCGCTGCTTGGAGCAAAGCCGTTGCCGCGACTGCGTCCTCGTTAACATTTTCCCAAAAGGTTTCTAGGTTCGTCCCACGCTACCCCCCTGGTCCTCCTGGTGGTCTTTTGCCTTGCTCTCTTGTAAGTCTTTCTGAATGTGCGTCACCTTCACGTTCTTTCGACGAATTTTTTTGCGTAGCCTGACGTGCTGTAAGTTGGTAAAGTTTTCCTGTTATGTGGAAGCAGGTCGATGCCCCTTCCCTCGTCGCGATTTACCGCCGTCCCCCTTTTGCATTCTTTCTGCACGTTGATCAGGCCCAAACGTTTTAAGTCTTTGCCCACCGTCTTTCCACCCCCACCCCAAATCTGGCTGGATTTAAGGTTGGATTGAATTGCTCGGGTGAGCGGGTGCCCACGCGGATCTTGGCCGACTTTTTCCTCCTTTCAAGACTCCTCTTTATGTCTTTCCACCCATCCCCCTTTTGCCTCAACTACCTTTTCAAGTTTATTCCAGTACCTTCTCCCACCTCTTTGCGTCCGTCTCCTGCTATGGGACGGAGATCCGCCGCAGAAGGGAGCGTTTTGAATTTGCCTCCCCCCCCTTGCCCGCTCTCTGCTGATATGCTTGGCCATCAGGTTTCGTTTCTTTCGAGATGTTAAAGTGTTCGGCTGAAGCTGCGGTCCCCCCCTCTTTCTCTTGCGCGTTCGTTCATAGTACGCTCGTGTGCCCGGTATCCCCTGCTTTTTTAGCTGACTCTCCCTGATATTGAGATTTAAAGTTTTGATGAAGTTGGGAACATCCAGTGACACCGTCGCTGTCCGCCCGATTTTTGATCGTCACGCCGACTCTCTTTCGCTGCCTGTAAGCCCCAGTTCTAAGCCAGTCCTTTTTTTCTTCCTCTTCAACCTGTGATGGTTAGTTGTCGCATGGTAGAACTCGACCCCGGGGATTACCTTTGTTTCTATGAGGTCTCCCACCCCACTTTCTTCAGGTCAGTCCCCGCCGTCTTTTTTCTTGGGTTGGTCGGAGGCGCATCCGTGCCGCTACCCTGATCCTCGTCGTTAGCACCCCCTTAGCCGAAAATCCGTCGTCCTCGTCGATAACCCAATTGTAACGTTCCAGAATGTGATTTTGTGTCTTTCAGTCGTACGCCTGGTCGTCGTCCCTGGGTTCGTGGCTTTTCCACTCCTTCCCTCTTTTTTTCCTCCTCCCCTTTTTTTTGTGATTTCTCTTGAAACTCCAACGTACCCCCACCTGTAACCATGGAGGAACCTGGCCCCAATCGTTTTAACCTTGCCCGGGTTTTTTGTTCTGCCGAATGAGTCTTTCTTTTGGCTCCTTTCTTCCTGCGTCTTTCTTCTTTTTTCTGTGCAAGAGAGATGGCTCTCCTTTTTTGACCCCCCGTCCCAAGGACCGGACCTGGCATGACGTGGGAGCAGTTTCATATTCACCCCCCACCTTTAATCGCCACGAATTTTTGTTAATCGTAGTTTTTTCCCACCTTCTGCCCTTCTCCCCTCACCGTTTTGCTGGTGACGATTTCAGTCCTCTCCCTTTTCTTTTCCCTTCCCGCGTTTAAGCATCGAAAATCGGACCTCACAAGGAATAGGGGGTTACGTAACAGCGCCTTTTTCTATGTCGGAGTTACCAGGCACTCTTTCCCCTTTCCCCTTAGGGCTCCTCTCCTCCTCCTGCCCCCCGTTCTCAAATCAGGGCTTCCCCGGTCTCCTGCGACTACTCCGCTGTAGGTTGCCTTTGGCCGACCGAAATTACTCCCTGAACCTCCCCTGCCCCGCTTTCCCTTCATATCGTCTCGGCCTTCTGCGGTCCTTTTTCCCCGTTTTTATGTCACCTCCTCCTCTCCCCCTTCCTCCCCCCGTCTCCCAGTCGGTGGATTTCAGGAGCAAGACGGGTGCTGGCGCCCTGACCGAGTATGGAATTTCACCCGTTGAAACCTTATTATCTCCCCCGGGGGACTTGGCCCCTCATCCCGACTTCTCTCGACCGTCGGCACCGATCTCTTTTTTCCCCCCCGCTCCAACCGATCACTTCCCTCCGCTTTTACGCCTTCTTTTTTTGATTTTTTTATGGACTCTTGTGGGCCCATTACCTACCGGGTTGGGAATGACTTCCAGAATGTACGCTGGACGGCGTAAAATATCTTTTGCGCCTGGGGCTCGCCCCTGCCTTCACATGCAACGCGCACCCACCCTCTTTACCCACCGTAACAGCACAGACAAGTACGCCTCAGCCAACCCACTTCCTTTCGTCGTGGAACTTCCCCTTCAAGCACATCGGAAGAATCTTATCCCTGCAACTCCCCCCTCTGGCTCTTTCCCCCGTTTTTTTTCTTTCGTGCGTCCGCTGTTTTCATGTGCTTGAAAAATTTAAATTTGTAGCCCGGCGCCTTCGTAGAGTCCTTTTTCTCACACGTCCGTCTTACTGCCCGCGTGACCTTCCCCACGCCCCCCGTGCCATTTCCCTGGTGTACGTCAAAGAGTGTTAAGATACTTCACCGGGTCACGATTGTGGCTAGCGTTTTGTCCGAAGGCCGCACCTATCGTTTTTTCCCCCCTCGATCCCCATGACTTCTTGCGTCCTTACCGCGGCTTGCTCCAGTATGTCAAACAGCCGTGTTCTTGGCTATCCCTAAAGTCGCCCAGCCCCTGTCTACGAAGTCCATTTGCAGTTCTCCTCATTGTAATTCTCGCGATGGACATTCGCAGACCTCTAACTTCCCCTACAGGAGGATACACTTGCGGAGCTTTGATCGAGGGCTACCTCGGTAATGTCACTCTCATTTTCTGCCCCTTTTCCCCTTTTCGCGGAAGCCTTTTTTTTTCCAAACTCACTGCTTGGGAGCAAACGGATTCGCTGCGGAACACCGATTGAGTTTTTCGGATAAGGGGTTTTTTGTTTCATGGCTGGTTCCGCTTCGAAAGGCCCGTTCCGTGTCTTTCTCCCTCGGAGCTTCTTTTTCGATTACCTGAGCGTGTCCCGGACTCTTTCCGTGTCCTTCTCCTCCTACATTCCTCTGGTACTCTTTTGAAATCCTTACTGACGTAGGCCCCAGTCTTTCGGTTTCCCGTGATTCTCTTGGTGCCAGTACGTTCTATACAATGACGTTTTGCAACCCTTCGTGCGCATCGAGGACGGAGATGCCGCTGTGGACGGACACTCGCCTCCCCTCTTTGCCCCCCCCTTTGTTCTGTTTGGGAATCTTCTGCTTTTCCATGCCACAGCAGAAGACGGGTCGCGTTTCCTTGTTCTGCAAGTCATCCCATAATTGGCAGCGTTTTTAACCTTCAGATCGAGGAGTTTTTCTCAGGCTGCCGCGTGCGCCTTCCCATTGCTTGACGCGGTTCTTCCCCTCCTCTGGTCCGATGCTGTTCAACACCCTCCCCTCTCCCCTACCTTAGTTTTGGAGATTTAAGGCGGACATCTTCGGACCCGCACTGTCTCATGTTGGAGTTTTTCATTACACCGTCCCTTCAAGTGTAAGGCCCTGAAGCCTCGTACGGTAGCTCTCTTTTTTTTTCTTCAAGTGTTCCTTTCCCCCCTAGAGGTCACTTTCCTCCCCGGCCAGGAGGTGACTTTTTTACCGACCGCCGTCGCACACTGGTTGCTTCTTCGTCCCTGAAATCCCTCCCAGCTTGCAGACTGTCAGCTGCGATATTCGCTCCTTTTTCGTAGTTATGTCGTGGAAACTCTTCCTTTTGCATCGCGATTACCTAGTTTGCACTCTCTCTCTTTGGTTTTTTCC
>Ga0179593_1561506_pt1 | contig 12737 bp, 15 predicted proteins | sample CZODoug2_1_08_16_FD_185931 | JGI IMG/M metagenome (GOLD analysis project Ga0179593, IMG submission 185931) | Vadose zone soil fungal communities from Angelo Coast Range Reserve, California, USA - CZODoug2_1_08_16fungal (PacBio error correction) | ecosystem: Environmental > Terrestrial > Soil >... | reverse complement strand
TCGACTTGCTTCCCCTCCGTGTAAAAGGAATGGTGATCCTCAATCTTCTTTCCTCCTCTTCGGGAAGAGGAGGAAGCCCTCCTTCACGCGTGCTATACGGCTCCCCGACGTCCCCTTCCTCTCTTCCTCTTTTTTTCCCTCTACAGGTAGGAAGTTAGGGACCTGCTTCTTCCATCTCTCTTTGCGGCCGACACGAAGCCTCTTCTCGCGAATAAAGGAGGCTGCTCCCCCTACCTTCGACATCAACTTCTTTCGCCGCCGCGAGTGAATTCTCTCCTTCTATCATAGGGGATTGCTATTACTACCCTTCCTTCCCCTTTTTATCACCCGACAAGATAGTATACGTCTCCCCCTCCTCAGGTCGGGAAGGAGACGTTCCTTGTCTCCCTCCCCCGCCACCGGTATAGAGACTTCTTCCCCCCTCCCCGGGAGGTGAACGAGTTCTACTGTTTACCAACCTTTCCTTTCCTCAAGCCGTTTCCATGCCGATGAAGATCGGACGCGCCCTCCCATCCTTTCGGTGCGGCGGAGCAAGTGACGCCGTCATTGTTCCCTTTCCCCTGACCATTTTTTTTTTCCTCTCGCCAGAAATTCGCCCTTTTCCACTTTCTTGTCCTGCAGGAGACATGCCGGCCCCCCCCTTCTTTTTCCTGCGAAGTTTGTCTTTTCGAGCTACTGGGCAGATCACGAGTCCGCGAGAGAGAGTACGAAAAGGGAGACCGCCGCGGACAGGTAAACAACACCCCCCCAACGCCCCCCCCCCCCACCCCCCCCCCCCCCACCCCTTCCTGCGCCACCAGAAAAACAGCATCACTCCCCCTCCTTTTCTTATGAAAGAAGATTCCCTTTTTTTCCCCCGGTGCGTTTTTATGTGCAACAGCGACCCTTTCCCTCTTTCCTCTGTGCGAGACAGTTCCCCTTTTGATCTCGGAGGCACAAAGCTCAAGAGGAGGGCGCCCCTCTCCCTCTCTCCTACGGACATGAGAGTCATCCGTCCGCTTTCCCTCTTTGGTCGAATATACCGGGGCTCTTTTTTTTCTCGTCCGCGATGAGGCTCGGCTTCCTTCTCCCCTCTCTCAAGTCACTTCTTGTCGACATGGTCGGCAAGGACTCAACCTTTTCCTCCTTCCTATCAGGGCATAGTCGACCGCGCTTTCCTTTCTCTTTCTGCAACTTGCTTTCCGCTCGCCAAGGAACGCAGGGCGCACGCCCTTTTTCTTTTTTTTTTCTTTCCCCGTGGGAGGTGAAACTAGTAAAACACGGCTTTTCTCCTCCTCCCTCTCAGTGTCTTTTCTCCTCCCCCCCCCTTCTCGGGGTGAGAAACTAGGGAAGTCGCCTTCCTTTCCGATTGAGAAAGAAGCAGCTCTCTTTCCAAACCCCTTTCTGCGCTCCATCCTCCTCCGTCGGCCCGGGAGCGAGCAGAACTGCAACTGCTCCTCTCCTTCCATGCAGATAGATTGAGGGAAATCAGAAGATTCTTTCCTCTCCTTTTTTTCGGCTCTTCAGTCTCGGCGGGGGTTTCGGCGTGGCTCCCCTTTTCCCTTTTTTAAGAGATGAGGCGCGGTTTTTCCTGCTTTCTTTCCAGGCCTTCCCCTGTCGGCCAGGATCGGATTCGGCGCAGCTTTTTCCCCCCCCCTTGTTCCGCGCTAATAATAGATAAGATTCGCCGCCCTCTTCTTCCTCCTATGATCTTCCTGGCTTGCCGGCGCGATCTTTTTCTTCCTCTTTTTTTCTTTTCTTTCCCCCCCGCCTCCGGAGTTGAAGTGAAGTCGTCCTTTCTCTTCCTCTTTCCCCCTTGAGTTTTCTTCTTTCGTCGTCCCTCAGGGAATTCGCCGGCTTTTTCCCCTCGGAATTGGCTTTCCTGCCCCGGAGCTCGCGCGGCAGCATCCTTACGAAACGGCCTTCTCCTCCTCTGCGGAAGGAATCGGGACCCCTTTCTCCATCTCTGGAGCTCCTTCCCTCCCTTCCTGCGAGATAATCATCCTCTTCTTTTCTAGTAGATCGTCATTTTCCTCCCCTCCTTAGAATTCTTTTTCCCCGTGCGAATTCTCTTCTTTCTTCTTCGCGGGAAAGAGGAAGGAAGAGACGCCTTGTTGGATCCCAGGAGTTGCTTTCCTTCCTCTCCTACCGACCTTTTTTTCTTTCCTACTCCCTAGCTTAAATGGATTCACTCTTCATTCCCCTGATGAGTTTTTCCCTCTCTTTCTTTCGAGCGGAGTGTTTTTCCCGCAACATCCTTCTGGTCCGTTGTGGGAGTCGTAGTTTTTCTTTTCCCTTCCTAAAGGATAAAACATCTCTCTGGATTTCGAGCGCTTAGAAACGGATCGCCTTCTCTCCTCTTTCGCGACTGTGACCTTTCCTCTTTTCTCTCTCGATGTGATAGGGGACTATTCTCTCTCTTCCCTACCTGCGAGAAGGGTTGGTGTCAACCCCCCCCCCGCACATTATGCGTCGACCAGATAGCGCTTTTTATTTTTTCCCCCTTGGAATTAAGGATTGGGGGAAGTTCTCTTCTTCGTTAATAGCCGAAGAAGCCCTCGTTTTCCGGCCGTTTCTCGCGACCCCTTAAATTCTCCTAGAAGAAGGCGCGCTTCCTTCCTTTCAGAAAGAAGGAAGACCTTTTCTTACCCCCCCTTCCACGGTCTCTCGAGGGAGTTTGAGGAGAGGAACGCCTTCATTTCCCGTCCAAATTGAAGAAAGGTGGTAGTAGGCTCCCCATCCTCCATTGTCGGGCCCCTTCTATCCTGAAAGGGAATCTTCTCTCACCAGGGACTCTCCCCCCCCCCCTTTTTCCGCGTTTATTTTCTGCGACCGCGCACGGCCATAGCTTAAGGCTATTGCTTTTTTTTTTTTCCCCTCCGAGCTTAAAGTTGGATAAGGGATTTTTCCTCTCCTTCTTCGAACTCCACCCTTTTGACCTTCTCGGGATTGCGTCGATATCCCCCTTTTTTTTTTTGGCGAGGAGAGATGAATCTCTTCCCCCCCCTCCCTTCCCAAAGACGTCCTTTGAAGTTCGAAAGAGAAATTCAATAACTCGAGCAAAAAGGGAAATCTCTTCGCCTCCCGGGACATCCCTTCTCGATGGAGTGAGAGTTCTTCTTCCTCCCATCGTCGGAGATTGAAATGATGGTTGGGCGTCCTTTGCCGTCTTCCCGCGAAAGATCCCCTCTCCCTCCTCTCGAGAAGAAAAAGTGGGCCTCTTCTTTCTTCCATTGATTTTTTCCGCGAACGGAAAAAGTTTCTTTTTTCGCCGGCGAAAACGAAGAGCAGGACATTCCTCCTCAAGTTCCTGTTTGTTCCTGATGTTTGCCAGGAGGGATGCCGGCTCCTTTTTTTTCCGCACTTCTTTCCCCTTCTTCGAGGAGAATTTAAGGCCGGTTCTTTCCCTTCGTTCTTTTTGACAGGAGAGGAAGAAGCCGCTCTTCCCTCTCTTTCTTTCGCGATTCCTCTTTCACGTGCCGCATATACCGGCTGTCCCCTTTTCCGGCCAAAAGACGGGGGCCCCTCCTTTTTTCCTTAGGTGAGGCTTTCCGACGAGATCTCCACTATAACGATCTCTTTTTTTTCTTTCTCGCTCGAAGGGAAAAGGATCGCCCTCTCTTTCTTTTTCCTCGCTCTCCAGCCCTTGCTCGGCGAGGGTGATCCGGGGATCTCCTTTTTTCCTTTCAACTAAGAAGAACAAAAAGGCTCTCCTCCCTTCTCTCCCGTGCGCGTGGCTGATCGAGCCTCCCTTCCTATCTTTCGATGCAGCGATAACGAGAATGGCTTCTTTTTTTAGACCTCTTCTAGCGAGTACTTCTTGTTTCTTTTTCGTTATGGAGTAGCATCACCGTTTTCTCCCCCGAGGTTTGTACTTTCCCTGGGCGTCGAGTGAAGCCAGCTGCGCTGGGTGTTCCCTCCACGTCTTAAGGACACGCCTTTTTTCCTCTCTCCCGCCCAAAGCGAAAAAGACAAGTTCTTCTTTTTGCTCCACGGCTCCGCATCGTAGAGTAAGGCGCGAGACGTTTTTCCTTTTTCCTTTTCCTCCCTCCCTTCTCTCCGGCAGCATTAGTCATGCCCCCCTTTTTTTTTTGAGATCTCCTTTTCGGCAAGCAATGCCGCTGCAGTTGAAGAAGCCGGCGATTCCCCCCTTTTTTTTTTCCCCCCCCCGTCCTCTCCGTGAAGAATCTTTCCGATTTTCCGCCCTTAGGCGGTCAAGACCGAAAACAGGTGAAGCCTCCCTCCCCTGCCCGGCAGCCCGCTCTCTTTCCCCTCCCCTTTCTTCTTCGGTCTGACTTCTTCCTCTTGGCGAGGAGAGTCGCGACCTTTGGGGCCGTCTCCCTCTGGCGCGAAAGAAGATCTGGCCTCTCCTTCCTGCCCTCCCCCCAGCAAGGCGAAACCCGCGCCGTCTTCCCTGCGGTGAGTGGGCGCCACTCCCCTCCCCCACCTCCTCAGACGCTCGACAGAAGGAAGAAGAAGCGTCTCGCGCGCCCTTTCCCTCTTCCCCCTAATAGATCTGCCTTTCCCTACCCCTAGAACATGCCTTTTTTGGTGATCCGGTCTCACAGGGACGACGGCCTCTTTTCTTTCTTGGGTGATCACCGGCAACTTTTTTTCTCCCCCCGAGAAAGATATTTTTTCTCCCCTCTTTCGCTTTTTCCAGGGGACGATGTGGATGCAGACCCCTCCTTGGTGGGATTCGATTCCTTCCCCCCGTAACTTGCTGGAGAAGGCGCGCCTCCCCCTTTCCTCCCGCGGAAGGGTGAAGAGTGTACACTCCCCCTTCTTCCCCCGAGTTCTCCGACAAGGTCCGTGCTGCTCTCCCCCCCTCCCCCTCTCGTCTTGGATGAGCGGCCTCCCTCGGACTTCTCCGCAGTTATAAGCAGCGCGGCGACCCCTTCCTTTCTCTGTTGGCGCCGCGGATGACGCGCTTTCCTCCGACCTTTTCCTTCTGAATCTCATGATGAGCTCGCGCCGACGGTCCTCCTCCCTCCTCGCGTAGAGGAAGGCCTCCTTCCCTGTTTTCCCCCCCCAGCCGCTCCTCTTTTTCCATCGCGGATGACGAGCAGGGCTTGTCGTCGCGGCTTTCCCTCTCCCCCCCTCTCGCTGGAGCTTTGCACCTTGGCGGTCCTTCTGTTGTGGCGATCGGGTCGAGCCCTCTCTCCTATTTTTTCCATGGTCGCGGTGCCCTTCTTATTACTTCTTAGTTCACACGCAATTGCTTCGAGGTCTCCCCTTGATGATGGCGGGGTCCTTTCTCCTGGACACATCGCTTCCTTTGTTTTCTCTTTCGCGGCGTGATATTGATACAGTAGCTCTCCGGCCGCTCTTCTCGCAACTGTTGTGGAAGGGAAGGTCGACGGCCTCCCTCCCTTTCGGCAGCTTTTTTTTTTACAGCGGGTTCTCCGGATTGGATAAGGCCGAGCACTCGTCTCTTCTTTTTTGTCTCTCCCACCGCCGCGAATTCGCAAGAGCGTGTCGCTTCCCCTCTCTCCTTTCCACCTTTCTTTTTTTTTTCCTCCGTGATGGCCGGTGGTCTTGCAGTTCTCCCCTCTTTACGTGATCCTTCCCAGATTTTTTCTCCGACCTTGACCAGGAGTCGCCTTTTTCTCCTGTGCTTGTCGGGTCCGCCGAACTCGAACATTCTTTCTTTTTCCTTCTCCAATCTTTCTTTTTTCCCCCTCGCTCATGTCACTCCGGAGGCGGCGAGGCCGTTCCTTCTTCCTTTTTTTCCAGCAGCCGGCATGAGTCGAGCTCCCCCTTTCTTTTTTCTTAGGTTCTTCCGGTCCCGAACCGTTCCCCTTCTCTTCTCCCTTTCTCGGCGGTTTTTTTTCTCGGTTCTCCTTCTCTCTCTTCCTTAATTCATGATCGCCTTATTCCTTCATGTCGGGCCGAGGATTGAGGATCACCAGGCTTTCCTCCCCCCTTCTCTCTCATATTTCTCTTAGAGATCGACGTGATAAACCGAGTGACATTCTTCCCTCCTCCTTACGAGGAGGAAACGACGAGGATATCATTCTTCCTCCTTTCCCCCAGAGCTTACTTCTCGCAGGTAGGCCGTTAGGACCTGTGATGACTTCCCCTTCCCCCCCTCCGCCTGGGAGCAGACGACTCCATCTTTCCTTTTTTGAAGGCCCCCCCCTCCCCTCCGCCTCCGAGTGACATTCGCGTTTCTGCCCCCCCCTCTTCCCGAACATGGAAAGCAGTCAGCCTGTTCCTCTCTTTACCCCCTCCCCCCAACTCTTTTCCCGGTCGGGACGGGCGGATTCTCTCCACCTCGGTATAGCGCTGGGACGTCCCTTTTCTTTTTTGCTCTTTCCTCCTGGCAAGACCACCGGCCCAAAATCATTCTCCTTTCCCCCTTCTATGAGCTCGCCGCGACACCGCTGGCCTCATTTGAGACACCCCTGGAGATCAGTGCTCGGCTGACCATCTTCTTTTCCCCTCTCCCTCTCTTATCGCGGCCTCGGAAATCGGTTGGCTTCCATTTTCCCACAAAATGTTAGGAGGTCTTCCTCTCCCCGGCAGAGCTACTGGATTCTTCTTTTTCCCCTTTTTTTCCCTCCGCTCTTCTCCCGTCAGAGAGGTGGCCATTCTTTCTCTCCCTCACCAATCGAACTTCCCTTCTCCGTCTCCTTTTCTTTCTTTCTCGTCGGGCGGAATGGGCACCGCGGACCCTCCTTTTTTGTCGCGGGAGAGAAAAGTGATCGCCCCCCTCCCCTTGGAGTCCATTATCGAGGGCGCGATATAGTAGGTCGATACAAGAGCGAGATCTTTTCGATGTAACCCGCTTCCTCCTTTCTCTCTTTCTTACCGGCGAGCAAGAGCGAGGCGGCTCTGCCCTCCGCCTTCCGCTTCTGTCCGGTCGGCGGATCTTTTCCTCTGGTCGAAATGGTAGAAGGAGCTCAACCCTCTTCGCCACAAGCGAAAGATAAGGCCTTCCCCCCTCTCCCTTCCCCCCTTCCGCCTACTTTTTCTTCCTTTTGATGCGCTTCTTCCCCTTTCTGGAGAGAAGAAAGGAAATGTCTTCCCCTCCCCTTCTTGGGACGGCCCCCCCTGACAGAGGGGCCGCACCTTCCTATCCTCACGAAAATTAGAAGAAGTGGCTCCTTTCCTTCCCCTTCTTTTTTCAACTCGGGCCCTCTTCCCCCCCTGGCGCTTGAGCACGCCGCGCTCGCTCCCCCCCCCCCTTTCCCCTTCTTTCACTTTTTTTCCTTTCCTTTCGCGCCGTCGGCCTTCCCCGGAACCGCAACACGGCAACATGGGCTTCGCCTTGGGTCTTTTTTACTTCTCCTTCTTCGTTTGTTTTCCTCTTTTCTTCCGGGAGGTAGAGAGGCTGCATTTCTCTGTCTTCCGGAGTTGGTTTCCCCCGCCGCATGCGGCCGCGCTGTACTGCCTCCCTTCCCTTTCCGCCGGATCGGCAAGGATCGCTTAGGGGCATCCTTCTCCCCCCCCCCCCTTTTCTTCTCCGGCCCCAAAGGTCGCGATCCTCCTCAGCCCGTCCTTCGTCCCTCCCCTCCCTGTCATGGATAGAGGTTTGCTTTTTTTCTCTCATCTCTGTGGATTACAACTGGATGGTTTTCCTGTCTTTTTCTTTTTTTTTCCCCCTTTCTTCCACTCGTTCGTATCAAGTAGTCTTATTGGAACCGTCTTTTCTTTTTCTCCCTTCTTTCTTTTAATAGCCGGCTTCTCGGCAGAGGCATTGCTTGCCGTCCCCTCTCCCTTTCCAGACTAATTTTCTCTTCCATGACGAATGCTGGCAGCGAGCGGCCGTTGCCCTTCATCTCGGCGCGCGCAGGAAAGACGATTTCTTCTCCTTTTTTTTTTTTTTTCCCCCTCCGGTAATCTCTTTTCGCTGTCGATCGGCAGGTTCGAAGACGCTGGTAGACGGGCGGCTTCCTCCTTTGGAAAGAGATGGAGCGAGCTTTCTTCCCCCCTCTTTTTTCTTTTCGCCCCGGTTTCCAGCCGGTGATGAGCGAAAGAATGAAGAAACGTACCCTTTTTCTGCTTCACGGATTAAAGATAATAAATGCGCGGCTTGCCTCTTCTTTTCGCGCGGGATTGTTCCCTTTCCAGACACGCGCCCGACAGCCGTGTATTTTGCTTAGTAGTTGAAGAGCCCTTTTTTCCCCCGCCTTTTCCCTATCATCGAGAGCGCTTCGAAAGGATCGCGGAGGCCCGCTTCCTTTCTCGGTCGCATCCTCGATGGCGAAGAGATAGTGGATAGGACGATTCCCTTCTTCCTTTTCCTTTTTCTTTCGGCGCGGGGGGGGGGGGGCCCCCCTCCCCTGCTTGTGGCGGAGGAGAACAAGATAGCGCTTCCCTTAGTTTTTCTTTTGAATTCAGGATTGGGGAAAGCGCGCCCCATAATATCCGGTCAGAAAGACCCCTCCCTTTTCTGGTTTCTTCCCCCCGGGAAATTCGAATCGAAGAAGGCGCCCCTCTGGGAAGAAACGCCGGCTCCCCCTCTTCCCCCCCCGCGAGGGCGCGCTTTTTTTCTTTTGGCGGCGAGAACTGGCCCCATTTTCTCCAAAAGGACGAAAGGGGTAGTCGGCTTCCCCCCCTTTAATTTTTCGCTTTTAAGTGTCGGGAGAAGGAAGGATCTTTCGGCACCAGGGAAGCGCACCCATATTTCCTTCTTCGAGTTTTTTCCCCTTCCGCGACAGAGAAAGGAAATAGCTCCTTCTCTCTTTTTCTCTACGAGATTTCAAGTTGGATAGAGGTCCCCCTTTGCGAACGTAAAAAAGTCGGTGAAATCCCTTCCCCTCCGTTCTACTCCTCTCTCTCTCTTTTAATAATACTAAGTTGTTGTTGGAGCTCTCTTTTCCCTCCTTGAGACGGCCCCCCCTCCTGTGTGGACGTTCGAAAGCGAAATTCCCTCCCGCTCTCCCCCCTCAGCTCGTCGACACAAGAAGAAGGGCAATCTCCTCTTTCCTTATGCTTGGAGCAGGGCGCGCCTTCCTTTTCTCCCCTTTTTTTTTTCCGGCCCTGTGCAGGGACAGCCCCCCCGAAGCGCAAGAGACCGATCCTTTTTTTCTTCTCCTTTGTCGATATAGAGGGAGGGGGGGCCCTCTTCTCTCTTGTCATTTTCTTCTCGCCCGTGCCAAAAGAAAGAGCGGCATCCGCCCTTCCTCCCCCTTTTTTTTTGTTTAGTTTTTCCGCGAAGGCGCCGAGGAGCGGCGCCTTCTTCGCTGCTCCTTCTTTATTTTCTTTTTTTTTTTTTTGGCGAAAAGAGTTACTTTTCTTCTTACTTTGACCTATTGTTCGCGCTTCCCAATTCCTGAATTCCACGGCTTTCTCTGCCTTTTTTTTTCGCCGACGGAACAAGCAGGGGTTCTTTTCCGGCCCCCCCTCCCCATAAACGAGATCGTCCCCGTCACGCTCTCTTCTGCGCTCGCCGGGCAAAGGATCGAACCTTTTTTTATTTCTCGATCTCGATCCAGGTCTCTTCCCCTCCTTCCCCCCCCTTTTGCGAGTCAACTACGACGCACACCCTTTTTTTTTTCATCGATCCCCTCCCTCGCCGAAGAGATGTCGATGCCAGCGCCTGGCTGTTCATACAATTGGAAGCGAGGGACTTCTTCCCCCCCCCCTTATGCTTCCTCACCCTCTTTGGGAACGACGGGGAGACGGCGGGCGCCCAGTTCTTTCTACCCCTTTTCCGCGGTCGACAAGATCCACGTCTAGGCCTCCCCCCTTTTCTAAATCGAGGAGAACCCCATCGAACACGCAGTTACGGTTTTATTTCCCCCGGCCCTTCTTCGGTCCGGAGCGCGCCGTCTTTAATGGTTTTCTTTTTTTCCCTTTATCTCCGGCCGAATTAGTAATGAAGGAAGTTTCTCCCTTCCTTGAGTATGACGGTCGAGGCGGCAAGCAAAGCCCTTTTTCTCTTGATTAAATCTTCTTCTCCTTTCATCAAGAGTTGCGTCCCCTTCCGTGAAGAAGGGAAGACGGAAAGTCAAAGACGGATTCTTTTTCCCCCTCTCTAGCCCTCCGAAGAGATAGAGAAGGAAAGCCTATCCCTCCCCCTTTTTTTAGGAAGCCTCCCGCGGAGGTCAGCTTAGGCGTAGGAGGAGAGATCCTTTACTTTCCCTCGCCGTCCCGCTTGCGCCGAAAGCCGATTCCTTCTTCTTTCCCCACGAAACAGCAAGCCTCCTTTTGCGCAGGCTTATCTTTGGGGCCCAGAAGAAAACCCGCCTTCCTTCCGGAAGAGACGCCTAGCTAGAAGAAGCGTCTCGCGCCTTCACCTAATCGCTCGATGCAAGAATAGAATCTGCATTTTTTTTCCCCTCCCCCCCTTCTCCCATGTTCGCCTTTGCCGCGGCCGCCCAGGACGACGAGCGCACCCCTCTTCCCAAGTTTTCGCGAGCGCGACCGAATTTGGATCCCCTTCTTTTTGGGAAGCGATTTGGCGCGATGCCAGAGGGCCACCGCTACGTTGTTTTCCTCCCCTTATGGCGTACCTGCGATTTTTTTCTCCCGCGGCCGGGTTGACGAGTGTAAAAAGTCCCACGATCCTCCCGAACAGGTACGTGATGAGCTATACAGCATTTCCTTTTTTTTCTTTCGCCTCTTTTCCTTCTGGTGAGGAGGCGTATCGAGAAGCGCGGAGAACGATTCGTTCCCCCCCCCCCCCAACAAAAAAAAAAAAAACCCCCCCCCCCCCCCCCCCCCCCCTGCGTTCTTCCCTTTCTCAGGTGAGATCATTGAAGACATGTCGACCACTTCCCTTTTTTTTTCCCTCGCGTGCCCTCCGGCAAAGAGAGTCGGACTTTCCCTCCCCTCCTTCTTCCCGCGCCTTCCTGGGTGACATCCGCGGAGGAAAGGCCAGGGCGTTCTTCTCCCGTTTTTTTTTCTATCTGCTCCATAGAGCTGGAGCTTTGCATCCTTTTCTTTTCTTTCTTTTTCACGTTAGCGTTTCCTCCTCATGGTAGCGGTGCAATGCGAACGAAGCGACGGTGATTCTTTCTCTCTCTCTCTTCGAGTGATGATTGAGGTGGGAGGTGGCTCCTTCCCTTGCGATTTCTTCCTCCCGAGCAGGCGAGCGGATCTGCTTTCTGATCAGCCTTCGCGTAGACGACGCCCCTTTTGTGGCCGGGGCATTCTGATTTCCGGAGGCGCGAATGCTGGAGAGCTCCCTTTCCTTTCTCCCGACCTCGTTTTCATTTCTCCTCTCTTCTCCCCCCTTTCCCTTCGGCCGCGGTGTCGCGGCTCTCCTTCCTTGCTTTTTCGGGACGTGGATTCCTCCTTTTTTTTTCTAACGTCCCCTCGCCGAGTGCGCGGTACTATGGACTTTCCCCCCCCCCCCGAGGTGGCGAAGAACCTTTCCCCTTTTTGGCCAAATCGGTAGATCGCCCGATAGACTGTTTTTTTTTTTTTCTTCATGTCGTCATCGCAATAACCCCCCCCCATAAAACAAAAAAAGAAGTTTCTTCCCTCCCCCATCCAAACAAAGGGGTGTGCTGGGGGGAGGAAAAAAAATGAAAAATCCCCCACCCCCTGGGGGGGGAAACCCCCAAAAAAAAGGGGGGAAAATTTTTTTGTTTTTTTTAGCGAATACATTTTTCCCCCCTTTTTGGCAAAAGTGAGGGGGGTGGTGATAGGTACATTTTTTTTGGTTTTTGGTGTTTTTTTTTTAACAACCCGATCTGCAGGCCCCCGAATCTGTACCCCCCAGAAACTTTTTTTTTTCCCGCCCGCCGCCAAGGGAGCCAACAACGGTTGTTGGGTTGTATCGTGGTGTTACTTCGTATGCTTTTTTGAGGTTTTACCCCCCCTTTTTGTACGATTTATTCTCCAGCCTCCTCAGTGTGAATGCGATGGCCGTGTATCGTTGGTCCGGCTATTCTTTGTTCCCTTCCCGCCCACGGGTCTTTTTCCCTTTCTTCATGTCCACCTTTTTGGATGCCGTCAGTGCTGTGCGACCCCCTTTTTTTTCAAGCCGCCCGCATGGAGTCGTTTCTGTCCTGGGCCACCAGATCCCACGAGGAATGTTTTCTCCCAAAGGGGTTTGCCTCGAGGCGTTTTTTTTTTTTTTCCTTCTTCCTGCGGCGTATTCCCGGGAGGCAACGTAGAATCACTCATTTCCTTTCATGTCACTCCTTTTTTTCTATTTCGTCCGCGGTAGTGCTCGGGGAGCAAGGCGGATGTCTTCTCTTTTTCTAATAGCGTTTTTCTTCTTTTTAATATTATTCTGTTCTTTCCTTTGTTGTGTTTTTCTTTCTTCTCCCTGTTTCTCTCCCCCCTTTTCACGACTGGCCTCAGTAGCTTTCATGCCGTCCCGCTCCCCTTTTTTTCGATAACTGAATTCGGGAAGAGGACCCCGGAAAAGCCAGAGTCTCTCCTTCCCCTCTTCCAGACGCTGGATTCCTCGTTTTCCCTCGAGCAAGGTCTGGGCTACAGGGGATTCTCGTGACTTTTTCTGCTCTTTTTTCTTCCTCCACCGAAGCAGTGGGAGAGCGACCCTCTTTCTCTTTCCTTGCATGCCCTTCTTTCAGCACGTGACGGCAAGCGCCGCCGATTTAGTGTGCACCACATCGCTCCTCAGGGGATTGCGCCATGAACGCAACTTTATCTCCCTTCCCCCCTTCTGTTTTTCCTCGGAACCGACAATGCTTCTTTCCCTTGGAAGAATTCTTTTTACTTCCCACGGTATTCGAAAAATCTGTTCTTTTTCCCCCTCACTTCCAGGGCAACGGCACGAGGTGAAAGAGTTTTCTTCCTCCTTTCCCCCCAGGTTTCCTGCACCAAGGAAGGCC
>Ga0179593_1504718_pt1 | contig 12738 bp, 13 predicted proteins | sample CZODoug2_1_08_16_FD_185931 | JGI IMG/M metagenome (GOLD analysis project Ga0179593, IMG submission 185931) | Vadose zone soil fungal communities from Angelo Coast Range Reserve, California, USA - CZODoug2_1_08_16fungal (PacBio error correction) | ecosystem: Environmental > Terrestrial > Soil >... | reverse complement strand
ATCACTTTTCGAACGCTCTTTGCCGGGACCCTTCCCCCTGCCCCGCCGATCATTTGAGCGTTTTACCGTTTTGATTTGAATCCTTCTTTCTAGCTTGGCTTCTCTTTGATCTTTTTTTGTTGTCCCTTGTGCCTCCCGCACGGCACCGGTCCGTTTTGCACTTCTATAAAAGTCTTCCCCTTCACGAAACAAATTTTTAGAAGTTTTTTTGGATTGGTTTGTTTGGTGTTTTTTTCTTTTGTTTTTTTTTTTTATTTGTATGTTGATGTCCTTTTTGCTTGGTGTTCTGTGTGTTTTTTTTTTGTTTTTTTTTTTTTTTTTTTTTTTTTTTTGCCTTTTTTTTTTTCTTTGTTTTTTGTGTTTTTCTTTTTCTCGCGTCGCCCCTGCGGCCCTTGCTGCAGCACACACTTTGTCCATTTTGCTGAACGACTCTCCCCTAGCTTTGCTTTATCCCCGCTCCAGGGAAAGCCACTTGCCCGCTTTTTTTTTCCTTTTCTATTTCGCTTCCTCCCCCCCGCCCTTCTTTCCATCCTTTAGCGTACCGGTCGAGTTTTCCTTTCCAGAGGCCTCATTTTTCTTCTCCACCGGCACCTCTCTCTAGTCGCCTTGCCTGCTTCAAGATGGTGTTATCTTCCTCCAGCGGAGCTTTTAAGGCGGTGGTCTTGTCCCCCCCCCTAGCGTCGTTGGTCGCTAGCGTGTAGTTTTCCCGAAGAGTAGATCGTCTTTCTCCCCCTTTTTTAACCCGGCCTTGTTGCTTATCGTAAAAGGGAGGTAGAGGTGATTCGCCCTTTTGCCTTTAGGTCCGTGCTGTTCCGGTTAGTTTTTCTCTTCGTTGTACCCTTTGTGCGTTTGTTTCCTCCAGTTGAAGTTTCTACCTTCCCGTGTCTTCTGTCGTGCATAGAGTTTCTTTACCCGACTATGCTTTGGTACTTTTTTCGTGTGTGCCCTTTGTCTCTGAGCGCTTCCAACGCGTGGTTGTTATAGCTTCCTTTTCCGCAGCTACGCTGGTGACCGTTTCCCGCCCCTTCTCGCCCATGAGATTCCTTTTTTTTTTCTCCTCGTACCCACTTTCGTGTATCTATGGTTCATCCTCTATATTCCTTTGTTTTCCTTACATGCTTATGAAGAAATTTTCGGACACACACTACTTTTTTCCCTTTCCCCCTACGGTAAACATTTTCTTCAATTTTTTTGGTAATCCCCACCTCCCGCGCTAAGGAAAATTTGGTCCCCTTCTTTTGCACAATTAGCTTCTTGATGAACGCTAAGCTTTTGTATCGTTCCCTAATTAATCCTCCGAGACGCGTTTCCTCGGGTTTTGTTCGCCTATCCCCAAGGACCTTACATAGATTTCCTCGCTTTCCGGAAATTTTTTCACGTTTTTTTTCTGCCCATCTGGTCTTTGTGAGTCTGGATTTCCTCGCGCTCGCGATCTATGTTTTGGGGCTTTACCACTGAATCCTTACGCCCCCTCTATATTCGTACGACCCCTTCCTGACGCCGTGATCGCCAGGAGTATGCTCTGCTTTCTTTCTTTTTTTAGCCAGCCGTTTTTACCTCTCAGCTTCTGATATTTTCGGAACGGCACCCTCCTTCCTACCACCTTACTCCTTTCCCTGCTGCGCCTCTTAAAGATAAAATTTTTTTCCTTATTTCTTTCGATCGACTCCACTCCCCCTTCCCCTCCTCCCCCCACAACGCAATCTCCTTCTCCCTTTAAAAGCTTCGATTGAGGTGGAAGATCTTGTTCCGATGGTCTTCTCTTTCTGTTAATCGGTGCTGGTTCGAACGATTTCTCCGATTCTCCTGACCCTGTGCAGGCCTTCATCGCGCTAGTTTCCCCTCGTAACTCCTTTCTCTTGGTCAGATTCCCTTGTGACCATGTTTTAAACCGTCTTTGTGGGTCTTCCCTCCCAAAAAGAGATTCCCCTTAGCTGACTGCCTCCCACTCGTCGGAGTTCCGACCTTACCTCTTGTCTCCCCCTAGTTCCGCCTCTTTATGAACCAATTCGCTTGAGTGAGGCCCGCCGCACTCTTACGTCGCCGTGTCTTTCCTTGAGTGGAGGACAAGACTCGTTACCTTATCTCTCTTTTTTTTGTCGCATACTGTTTCCTCAATTCTCGTCGTCCCTTGTTTTCTGATGGAATAGTATTTCTCTTTGATTATCCCCTTTTTAAGTCGAGTCTTAAGAGTTTTCTCCTCCTTCTTCCCTCCTTTTTTGAGTCCCTCAATTAGTCAGGTATCGTCTCTTTTTTTGCTCCGCTTTAGGCTGGAGGGAGCCTTGGTTTTTCCTTTCGATCCCAGCTCGCGAGTGCGGATCTGTCCCCCCCAATTTCTTTCCTCTAAAAGGTGCTCCTTCTTCCTTACATTGTATTTGTACTCGTCCTTACCCATGATGGTCGTTTCGATACGATCTCATCATTCACGGTCTAAGTCAATGGTCACCCCTTTACCTCCCTCTCAACTAGCGCGCTTTTTTCCCTCGTTCAATCTCTGCAGATAAAGGTGCGCGTTGGGTTCCCCTTTTTTATTGCGCCCCCCCCAGACCCTTAGAAAGTATGAAAGGCTTTTCCGCCTATTACTCATCTCTCATCTTTCTCTTACGTTGTTGTTTCTTCTTGTTCTACCGATGTTCTTGTTTTATCGTCTTCATGTAGTCAGTTTTTTGTTTTGTTCGCCCTTTCTGTCCTTCCTTCCATTCTACCCTCTTCGCGCGCAATTGAGTGAGATTCTTTGACCTCGGTTGCTTCTCCTTTTCTTTGGTAGATTAATTTGTTTCAGGTCTTTCTTTCCCTTTTTCTTGCTAGATTCTATCTCCACCGTTTTGGATTCGATTTTTCTTCGTTTCTAACGTTTTCTCTTCATTATTGAGCAACTGTTAATCGAGAGGTTGTTGTTTTTTTGGTAGCCGCTTGCGCCTTTTGTCTTCGATTTCCTTGAAGTCCGATCTCTTCACTTCTCCATCTTTTTCCCCTCAGCCTCTCTTGAGTGAGTTTTTTTAGTGTGGCTCTTCCCTTGCGGACGTGAGCCCCCGACTCTGCTTTTTGAGTCCCGGTGCGCGGAGATTCGCTCCCTCCCTTGAGCCTTTTCCTAGAGGACCCTTTTCTGCAGTTCTGTCCGACTAATACGAGACGTTTTTCCTGATTTTTTTTGCTCGGAATCTAGCCGGCAGATTTTTTTTCGCGTTCGGTCCTTACTTCTCCCTCTTCCGGGGATCCTCGTCCCCGTTGCGTTCCTCCCCCCCGCTTCTTGAGTTTCCATCAGAGTGATGCACGACGGTTTTTCCGTGTTCTTTTTTTTCCAGATTTTATTTTGCTTCATGTGGGGAATATCTTCTGTCTCTTTTTTTGGTGGTGTTTAGCCCCTTTCTCGGGGTGGGACGCAAACTTTTTAGTACCTGGTCCTTTTGTTCAGAACTCGTCCTTCCCTACTAGTGATGCTGTTTGTAGGGCCTGATAGTCCATTGTTTTCTTGACTTATTCCCTTTTTTCGTCTTACTATTTTCCATTTTTCCATTTGCCTGCACTCACCGAGAGCGCCCTGCCCCTCTTTTAGGATTCCTTTATTAGCCGTCTATCTTCTATGCTTTGTGATGGCCGTCTGGTGTTTTTTCTTTACTTTAGCGTGATTTTCGGCAGTTCCTGTCCTGTCTGTGACATTTCGATCTAACTTTAAGAGGGTCGTTAGGTGTCGCGGCTTCTTTCCGCAAGATCTCCTCTGTCGGTTAAGGAGGGCTTCCTTTTACTACGGGTTTTGACAGACATCAGTCTGTCTCCTGTTAGATCCTTCCATTCTTTCTTTGTCGCTTTCTCTTACTCGATCTCGGCTCGCAAGGGGAGGCAGGGGGATAAATTGCCCCTCTATTATCGGAACGCGTTCAGGGCTCTTCTCCATTTGTTCCCTCCTGGTGTGGTTCCGACCCTCTTTCAGGAGGGGCGATAGAGTCATTATCTCTTAGGCTTCCCTTTCTCCTTCTCTGGATTGATATCTTTCGTGTGCTCAATCCTTTTTACCCTTCTTTTTGGGCTAGTCTTTTGTTGTTGTTTTTCCTCCTTTTTTCCTGACAGCGCTGTGTTTTTGTAGTCTGGAGCGTGGGCTTTCCTTTTTTTTTCCTCGTTGTTCTTTTTTTGCTTCGTCCGACTTCTGGAGATAAGATCCCTGCGTCACCACCCCGGTTGACAGGGACTACGGATTGTTTTTTTTTGTTTCCTCCTTGACTATTTATCGACGTTTGAAAATTCTGCGTCCCTTGTCCTTCCCCTCCGCACCCCTCCCCTTTTTTTCTCTCGCGATCTGCCTGGGCAGAAAAACCAGATTCTTCCCACGCCTTGTCGATAGATCTCATCTTCTCGTCTTTCCGTAAATGTGGGGGTTTTTTTCTTTTCCCTTTGTTTTTCACCCCAACTGGACCCTGCCAGTCCTCCTCGACCCGGATGTCCTCGTCCCCGTCCCCCCTGTTACCCCCCTTTCCCCCTCCTCCTTAAATCGCACAGCACGAGTGACGCTCCTCCCGGGCGTTTTTTTTTTTGTTGTCGCTGTTTTGCTCTTTTGAAGAACTCACGCTCGCGCAACGCCGGGGTTTTGGTGTTCCCCGTTCCGTTCCCTAAAACTCCTTTGCCGCTCCTTTTTTTCCCCCCGGTTTACACCTCGGGAACTCGGCTCCGACGATCCTTTTGTTGTTCTTCTTTTCGCCCCGCCTTTCGGGGTGCTAAGAAAAACGAGACAGTTTGCGTCTCCGCCTTTTTTGCTTTGTTTTTTCTCTTTTTTTTTTCTCCCCCGAATCCTCCCATTTCACTTGTCTTCTTATGTTGCGTCTTTTTTATAGAGGGGGCCCACGCCCTCTTTTTTTTCGGTTAACCATTTTCCGTTTTGATGTCCCTGTTCCGGCCGGCGTTCTTTTTCTAAGGAGCGGTGATCTGCTACCTCCTTGCTTTTCCTTTTTCTGGTTGGCTTTCTCCAAGCAAAAAACAGAGGCCACGACTCCCCTCCTCTTCTAGCTGGACTAGCAGGAGTCCCTAACTTCCCCGACGGGTTTTCTCCAGAGGATCGGCTTGTTACACCTTTTTCCCTCCTTTGGGACGGACCTGGATGAAGGTAGGCCGGGCTCGGCCTTTCTACCATCATCCTCCTCTTTGTTTATATATTCCAAGTTGCCCGCCTCACGCCGGACACTGGAATTCGTTTCCCACCCTTCGTTCTCTAGATCAGCGTTCGTCCCCCCCCAGACTCGTTTTTAGTTTAGGAGAGCTGAATATGGTCCCCCCATTTGATCTTTCCTTGTTCTCTGTTCCTGCTGTTCGTTGAAGCTCCTGACAACAGTCTTTCCCCATACGCACACCCCCCCACCCCCCCTTGTTTATGATCCCCCCTCTTCGCATTCGAGTTTGTAGAAGAAGTCTTGGTAGGCAGTCTGACTTTTTTTGTACCTTCTTGCTCAACCTCTTTCTTTCTTCCCGATAACGACATTCATAGGGTTTCCCCCCCTTTTACCGGATTCTCTCCTGCGTCGACAGCGCCCCACATCGTGAGAGAACCCTTCGAGTTGTTCGTTTTGAACCAGCCTTTTGCGATGATCCTTCGCACGCTGATCGCCTGTGGAGCGTCGTTCCCTTCTTTTGTGTCTTTTTTTCGCCTTTTCCTCTGTCTTTTTGGGTGAGACACCCAGGTCCCTCCCTTTTTTCTCGCCTCTGTTGGGCTCTCTATTGGTTCAGTTCCGTGTCGTTCTAAGATCTTTCTGCGTGCCCTCAAGACGCCGTTGGGTTTCCTCGTCTCCCTTGTTCTGTTTAGCGGTGAGTCCGGTTTCCCTCTTGATCTCAGGATTGTTTTTTGGGGTGTATTTTATTTGATCCCCAAGTCTTTTTTGGTAAATTTTTTCGGGAGTTGAAAGTTCACGTTTGCCCAAGACAAATTTTACGGCCGATCCCTCTCTGATAACGTTCCGACTGCACGGCGGATCACTTCTTGGTTGATTTCCTGGCTGAGATCCTTACGATGTTGGCTTTGTTGAGGATCTAATGACGGCGCTTTGTATTTTCACAATTCTCGCCTCATTTTTTTTTTCCTAAACTTCTCCCAGCCTTGTTTAGGGGAATAATTCTGATTGTTGTCTTTGCCCTGGTCTTCTGGATCTCCGCCGACTTTTTGACACACTTATAATTTTTTCCCATTTCTCCCCTCTCCAGCGTACAACCTCTCCCTTGCGTTTTCCACTTTCTTTTCCTAAACCCCCCTCTGTCCCAATGCGCAGAAGATTCTCTGCTTCCCTCCCTATTTCACGCGACCGCGCCTTAGATTTCCCACCTACCTTCTCAATAGTTAACCAGCCCCTCGAAAGGCCCATTGAATTTTTGACCCAAGATGGTTTTTTCGTAGGCTTTTTAACCTTTTTTTGCCCCTTAGCTATTTGTGTTTTTCCCCTCCTAATACCTTCTGAAGTAAGATCGCCATTAAGAGAGAGACGCCTTTTAACCTTATTTATGGAGTCCCTTTAGATGTAATGTTCCAGCATCTTTGCACAGCACCCGTGCTCCAGAAAAGAACTTTTTCTCTCTTGTCGGTACCTACTTCCTTCCCTTCCTCGAACCTAAACCTAGGAGGCCGTTCGGGGCCTGCCCTGCATCGTTTTCTTTCTCGCACCGCTACCTCGATCTTTCCCTCCCTAGGTTCCCCTCCCCCCCCTCTAATCACGACCCCAGTAGATCTAGAACCCATGACTTTCAGTGTGGTCTGTGTGCCAGGAGGCGTGCCGGTTCGATCCCTTTTCTGGCGATTTTTACACGATTCCACGAGATCAAGATCAAAGTCCTCTCCTTCTCATCTCTTGGCTTCTCAGGCCTTTCTCCGTATTACAAAGTCTCCTAGCGGCTTTTTTAACAGCCCCCCTTCTCCCTCCGTCCACCCCCCCCGCCCCCCCCCTCCCTTACCCCTCTGGTCTCCCCCCTCGATGTTCTCCTACCAAATTCTCCCCCCAGATTGAACTCCCCCTCCCGGTCGGCGCGTTCCGCTCTCTCGAGTTCTACCTTTTTTCTTCTCTGATGTTCCTTTGCCCGGAGTTCAGGCCCGTAGAGTCCGCTCCTTCTCCTGTCTCTTTGCGAGACACTTTCGAGGTAAGAATATAGACTCCCTTACTCTCTGTCTCTTGCCCCCCGTGAACTTCTTGATCGGCGCTTTCTCCCACAAGTTCCTTCGTGTCCCCAGAGTATCCTTTCGATATTCCTCCCAGTTCTATCTTTTCGCCCCCCCTAGTAGAACTAAAGGATCTCCCTTTTTCCCTTTTCCTTTTTCCTTATCCCCCCTAGTTCCACTTTTTAAGTGCATGAGGAGGTTCTGTCTTCTTCGCATTTTTCCTCCCTGAGATTTCTCAGAGACAAACCCTCCCTCCTTTGCTCGTTTGAACAAGTTTTTTCTTATTTTCCTCTTTAGATTTGGAGGAATCGGTTCGCTCCTCTCGTGTCTCCCTCATTTATAGAAGAACCGGCCTCTCTCCTCTGTGTACCTGGTCAACTCCCCTGCCTTTCTTATCAATACTCTCTCCCCCCCCCCAGCAAGACCCCCCCCCCCCCTCAACCCCCTACCCCTCTCCTCCGCTTAAATTGCCTCTTTGAGGGGTTATCTTGAGGTCTTCGATTCGTAAACCCCTTGTCCTTTTTTCCCAGTCTCCCTCCCTTCACTGCCTACCCGATGCACCCATTCGCTATTTCCTTTTCCCCGTGGTTTTTTCCTTTTTTGTTTTCCTCCGTGTTGGGAGTAGGCTTTTGTCCCCTCTCTGGTTGGGTTTTTCCTGCTTACTTCTCCATTCGCGCTGCTCCCTTGATCTGCGCTTCTTTTTTTTTTATGCTCATTTCCCTGTAGAGGCGATTTTCCATGTGTGGTTGTGTTATTCTTATAGTCAGGGTGATGCCCGCTAGGTGTCCGGTCTTCGTGTCAATAGCTTGGATAGTACTTGCCTCCCCCTGACTGAGCCCTGCTTCTCTTGCCGACTGTCTCGGAACCCTTTTTAAGAGTCGTTTCCGGTTTTTGGTAGAGATATACTATTTGTTTCTCTGTCACGTATTTCTTTATTTTTTCTCATTGTCTTCTTTTCCCCTCTCTTTCGAATGCTTCGCAGCGCCAGTACCTTTGGTATCTCTCTCCGGCACCTCTGCGCAGATCTCTATTTCTTGTGCGCTTCTTCCTCGTTCCCGCTCTCCTTTGTCCGGCTTTCCTTTGTAACTCGCAAGCTCCATCCTTCCTGCGCATCTTTCTGCCTTTTGGTATGAGTCAATCCCCCTTCTTTCCTGGCTTCCCCTTAGGTCTTTTTTCCACGATCTTTCTCGCTACTTAGGAGAACTTTTTCTCTCGTTTTCGGGATCTCCCCCTTCTGCTTTTCAATCCCGCGGCTGACTCTCCTTTTGTCTCTTCGGACTTTTTCCCCACGAGAGGGGCAACTCGCCGAACGGCTTTGTCTTTTGTTCCCTTCGTTTGTTAGTTATTCTTATGTTATCCGTGGTTTTGGTATCCCAACAAGTTGTTAACTTGACGCCCTGTCCGCTCTGTGCTTCTGTCCTCAGGGAAACCGCTAATCTTTTTCCTCTTTTCGGCCTGCGAGTTGCAGTTTTACGTGGATCTCTTCTACTCCTGTGGTTCTAGTAGAGTTCATCTTCGTCAATTCATTTCTATTTCGTTTTCTCTTTGATTTGTTTGAAATGAAATCCGCTAGCAGATCGAATTCGCGCCCTTCTAAAGGCTTTTCTCTCGACTCTCCCCTTTTCGAGAGGATAGGGTATTTCTGTCGGCCTTTCTTGATTATACTCCCCTCTTTTGCCGGCATGATGATATTTTTCGTTTTTGATCTCCTTTGTCTCCAGCTACGTCCTTAAGAGGGTCCTGTTTTATGGTTTTTTTTTTGGGCGTGGACTCTTTTAAGCTTTCTCTTCCCTCTTTTTGTTCCGGCTGCTGATCTTTTCGGGAAATCCGTGCCGAGAGATCCTGCTCTTTCCCCTTCTTCCCCCTTCGTTTTCGCGCGGACGGAGAGAGGTCATTATCCGGTTCTTGCAGGTATTGAATTTTTTTTCCAGAGCCTCTTCCGAGGCTGGTGCCGCTCCTGAGTCATATTTTTTTCCTAAAAGGTGTCTTCATGATCTTTTCGGGTTTTACCGATCTTTCGAAGCTGAGTGTTGTGGGACCCTGGAGAGGCCTTATATCTTTGGGAGCACAAGTTTCCTCCGCTGTGTGTTTTCTGGTTTTTCCTCCGGGGCGCCACGTTGTCCTTTCACATTCTTTCTGTTTCTGGAGCCGGGGTTTCTTATGTACCGCCCCATCGTTTTTTTCTTTTACGCCTTTCCTTTGTTCGAGGCACTCCCTTAGCGTTTATCTATAAGTTTACCGGGACCTTCTGTGTCTTTGGAAAGGCACAGCTCTGGGATCTTAGTTTTTCACTTTTCCCCCTTTGTCCGCTCTTTTTCGTCGGAAGCCGCACTCTCCCCCCCTTTTTGTTTTTTTCCTTTAAACCAGCTGCCTTTTTTTTTCCCGTTCGTTCTTCGATTTTTCTCGGAGAACCTCTGACGTCCCTTTCTGTTATTGTTGCACAGGCCTTTGAAAGACAAAACTCTCCCCGACTGTTCCCGGAGTTCACGACGGTGTTTTTCTTAAACTGATCCTCACTCATTGGATGTCAAACGCTATTTCCGAAAATGCACTGTCCCAACAACCCCCTTTCCGTTGGATAACGCTCCTTTCGCTGTAAGATCTTGACTCCTGAACTCCTACCACTGGCCAACGCCTTGGGGTTGGGGGTCCATCCTCTCACCTCCTTTTCTTTTACCCTCGTGACCCCTTAGGGAACACCTCTTTACAGAGTCCTTCCATCTTCCGGTTTTTTTTTTTCGCCGAATTTTTTTCAGCAACCCCTTTGACCTCGTCCGTCCTGTGGGCGCTTCGGTCTTTTTCTTTTTTTTTTCCCCCCGCTTTCAGGGCACGTGGTGGCTGTTCTGGTTCGACTTTTTTTTCCTTTTTTTCAACACCCTTTGAACGTTGCTGATTGCAGACTTCCTTTCGTCGACTCCTGCCTCGAACTTTTTTTACCGCCTAGGCTCCCCACTCTCTCCTGCGAGTGTTGACCGACCTTGGGCACTTTCTCCCAGACTCCTCCTCCCCCGAGGCCCGTCCCCCCTCGATTATAAGGACGAAAGGAAAGGGCTTTGACCACTCGCAGGACATCGCACACGATCTCTTGGGCCTCCCTCTTATTTCTTTAGTCTTTAAGGTAACGACGGGGGCCTCTCTTTCTTCCCTGTTCGCTCCTGCTCAAGCTTCCTTTTCTTATTTCCCGTTCCTCCGTTGTGGGGTTGGTCTCCTTTCCTCTCTCTACCGCCCGCCTGTCCCGCTCCTCACCCGGTTTGTTTTTTCCTTGACTTTCCCTTTGTCTGCTCCCTGATAGTGGTTTTTTTGAATCTGCGATTCTCTAGGCCGTTTTCCCATGCCCCGCGTTTCCCTGTTTGGCAGCCACTAATGCACCAGGCGGGGACAACCTGCTTATCCCTTTTCCGATCCGCCTTCCGAGCGCGTCGAGCGTTTCCTATTTCACTTTTTTCTTTTACGCAACGTGCCCTTTTTGGACCCGATGCTGGGGCTCCCCCTTCGGGTCCCTGCTTTTGTTTCCCCTTACCACCCCCTTTAAGCAGGGGAAATTCGACCTGATGCCGCGCCCGACCTTTACACCTCGAGTGCGCACGGTTTTGACAAGATTTTTCTCCCTGAAAACCCGGTTCTCGAATCGCGTGGCTTTTCCCTTTTTTTCCTGTTCCTCTTCCCCTTCGTTCCTGATGTTGGTACTCTCGTAAGGTTCCCGACCTTGCCCCCGCTTGCTTCTTTTCCGCTAGTTTTTAAACTGTCGATCTTCACTCGACTCCTGACGCTTTTTTCCATAACGTGCTTGGCGGTGATAGAGTTGGCCTTTTTTATCGCCTTCTTCATCCGTCGTGAATGTCGGGTTCTCTTCTCCTTTCTTTTTTTTTAGTCAGTTAGTGCCCCCAGTCAACGCACCCGGAATTCCTTCCCCTCCTCCCTCGCTCTTTCCACTGAGGATTTCATGATATGGTTTTTTCCTTTCTCATGACTAATTGCGCTCTGCTTTTTTTACGTTTTGCTTTGGAAATTCTCAACCAACTTCTCCAGTCGATCCTCCCCCTTTGTCTCTTTGTTTTCCTTAATATTCACACGAGCAGTCATTTTTTTCCTCCCTGTCTTGACATCTCAAATTCTCCCAGATACCCTTCTCCATTTCTCAAGATAAAGCCTCCATCCCTCTTTACTTTCACCCCTTGTTGATCTCCCGTGCAAAGGAAAACCGAGCCGCGTGTGCTCTGTACCTCTTGTGCTCCCGATGTATATTTTTTTTTAATTGAGCCTTCTCCCCTTCCCGGCTCTCCAGCATCTACCCTCCCGACCCCTTATCTGCGGTCTTTGGTATTTCAAAGATTGGTGGGCTGCCCCTTTGTTTGTCTTGTTTTCTTTATCTCCATGAATACCCGGAGTAAGCCCTGAGAGATTCCCTTCCCTGCCTCCGATTTCGAAGTTTGAGATATAGGAGCTGGCCCCTCAAGACAGGCATCAGTGACAATCTAATCATCGCGAAGGCAACCTCTCCCTTTCCACCTTTCCTAAAAGTTTTTTTTCTTTTTTTTCGCGCACCCCCTTCCTCACCGGATAGGACTAGCGACTCCTCTCCCTCTCCATCACAACGGAGATCCCTATCTTTTTTTAGAACCGGAGTTCAGGTTCGCGAAGCGGTCTTCTGCTGCCCATCCGTCTTTCGTAACGACTTCGAACGAGTTTTTTATCACAAGACCCCCCTCCTAGCAGGTCACTCCAGCGCGTCTCCTTGCTATTCTTTTCTTCAAAGATCTGGCAGCCTCGGACCTAACATGTGCTATTCCGGGCGCCCTGTTACACTGTTTCACCCCGATGCCCCCTCTCGCCCCAACAGCCTGATTCACGTCCCTCTCCCCTTTTTTTCCTTCTTGAGTTTTTTTCTCCCCTCGTTCATACAGCTTGTCTGCTGCTTTCAAGAGCCTGGGTTTCAAGCTCCTTTCTTCTCGACGATCCACGTCGCCTATCCGTTCCTTTGCGTCCTAGAGTGACAGAGTCTATCCTTTGCGTGATGCTTCGAATCGGTCCTCTTATCGTTAGTCTTCTTTAGCGGGCAAGGACGAGCCTGTATCGCGCTTCCTCAGTTTTTTTTTGTTCTTTAGATCTCGCGCACCCCGTAGTTCCCTCCACTCTTCTCGCGCGCGCCACCTGGTCCTTTTCCCCCAGATTCTATTTCGTCCCCAGGGTCCTGGCTGCTGCTCGGCTCGCAGCTCGACGCGTTTTCCCCAAAATTCTCTTGTTCTTATCTTGCCACTACATCCCAACCCACACTTATGATCCCTTTTTACCCCGTACGTAGGAGGTGACCTAGTGCTCATTATATGTGAAGCCTCTGAAGGAGCGGCTCTGAACACGGTCTCTCTACAATGGCCACCCCCCCTGAATTTTTACGATTTTTCCGATTTGTTTTTCTGCGCAGCTTCTCAGGAGAGCTTCTTAGGGGTCTTTCGGGATCCTCGCGCCATCACCTCCTTCTTCCCCCTTCCCCCTCCGACTGACTCCCTCCCTTTCCCTTTTCCAGATTTCCTCCTTTTATCCGTTGTTTGTTGTTTAGTTATTCTTTTCATCTTTTTTCGTATTTCATTTTTTCTTTTTTTTCTGCGCTGGAG
>Ga0179593_1704350_pt1 | contig 12739 bp, 22 predicted proteins | sample CZODoug2_1_08_16_FD_185931 | JGI IMG/M metagenome (GOLD analysis project Ga0179593, IMG submission 185931) | Vadose zone soil fungal communities from Angelo Coast Range Reserve, California, USA - CZODoug2_1_08_16fungal (PacBio error correction) | ecosystem: Environmental > Terrestrial > Soil >... | reverse complement strand
TTCCTTGGTCTCCCCTTCGTGTGTCTTCTTTTTTTTTTTTTTAAGACCCAGCCGGCCTTTTTGTCCTGACATTTGCACTCCTTTTGAGGTAACCATTCCTATGTTCACTCCGATAACCCCTTTTTTTGAGAGCGGCAATCCCTTTTTTTTGGAGTTTTCCCTTTTCGAGAAATTCCGTCTTTTGATGGCTTTTGTCGTTTCAATCTTTTGCATAAGGTCAGTTTTTCCCTTTTTGGCGGGCTTTTTTTTTTTTTTTTTTTTTTTTTTGCGTGTCCAAAGACGCCCCCCTTTGCTGTTCTTTCCTTCTTTATGCTCTCGGCTTCTTCCCCGCCCCATTTGTGAAAAGTGGTTTTTTCCGCTGGCTGGTATACTTTTCGTCCCCCTTTTTCCCCCCCGGTCCTTTTTCACCCGCATCTCCCACAGAACTGTTTTCTTTCTCTCTTTTACCGTTTTCTGTCCAGCGCAGCTTTTTTTCCGCGTTTCTCCGTTCCCGCTATCCCATTCGTTTCGGATTCTTTCCTGAGGGAGTTTTTCCATCTCTTGGATTTCTTTTTTTCTCGTCCGGCTTCTTTCCCCCTCCGGGCGCTACGCAGGGCGTCTCTATCGGGCCTTGGTTCCTTAAATCACTTCGACGTCCTGTTGTCCCGACCCTGCAAGTTCACTCTTTTCGAGACTTCCCTTAGAGGATTTTCTTACCGTCCCCCGCTGGCACTTCTCTGTTTGCTCGTTTTTGATCCATCTCTGGGCGTAGATGCTCTTCTCTGGGTCTTATCTGAGCTTTCTTTACTTTTTGTACCCCCTCTGAGTTTTTCATATTCGATCCCCCCCGTTTGGAATTTTTCCCCCCCCTTTCGCCCCTTGGTTTTTCTCCCAAGAAAAGATTACTTTTCTAGTGCGGGCGGTGATTTTCCCCCTTAATTCCGCCTGATGGATATGTCTTACAACCCCCTCTTTTTTCCAGCGGAGATTTTTGTGCAGGGTTCCTGTTTTTACACACCCTTCGTAGAAGAACATCCACTTGGTTCCAGACGGCCCGGGTTTGAGAGTGGATTCCCCTTTTTCCTTGTAGAGATTACCCGTTCCCCTTTTTTTTTCAGCTGGGACGGTGAACCCTCCTTCTTCCTTTTTGGACGAGAATTTTCTCCCTTTTTTTTTTTTGTTTTCTTTTCTCCCTACCCCCTTTGATTGACTTTTTTTTTTGTGTTTGCTCCCCCTCAGTTTTTTCCTTCTTCATTTCCCCCATGAAGGAGGCCTGTTTTAGTGATAGATGCACGCCCTTTCTTTTTTTCGCAGATGCCCCTCTGTTCCCCTATTCTTCGGATAGACTTGTCCATCTCGGATGTTGGATGGGGTCCCCCCCCCTAACCTTTTTTGCAGTTTGACATCTTTGTTCTGTATGTCGACTCTCGCTTTTTCACGCCAGACACAATTTTTTCCTTTTTTTCTCTATTAGTAATGATTGGATCCCCCCTCCCCCTTATCATTTTTTCGTTAAAAGGGTCTTCTTTATTCTAGCACACCCTTTCTTTTTAATTCCTTACCCGGGTTGCGGAGAATTTTTTTTTTTTGTACCCCTTTCCGCGATTTACGCCCTGTCTTCTGTGTGACGTTGTCTTATAGTTTTCCTGCTTTGGTTCCTGTAGACTTTCCCCCCCGCAGGGTTTTCCCCCTCTGTTTTTTTTTTTTTTTTCTTTTGTCAAATCACGGGACGCCAGGATTCTCAGGGACCCCTTTTTCGTCCCCCCGTTTTTTTTTCCCCTTTACCTTCCAGATGTCCCCCCCCCTTCTTTTGGAAAGGCTTTCTTCCTTTTATCGTTCCGGTTGTTTCCTGGAGACGGAAACCTTTTCCCCTTCCGGGCGGCCTCCCCCTCAAAGCTTTCACACAGCCCTTTCTTTTTCCAGAAGAGGGGGAACCTTGCGTTCAATATTTTCCCCCCCTTGTTTCTTCGACTTTTCTCTTTTGGATTTCCTCTTGGGAAGGTCGCTTTCACCCACACTTGTCCCTTTTGCCTGATTGCGTTGTCGGCTTCCTTGTGTGAGATGGTGTCCTTCCTTTCCGTCCTTTGGTTTTTTTTTTTTTGATCAGGTTTGTTTCCCCCCCCCCTCTTTTTTATTAACGGTCAAGCGGTCCCCTTTTTTTTCCCCCGACCTTCATACCCCCCCCCTCTTGCCTCTTAACAATCGATTGCGGTCTTTGGGGTGAGTATCTTTTTTTTTCCTTTTTTCATCTCCTTTATTTTCCCTACACCCCACCCCCTTTTTTTCTTTCGTGTGATGAAAGCGAGATGATTGTTCTTTTCGTTCGTTTTTCCGCCCACTTTTATTAGATTTGACGTTCCTTTCTTCCCTCTTTCCCACATTTCCCCCCCTTCATTATTCCTGCCGTTCCTAGTTCCTGTCAAACCCCGCTGACACACTGCCCTCCCCCTAAAAATCCGTTTCCCCCCTTTTCCCCCCGCACGGTGCCCTTCTGCACTTTTTCCCTTCGCTTTATGAACCTATTACAATCTGTCGTCTCCCCTTTTGGCGGCTCGGTCTTTTTTTGTCCCAAAAAAAACCGGTTCCCCCTCGTCCACTTGCCGATTCCTTTTTTTATTTACATGCCTTTCCTTTTTTCTCTGAATAAATGACCTTTCCTCATCCGGTTCTTTTTTTCAAGATTTTTCCATCTCCCCCCTTTTTCCCTAACTTTCCCTCTCTCTGTCCCCCCCCCTTAAACAGGTTTTTTTTTTCCGAGTGACATTCCCCCAAGTTTTTTTTTCCCCGATAGGAACCCCCCCTTTCCCCTCCCGCCCCCGTCTTAGATCCCCACCCCTGCCTGCCCCCCCCTGTGGAAAAAACCCTTTCTTCTGAAATAAGACCCCCCCCCCCTCACAATTAACAAGTGTTATGCTATCTTTTTCCCCCGCCGAAACTTTTCCCCCTTCCCCCTCTTTTCTCAATCACAGACCCCCCCTACCAGCTGTTGCGTTATGTGACCCCACCCACCCGTCGCTTTCCTTTTTTCCAGAAAAAAAGATGTCCTCCTTTTCTTCCCCGTTATTCCCGCTCCCCCCCTACCACCCCCTTTTTTTTTTTTCCTGGGGCAGCTTCTTCCCTCTCGCTATTCGTGGCAGAGATCGGGTTTTCCTTTTTTCATCCTTCCCGTTTCCCGTAAGGTTTTCCTTTTTTTCAGCAACCACCTTTTTTTGAGCCCTAACCCCCCCCCCTACGTACCGATTTTTTCTTTTCCTCAACCCCCCCCCCCCTTTTTCTGTCCCGCCTTTTTCACCTGGAAGGGAAGAGGTCAACGGCATTAGTCCGCTTTCCTATTCGCTGCCCCCTAAGGCAAATTCACTTTTTCCCTCCCCACTTTTGTCTTCCTTTGCTCTTCATTGACGTCCTTGCCACACCCTTTATGGCCCCTTTTTCGCTTTTCCTTCTTTGATGTTGATTTTTTTTTTTTTCACAAATCTGCCGGCATCCCCCCCATAAGGCCCGCCCTTTCCTTTCCCCTCAAGCCCCGTAATCGTTCTTTGTTCCCTTCCCCCACTTTCCCCCATTGGTGTTGCCCGTTTTTCCAAACCTCCCCCTTTTTGTATCGAAGGTCCGGTGTCCCTTTCCTCGATTTTTCCCCCTGGAAAAGGAACGATCCCTCACCACTTTCTTTCCCCCCGTCCCATGCTTTTCCCTTCCCCCCCGTCCCTCCCTTTGTTCAAGCCCTTCTTTTTTTATAAGAAATCAGTTTTTTCTCTGATTCCTTTTTTTGGAATGCTAGAGGTCTTCCATTCTGTCAGCCCTTCTTTTTGCCTTTTGGTTTCCATATGAGCCCTGTCCAGTTTTTTGTGTCAAAAGAAAAATTGTCCTCCCCCCCCCGATCGCCGGTCCCCCTCTTTCTGATTATAGGGCTTACTCCCTCTCCTCCAATTGTAGTCTTCCCTTGCCCCCCCCTCCAAATTTCCTTTTTCTCTGTAGCCAGGGAAAACTACCTTGCTGACAATTTGAAGAAGGGGACCCCCCTTGAAAAAAACCTACCCCTCCAACGGACACATCCCTGTATAGCGTAGAGGCCCTAGCATCTCTTCCTCCAAAGCTTCTTCCCTCCCCTGGCCGTTTTTTGCATTTTCCTTCAAAATCCCCGGAACCCTTCTTTGTGGACATAAAGAGCCCCTTGTGAACAACTCCCCCCCCTCCCTTCCCCTTTCGAGAAAAAACTTCACCCCTTTTTCTATCCCCCCCTCCGTCTCGCGGTTCATCCCGGTTTTTTTCCTGGTATCACCCCTTTCTCCCTTGATGGATGGGATGGGCGTTCCTCCATTCGTCTTTTTTCTTTTTCCGGCATGCCATCTCTTCTTTCCTTTCCCTTGTTTTTGTTGCGTTTTTTTTTTTTTTTGGATTCCTTGTCTTTTCGACGAGGAGTATTTCCCCCCCGACTGCAGCCCCTTCTTTCTTTTCGACATTGCTACCACCTTTCCCCTCTTCTCTAACCCTCCTTCCCTTCTTCGCAGAGGATTTTGCCCAGGTGCGCCCGGTGGGTTTCTTTTCCTCCGTTTTTGAAACTCTTGGTTATGCTTTTTCCCTTCATAGAGGTAATTCTGCTCTGTTTTTTTCCCCCCCCCGGTTCAGAGGCTTTTTTGATCGTTTTCATCACTTTTTTTGCCACCCACGAACGACTTTTTGGTTTTTCGAGCGTGGCAAGGTTCCCTTCTTTTTTATTGCCCTTTTTTGGCCTTATTTTTTTTACCAACCTCTTTTTCCCCCCTTGGGTTGCCCTTTTTCAAGGTTTCTTTTATTGGCCCTGAGAGGCCCTTTTTTTTGGAATTCTTTTTTTTACTTGGCGTCAGGGAATGGAGCGCTATGTATGCCAATGATCTTTCTTCGTAAGGGTCACATTCTTTTCTCTCCCCCCCTGGCGGGTTTCCCCCCTTTTTTGGTCTCGATTCCCGTCTCGGGCCTTTTTTTATCGTTCTGGCAGTTAATCACCTCCCTTCTCGTAGACCTCTCCCCTTCTGTGTCCTCCCGGCTGCCCGTCACCCTTCCTTTTTCCTCGCGTAGAATTTGTTTTGCATCCCCTGATATTGTCTCTTTTGGGTATTTTGCTTTCTTCCTTTTTGTGTGACAAATCGATGCTGCTTAGACAATCCCCCCCTTTAACAAAACCAATCCGCTTTTTCCCATTGGTGGGTCTCCCCCCCACTCCCGATTTCCCTTTTCCTTTTTGTGGATGTATTCAGGTCATTTTCCTGGTTGGATTCCCCTTTTTCAGATTTTTCCCTTTTTTTTCGTTAGATTTTTTTTTACCCCTTCAAAAGGTCTTTTTGGGAATATACTGTTTCCATTAGATTCCAGAACACTTTTTCCCCCCCCCCGGATCAATTTTCCGGTTCCCCCAGAGTGAAAAATAACGTTTCGCATGTTCCTTTCCTAGATTCTATCCCTCAGGTCCCTCTTGAGAGATGGGATTTCCCTCTTTTTTTTCTGCTTTGCCCGGACCGTGTTGGAACCTTCCCCCCTGATTTCTTGGTATGACTTTTTGCTGAATTCGGTTTTCCTTTTTCTGCGATCCCCGGTTTGTCTTTCGCGAACCCCTCGGTATCACGGCAGTCCCTCTTTTCTGTTACGGGATTTTATGTCCACTGCCCGAACCTCCATTTCATGAAATCCCCTGGATGTAGAGCTTGATACTTGAGTCTCCCTTTTTTTTTTTTTCCCACAGTGCCGTCTTTTTCTCATTGACGCTTTTCACGGGATAGTATTCCCCCTTGTTATTGGGGCCCGCATGCTCCCCTCTGCTCCTGCTTTCCTTTTACTATGCCCCCCTTTCGCGAGAAGGCCTTAATTTTCCCTTGATGGATCAATGTTTCTTTTAAGGGAAAGGTTTTTTTTTTCTTTTTTTTCAACAATTTCTTTTGCAATGTGTATTATTTGTCTTATTTCCCGCCCACGGTTGCGGCTCCTCTCCTTTATTAGGTACAAGATTTTTTTTCCCCTTCATCCCCTCCCTTTTGTTTTCTTTCCTTTCGGTACGATGGTATGATGTTATTTTTATTTTCCCACGATCTTTTGGGCCCCCAAACAATTTGTCACGGACCGGTTTCCCCCCTTGGGTTTCTTTTTTTTTTTTTTTTCCCTCAGGGGAGGTTACCGGTTTTTCCCCCTTTACAATCTTGTTTTCGAGTTCCTTTTCCCTCCTTCTTTTCACCCGTTTTTTTCCCCCCTTTTTTCTTGTGGCTCTCCTCTTTCGGTTTTGTACGCTCTGGCTTCCACCCCCATCATCCTGTTGACAACTCTTCCTTTCCGCAATGATGGAATAGGCATACCCTTCCCCCCTGCCGTTTTTGTTTCTCACAACATGGTTCTTTGTGGATAAAGTTACCATTTTTTTCATCCCCCCCTGAGCCTTTGGTTTTACTTTGTGCTGTTTTTGGCCTCCAATTTTTGCGATTTTTACTGGAGTCCTTTCTTTCTTGGGAAGTTCGTGTCCTTTTTCCCTTCCGATGGTCATGTTTTTCTTTTTGCCTATTTTTTGAAGCTTTTTTTTTGTTTTTTCCCTAGTTTTTTCGGCAAATCTTCCCTTTTCATCCTCATCCCCACGCACCTTTTTTTTCCCTTCTCCAAGAATCCCCTCATCTCTTTGGACAATCACATTTTTTTGGTTGGTTGGTCCCTTAGGGGGGTTTCCCCCCCTATTTTCATAATGAATACAAGTGGGTGGTTTCAGAGTGTTTTCCCCTTCCCCCCCATCAGGGTGAAAGCAAGCAGGATTTTTCTTTTGTACATTGGGCCTTCTCCTCCCGTAGGTGGAAAATGGTTCCTTTTTTCCGTTAATACTTTCTCCCTTCCCCCCCCAGCCGCTCTCCCCCCTCTTAAAATAGGCCTTTACCTTTTTCCCCTCCCTCCCAATCCCCCCCCCCGCTGAAGAACATCCCCTTTTTCCAATTGTCCCCCCCCCTTTTCCCGCTTCCTACCCCCCCTTCTTATGCCTATTCATATGTCTCCCTTTCCCTTTTTCCCTGGGCTTTTTTTCCCTTTCCTTAAAAAACAAGACCGTGTCCCTTTTTTTTTTTCCTTTTCACAAATCCCCCTCTCTTCTTTTTTTTTTATGCCTGTCCAGCTTTTTTACAGATTTAACGACCATGACGTTCCCCACTCTTTTTGAGAAAAATTTTCTTCCCCTTCTTTTTGCGTTAGAAAGGGGCCCCCCGTACCCCCCGTTGCAAGCCCCCCCCCTCCCCTTTTCGATTCAGCCCCCTCTGAAAGCAATTTCGCCTCCTTTTCCCCCTTGCATTTCTTCCCTTTCCCCATAGTGGGAACAACCCCCCTCCGCCGCCCCCTTTCTCTCCCCTTCCACCACCTTTTGACCCTGACTCTTTCATTTGAGCTCGACCCTTTTTGGCCCCCCCCCCCCCCTCTTGTTCCAAGATAATATTTTTTTTTCCCCCACCATGTACTCCCCCCCCTTTTTCTGTTTTTTTATTCTTCCTCTCTCTTATGCACCAGAAAACGTTCCCCCCCTTTTTCTTTCCACTACGGTGGTCTTTTTCCCCCCATGAACCAGGTCTCCGCGCAGCCTCCCACTTCTCTTTCGGTTTGCCCCCTTCTTTATCTGATAGGTCCTAGGGTTTTCTCCCGTCAACTTTTTTCCTTGTTGAATGTGGCATTTGACGCTGGTTTTTCCTCCGCCCACAATGGCCTTTTCTTTTTATTCCACACACCCCCACCCCCCTTTTTTTCCCCTGAGTAGTGGAGCCTCTCCCCCAAACATTCTTTTTCCCCTTCCCTGAGTGATATAGAATCCACCATCCCCGCGTTTTTTCCCACGGACAAGCCCCCTCCTCCTTATCCAGCCCCCCCCCTATTATTAATCCAATTTTTTTTCCTTGGCCAGTTTTTTTTCTTCGAAGTTCACCTCGCCCGGCCAAAGCTTCCCTCCCCCCCATTTGCTCGGTCCCCTCCTGGAGAGTAAAAACATGAATCTTCCCCAACTGAGTGACTTCTGAAGGATCAAACCTGTCAGTCCTTCTTTCTTTTCCCCCCCCCTCCCGTTGCGACGGCTGCCACCCCCCCCAATCGCAACCTCCTTTGATTCCCCCCTTCCCTTTTTCGGACCTCCTTTCCTTCGCACAGTTTCCAAGGTAATCCACCCCGTGTTTTTCCACCAACCCCCTCCGAGAAATCGTCGCGCTCATTTTTCTTTTTTTTTTTCCCCCACTACTCCCTTCCCCCCCGGTAACGGTTCGTCCTTCCCGGGCCTTACGGAGTGGAATTTTTTTTTTTCCCTTCCCCCCCACTACCTTTCGTGATGCCCTCTTCCCATGGTCTCACCCTCCTTTTTTTGGACCTCAAAGGCCGTACTTCCCCCCCCTCAACTTCCCCTTTCCCCTCGCCTCCTTTTTGCTCATTTTTTTTTTTATCGGGTGATAAAGGAATGCCCCTCCCTACTCGAATGTTTTCTCAACCCGGGACGAAAAAGTACCCCTCCTTCGATTCGTTTTCTTTCTTCCAAGTAATGCCTTAATTGTTCCCCCCCCGGCCCCCCCCAAAAACGGGTAACACCCTCCTTCCATCAGCTCTTTCTTCTCCTTTTTTTTTTCTATCCCCCTTCCTAGTCTTTTGAACGCCATCCCGCCGTCCCCTCCTCTGATGACATAGTAGGAACTCCCTGTGTTACACAGCCTCCCTTCTTGCAATCAAACCCACCACATGCGAGATTTTTTGCCGCTTAACTTGTGTCTCGATGTTGTTCTCCCCCCTCCCCTGGTGTAGGCTAAATGTCTCCTATTTTTTTTTCTGAGGCTTTTTCCTCCTCCCGTCTCGAATCCCCGGCCCTGCATTTTTCTTCCAATAAGTTTGTTGTTGTTGTCCCTTTTCCATTGACCTGTTGTTGTCTAGTCTTTTGTTGGCCCGCGGCTTTTCTTTCCCCATTGTTTCATCCCTTTTTTTTTCCCACAAGAGTAACAGATGCACCCCCAACGCTCCTCTTCTCGGAGAGACCTCTACCTTGCGGCCACACCGTCCTATCCACTTTTTTTTTTTGAGTCCCGAATTTTTCGCCTTTTGATTTCTCTCCTGAGTAATTCTATTATTTTTTCCCGGTCCTTTTTTTCCTTTTTTTTTTTTTGGCGGCTTTCGAGAGTCCTGTTGTTAACCCTCTTCTTTGTTTATCATCTCCTTTTCGTCCTGGGAATCCGTGTTACGATTTCCCTCTTTTTCAAGTGAATGTCTCTATTTTTTTTTCCCCGCAGGGGTGGTGATTGTTTCCGTTTGGTTCCCCCCCTTACATGGCCAAAGTCTTTTCGGGGACCTTTTTTTCTTTTTCGTGGAAACGTCTTGGATTTTTTTTTTTTTTCTTGAAAAACGTGTCTTTCCTGGATTTCTAAGTGTTGATAGAGGATCCCCCCCTTTATTGCCTGCGATCCTTTTGGTAAGGTAACGTTAGTGGTTCCTTTCCCTAAGGGAGGCATCCTTCCTTTTTTTTTTGCAACTTTCCCCTTACGGTTTGTTCCTTTTCCAACCCGGACAAGGCCTTTTTTTCCCAATTCCCATAGTGACCCCCTTCACTGCAAGGATCTCCCTTCTCCCCTCGACACCTTTTTTTTTCTGCCTCCCCAACTTGTCTTCCCGTGATTTTTAGTTTTTTCTTTGACCTCCCCAAGATGGAGAATTCTTTTTATTTTTCATTGGGGGGAGTCCTTTATGGTGGTTTCTTCGGAGATGCTTTGAAGGTGGTTCTTTCCCACATAGATTTTCTTCCCCCTAATGAAAGGTCACCTTTTCCCCACCCCCTCAAAACCCCCCAATCTCCCCTCAACGTTCTTTTGCTCCACGATTAAGGGCTTTTTTGTCTGATCTTTCCATGGTCCCCTGGATAGTAACGGTTCCCCGCAGATTTTCCCCCCTTTCTTGTACTTCTCCCCCCAGATGGTGAAGCTCTTTGTTTTTGGTTCCCCTCGCCGAACATCCCCTGCCCCTGTTCCAGTTGAGCAAGCTTGGCGCCCTTGTCCCCTTTTTTCCAGATTTTTTGTTTGTTATTCTGAGTCTTCGTGGGTGGAAAATCTTCGTCCTTGGAACGACCCCCTCGATTTTCGTCACCCTCTTTTTTAGGTTTGTCATCCTTTCCCCTCGAACTTTCTCGCTTAACATGGGGAGATGTTTGCGTGTTTTTCTTTCCCGTTTTTGTTGCCTTTTTTGCTTCCCCCAAATTGCAGGAGGGGCCGTCTTTTTCCCCTGCTTGATACGTTTTTTTGAGATGGGAGATCTCTATTCCTCCCTTTGATTCCCTCTCCCCTGGGGACCGCCGTTTCTTGATGGCTGCTTAAGCCCCCTTCTGCCCTGGTTTCTTTGTTTGAATCTAATTTTTTGTGTTCTTGAGCATTTTCTTTCCCCTTCGGTTTTTTCGTTCCTACTCTTTTCCGAAAGACAACCCTCTGTCTGAGTGAGATGTACTCCTTGATTGGATTCCTTTTTTTCACTCCGGTTTTCTTGTTTTGTTCTCGCAAAATAACCTTTTGCGGGTTTTTCCCCTTTCTTCCCTTTATTAATGATTTTTCCTTTTTTTTTGTTTTTTGTTTTGTTTTGTTTGGTTCCCCTTTTCGTTCATGAGATTTACTCGTTCTTTATTCTTATTCGTTATTTTCTGCTTTTCGTCTATGTATGATGCGATCCGTTTTCAGCAGCTTGATCACGGAAGACTGAAGACTTCCCCATTTTTTCCCGCGTCCCCCCACGGCCCCCCCCAACAATGTCTACTTTCCACTCCCTTTTTTATGTGGCTCCCACGTGTAACACCCTTTTCTTCCTAGGCCTGGTCTTTACAATCCTAACGCCGAGATGTTACCCCTCATTATTGTCGGGAGACCCGAATTCTGGTCTTTTTCCCCTTGTTGCCCGATGTCGTTTAAGGCCCTTTTCACTTTCCTTCAAGCGGGCACCTGAACGTGACATAATGTCGATGCCTCCCCTACATTCGTGGCTTATTCTCTGCATGGATGGGCCGTGATTTTCCACGTCTGGTGCCCCCCCTTGGGTTTGTACCCGCGCGTTTTTCCCCCCCCTACGTGACACGAAGGGATGGATTCTGGCTCCACGGAGCCCCCCTCCCCCCCCCGCGCGACCATGACTGGGAGCTTTGTCCCCAAGTGGCGGTTCGGCCGGTCTTCGGATCCCGGGGAGTTTTGAGTGTTTTCCCATCCTAATGTCCAAGTGTGTCGTTGGTTTCCTGTAGGAAGGAGGGCGTCCATTGTTGCGGGAACGGTCTGTGGTGGATGCAAATGGTTAATGCTTCGTGGGTTCATGCTGCCGGACCTCACCTTGTGGGCATTATTACTATTTGGACATACGGTCCACGGGTTTGGGACTTTCGTGGTAACAGTCATTTCTTTTTCAGGCCTTCCAGCGAAAGACATGGGTAACGTGCTTTGCCCAGCCCGTACTGGCCATTGGACCTTTCTTCCAGGGGACAGTTTTTCCCCTAACGAATTTTAACGGGCCTGTCAGATATGGGTTATCAACCCCCAATAATCTCCTTTGGTCTGGTTTGGCATTTTCTCCCCCTCTCTTCGCCGTCCCTTGTCCCGCGGGTGGGGTTAGTTTCATGAATTCCTTCTCTCTTATCCTGCTACCTTCCCATTCCGTCTCATTAACGAGAGGATCCGATGGTAACTAACCTTTCGGTTTGTTTTTGATGCCCCCTTTTCTAGTATTCTTTGTTAGAGGTCGACATTTTTTTTCACTGTCTGAAACACCATCCTATTCTTACGCTTTTACAGTCACTCTGTTTTTTCGGATCCCTCCGTCTGTTCCGCCCCTTGTTTCCCAGCCATAGGGCCCTTTCGCCCTGGAAAATCCCACCCTACTTCAACCCCGTCACTAGATCCTCAGACATCAAAAAACTCGCGGACTCCCCCCGCACCTCTTTTAGTCGAAAATTTCTTTAGACCCCCCCCCCCTTCCTGGGTGTTTGCAGCCCTTACTTCTCCCTTCTATGTCTTTTTTCTCTTATGCCTATTCTCTTACTCACAATACGGTCTGTCTTTTAATTATTCCCCTTGCTCGGTTGTGATCCCCTATCCCTACCAAACTAATGCAACTTCTCAGCCCGACAGCAGGTTTCACCCCCTCGTGTCCTACGAGTCACTCTTTCTATAGTGGATCCGTCCGGTGATTTTTGCCGCTTAACTTCGTTTTTCCCGAGAGTCCTTAGACTCAAAGATGCCGAACCGACGAGTGTTCAGCCTCGCCGATTTTTTATTGACATGTGTGTTCACCCACTTCCGTTACCCCCCATGGCCTTCTGTGCGTGGCAGTATCCCCCTTTCGCTCCTGATTCCACCCCCCCCCCCCTGCATGTAGGTATTTCTTTCTTGCGTCGCTTAAGTTAACTTTTTAAGTGTTGCTCTACACAACAGGACCCACCACCCGTCCACTGCTTTCTAACCAGGGCCTCCGCGACTTTCTACTCCGCCCGATAGGCACGTGTGCCCCGCTTCCCCCCCACAACGAAGATTCTTGACGGGGCCCCTTTCAGTCTATCCCCCCCCAAATTCTGTATTGTTTCCTCAGAAAAACCCTCCCCCTGTGACGAGCACTAACATGTCGATTGCTGTGCAGGATTACGAATTTTTTGACACGTGGTCCCCCCGAATAATATTTCCCCTCTGAACGAAATCCCCTTCCCTTTATGCGTGCTTCTGGCCGCCTCCTATTTGTGTGTTGCGCCCATGTTGCCCCCCCCCGGTCATATTGTACAAAATTTTTTGCT
>Ga0179593_1535079_pt1 | contig 12739 bp, 6 predicted proteins | sample CZODoug2_1_08_16_FD_185931 | JGI IMG/M metagenome (GOLD analysis project Ga0179593, IMG submission 185931) | Vadose zone soil fungal communities from Angelo Coast Range Reserve, California, USA - CZODoug2_1_08_16fungal (PacBio error correction) | ecosystem: Environmental > Terrestrial > Soil >... | reverse complement strand
TTTAGATCCCCCTTTGTTCCCTTTTCTCTTATTGACGAGTCTGTTCTTTTCAGGCCTCAAGAACTAATTTTTCTTTCAGATCGTTGAACCCCAGCTATTAAAGTCTTCCTACATACTTTTCTCTCTTTCTCCCACCTGTCCTTTCTCTAGTTTGGAAGCTTATCTCCCCTCTGAACCCATTTCACCACCATAAATGAAGAGTTAGAATGTTAACCATCTCGTCCCCCTCCTTCCCTTGCTTACCCAGGCCCATACCGCCCCCATAGAGTTTGATCTCTCGAAGTGAGCGATTTTCCAAGCGAAGGAACTTCCCTTTGGATTTCATTCCCAGTGCTGAAAGAGATGCTCGATTAGACGCTCTTCAATTCCCTGCAAAAAACTGATGGAGAAAATGACTCCCTGCTACCCGTCTCAGGGTATATCTAGAAAGCTTAATATCTAGTTATCTGGGCTTCTCTGTTCTTTCTCCGGCCGAACCGAGCTCTAGTATTTTTTACTTACGATTATCCTAGAGGGACTCTAGTTAGCTTTTTCATCCTTTTTTGAGTTTCTCCCATATTAGAAATACAGATGTTAGAGATTAGTACGACTAGAGATCAACTTTTATTCCTATTACCGTACGTAAGTCCTCTGTTTTTCAACCGTTCCCTACCCTAGACTCATTGATGGGGTCAAAGTTAATTGGTGCGTACCCTTATAGTTTATCCCCCCCCCACAAAATAGCTAGGATCTATGGGTTTTCGCCTACGCTGCCATTCCCCCTTCCGACTTTTTATCAGGAAGTTACCCGATCAACGTTCGTTTCCACACCCTACAGTGCTTAGATAAACCCCCGGAGCTCTCAGTCCAAGAATTGTATGATATCGCCCGGCCTTTTCTTGACCCTTATGTCAGCTTGTTTTTTCCCCTCAGTTACCGATCCTAGAGCACATCCCGGTCTCTTTAGTTGTCTCCCCGATTGTGCGTAGGGGATTTTTGTCCGTCCACCTGTTGCCTTCTTTTTCACTGGTTCTCCCTTGAAAGCTATTTCTAAGCGAAATCCTCTGCTGACGGGCTCCGTAATTCAGGCGCCGGCTATGAAGCGTGATCAGGGAGGTTGTACACCCCTCTTTTTTTTTTTCTTTTTTCGCCCCACTCCTCTACTTTTTCTTCTGATTTCGCGTTCGTCTCTTCCCTTTGACATTCTGCGGCTTATCTGACCTTCTTTGGATGGCGGAGGTAATTGTCTTGGCAAAAGTTTTTTAGGCACGTCCCTTTGTTTTTTTTCTGATGAGGTTTTGCGGTTTGGGGCGGAGAGTTATTTCGAAGTCCCCGTCCCTCGGTCCCGAGTACCCTTCGGCCAGGAATGCCGATTTTTGTTATCCCCCCCTTTTCAGGGCATGCGTCATGACTTTCACTACGCTCTTCGCTGAAACACTTATTTCCCGCCGAGCTTTTAGTAAACCCGAAGCCCTGAGCAAGACTATCTTCTTTCAAAGTTGACTTTTTGTTCGCCGGTCGTCCCCCTTTTTTTGCCCCACTTTTCCTTTGAATCGAAATGCACCGGTTTGTTGCTTACACTTTCCCTCAGTTACCTTTTTCCTTCTTCCTTAGTCAATCCTATCGACCGAAGGCCTACTGCGTCTTTCATTAGTCTTTCTTAATTCATGGAGCCGGATTCGAACGGCATCCCTTCCAGCATTCCTTGCTCCTTTTTCGCTCCCCTTTTTTTTGGAGATTCTCCCTGAGCTGGGTATGAGGCTTTTTTATGACTCGTCGTCCACGAGCCTAGGCCCAACCTGGCGATCAAGAGTTTCCCTCAGGGACCAGTCTTTTTCCCGGGACTTGGCTTTGCACTGCGCCACACGGCCCGCTTTCCCCCGCCTGGCCCCCTCTTTAACAACGCTACATCGGCATCAGTGCAAGAGGCCTGGTCACACGTTTTCGCTTTTTTCAGTACTTCTTTCATGCTTTTTTTCTTTGAGAATGATTCCGGTCATCGATTCCCGTCCCCTTCTTTTCGACTTATAGCGTTGCAGCTCTTTTCTAATCCTTTCTGCTACGGCCTTTGAGTTCTTTTGTTAAGCCCCATCATGATCAAACAGCCCTTTTGCCCTTTTTTTCAGGAGATTGATGACCCCTTATGGTAGTGCCACGATCCCCTGTCCTCCCCGTTGCCTCTTTTCTCCTCATCTGTCCCGAACCGTCACTTGCTCCACTCCTCCTCGCCAGTATCGTATAGACGCCGATGGTCGGCCGGGTTGTGGCAGCTGTTTTTTTCGATTATTTTCTTTTCCCGTAATGTTTCTTTTCTGAGAGAACCTACCGACTCTCTCTTTCCCGTTACGTCCCCACTGTTTTCAGAAGCTAGTCCGCGCACTCCAGTCGTGCTTCGCTTTCTCTGCGTGATAACGACACGGTTTTAGAGATTCTGCTTCTTTTTGATCTCGCCACCATTTTTCCATCGTCTTTTCGAAGTTAGACGTCTTCGATCGCGGTTTCGTTTTTTTCTACTTTTTTTTGATGGAGAACACAGAAGCAGGGGATGCAGCGGTCATGGTCTTTTTGTCGATGTGATGCGGCAAGGCTGAGCAGCAGCGTTTTCAGGGGCTTTCTCCTTCTTTTTTTTTTTTTGGGTCGTTCTCTTTTCTTTAGTCACATGTCGTCCGCGGAGCGGTTCGCCTGTCAGTTTTTTTTTTTACGTTTTAGCGAGGAGGCTTATACGTTCACTTTCATCTCTCATTTTTTTCTTTGGCTCGCTTGGACTTTTAATTATCTAGTTTCGTTTTCCCCGCTCATGATAGTTTTTTTTCGATCGAGGGATCGACCTGCCCTTTGGAAAGGTTGGCGACAGGCCGTACGAGACGGTTTTTTTGAGCCAGTCGCCATGTTCTTTTTGATTTTGCCTGTTCTACTTTTTTCCCTTTTTTAAGGAGGATCTGGTCAACGGGTTTTTCCACTGTTTACGGGCGGACTCGATCAGTCTGGCAGCCGGCGCGCATGTCCCTTCAGCGTTCTGAAAAGGTGGAGCTTGGGTTTACTTCTTCAAAGGAAGTAGATGCCTATATAGAACCGGGCCAGATCTTGTGCCGTCTCCTCCCGCCGTAGCCCCTTTGTCTACGTCTTCTGGACTTTTTACCATTCCCTTCGGTGCTAGTCGATTCTTCTTGCGCCTCGATTACCCTTTTTTTTTCCAACCGAAGTCGCTTACACGTTTTAGAGTAGCGAAAACCGCGTCACTGATTCCCCTCCCGGATGTCTTGAATCTTCTTTTTTTCTGTGTCAGTAGGGGAACAGCTTCGGGTTTTTTTTGAGATGCTATAACCCGCGATTCTCAGTTCGGCGTTTCTTCCGGGCTCTTTCTAGAAGCACATTGTAAGTAAAATTGCATTTTGCTCGTTTCTATTGAAGCTCGCATCCAGGTGCGGGCAACTTTACGACCTCTCTCCCGAGTAATGCGTCTTTGCGAGGCTCTAATGATCGTGCGATGGGAGACTGCGGACTTTCGTCCACATTTCCCCCAGGCGCCTTCTTTTTTAGAAGTTCAAATGCGCGGGGATTCTTCTCCGGTTTTGCCGGCGTTGGTTCGGCCTCTTTGTAATTCTCGGCAGACGTCACTCGGGGCAGGTGCTGTTGACTTCACACCTGCAGGTCTTTGGCTATGTCCGACCGGACTTGTCCTCCCCGTTATTGCCGCTCCTTAATGGAACGGACGGATATCCCATTTTTGATTGTTTTAGTGTCGGCTTCCGGTTTTCAGCCCCCCCCCAGAAGTTTTTCCCGGTGGCCATTGCCAGTTGAATGAAGTCCACTTCCATCTTGCTGTCGACATTTGGTCCTTCCGCCCAGTGATGCCTGTTCCTTCCAAAACCTTTTTTTTTTTTGGCGAGTTCCCTCCGGCGTAATGATCTCCGTCCTTTTTCGTGATGGTTCTGATTTTCTTTTTATACTTTACAAACTGAGTACGCGAGTATCAGTCTCCTGGTGGATGGGCCGTCATCGCATTCTTCCCTAACTGGCTCTATGGCAGCAAATAGGAGTTGAGTGCCGTTTTTTACTCTCTTTTTTGTTTTCAGGCCGTTGATTGGACTTCTCCCTTTTACGCGACAGAATAGCCCCTCACAGTTTTTGTCAAGATAGTTCCCTCGGAACCTTTAACTCTACCAACGTCTGTGCCTGTACAATTAGAGCCACATCGCGGTCGCGTCTGCCTTGTCCTGCGCTAGTACGGGCCTGGATTTTCTAAATGCAGGGTTGTTTTTGCTCGATCTAGAGCATCCAGGTATGTTAGGGGTGGTACCCTTGGAAGTTTTCTTGTCTGAGTTTTTCTGGGCGCCGGCTTTTGGTTTTTACGCGCTCCCTGGCAACTGTCCTCTTGTATCGGTGACAATCAATGGATGGTAGCTGTGCTTGGACTTAGCAAATATCCGTCTCGTATTTTGGCCCGGCCTGTCGATCGCCCGGAAACACTGGTTTTCTTTGGTTCCCCGTGCTACACGATGTGACAATAGTTTCCCATTCGGTAACGGCCGCGCCAATGTCAATCTCCTCGGTCTAGAAGCTGGATCCGATTGGGGGGTTGTCTAACGCAAACCATATTCATGCCCGAGATTTGGGAGCGACGTGTTTCGACGAGTTTTCGTGAAGTAAGGAGTCTCCTGTCCCGAGACGACAGTCAGTCCTTATGTTTGTATCCCTTCCAATCGACCACGACGTTCCGGCGAGTCTCTCTGCCTTGCGATCCATTTCATGACGCGAAGAGCTTCCCAGTTCAGACAGCCGGAGCTGGAGTCCTAGATCATAACTTTGCGTTCTTCCTGCGCCTTTGCGTGCTCTCTTGATTTATAAGGTTAAAATCCTTGCGCGTCAGACGATCAGCAATCTGGTACTCCGTCCCCATAGATTCTCCCGTCCTTTTTCCGACCGGCACCGAAGTGAGTAGGTTTTGTTAGCCAGGTGTGTAAGCGTTTCTTTCCTCAAAGGTCTTTTCTCGGTGTATTTGGTGCCCGGTGCTGTGAGGAGACTTCAAGAGGAACCCTCGATTGACCACCGAATAGATTTTTTCGCTTGATGTTTGCCCGAGACTTCTCAACGCCAAGTGGATAGTGTCCCCTAAGATCGATGGGAAACCCTAACTGCACCAAGATAGTCTTCTTACGTAGTTGGCTGATTACGCGCCACCCACGTTGACAGTGGGTGCATATAGAAGCAAGTAGCACCCGTGTTCGTTTCCCCGTAAGAACACTCGCTGTCCGTTTTAAATGACGGACTTCTGAGAGGGTAAAAAGTGGATGAATAGTGGCTAACATTTTCCCCGTCCGTCGTTCCGTTTGTAATTCCTTGGGTTCCTTCTGGGAGAATCCTTTATCTGAACGCACGCCGTACGGGACATAAGGTTTTTCGGCCAACTTGGAGAACTTTTGGCCCCTCCCGATTCGCTGAGAGAATAAATATAGTCTTAGTCCTCCTCTATGTTCGTAAACTTTCCGCCACGTGCGGCCATCTTTAGCTCATTTTCAGTATGTGTTTTCAGTCTTCATCTTTCTTTGCTCTTCTCTTTTTCCCGGCCGTTGCACTGGGCGTTGTCAAAATCGTGAGGACCTATTCTACCCAGAAGCCCCTTTTCGGTTGGACGTCCGATGACACGATTCCTTACCTGTTAAGTTTCCACTCTCGAGAAAAGGGCCTCTAACCCTCAACCCGTTCTATTCTTAACAGACCCTGTGATGCATGGGCGCGGCACATAAACGAGTCAGTGTGTTACTTTACAAGGAGCCTTTAGCTTCAGCTGTGCTCATTCCTCTCTCAGTTGATTCCTCACTCTATAGCCGTTATCAAGCTATGGTTTTGTCTAGCGCCATACATCATTCAATTCTTCTCTATTTCCGACGCTTTTTTTACTTCTTCGTTTTTTTTTCTCTCTGGCCTGTGCAGGGTTCTCGGCCTCCGCTAGCTTCGACTTTTTACGTTTTTCTTTCTCTCTCTTCTTGTGTTTTTTCGGATCTAATTGTATCCTTCCGACTATGTTGTATTTTCTTTCCGATCCTCTGCTCATAAGGCGCCAAAGTTCAAGATTTCCCCTCTCAGCCTTCATGTCCCTTTCCTCTCCCGCTTCGCGACACTCTGGTTCGTGTGCAGATTTTTACGAAACACCCCCCAACAACGTTTGCTTCTTGGAGGTTGTCTTTCCATTCCTTTTCTTCGAATTCTCCATCCCCATAACTTGTGACGTTCTCTCTTTCCCAACCTACATTCAATTTTTTTTTTTTCACCTTTTACCTCTCCCCCCGGCGAGCCCCATTCCTTTGCTTTTCAGACGGTTTTTAGTTTTTTCGACTTCTATGGGTGTGGAGTGTTAAAGTTTGCAATACAACTGATGGCTTCCTTCTTCTTCTTTCTCCTCCCCGGCTTCTTCTTCATCTCTACACAGGCTTTCCGTTCCTGACAAGGTGACGTTACGCCGTCCAACCACGACGTCGCTTTTAAAATTCTCCGCTTTTTTCCTCTTGACACCTTATTTTTTTCTTGTCCTCCTTGATTTCAGACTCGGGGAGGGCCCTCCTCTTTTCAGGCGCCGCTCTAGGTCACGGAAAACTCGGAATAGGTCGATGACTGTCTTCCTTCTCTTTCGATGCCTTCTCTCCTGTTCCTTCACCCTTTTTTTCTTTTGTCTACATTCTAAGACAAGGCTAGGCGGCCTTCTCCAGACCCATTTGACAGTGAGAGTGATCGCTTCGCGATGTCGTCCCCTCTTGTTAAGGAATGAAGTCAGGTAATTCCAGCTTCCCCTATTCCTCTTCTTTGGACTCCCTCCAGAACTGAATAAGGTTACATGCCCAGATCCTCCTGCATTCCCCTTTTTCCTTTTTTGCCCTCCTTGTTCGGTTCCCCCGGCCCTAAAACCCTGTTAAGCCGACTAGAGTTTTTTATCCTCCTCACGAATTTTTCCTTCTTTGCACCCCCCCCCTTGCGGCGTTCTCTCTCCACTTATAGATTGGTTTTCCCTGCCCATTACTGTTAAGGCCGATGCGAAATGGATAGAACCTTAAGTTTTTTCTTATGTTCCCCTTCTTCCCTTATTTCTCTCCCCTCCCGACGCGGTCAGTAAAATTTCTCTCGACGGCTTTTGCTGTTGCAACCCCTATTTTTTGCCCTTTTTATTTGCCCTTTCCCTTCGGATTCGTAGAAAGGTTGACCTGTTTCTCAACTTTTTATTTAATGCCGACGAATTGATCAGGTGATATATTTTACCCTTTTTCTCTTTTTCTTTTCCATCCCCCCTCTCTCCTGCTGAAAATCACGTTCTTCCACCACGGAAGGCAAATTTACCGAACCAAGTTCCCCCTTCCCTCTTCCGGTCCTCTCACCCCTTTTTTTGCGTCGGTTGCCTCCTCCTCTTTAAGCTCTCTTGATCTGTCGATTAGGTTTTCCCGTCGGTCCCATCGTAAGAGCTCCTCTCCCTCGCCCTTTTTCTTCTTCTTTTCCTCCCCCTTTTTTTATGAGGCCCCCTTTTGCGTCGGACCTGTCAAAACTTGCATCAGGAGTTCGCAAAGCCAATTGAACATTCCCCTTCCCTCCCGTTCGCTAGGAACACTCTGATTCCCCCTTAATGTTTTAAATGGGGTTCTGTTTTATAAGAATCTGCCCTCCCGCACTCCCCCGAAGCCCATTGCTCAACCCTCACCCATCGCCCTCGATTACTGAGGGGACGGTGGTTACTGTTTTCGCTTGGGTCGTTTTCCCCCTTCCTTTCATGGTCTCTGTCCTTTTCCCCCCCTGATGATCCGAGAGATCCCCCCCGTTTCCATTTTCACCATTTGTGCCTCTTGAGCCTTGCAGGTCCCCTTATGATGACCTTCTTTCTTTTTTTGGTTTGCCTACTCCTTCCTGTACAGCCCTAGTGGACTCCTCGGGTCCTTCAAGCGACGTCCCCCTTTCTCCCCCCACTTTTTCGCCCCCCCTCTGGGTTGAGTCAGAGCCGGGCTTAGCCGTTTAAATGTCTCCGACGTTCCTTGGTCCCCTTTCTACTTTATTTCAGCCCCCCCTTAGGTATTTGCCGTTGTATGCGTGATTTTCGTTTCCGTCCTCTTTCCCGAAGCCCCTCCTTGATGCTCAATTTACCTTCTAGCGTCCTTCCTTTCTCCTCTTTTACTTGTCTCCACTTTTTCTTTCCCCCGTCGATCCATCATTTCTCTGAGCGGAAACCTTCCGAGGTGGCGTAGATCGCGTAGACGATGTCCTTCCCATCCTTGTTGTGTGTCAGAAGAGATCTCAGTCTCCCTCCAAAAATAGTTCCTTCTTTTTTTCCTCTCCTGGACTTTTCCCCCCCCTTTAACGAGATATCTACGGGTCTCTTGTTTTTCCCCTGACAGGCCCTGTCCCTTCTGCCGACTTTTCTTCTAAATGGCCATCCGGGGATCCCCCATGTGCGTTCTTTTCCTCATGGACCTTTTTTCTTCTTAAGGGCTCAGTCACTCCCCAAGCCTAACCTCTCTGGTTCTTTTGCTGCCACCCCCCGCGCTGCCTTTCCTCCTGACTCTCCACTCCCTTACGGTCTTTCAGACCTTGCGAGGCCACACCCCCCCCATTGTTTCACAAACCTTCTCAGACGAACCATCCCCAAGCTCTGCACTCTGTGGCCTTTGCCCTCCCATGCGCTCCCGACCGGCCTCACACCTTTTCAGGAATTTTTGATTCTTCTTTAGCGTTTTCCGTTTCTTCTCGACGTCCGTGAACCGCATTCCCCCCCCCCGTACTGCCCTCCTACCTTCTTGAGGTTCCCGACCGAAGCGGATGTTTCTGGGCCTTCCACCTCCCTTTTTTTTTTTTGCTGAGGGTGAAGACATTTCGGTACTATTCTTCCGGTTGGGAACCTGCCTTTTCAGCATTTTTCAATCGAATTATTTGCTTTCCGTCTCTTTTGCGCTTCTTGACTGGCGTTTGGGCCGCGCGAGGGTTTCCTCCCTAGCACCTTCCCGTCAATCCTGCGCTTTTTCTTCGCCGTTCCTCCTTCACACCCTTCAAAAGAAAACGTCGACTTGGACCCCGACAGTTTTACTCCATTTTGTCTTTGCCGATATGTTTTGCCCTCGTTTCTGGTTTTTCTTTCTTGTAATTATTTGATTCCTGAGTTAGTTCAGTTTAACTCTTTCTTCTGCTTGCTCCCCGTCTGCTTCGTTCTCGCGGTGTTCCGTGTCCTCCCTTCTTTTCTGAGTACCCTTTCCCCTATTCAAGGTGAATAGAAAAGTTAGCAGATTTTATTTAAATCAGATTCGAACTTAGATCCGCTACCTTTTTACATTTGCACGCGTCGTTTCTTTCTCATTCGTTTTTTCCTCTTTTAGTTAAAGACTTTTATCAAGGCTTTTTCCCACAAAGGGATGAAGTTCGAGTCTATTCCTCCAGTTGTAAGAGACTGCCCCGCGAGACGTCACGTGATTGTCTCTTCGCTGGATATGGACGATTAGCTCTGCCTATCTGCTTCCTGTGTAGTTGCTACGCGTTCTCAGGCCGGCGTAAAGTTTTTTTTACTTTTGAAGACTACACGCACATTGGCCCTTGTTCTTCAGGTGAATGTCGATCGGAGGTCTTCTCAATTTCTAAGACGTCTGAGATTCTTATTCGTAATAGAGCCTCACGGCGGTTTGACCCATCAAGAAAGTTCCGCGCACCGTGGTCCCCGGATTCCCTCTCCCGCCCTCTCCTGTTCCCCTCGGAATAACGCATACGGAGTTTCAGCGCACCGCCGCGCGTCCAGGTCTCTGAAACGCGAGCGCGAGGCCGTGTGCTATGAGTCGGGTCCGTGCCCGGGTGTGTACTCTCCTCGCAGGAATCTTGCTGATGGCTCAAGGCGCTCCGCGATCCTTCCAGCGCTTCGTGAATTTGTGTCGAACGTTTTAGGGGAGGTGACGGCCTTTCGTCGCCTTGTCGTTTTCTGAAGCATTCTTTTGTCATTTTTGAATTAGATAAATCGGACATGCTGAATGTAGCGACACGATTGGCGAGCACCGCAGGTGTTCGAGCATGTGCTTTGAGCGTCCACCCCGCCCTGCCCAGCTCGTATAGGCCGGCCGTCTATCGACCCAGGATCGATGCGGAAGGTGGACGGCATCGCCCGCCAGTTGTCCTCTCCAGTTGGTCAACGGCTTCTCTCACTACCATTACTTAGAGAATATAAGTGGTCTTACGTCATGACAGGTGGGGTGGTAACGATAGACCGGCACAGCCTCTTCTTGCATTGCTCTGATTCTGTGACCTGACTTTTTGTCTTCCGTGAAAGTCAGGTGTTGCGAGTTTTTGAGGACGAAGCTTCCGATACAGCGGATAGCGAGGAAGGCACCCCTGGAGTTTTCGGAGTGCCGCCCCACCGAGGAACTTGATACGAGTTGCGCTTCGCTTTCCCAGAAGACTTGCGCACCGTAAACCGTTCAACCCCCCCCTCTTCTTTCATAGGAACTCTTAGGAATGCGCGAGTATCAGCCGGGAAGTTGGATTTAGCAGAGGTTCCCTTAGGTTTTTTTGGGACAGGCGATCATTTGGACGAAAGCTTCTTCTCCTGATGGAATGAAGATACATGAATTCTTGTCATTTTTCTAAATGAGCATCCCCTTCTCTTGTTTAGCGGTGAGGGCTCTTTCTTGGGCCGAATTCCTTTGTAGTGTATAAGTTTCAGCCCAGTTCTTTTCGTTTTCGGCCTTTGCTGGTTGTTATTGCAGAGCCCGTTAGCTTTATTTTTTCCCTCTGTCACCTTTCTGACGTCGCGGTATCTCTACAGTGTTTTTTTCTCCAAGCGCTTTTAGTCTTTTTAAGAGCTTTTTGGCACCCTCACGTCTTCCCATCCACGCCCAGTCATTTTCTTCCCTCTCCCCTCTTCTCGGCCGGAAGGACTGAACCCATTTATGTACCCCCTCAGTTCGTTATTATGGTTTCCTTCAGCTTTCCACCCGGCTGTCCCTCCTGGACATTGCTCAGTCCTTCCTCGAGCCTTCGCGTTCGCGGTCCTCTGCACGAAGTACCAGCTTCTTCCTTTCCAGACGTTTGGACTTCCCCTCTTCTCTAAACATTCCCTTATACCCTGTGTCAAACTTTCCTTTCCGCCTCTCTTTTACATCCCCCTTTAGTAGTGGGCTGGCTGGTAGAAATGGTCTCCTCTAATACAGTTCTCTCTCCCCTTTTCGAAACCCTCAAAGCCCGCTGACCGGAACTCAAGTTTGTTATTGGAATCCGAGGAGATTCACTCGTGAGTTCTCCCTATTATTCTCTAATCACCTTAGTTCTTTTTCATGGTACGTACTCATTTAAGAATCCAAGTACTTTGGATACCTTCCTGAATTCGAGGATCCTTTTCTAACAGTGCTTTCCTAGTTATGTTTTCTCCCCCTCTCCCTTCTCCTTACTACTTCCTCGGAAGTTTGTTACTACCTTTTCTGTAGTTTCTGATGATTGCCCACTTGTCGCATGTAACATTGCTTGGACTCTTTCCTCCCGTGTCCAACAGGCTCCTTCTCCCGTGAGTGGTGCTTTGACAGACATTCGTCCCCGATCTCCTCCTCTCCTTCCTTTTCTGTCCTCCTAAAGTAACAGCCCCTTCTTCCCTACCCTACACTAAAACATCGCCTGGCTCCGAACTTTAATTGCTTCTCGTTTTTTTGTCACCACCCAAGCACAAGACTAAGACGTTCCTTATCTCTTGTTCCAACCTTGCTCTCGTCGAAAGTGAGACGGGAGCTATGCCCTTTCGGGTCTTATCCTCTTCACTTCTTTCCTTCTAGAGGTTGAAGTGTTAACTAATCCAGTTCCCTCCTTTTCATTCGGAAGATAAGAAGAATGCAAGAGCCCGTCGCCAGTATCTGTCTCCTCTCCTCTATCCTTCTGTTTAGATAGTGCTGTGGAATTTTTAACCGTCTTGCCTCCTCTCTTTAAGAGATAGAAACCGAGCGGTTCTCATGACTTTTGCTCGTGATCGTGTTCCCGCTGTGGTATGCATCTCTATCAGGCCGCTTTTACAATCTTCTCCTCTCGCCCTTCTCACCCCTGGAGAGTTTGTCTTACGTTAGCCCGATCGCGCACACTGTCCGCGGAAGGTGACTGTGTTTGGATTGTTGAGAAAAACACAACGCATTTAACGTCGTCCTTTCGTCCCACCTCCTTCGAACGGTGGCCCTACTCTCCCTCTTTATTGTTAACCCCCCTTTACATGGCGTGATCACGGCAACTAAAAGGGTCGGTTACCCCATCTGTTTGCTGATTTTTTCTGATTTGTCGTCCCAATCGATCCCCGGGGGCGTGTGACGTCTTTCAGAGAAAATGATCGATCTTTTGAATTAGGTCAATCGTTGTCATCTCAACGTGTAAGGTTTGGCTTGTTTTTCCCTTCCCCAAAGGCTGCGGTCCACTGCTTACTTCGCAGAAAGCCGACTTTCATTTCGTCCCATTCCCCTCGTCCCCACTAACTAAGCGTTGGGTCTAGAGGCCCCTTCTTTCTTGTTCTCCCTGATTGAGTTTTTTAAGCCTAGGGACGAGAAGTCCCGCGGGCCCTGCAGAAACCTTCTACCAGACGTTCCTGTAGCGTTAAGAGTGAGACACCTGTTCCTGCTGCGGTCGTCTCCGCGTAAGAAGATTATGGCGGAGAACGGCCGTGAACGTAGTCCTGAAAGAACGTAACTCGGACTGGAGTTTTTCTTGTTCGAGAGTAGTGGAAGGTCGCGCTCAAAGTGTTGAATACGGTCCGGTCTACGGCTTTGACGGCAATTGAAGCAGA
>Ga0179593_1343293_pt1 | contig 12739 bp, 23 predicted proteins | sample CZODoug2_1_08_16_FD_185931 | JGI IMG/M metagenome (GOLD analysis project Ga0179593, IMG submission 185931) | Vadose zone soil fungal communities from Angelo Coast Range Reserve, California, USA - CZODoug2_1_08_16fungal (PacBio error correction) | ecosystem: Environmental > Terrestrial > Soil >... | reverse complement strand
AGGAGAGTCAGTGATGGCATGAGAGCTGGGCGGGTTGCCCTGGCGGGACTCAGTTGCTCGGGCGGAGCGCGTGCGTTCGCGGGATAGTCTCCGGTGTGATGAGCTATTCAACCTCACGGCTTGGATGACGAAGCACCGTGTGGTGCCGGGCCTGGAAAGAGAGGGTATTTGAGGGAGTCGCTGGCTGAAGGCCAGCGAATTTGCGGGAGGGCCAGAGGAGTAGTCTGGGGGGCGCAATGCTGCCTATACGGTTTGGGAGTATGGGGTGTGGGGGGTGCGCCGAACCAGGCGAGTACGGCGATGCCTGTCAGTGCGGTGCGAGGGGGGGGCGGGCATGCCGGAGCTGGTAAAGCCCGATGACGCCGAAGCATATGCGAAGTCGGGGGGTGTGGCGTGTGGGGGAAATGATGCGCAAGCGGATACGGGGAAGGGCGAGCAGTTCATAGAGCGCCGAGCGGGGGCGCTTGCGAGCTTCGGCCGCGGTGTCGAGCGTTACGACGCCATGGTTGGCAATGAGGCGGGGGTTGGCTCACCTCGAACTGCGGGCACTTCGAGGGGGGGGGGGGGGTTGGGGGGGGGGGGGGGGAAAACGGGGCGGGGTGTGTCAAGGTGTGCGGCGGCGCTCGCGGAGTCGGGGAATGGGCCGGGAGGGTCATGGGCGGAAGAGGGTCTGTCACGTGCCACGGCGTGCGGAGCGGGCGTCCAGGCTGCGTTGTGCGGGGACGGGAGAGGGTGAGCGGGCGGGGGGGAGCGGAGAGCCGGATTTGGAGTGGGCCGCGGGTGGAGTCGCGCGTGAGCCCTTTCACTGAACCGGCGTAGTGGGCGGGGGGAAAGTTTGCGGCAGGGGGTCGGCATGGCTCCGGGGGGTGCCGCGGGTGCGGGGGCTGAGGGGGCGTGTCGATGTGCGTAGGGGTGCCTGCAAGGAGGAAAGTGCGGTGTTGATTCGGAGCGAAGTGATGCCGACGGTGCGGGCGAGAATGGGCCTCACGTGAGGCTCAGGGGTGCGAGCGTTGTCTCGGGAGCGCCTGGGGAGGAGACGAGCGCGCCGCAAATGGGTCCGACATTGTCTGGTTAGGGGGGGCCCCGAGCCGGGCCGTGGGCGGCCGAGATCAGACGCGGGATTGCGCATGAGGAGAGTACGCACGGGGAGGTGGGAGATTTTCGGATGGTGGATTTTCTTTTCCGGAGCGCGGATTTTTCGGCGGGGTCGCGAAGCGGGCGGATGCGTGCGGGAATACGATGTGGAGTGGTGGGGGTGGGGTAGTTGGCGGTACGGCGTCGCGGGCAGAAGAGTTGTACTAGGGGGCGCAGGAGAGTTGGCTGTGGGGTCGTCGGTCTGCTCGGATCCGGGCGAGAAAGAAGCGGCGAATCGTGCAGTTGCCCCGTGGGTAGTGTTGCTCGTTCAGGGAGCGGGAGTCAGGGGTAGTGGGGCGCTTGTAGGAGGTTGCGGCTGGGAGGGGGGGCAGGTGGGGTGTTGCAGTGCGGTTTCGTGGGTGGCCGGGGGGGGGGGGGGTTTGTATGACGTGGCTTGGGATGGGAGTCACGCACGACGGAGAAGGGCGCGAGAAGGCTTCTACAGGATCAACGGGTGCTAGGCTGCCTGCTTGCGGGGGAGCGGACGGAGGAGAGTACGGGGGCATGTGCTGGGCGGCGGACGTTTTTCAGGGAGGGGCGGTGGTTGGGCCAGGTGAGGGCTCGTGGCGAGGTCGGACTGGCCCAGTAGTCTTGTAGTGGGGGGGTTGATTGGATACTGGCGGGGGGGGAGTGCCGCATGCAAGGCCGGGAGGGCGGTCGAGTGTTTCATGGTGTGCGACCGTTTGAAGGGGCGTGTGGGGTGGGGGGGATTCCCGTGGGGAGGGGGGGGGCAATCGTGGTGTGTTGGGGCGGTGGGTGTTGCCGGCGGGGGCATAGAAGGGCGGCGAGGTGTGCCAAAGTCACGACGGGGCATGGGTGGGGCAGCGGGGCGACGGGGGAGCAGAGGCTTCGTGTCAGACTGATGGATGTATTTGTTTTTCGCGTCGGGACTCCGGGGGGTTGTGGACGTGGGTATCCCGAGGAGGAGGTTGACTGGGGCGAGTTGGTGTTGGCGGGGGGGTGGGGATGGCGGCGCGTGGTGAGTGAGTTGCTGGCGGGGGTTGTGATCGAGGCGGGAGTGGAGGGCCGGGGATAGTTCGAGAGTGTCAGCGACTTCCGCTGGGCTTGACGCGGTTCTGCGTCGCGGGGCGGAACCCGAGGCGTGTCGGGTTGCGGGATTCCTTCGGGGTGTATTCAACAGGGGGAGTCGAGTGGCAGGGGTGCGGGGTCGGAAGTGAGGGGCGGGACGAATGTGTGGCGCTGGGTCGGTCTGAGGGTTCGAGTATGCGGTGGCTGGCGCGACGGGGGGGAGCGGGGATCAAAGGAGTACGTCGGTTTACGCATCGGTTCGCCCGTGAGAGGGGGCGGGCACGAATAGGCGGTTGGTTTCGTGCTGCGGTGATGGGGTGCTTGGGCGGTCGGTCGGTTTCGCAGCCCAGGGGGGGTTGGGGTTCAGGCGCAGGGAGCAGGGTGTTAGCCAGGTTGCAGTCGGTCTTGTCGGATGGGGTCGACGCGAGGCGGCACCCGGATCCGACATCTGCAGGCGCGGATGTGCGGGAAGGGAGAGGATCATCGTACATTCTCGGGGTCGGATGCCGTGGGTGGTTGCGGCAGGGGAACGGGCGTGGGGTATCAGTAGCCTGGGAATGCGCTGTCTAGTGGGGGGGGTAGGTGGGCATTGCCGGGTGTCGTTGCGCCAGTACGGCGCAGCCGGTGCGTGCACGTGCGTGTGGCCGGAGGCGGCAGTACGGGGCTGGAAGCTGCGTGCGCGGGTCGTGCTGGACGAGGTCTGGGGGGTGTTCGCGGAAGATCATGAAGCTGGGATGGGTATGTTGCGGGATTGGCGAGAAGAGTGCGTCGTAATGCGTTCCCTATTCTGGAGAGGAGCGTGCGGGGGAGGGGGATCTTCCCGGGGGTGCGCGCACGAGGATCATGCGAGGACTCGCACGGGCACGGGATAACGTGTGTAAGGTCGGTCATATTTTTCAGTAATCCTGCCGTTTTGTTAGTGTGGTTGTGGACTGGAGGAGGATGAGCGGTTGTTAGCAGGCGGGAGGGAGTGTTCGCGAGGATGGTGGGCGGGGGAGGGGAGGATCGCCCGGAGCGCTTCCAGAATGGTGAGAGGCAGTTGGGACGGCATAGGTGTCTCGCGGGGGGAGATGTCGCACGAGTAGGGGTCGTTCGATTGATGCGGTCGGGCGAGAGCCGCTGGGAGATAGTAGGGGAAGCGTGCGGGGCGGGCTGTCAGGATGGGCTCGCGGGCCACAGGCGGGGGGCCGATGGGGACGGCCACCGGGTTGCCGATGGCTTTGGGCAGGAGACGAGGGTGCAGGATAGTTGCCGCGCATTAGAGCGAGGGGGGTTCGCCAGGGTGGGTTACGTGATGGCCGCGCGTTCTGGGCGGGGAGAAAACGCGGGGAGGTCGGGAGGGCGGAGAGGTGGGTCGGATGCTCGAGAGGGAGCTGGCAGAGTGGTCGCGGCGCGTGGGTCGTGGGTCGAGGGCGCGATGCAGAGGATAACCCTGTACGGTGCGGAAGACACCCTGGTGGGCTGACGAGAGAGTCGAGGCCGACGGCAGGTGGACAAGTCGGCGCAGGAGGAGACGGTCTTCGTCGGTATTGGGGGCCGGGAAGTGTGGCTAGGGAGACGACGGGAGTATGTGTTGATCCCGTCTGCGACGGGGGGTGTGTCGCTGGGGGAGGCAGGGTTGTTCGAACCAGGGAGCGCCAGCACGTTCGTCCGATATTTTGTGCGGAGTCTTTTTTCGCCTGGTTGGTAAGTGACGACGGGACGTGTGTGAGTGGCACGGGAGGAGGCGGCGGGTGTGTGGGGGGGCAGGGGGGGGTGGGGCGGAACGGAAGGGGCGGGGCTGGAAGGGCGTGCACTGTCGAGAGGGTAGTTCGGGTCGGGGGCGAATGCGTGGATGAAGCCGAAGGTTGGGCGAGAATCATGACAGTGCGGCGATCCGCAAGATCAGGAGTTGTTGCGGACGGAGCGTTGCCTGGGGGAATGTAGGGTGCACGAGGGGTCGCGGCGAGAGAAGACATAATGCCATGTCTGGAAGGGCCTGCCCCGTGGGCCGCTGCGCGCCAGGCCGGTGACTGTTGGGCTGGGTGGTTTGTTTTTTGGTTTTGTTTGGTTTTTGGGGTGTGGTTGGTTGGTTGTTTGGTTTGACCGGCGCTGGGGACTTGGGGTGCGGGCGGCGCAGGCACGCGTCAAGACACGCGAGGGCGGTGCATGTATAGGGCCTGGGAAAGGGGGTGCGACAAGGGGGGTAGAGCATTGGCGAGGCGGTGGGGGGGTCGGGGGATCGGGCTGTGGATAGTGTGGGCGGGGTGTGGGTGCCGGGAGCAGGGTTCGAGTCGGAGGGGTCGGCGGGGGTAGAGGAGCTATGGGGCGAGTCGAGTCGCTGAGGGATCACGGGTGGGGCGCATGGGCGGGAGGGGCTGAGTGAGAGGAGAAAAGGGGAGCGGGGCGGGCGGACGCTTTCGAGGGGGTGAGGGGGATCTTTGGGCGTGCTGCCACGAGGGGGAGGGAGTACAGGGTTGAGGTTATGGAGGAGGGGTGCCGGCCGTTGGTCGTGGGGAGTCGGGCATGGGAAACGTCGGCATAGGGGGAAAGGCAGGGAGTGCCGGCCGGAGGTGGTAGGGGAGTGGAGTTGTGTTGGTGTGGGGGTCGGCTGGGGAGAGGTCGGGAGGGAGGAGATACGAGGTAGTGTGCCCAACGGGGACGGGATGCGGTGTTTTTGGGCGGGGGTGCGAGGGTGATGAAGGCGAGCTGCCGCGGGCAAGCGTGTTGCGCGGGCTGCGGGTAGGAGGGTTGGATGGCGGGACGGGATGCATGTCCCACCAATGATGCTTCGCGGTGCGCGGTTGTGTGGCGCCTGCGAGGGAATGGTCGCGTCGGGGGAGGGAGGGGGTAAGAATTCACAGAGTAGGGAAGTTGAAGTCTTCACGGGCGGGCTAATCGCTCAATCGCAAGTGTCGCGGTGTCTGATCGTTCGCCAGGGCCGCGAGCGGGAAATGCGGGATTGGCGGGGGCGGCTGTCTCGTGCCGCAGAGGGCGGGGTGCGCGAGAGCAGAGGCGGACGGCGCAGAGGTTGAGGGGGCCCAGGTTGTCGGAAGTCGGGATTTGTGCTCGAGGCACGCATTTGGGAGGTGCCGAGCGGATCGGGGGCCGTGCGGCCGAGGGCGCGGGGCCCGTGATGGCATGGCCGAGCCTGCGGGCTTTCCGCGCCGCCCGGGGCAGCCGGGCAGGAGGGGGGGGCTCGAGCGGGCGGAGGGTGCGGTAATCGTAGAAATTCGGCTTGCGCGGCAGCTCGCCGTGTCCGGGTCCGGAAGAGAGGCGAAGTGGGAGCCGTCGTCGGTTGGGCCGAGGGAAGGTTTACGGTCGCCATGGGGTCCGGCTGTGGGATAGGCGTGGTAGGCGCTCGAGTTGGTGAAAACGGGCCGGGGTTGGCAGCCCACCTCGAAGGTGGCTGGAGTTCGATGGTGGGAGCGCAACGGCTCTTTGGGCAGCCATAGGCGGCGCATGGGCCGTCGGAGGGGAGGTGACGCGGCGAGGTGCAGCGGCTGTCCGGGGGCTCGGGCGGGCGGTAGTGATGTGTCTGGCTTCGTGAGTAGACGTTGGCGCAGTTCATGTTTTCGCAAGCTGCAGCGAGTTGCACAGTAGGCGGTCGGGCGTGCGAGTGGGGCGGGGGCGTTGTACGGTGGAGGTCGCGACGCGTGGGTAGAGGGGCTGGGGCGGATCGTGTGGTCGGCCATAGTCCAGGAAGGGGGTAATAGGGCAGTGCACGCACGAGGTTCCTCGGTGGCCGTCGGATAGAAATTCGGGGCTTCAGGCGCGCCTGTCTTTTCGCAGGGCAGGCACGGTGCTGTCGTCGTACGGCGTTTGAGGGTGGGTGGGGGCGGGCGGAGAGTGAGGGGGCGGCGAGAGAGGCGGATGGATTTTGAGAGGTGAGCGGTCCGGCTGCGGGAGCACTGGTGGTCGAGTGGGCGTGATACGGCCTGGGGCGGCGGCTGCAGAGGATCTTGCGAGTTTATCAGTCTGTCTGGCTTTTGGCCCTCCTCCTCTGCGGGTGTGTGTGGTGGTTGGGTTGGCGGGAGAGGGAGGTAAGGGGATTTAGGGGGATGTAGAGAGGGCAGGGGATGCGTGTGAGCGCGGCACGGGGGTGGGTTTGGGGCCTCGGGATGGCCCAGGGGGTGCGGTCGGGGGTGGGGTTTAGCCTGCAGGTGTCGCAGATCTGCGGGGTGTATGCGATAGGTGTCAACGCAAGAGACGGGGCTATAGTGCGGAAGCGGCCGGTGCGGGTGCCGGTGTGGAGAAAGGGCGGGGGGGAGGTCGCGATGAAGGCGTCAGGACTTTCCGGACGGCGGGCCCAGATGGGCAGGATCGTGGGGCAGAGAACCTATTATGACAGTTGTGGATAGTGGGGCCGAACCAGCGATCGCGCGAAGGCGCTTTCACGGGGGTGGGGGGCGGCGCAGCGTCCAGGCGTAAATCGCGTCGTCTGTCGGATGGACGACGATGCGCGGGGGGGGTGGGGTCTATGTGACAAGTGCTGCGGTGGTGCGTGGGCGTTTGGGGGAAGGGGGTATGAGGTGCGAGGAAGCAGATAGCGAGCATTGGTCGCGTCATGATAGCGATGCCGGAGGGGGGGGGTGGGCGCTTTTGGCATTCGGGCCGCGTGCAACGACTTCGGGGGGCGGCAGTGTGGTGGGGGCGCAAGAGGGGGGTTGGGGGCTCGACCTCGAACGTCAGGCAACGTTGCGGAGGGTGGCGTGAGAACGCGGCGGGTTTATCGAATGAGCCGCGGTGGGCGGTCGCGACGAAGCCGGGGGAGCATGGGCGGGGAAGTCCTGTGGCGCCGGACCTGCGGAAGGTCGTCCGATGGAGTGCGGTGTGTCGGTGACGGAGGGTGAGGGCTGGAGGGGGCGTGGGAAGGCCGAGTTTGGGAGGGGGTTGCCGCAGGGGAGTCGCGGCGTTGGAGTCCCGTCACTTCGGGAGACCGGGGCGGATGGCGGTGGGGGGCGGGATTGGGGGGGGTAGGAGTCCAGGGTCGGCGGAGGGCGTCATGGTGTGGCCGGGCGGGTTTGGGGGTGGGGGGGGCGGCGCAGGCGATCGTCGCCATGCAAGCAAGGGTGGTGGCGGGTGGGTGGGGGTGCTGTGGGCGGGATGGCGAGAGAGGTTCCTGAGGTTTTTTACACGAATGGGGCACTCCCTCTGCTCGGGTCGGCTGGGGGGTGGGGGCGGGAACGGCTGGGGAGGAGGACAGGGGGCCGCTCGGCAGAAGTAGGTCAGGGCATTTGCCGATCGGGCGCTGGAGATCAGGACAGGATTTGCGATGAGGCCGGAGGTTACGGGGGTGGGGGAAGGGCTGTTTCGTACGGAGTTTGTCGTGCCGCGTACGCGGGGGATTCGGCGTGGCGAAACAGGCGACGCGCGATAAGGGATAGTTGGGTGTGGGATGCGATCGGGGGCATGCCAAAGATAGGCCGAGGAGCAAGGACGTTGCGGCTCGGGTGTCGCTGTCAGCCGGGGCGCACAGAGGGAAAGGTGAGGCGTATGTGGGCGGTCGTTGGGGGTGAGTGGTGTGTCTTTTCGATTCAGGGGGAGGATGATTCGGGCGTCTTGGGGGGGGTGGGGGGGGGGGGGGGGGGGGGGGGGCATTTGCTGTTCTTTGCCGGGGGCTGTGCGGGGTGCCGTGGCAGGGGGCGACACAAAGGTGCGGGAACTGTTCGCGGCGAGGACGGATGTGTCAAGGATAGTCGTGACGTACTGTCTTTTCGCGGCGGAGCTGCGGAGATTCGCTCGGCGAGCATCGGATTGTTTTCAGGTCGGGTGGGGGCCGAGTGGTGGGAGGCGGTGACGCCCATAGGGTCTTTCGGATGAGTGAGGACTGGGCGGGGGAGCAGCATGGTGCGGGCAGGTGGCGCGGGTGGGGCGGGGGTTGGGGTGGTGAGGGAGGCGGGTTGTGGGGTGTCGTTTGGGTCGGACCTGTTGTAGAGGGCAGTGAGTAGGGGGGGTAGCTGGGGGGGGGCAATCGTGGTTTGGCGGGGGGTGGTCAGCGGTCGGCAAGGTGCCGAGGGCGCCGGTCCAGAGTACACGGGCAGTGGAGGGAAAGGAGGCAGCGGGGGACAGGCCTTCAGACGGTATGTGGATTGATTTTTTCGCGGACCGAGGACTATTCCCAGAACGTCGGGCATCTGGTTTGCGGGTTAGGCGGGGGCGTGTTAAGTGGAATTTGCGGTCGGGTTAGATGCACGGAGTGGGGAGCCGAGTATTGCGGAGAGTGACAGGGGCGCTGGTGTCGGGCGGGTCTTTCGTTGGTGCGGGGGTGGGGTACGCAGAAGGGCTTCGGGTTCGACCTTGCGGGTGGGTTGGTGTGATTGCACGATAGGCGATCGGACAAAGATAGGTCGGACGAAGGGTGTAGCTGGCGGGGGTGGGGGTGTGATGGGGTCGAATACTGACGCGCACGGGGGTGTTGGGACGGAGTCGAAAGATCGTCGGTTGAGGGCACGTCGCGCGATGCAGACGGAAGCGGTGTTTCTGCGGGACGGATGGTCTGGTCGGGTCGTTTCGCAGCCAGGGTTGTCCGGCAGGGAGGCAGGTTATTGTGCGAGTGTCGGTGGTGCGGAGGCCGCAGCGGCCGGGGGGGAGAGCAATGCTGCAGGCTCGAGGGTAACCTCGGAGCATCTGCGCTCAGTAGTCCGTTTCGGCAGAGACAGGGACGGGGGGGGGTGGGGTTCAGGTACGTGGGAATGTCGCTATATACAGTGGGGGCATGTCCGGGTCGTTGCCAAGGATCTGGGGCGGGAACGGGGGGGGGGGCGGTAAGCGGCGTGTGTGGGGCCGGAGCCAAGTCGGATGAAAGCCGGTCGGTCTACGACGATGGGGGTCAGCGCGAAATCATGACGGCTAGTGTGCGAGTTGCGCAGAAATATGCGGTCATGCCTTCCAGTTGGAGAAGCGCTTGGGGGTGCGGATCTTGCCGGCGCAGCACGATCGGTAACTCGCCGGCACGGGGGAGGAACGTCTCATCTCGTGCTGCTTTTCACCTCCTCCTTCCGGTTGGGGGGGGGTGGGGGGGGGGTGGGTGGGGGTGGGGTTTGGTGGGAGAGAGGAGTGACGGTTCCGGCCGGGGCGAGGGGTTCGCGAGGGTGGTGTGGGCGGGAAGATGCCGGCCGCGCGGCGATTATCGCAAAGGGGAAGGCGATTGAGCAGTATTGTTGCGGTGGCGGGGTCAATCGCAAAATAGCCGTCGGTAGTGAATCGTCGGCGAGCGCAGTCGTCGAGACCTGACGGGCGGTTTCAGGGAGTTGGGGCGGGTGCGGTCGCACACCTGCGGATGTGGACGACCTGGTTGGCCGGAGCGTTGGTCAAGCTGAGCTGCGGAAGTGCCATGGGGTAGGGAGCGAGGGTTCCAGGGGGTGTACGTGATGCCGCGCGTTTGGTCGTTGTGGCGGGGGATAACAGGGGAGTCGCTCGCGAGGGGATGTCGATTGGTTCTGCGGGAAGTGGCCTGCAGATGGGTGAGCGGCGGCTCAGGTCTGAGGGCCGAGTGCAAGAGATGAACCAGGTCCTGCGGAGTGAGCACCCGGGGATGTGCGAGGACGACGCGACCTGACCAGGACAAGTCGGGGCAGGAGGATAGAGCTTAGTCGGAGGGGGGGCGAATGTGTTGGCCTGTGAGACGAGAGGGAGGTCGTTGAGTACTCCGTGAACCGTGGTGAGGCGGGGGAGGGGGCAGGTTCGATGCCTGCCGAAGCGGCAGCAGGCACTCAGGTGTGGGTGTATGGGGGGGGGGGGGGTTGGGTGGGTGGGGGGGGGTTGGGTTGGGGGGGGTGGGGGGTAAGGGGGGGGGGTGTGGGCCGGGATATGTTTTGTGGCGTGCGTTGAAGGTAGCACCGGAGGAGGTTGGACGAAGTGCCGGTTGTCTTAGGTGGAGCGAACAGGAGAGCGCGGAGAGGGCAGGGCGGGAAGCTTCGAAGTAGGGTACGGGCTCCGTAGTCGTGGAGTCAGCCGGATCGTGGGGGCAATGGAATCATAACACGGGCGCTCGCGGGCAGAAGGACGAGTGGGGGAGCGGGAGCGTCTGGGGAGATAGGGGGGGTCGACCGGGGGTGTGCGCGCGAGAGAAAATAGATCAGCAGGTGGGGATGATAGACGTGGCCGTCCGTGCCGCGGCGCCAGTTGGCGCGCGGACTGGGGAGCAGGGGCCTGCTGGCGGCGGGGGGCGGAAACACACGCCAACAACGATGTGCACCAGGACGGTATAGCCATTAAAGGGGGGCGTACGAAGGAAGGGGGGGGGCGGGGTCGGGAGGCGGCCATGTGCGGGGTGGATGAGATGGGGCGGGCGGGGGTGCGGGCGGGGCAGCAGGTGGTCGGAGGGTGGGGCAGTGTGGCCGGGGAGGCAGGAGCTATGGTGGGGCGGTGGGGGTAGGGGCGCGAGACAGGGTCGGGCCAGGCGGGACTGAGAAAACGGGGGCGCGAGACGGAGTGGTGTGGTAGGTGTGGGGGTGTATGTCGCGGTGAGCGGTCTCGGAATGGAGGTGAGTAGGGGGCTAGTTTGGTTTGATCTGGGGAGAGGAGGTGTCGGGCTTTTTGGGGGGCGTGGGATCGGCAGGGCATCGGGCGGGGCCGGAAAGGGGGGAGGGGGGGAGTGGCGCGGAGAAGTTGGCCGGGCGCGGGAAGTTGAGGGGGGTTCCTGGGAGGAGGTGTGGGGCGGGAAGTACATCATACACCAGACGAGCGGGATGGGGGCGGTTGTGGTGTGGCGGGGTGGGGTTGGGGGGTTTTGGTTCGTGGGGGGTAGGGGTCAGCGGAGCGGAGCCGGGAGGGGGGTGGGCAGTTTTTTGGGCAAGCTTGCGCATGGCGGTATAGTTGTTGTGGAGGGGAGGGCGTCGAGGTAGCATCCATTGAGCCTGTTATGGCTTTCGGGGCGTGCGCGGATGGGGTGCGTGGCGGCAGGAGGAATGCCGGGGTGCGTGGGGGGGGTGAATGCTGGGGATTCCAGAGGTTAGAAAAGTCGTTTGCCGGCGTTAATGCGGTCATTTCTGGATCTGCAATGGTGTGCTCGGTCGTGGATCGGTCCTAGGCGCTCCGATCGGATAAATGTGGTGGGATGGGGGGCGGGGTGTGGCTCGTCGACAGGCGGGTGTCGCGAGGGAGGGCAGAGGGGGCGCCGGGCAGGGAGTGGAGTGGCCCAGTTCGGAAGGGAGGTCGGGAGTGTGTTGACGTAGAGCACGCTTTTGGCAGAGGGCGGGGATCGGATGCGGGCCTGGGCGGGGGCCGACGGCGGCCCGGGTGAGCATGGGCACGACGCTGCGGCTTTCCCGCGGGCATGCGGGTCAAGTGAGGCTCAAGCGGGATCTGCGGGCGGATGTAGAGGAAAGTCGGGGCTCCGACGTGTGGGGGGGGGGGTGTGTGTCGAGTTGGGGGGGTGGGGTGGGTGGCGGGTGGTGTTGGCAGCCAGGGCTAGTGGGGATTCTGGCGTTGGGGGGGGTGGGCGTGTTTGGGGGGGGGTGGGCGAGCCGGTGGCTTTTATGGGGGGGGGGAGGTGGGGTCGGGGTGAGTGGGGGGGGGAGGTGTGTAGCAGTGTCTGTTGGCGGGGGGGGTGGGGGGTGTCGGTGGTGGGGGTGAGGGGTTCTCTCTGGGGAGGTCGGGGGGAGAGGGGTGGGCGGGGGGGGGGGGCGGCTCATGGGGGGGGGGGGGGTGGGGGTTATTGGGGTCGTGGTGTGTTTGAGGGGGGAGGGCTGGCGGGTGCGTGCGGGGGGGGTGGGGGGGGGGGGTGTGTGTTGGGTCTGGCGGTGGTGCTGGGTGCGGTGGGGTGGGGGGGGGGGGTGGGTGCGGGGCGTGGCGTGGTGGGGTGGGGGTAGGGGGGGCGGGGGTGGGGGTGTGAGGGGGGGGGGGGGTGTGGGGGTGGTGGGCGGGTTGGCGGGAGGGAGAGGCTTGCCGGTCGTCCGACATGCAGGAGGTGGGGGAGATCGGGTGCCGCGGTGGGGGTCAGGGGTGGGAGGTGTCCGCCAGGTCCGGGGGGGGGGGCGTGGGCTCGGGCTGGGAGGCGCGGGCAGTTGGTCACGCCGTTTCGGCCAGGCCTCGGTGAGGGAGTGCCGTGGTGTTCGAGGGTGAGGGCGCGCAAGGCCCTTTGTGCCAACACACCATGTGCGTCGAAGTGACGCGGGCGGCCGATGAGGTGCAAGCTGGGCCCGGGAGGGGCTCGGCGACTGTAGTGACGGCTGCTTAGTGACGGCTTGCGACAGGTGCATGGTCGCGCGCACGCCAAGGGATGTGGCGAACAGGCGTCGGCGTCGAGTCGGGGGGCTTTGTAGCTGGGGATCGCGCGCGGGTGAATGGGCTTCGGATCGCGGGTGGCTGGGGGGGGGTCGGGCCAGTTATCCATAGACGTAATAGTGGGGGCATGCCAGGGGGAGGTTGCCTTGGGGGCGTTCTGGGAGGAGAGATTCGGCGGTTCAAGCTGGCGAATTGGCCGCTTGTTTCCAGGCGAGCACGGGGCTGTGCGTAGAGGCGGTGGTTGATGGGGTTGGAGAGTATGCGACATAAGCGAGGGATGGGATGGAGTGGGAGCGTCGGGCGGCCGAGGGAGAGCTGGGTCGATGGCAAAACGGCGGGCGAGGGTCCGGAGGGACTGCTGCTTGTT
>Ga0179593_1278320_pt1 | contig 12739 bp, 13 predicted proteins | sample CZODoug2_1_08_16_FD_185931 | JGI IMG/M metagenome (GOLD analysis project Ga0179593, IMG submission 185931) | Vadose zone soil fungal communities from Angelo Coast Range Reserve, California, USA - CZODoug2_1_08_16fungal (PacBio error correction) | ecosystem: Environmental > Terrestrial > Soil >... | reverse complement strand
ATTCGTAAGATCTTCTTTCCCCGCGCCTGGAAGTGATGGTTGGTCCCGGTCCCCTTCTGGACAAGCCACTCGTGCCAGCCAGTAGTTCCGAATGTTGGCGAGCTCCCCCGGACCGCGTTTTCACTAGGGTGCAGTGCCGCCTTCGAGACCTGCGATTAGGAGGTCCTCTCTTCCCTTTTCTTTCCAGGGCTTGGCGGCTTCCTGGACTTGTACCATCCCCTTTTCTCCCCCGCGAGCCCTCGAGGATAGATTCATTACGGCCTGTCTCTCTCTGCCTTACTTTCTCCCTGGTACTGCAGTCCGTCTTCCCCCTCCCCCATGACTGCCTATCCTTCCTCTAGAGCTTTCCTTTTTTGCCGGACGGTTTTCCCGGAGGCAGAGGTTCCTTTTATCCCCCCTCCCTCTTAACTGAGAGGACTTTTTGCGCTGCCGTGCTTTTGGCGGAGCGCGTTTCCAAGCGCATGTCGTCGTCGACTATTTCCTTCATTAGTCGAGGTCTAGAGCACTTTAGTCAAAGCCCTGCGTAAGCCGAAGTTTACGTGTGGCACCGCTCGAAGCCGGGTTCTTTCCCGAGCTCTGGACCTTCCTTATTCAAAATTATCTTCGAACCGTTCCCGTCTCCCCCTTCCCCCCCCCCGGTCAAGGAAAGTGGTTTTCCTTCCTTAGGGACTTCCCTCCCTCCCTCTTCTTCCTTGGTTGAGGTTTTTTTTAGGAACCCAGCATGACCCCCGGGATAATGATGCGTTATTGGCAGCATCCTCACCTTCCCCTCTTTTCTTGAGAAGTAATATATTCAACTCAGCGAGGTACCCTTTTGAACATAAGCTTATTAGTTCTGCCTTCCATACTCCCCATGCCCTTCTTCTGGTTTCTTTATAGTGCGAACGAAGGCCCTCGGTATTTTCTTTCGTCCTTTAACCGCCTCCAGGCCATACAGAAGCACCCCATTCTTCCGCCCCTTCTCTTCCACTCTGAATACAACTTTGGGCGATTGACAAGCTAAGCAGTTTTCTTTTCCGTTGCTTTCATTCTGATCTAGTTTTTGAGCCCTCCAAACCTGGTCAACCTGCGAGAGAACTCGTTTTCTTTTCCTGTCGATTCTTTTCGCCTCCGGCGGATGTTTTTTCCTGCCGTCGTTCCCTTGTTCGAGAGGGTCATTTTAACCCATTTTTTCACCTTCCGGTGGTAGTATAAAGTCTGCGTCTAATCCCATGTATCCCCTTATTCTCCCCTGTTTTCCCCGGCTATGACGACCTGCGCTGTCAGAGTGAAGCTGATGGCCTTCCGAGACGACCCTCTCCCCTATGCGCCCGATAAAGACTGGCTTCTTTTTTGTTGTAAGATAAAGGCCACCCCCCCCCACGCCCCTTACTGACGGAAGCAGAGACATTACGGATTTCTAGCATCGTTCGTTATCTGGTTCGTCATTAAGTCCTCCTTTTTTACACCTGTGATCTTCCGCGAATATTCCTTGATCCGTTTTCCCCTTTTCCCAGGGTCTTCTTTATTCCGTCATCGGCCGATGTGCCTCGCCCTTTTCCTCCCCCGATTTACGTTGTTTCGTTATCACGTCCCTTTTCTCGGGCCATTCCTTTGACCCTCTTGTGAAGTTTAGTCGACATTCCAGATGTTTGCTTCCCTATTCTCTGTTAGGTTTTCTTGGTTCCCCGGGACTTCTGATTACGCCCTAATTTTTTTTTGTCGTCCTCTCCCTGCTTGGCGCTTGCCAGCCAGCACCCCTCTCCGGTTGGAAAGGGTCTTCCTCCTGTTGTTTTCGAGGCCTAACATCCTTAGGTTTCGTATCGATAACGTATTATGAGGGTGAACTTTTCCCCCCCCCTTTTCCCTTTTCTGTCTGCTAACAGAATTCCTACCTTGAACACTCCCAGCAGCCCCGAGTTGTTCAGCGGGATGTAATCTTCTATCTTTTTTACTTCATCTGCCCCCCATCGTCAAAGGACCTTCTTCGTGCTTGCATCGTGAATATGCAGTACCAGGTCTGGCCCCTCTCGCCAAGGTCACTTTTTTCGCCAGGAAGCAAACTATTGTTTCTCCGCCAAGCTTGTTTGTCCCCCCTTTTCCACATAGGTACAGGTCTATGGGTCCGAAAGACATAGAGGGATTGAAGATATCGTCGAGGACCTGGGTTTGAGTTACCTCTGGTATTTTAAACCTGTGGTTGTGTTGACCAACTCTCTGTCCATCTAACAGGCCCCGCGGGCTGACCAAAAGTTTTACTACCTCCTGCCCGTTACTTTCGCGTCACTGTTTCCTGTCCTCCGTCGTGCGGATGTCTCGTTGCCTTTCACTCCCCCGGATGATGGAATGCGGTTTTTCTCTTGATCTTTCATATTCTTTGTCCGGGAGACATTTCTTCAACTGTATTCCCCTCCTTCTTCCCCCAGCTCGAAATGGATATCCCCCCCACCATCTGCCTTTCCTTTCAGTCCAAAGGCGCCCGATTTCAAAGTTGGGTCCTGACATCATTGCCGTGCGACACTTACGTACTTGGGTGTGTTTCTGAGGTGAAAGCCCCCCAATAGCTTCTCCTTCCCGGTCCACCTCTCGATTTTTTCAGGGTTCTCCTGGTTTAGTCCTTAAACTCTTGCAAAGGACCCCTCCTCAGTTCCCCGCCCCTCCGTTTAGGCCGTTGCCAAAGTTTGGTCTATTCGCTTCTCAACCTTCTCCCCCTTCTGAAGCCCTTCGACGCCCTGCGTTCGATGGTTTGTCGACACTATTGCTGACTTTTATGATTTGTGCGTTCTCCTTCTCGGGCACCCCCCTGCTGCGCTTAGTTAGAAATTGGTGCCGGGCCCCAAAGCTCTGATTCTGCCCTGGAGAACACACACTTTCCGAGTTTCCCTTCTCATACCTTTTCAGATCTTTTGTCCTTTCTTATCCGCTCTTCCCTCCGCTTTCGGGTCCTATACGACGACTCAAAGGGTTCCCATCGAGACCTGCATGAAGCTCTTTTCAAAAGAACTCTTGCGCCACCTCCCCTGCTTTTTCTAGGTTTTTACCCCCTCCACCTTCTTCTACCTACTCCCGCCGAAAGGCGTCAGAGTTGAGTATTTTGATGGGCGCCGATTCCGGATCCCCCCCCTCCCGTTTGCACGGCCTTGAGAGACCTACAGCGAATTGCACAAGGCCGCTTGAAGCGATCGCGGTGTTTCATGACCCTGACCAGAGAGGTACTACACTGTTTGTTGCTTTAGGGACTTTTATTCTGTATTCGTTCTCCTTCTTTTTTTTGGATTTGAGAAGGACGGGCGTCATACCATTCCCTCCTTCATAATATGGAATGAGTCTTTTTTATACTTTGTCGTAACTTGTTACCTCCTTCCCAGTTGCCCCGTTTGCTGAGCGCTCTAGTTCGACGTGAGTAGTTCATCCAATTTTCATGTACGCTTAGTCCCGTCTCTTCGTGCGATCGGGCTTTAGTCTTTGTCCCATGTGATTGACTATTCAGAAGGGCCCAGCTCGCCCATTTGGGGACAGGCGTCTAGTCTCTTTGTTCCTCCCCTTCCTCCGAACCAGGAGCAGTACTGAAGTTCCGCCTCTCTTCTCCCAAATACTTCGACCTTGTAATGTCCATCCGTACTAATTCCTCCCCATCCGACTGCCTACTTCCGTTCCTTTCCCGTCGGTTTTCCTCTGGTCATTTTCCCCAGTTGGAAAATTAATACACCGTGCGGGACGCACTATTTTCTGGAGCTGTTCCGTATGGGTCTAGACGCTCCGTCTCCCCCAGGCAGCTTTGCTTTTTTTGAGCCGCTATTTGGTCTTTCCCCCCCGTGCCCTTTCTCTCATTTCGTTGCCCTGCCTTCTTTCCTTTGACCGGTCCCCCTTTTTGTGTTTTTTCAGTATTGATGCGTGTTCGATTGCCCCCTCTCATTTGCAGTTCTGCCTTCTTCTAATGTCTGTCGGCCAGGTGTTCATTAACCCCCTCCTCCGAACTCTCTTCAAGATCCCTTGCGTTCCCCCCTTCAATCACTTCATCGCCGAGTACGTTGCCATGACATTTCCCCTCTGAATTCACTTTTCCATTCGTTGCTTCGAAACTCAATCCTTTGTCCCCTGTCTTCCAGAGATTGTCCCACTACCTTCTCCTCTTTTCTTAGTAAGATTTCGGCGTTCTCCCAACCATTTTTTTCGCCGAGAGATCGGCAGCTGAATCCCTCGGATGGATGAGCTCCGGTATAGTTCAGGCAACCGAATTGGATCCTTTTCGAGTTCTTTACGTTGACCCTCTTTAATTGTTTGCTCCTTCTTTTTCTGCCTGGCGCTGGCCAGGCTTTTTCCCGCCCGAGATAAGATTTAGTCTTCCTGCCCTCCCCCTCTCTTTCCGCCCGCGTACCTAGTTTTTCGTTGTTTCCTGTATTCTGTCTTTGCCCCGCATAAGAAGTGAACACTTTTCCCTTTCACCCTCGCAGAATTCCGTAGTCTCGTGATTTCCATTCTTTCACAGGCGGAATCCCATGGCCCAACAACGTCTGCCTTTGCTTCTTCCCTTTTCCTCGAATTCGCGCCGACCCCCCTGAACAATTCTTTTTTTTTTGATCCAAATCACCCCCTTATGGTAATACCTTGTTCCCGCTACCATCGGATTTTCCCCTTTCTCTTTCGCCCTTTCCCTCTTCAAGTTGATAAGCCGCACCAACCTTCACTCTGTTTATCCATGGCGCTCTTCCCACCGTCGCCCGATCGTGAATGTCCAGACTCCCCTCTCCGGAGATGAACCTTTTGCTGATATTTCCTTTTTTTCCTAGCGGAAGTGTAACTTCTCCCCTTCGATTTAAGCTCTTTGTAATACGTCTCGTCCCCTCGCTTTTTCTCCGCATTGCAATTTCCTCCTTCGTGGTGGGGTTTTCTCCCAGCCTCCATTTTTAAGTTCGAGACCCGTCTTTCTCTTCCCTTCCCCGGCATCCTCCGACGATCGGGTGTCTGCAAGTCGCCTTCGCAAGGTCAGATCATTTCTGCCGCGCCGGCGGCCCCAGGAACTTTCCCTATTGGATCTTCCATGGGTCTCTCTAACTCCTCTGTAGATTTACGTCGACCCACACCTTTCCCCCCTTCCACCTCTCGCCCCCTTCCCAGGGAATAGAAGTCTAATTTCCCTTAGTTACCTTCTCTTCTCCTTGTTAGGCCCTTTTCCTGTCCCCTAAGAATATTCTCTCTCTCGTGCCCTGGGACGCAAGCCCGTACCCAAAGAGTCTGCATCTTTCCGCACAGGCAACCGCGCGCTGCTGTGTTCAATCCTTTAGCCACTTGTCCCCTTGTTGTTCATTTCTTCCATCCTGGAGGTCTTCTGTGACTTGATTTGTTTTAGCCCTTTCCCCTTCCGGGCAGAGCAAATACCTCGTCGGATTTCGTCCTGTCATCCGTTCCCTACCCCCCCCCCGAAGATTTCCTTGCTTGAAAGTCAAGTCCCCCCCTTCACTCTTTTCTGGGCATTTTTTACGCAGATACGATTGCATTTACTCATAGTTGCAGTCGGCTTTCCAATGAGATATTCTCCTTTTTTTTTTCATCCCCGGAGTTTGCCCCCATCCCCCACATCAACAGTCCGATTACTGAAAATATTGCGTTTGTTTTTACCCCCGCGCCGCCCTTCACCTGACTGCCGACGGAGTGCCTGCTCGCCCCCTCCAGGGGTTTCCCCCCCCCCCGTTTAAGCTGCTTCTTTCTTTCCCCTCTTTAGTCGTGCATGCTCGATCTTTAGCCCGTGCATATCGACCCCCCTTTGGACTTTCCTCCTCTCTCCCTCCTCCCACCTTGCGCGGTTACACGGATCCATCCTGACAAGCCCCGTGCCTACCCCCTGCATCAGTTTAGCGAGGTTCTGGGTGCTACCTCCAACCCCTCCGCCTTCCCTGGCCAAGAAGCTTTCTCCGTTTTCTTTTGTTTTGTCGATTGGTTTCACGCAATGCAATTTTTTTTCAGTAATGTATGAAAATCTGCGAAGATGGTCCCCGCCTTTCTTAACCTTGTGACCTTTATTGGTCTATACCCTCTGAAGCTGTCCGTCATTTCCTACTCCCCCCACCTTCCGTAAAGGGACTCCCTGGCCTCTCTTGACCGGATTTTGTGACTCCATAGCCTTTCTCTACTGGTGTAACGCAAGTCCGATTTTTTCAAAGAAGATTTCCCGTTTGGTCTCTAGCACAAATGCTTGTAAAACTCAATGGCGCCATGCACGAGGGATGCTCTTTGTGCCTACCACCCGAGCCTTTTCCATGCCCCCCCCTGAACAGAGTATGGTTGCCTTTTCATACTGCACCCAGCATCCTCTTTTTTTTTCATTATAAGTTGTTTTTTGGAGATTCTTTCCACTTTAGGACGCGTCCGTCAAGGGACGTTTCCGGGTATCGCTTGTTTGACTATGTACAATCTAGCCTTACGCTTTTCGTCTGGACAGAAATTTTTTATGAGATGCGCAAAGGAACCTCGATTTCAAACTTCTTGAGCCGTTTATCCTCGTAGATCCCCCTGGCGATAGCCAAGGAGTCCCTCTATTCCCCTTTTGGGACACTTCTTGACTTCTTATACACTGCAAGGAAGGAAAGAGGTCAGTTCGATCCCATACGATGTCCTCTGAGGATGACCTAGACTCAACTGAGATGTGCTTGTTTAGATATTTTTCCTTCATTCATTGAGGGATTGCCATGAGCACAACCTATCGGAAACCTGCAGACCCTCCACCTTTCAAATCGCTCCTTTTTCTTTGCCCTTTCCTTGCGTCGTCACCACTCCATAGACCCTGCTAGTCCTTGGATATTCGGTCTTTCTTAGTCTCCTTTCCGCGCCCTCTTTAACTGAAAGTCGCGGTTCGCCCCGATCCCGGTTTTCCCCCTTTCTTTTATAGAATACTCTTTTGTGACCTCCCATACCTCGTTCTGGACGTAGCGTACGGGAAATTACCTTGTTCTGCTCTTTAGGGGAGACTGCCGCACGATTTCTTCCGAAATTCCCCGGGTGAAGGTATTTCTCTTCCCTGCCACCACTGCACTATCGAGTTGTGGGTCTTAGGCCCGCCCGCGATACAGGCCATGAGTTTTCCTCTCCCCGAAATGGAACTCCTTCCTTTCTCCTAACCAGACTCTTTGGTATTTAGGAACCATGTTCCCACCAGAATTTCGAATTTTCCTTCCCCTTTTAATTCATCAATGAAGGTTCGGGTGTTTTATAGATTGAACTTACGTTCACTTTCAATAATATCACCGGACTTTTGCATTCCCTTTACCCGCCTCTCTCCAAGTCTCCCTCCATTTCTTGAACTTGATAGGTCCCACACCTCTTCATCCCGTCCCTCTGTCTTCCTGCAATCGGGCGACAGTCTGTGGCCGTGGGGTTTGATATTAATCCCTTTTCCTTTTCCTGAGTTGATCCTCACAGCAACCTTTCCCGGCTGACGCCCTACTCGATGAGACTACCTTCTTTTAATGGGTCGCTTCTTCCCGTTGAATTAGAAGAGATTGACATTTCTGCTCTTCGTCTTGCTTTAGCCTTGCCAAGTCCTGGTTTTCTTGCTGCTGGTTCGAAGAAGTAGTACGTGCTTCCAGTTTCCTTTCTTTTCCACTATTTTCACTTCTCTGAAGACAGGCGCTTCTCCCACAAAGCCTGGCAATCTTTCGTCCTTTCGCTATTTGTCATACCCCCGACGAGCCAGTAACGATGACTAAGTATAGCGTAAAGACTGGTATAGTGCCTGAATGGGATGGATCCTTGCCCTTTTTTCCTGACCCCCAACTCACCTTCATTGACCCTCCTTTGCAGTACGGGATTGATCGTAGAGAGAGGTCGCATACCGTCTCTCTTGTTCGAGATTAATTTTACTTTGCGTTTGGACCTGGATCGCTCTTCCCACCTCCTCTTTGGTACGACCTTGACTTGAATCGGTTTTTTTCCCCAATATCTTTTCGCCCGTGAGACGAACCTTGGCCAACCCATCTTGGACTTTTTTAGTCTCTCAACTCTTGCGTTAATGATCCCGAGTGAATTAGTTAAGAGAATACTATGTTTCTAGAAATTTCTTTTTTCTTGGGCTAGGGGATTTTTTCCGTCAGAAGATCGAACCCGTCTGGGATCTTTTTCGCCCATGAGTTCTGACTTCCTCCTCCCCCCCTCCCTCCGGTTGCCATTGTACTCCATGTGTTCCTGAGTTCTCGCAGATAGGCCATGTGCACCCTTTTTGATTCCCTTTACAAATTCCCCTTAGTATGATTAAACTCCTCCCTCTCCCTTGACAACGTCCCACCCGCAGCGAGGTGTCGGTCCTGGATGAATATCCTTACTTTCCCTTTTCCCCTAATGCCCTTCGTACAGGAGCTTTTCCTTGGCATAGGAATTTCCCCATCCTCACCCCTTTTCCTGGCACCCCTCCTTTACCTTTCCTCTTAAAAGTCAGAGAAACCGATGGTGCGTAGCAAGGGGTGAAGATCTTCCTGGACCTTTGGTTTAAGAAATAAGTTCTTCCGCCTTCGTTTCCTTTCTCCTTCCGTGGTTACGAACCGCCTGGCTGCGTTGCCTCCACGCTCGTTTGTGAACCAATCCGGATCTACTTTCCCGGTGATTTCTTCCCTCACACGACGGACTGACGCATGGACCCTTTCCATCCCCCAAGTTGTCTTCCCCCCTTCTTTCTTCTGTTCGGTGAGTATCCCCGGCATGATTTCCATTTTCATGTGTCTTTTCTTGACTCCAATTTTTCGTCTAGTCGGTGCCTTAACTTTCCCCTGCCGCAATGAATGATCTCAAATACGCCTTTGAACCAAGGAATGCATGCCCGCCCTATAAAGCTTCCTGTAAGACCCTTTTTCCCTTTCAAAGGTTCGTCAAATTCAATACTTCTTGGTCCATCACTTCCGGGACCCAGCTATCGTCTTTTTTCCACCCTCCCACCTCAGCTCTTCTTAGTTCTCTCCGGCTTCGTTCCGAAAATAGTACCACCCCGTCGTCCCTAAGAGTGGAGTTTACCTCCAACATGGGTGGGAGATGTGCATGATTTTCGCACCCTTCCCCGGCGCGAAAGTGTCTCTCCTTTATTCTCTCTTTCCGCACTGATTCATGACGTTTTTTTCGTAAATGGTTGTTTTCTTCTAGGCAACCTATAATTCATTTCTTCTACATCTTGGTGCTTCCCCCCCCCCCCCCCCTCGCAGATTCTCCTTGAGGACACCACGTTGCGAGCGTCTTCGATCTCCCTTCCCTCCCGCGGAAGAGGGCAAGCAGACCGATATCACCTCTTTCGGGGCCCGGTCTCTCCTCCCTGCAAAGGGAAAACTCGCCTCTTCCATTTCAGCTCGGAAATATGAGCACCCCCCCCAGAACGTCTTCCCTTTCTGTCCCGAGGGAGGACAGGCCCCCCTGTTTGTGATAGCAGCCGACGCCATTGTTACATTCTTTATTAATACACAGGTTCCTGGTCTGTTTCCTCCTCCTCTCTCCCTAATTAAAGTTTTTGGCAAACGGCTTCAGTCCATCGCCTTCACCAGGTCCGTCTCCTTCTCCCTCTTTCCTCAAGCTACTCCCCCACTACCCCACATCCTTCTCTCTCCCTCTCCCGTTGTGTTTTTTTTATAGAGCTTCTCGGTTGTTGCGTGCCGGTCGGCAGCCGTTTGACCTTGGTTTCTGCTCTTCTCGTGACATCCATGGCCCCGGGACAGCCTCATAGTTATCCCATTGCTTCTTCGTCTTAGCCACCCAGTTGGCGGAAAGTTATTCCTTTTCGTGAATCCTTTGCTGCTGTCTTTTTTTCGAGCGAAATTAACCCTTTCGCTCAGTTTCCCTTTTTTCCTTCGCACGTCCCAGAGAGTCCTTCTGTGCTCCGGTGCCTACCCCGTCCCTCTGCCCCTTCTCGCGAAGGTTTTCCAAGCTCGACCGTTGGAGCCCTTTTTTATAGTCTCTTTGTTTTAATTTTTTCAAGCGGAGAAGGAGGTACTGTGCCGCCCCTTCCCCCCCCTCTTCATCCAAATGCGACCGTCACTTGAAATCGTTCTCCCGGACGCACACTCTACTCGTCTTTCCTTGCGCCTGTGTAGAAAGTCCCTTTGGCGAAGCGTCCATAGAACCGTTTTGCCACTCCTCCCACTATGGCGTTACCTACGGTTTAGGGCTTTTTTCCTAGTTTGCGATGGAAGATTTTACGACTTGATCTGCCGCGTTACCCGCCCCTATTTTTGGTCTACAATATCGCTGACTTGTACGCCCCCTTTTGGGCCGTCCTTATTGCATCTGTCCCCCGGTGCCAGTCTTTTCCGAGTTCGCAATCTCTTTCTCTTCCGAGCTTTACGTTTGGTCATGATTTTTATGTCATTGGCTTTAGGCGGCCGAAGTCAGGATCACTTTATGCCCTCTCCATCGGCACCCCCCGTCTGCATCTTCAGTTTCAGTTGTCACGCGGACCGCCTAACGAATCAATCCCCCTGACCTCTAATGTAAACGGTCTAGTCGTTCCAAGATTTGTGTTTTTTTCCCTCACGACTCACCTGGCTCTGAGAGATTCCCCCCAGCATTCGCATTGGACTGCGTGTCCAGTCCGGCCGTCACGCGCAGCAGATATTCCCGCCCTCAGCCCTTTCCTATTGGGCGCGCTACGTGTCGCTTTTCCTTGCCCCCTCCTTTTTTTCAGGAACACTCTTGACGTTTGACTATTGGACTTTCTAATTTTTAACTTCCTGTGCGCCTTCCCCCCAGGGAGATGCCCCCACGCCTCTCAGCCGTTATTCAGTTTGCCTGACAGATAGATCTTCCTCCCCCTCTACACTGCTGCTGTGTCCCGGTTTTTTCTGCGTGCTTTGAAGCATCCTTTAAGTGAACCTTTTCAAACCGGTCCCCTACGCGAGGCAAACGTTATCTACCCCTACCTATTGTTGAGTCCCCTTCCACAACCGGTCTTTTTGACTTCCTTTGCCCCCACAAAAGTTGCGTGCTTTTCTGACCTGTCGACTCCCCCCTTTTTAGCTACCCCCGACAAATTTTCGACGTGAGACCCCCACACCTTTTCAAGTACGTTTTCCCCCTGTAGTCGCCCAATTTTCTTTCTTTTGCATCGATCCATCCACTGCGTTTTCATTGCACTAGACCAGGTTCTAAGCCCCGCAACTCCCCAACTCTGGCTGCCTTCTCAACATGGTCTGTTCGTCACCGTAGGCCCGGATTTTCTAAGACCCATCTCGACTTTAAAGCTCTCGACTTGAATTCTTCGTTTATTCCCATTAGTTTATGGAAGAGATAAGCCGTGCTTACCCCCCCCCGTCGCCAATCCACCTATTAAGCTCGCCCCCCCGAGACCTCCTTCCTCCAGATCCCCCAGATCCCTCCGTGCCCCCCCCCGTATGCTGATTCTTTTTGCGGAGGTGGTTTCATTATGCTCCGGAAATTTAACACTGAAGGTCCCTTCTACCTTAGGTATTATACGTATTTTCTTGGCGCTGCGTTGATAGGGCGGTTTTCCCCCCCTTCGACCCCTTTCACGCTGCCGTGGTTTTCCTTAGACCGTCTGCCCCTGCCCCCAATTTCGAACGACTTGTGTCACTTGGTCTTCCGCTCCTGTTCTTCGACTTCCGCGCCCTTTCCTGCGACCAACACCCTGTTCCAGGAACTACCTTCCCCCGCCCTTAGCAAACTGGGTCATCGACGTCTTACTTCGAGCACCGTGTCTTCCGGGCCTGCATGCCCGCAGCTTGAAAGCTCAACGCTTTTCCGTTCTCGCTACCTTGAGGGATGATCTCGTCGTACAACCTCTCTCATCTGTAACCACCTTGCCCCCTTGGCCCATTGGTGGTCCAGCGTCCCCCCGACGGGCTGTGTTACGATCCCATTTCGTAAAGATTTCTTGCTTCTTTGTCCTTATTGTCCGTCGTTTTTACGCCTTAAAGCTCCAATACCGCGAGGTTGTGCTGTGCAGAATCACGTTTTCCTTGCCATGAATTTTCCCGGGTCGTTGTCCAGTCCTAACCTCCCCGGATTTTCTGCAGGTTCCTAATATCCGAGGCGGCGCCTATCCGCCCTGATTGCAAGTCTTTCGTTAAAGATTCTGCTCCCTTTTCATTTCATATTATTTCACTTCCACCCTCAAACGCTTCCCCAGTAACCGCAGTTATTTACCTGTCTCGCTACTTTCCTTGACGGCCTCCCGGCGGCTTCCACCTAAGAATTTTGCCTGCCGGAAAGAATGATTCGTCCTCTGAAACGTCTTCGTCTCCACTGACATCTGCTTCTCTCCTACGGTCGACAGTGCTCTCTCCTCTAAGGCCGCATCGTTCGCCTCCTCAGCTCCCGGTACACGGAGACCGCCCTTAAACCCGGCCACCCGACCCCAAGGTATCAGTTCCCCTCTTTTTAATACTCGAAGACTTAATGGACTCCCCAGACAGTCCTCCCCTCTCTTCCCCGTTGTCCTTCGTTATCGGGGACTTTCACTACGGAGCCTTCTGAACTACGGCTACTTCGGCAAGATTTCCTAACTTCTTTCCGCATCTCCTTTCCCCGCTGAAGAGTGACGGCCGGGTCCTCTCGGCGTTCCCGCGGCGCCCCTGTTACTCTCGTCTTGACCTGGGGCGATCGCCTTTTTCTCGACGGGGTCTGTGACCAAGCCGATTTCACAGAGATTTCCTGAGTGGAGGATACGCCACCCCACACATTTTTTCCCCCCGATACTTGCTTCCTTTCTTCTCGTTCTCCAGATCCCACGAGCCTTCAATGCACTGAGCTCTGTTCGTCTCTGAAGGAGAACGCC
>Ga0179593_1258754_pt1 | contig 12739 bp, 8 predicted proteins | sample CZODoug2_1_08_16_FD_185931 | JGI IMG/M metagenome (GOLD analysis project Ga0179593, IMG submission 185931) | Vadose zone soil fungal communities from Angelo Coast Range Reserve, California, USA - CZODoug2_1_08_16fungal (PacBio error correction) | ecosystem: Environmental > Terrestrial > Soil >... | reverse complement strand
GCCCTGATTTCGGGAATTGGTCCTTCCTGCTGGGATGGTCATGCGAATCCGTATTTCCCATGAGTCCTCACGATTTTCGGAGATGACCTCTTCCCAACACCCCTTTCCGCCCTCTCCTCTCGGGCAACTGCTGACTCCCTGTTCGGCGATCCGCCAGCATTGCAGGTGAGCGACTCTCACTTCGTCGCCCACCCTAAGTCCTCCGCACTCTCCCCCGCCGTCAATTGTCTTTTTGATCGCGATCTCTTCGATTCAGACCGCCTTCTCCTTCAAATCAGATACTTCAGAATTTTTTTTTGTCGATGCTCCAGGTGCATTTTTTTTTCCGTCTAGGGTCCCCTTTTCTGCCGGGCCACGTCGCCATCTTTCTTTAGGATTCTCTAATCGTCTGTCTGCATACCCCGATCCCCTATTCCGAAGACTTTCGACTCTCCTAAGAGATGGAGAGTGTCTAGTCCTTCCGTGGTACCTTCGGATCTATAACTCTATATTGAGGCGACCCTATCCTCGGGCTTTTGTGAGTTTTGTGCTAATTTTTCAGCGTCGGCCCGGCCTAGGCGCGTTCGTAAGTGTTGAACACGCACTTTCTCGCTCCGATGATTCCTTTCCCCTCTTCAAAGTGTGGTCTCGAATAGTCCTCGAGGTTTTTTTATAATTTGACTTGAAGGGGCCCTCTTTTCCCGCTGTTCTTCCAGTGTTTTCCCCGCTGGTTCTTGGGGGCGATCCCCCCCAATTTTTATTGTTAGAGGGTCGCTCTAGTTTTTCTTTTTTCAATGGACGCGTTTTTTTTCAGCGAGCCCCCTATGTCGTTTTTGATCTTCAAGGTTGGAGCTGGTCGCCAAGGACGATCGGTGCTCTTGTGGTCTCGGGCACCGTCCCTTGTAGTTGGATTCATTTCTCCTCCGACCGCTCATTTTCGCTTCTTTTTTCCTTACGATATATCGCCGATCCACCATCCTATCTCGTTCCTGTGCTATTCAAATCTGGCATTGCTTTCTGGTTTTTTTTCGCGGCTAAGCCAGCCGCTTCGCTTTCTTCATTGGTCTTTTTATCTCACAAAGTTTCTCGCCCGATTTTCCCCCTTCATTATTGCTCTGTTTCTGTCGATCCCTCCTACGGTGGTACCGTGCTTCTCCCCCCCTTCCTTAAAGCGAACAAAAGTTTGTCCCTTGCACGCGATCTTTCTCGATGGTTTTTTCTGATCTCCAACCCGCGCGATGTTCTTTGGAATTCGCTATTGGATCGCTCCCCCCCTCTTCTTTCCTAGTAGGACTCGTCGACTGATTTTTTCCCCTCCTTGGTTGCTTCTTTTTCCATCCGGATTTCTCGCCAGGTCTGGCGTCCTGAATGTAAACTCCCCTTACTGCTTTCCCGTTTCGAGGGAAGTACGCTGTTTGTCACGAGATCGAAGATTTGTCGAGCCAATTGCGCTGCTGGGCGAAAGTGCCCTTATCATTCCCCAAGACCTCCTCCTTCGTACCCTCTTTTTCTTTTGACAGAGTTTCCAAGATCCGTGCGAATAAGTCCTTTTGTCGCGAGGAAACGGAGATTTTGCTTTAGACCGTCGGCAATCCCATAGTCCCTTTCACTATTCCTTCACGTTCTCTGTCTCACCCATTTCAGGAGTCTTCGTCTCCGGGTCGTCATCGGATTCTTTCCCCCTTTCTTTTTCTTTTGTAAGATTTTTTAGGTCGCCCCCCTCACCTTAAGGCTTTTTTGTCCTCAATTCGCCTCAGGGATTCCCTGCTGTATTGCCGCGCCGCCCACGTCCACCCCTTTTACCCAGGGCGCATGGTTGAAGTCCAACAGATTATTTCAGTGTGATTTCCTGCTTATCGCATTCTGATCCCCCCCCCCCACCCCCCCCCACCCCCCCCCCCCCCCCCCCCCACCCCCACCCACCCTTTCGATCTCCTTTGCGCAGCGCAACTGATTGTGAATGTCCGTCGACTCGGCGAATCCTTTCCCCTAGTTCGTCTTTGACATTCCTCTCCTCTTTCCTTCCGGTAATAGTTCCTGCTTTAGTCCGAAGTTTGCCCGGCGAGGGTAATGTCAGATGCCGTATCGCCTGATTTTTTCAGTCACCGAGTTGTCCCTCTAGTTCGCTCTCGACTGGGACTTTTTGGTCAATTTTTTGAACCTACTTTGAAGAGAATTTTCTCCCCGTCCGGCACATTCTTTGTCCCTGCCGATGAGCTCCGGAGTTCGGAAGGATTTTGAATTCAATCCCCTTCGCTCTCTCTTTTCCTCATAATCATTTTTTTTCTAGCTCCGTCCGGCTGCCGCTGCAAACCGTGCCGACGCCTCTTTCTGTTTTTGCTTCGTTTCGAGGCATGTCTCGAATGTTTCCTTCTGCGGCTCTTTTTCCTCTGTTCTGTGCGACCCCTCCTTATCGTGAGGTCGCTTTCCTTCTTTTTCCCTGGTGTCCCTGCGGTTGTTTGCCTGCAAGTCCTTGATTTTTTATCGATGGGCCGACGGCTTGAGCGAGCTCTTCTTGTCGCCTTACGTACGTTTCCTCCTGTTCTCGGCCGTCCCTTGTCTTCTATTTTTCTTCCCCGTCGGGTGCGCTGTTAATGAGTCTGAGCCTTTTTTGCATGAATTGCGATGACGCCGGATCCTACCTCTCACATACGCGGTCCCTTTCATTCCTTTTGTCCATCAGTTTCTTGTCCGGCTCGCCTCCTTCCCAAATCATTTCGTCCCTTCTCTGGCTCCCTTTCGCACTCGTACGGCGATGAATGTATTACCCGTTCCACAGCCATCTGAGAATCCTTTCCTTCTTGCGGACCCGATCTAGCTTTCTCTTGAGGGTGCTGAGGCGACCTTCCGTCTCCGGTTCTCTTGCAGTTGTGTATGGCCAGCGGTCGTATCTTTCCGTTGCGATGACAATATGTCGTTCTCGATCCCCAGGCCGGATCTTAGTGCCTTTAGTCCTCTTAAATAACCTCCGGTCCTCCTTCGGCTGCTCTGATAATCACTTTCGCCCCCCCTATCCGTCGACCTTCTGCCGATCCGTTCATGTTTGCCTTTCTGACTTCGCTCGTTGGAAACTGTTGATTCTAGTTGGATGAAATGCGGAGCGCCCGACAAAGGTTTCGTTTTGTTCGTACTTTTATGTCCCCCACTCCCTCCCTTTTGTTTCCTCTGTCTGACGATTTTCTTTTCTTGAGCAGATATCGGATTGGGAAGCGATCAAAGCTTTCCAACATCAAAGCTGCGTCGCGTTTTTGCCGGAATACGTACCACACCCCGACCGTCTCTGTTCTCTTTTTCGTAACCTTTCCCGATTCCGGATAAGTTCCCCTTCGTTCTTAAGCACACGCGCCGATAAGTTGCCCCTCTTCTCTCTTTTTTTTTTTGTTGTTTTTTCTCCTTTCCCCTTTTCCCTCCTCCTACGTTTGCCCCTTCGCTTGACACAACCCAGTATGCCTTTTTCTCACAGGATAGAAGCGTCGTTCTTGTTATGCTTTTTTTTATTGATAGCTTCTTGTCAGATGCCAGGTCGGTCTGAGCTAGCCCTCCCTCTGCGCTTAGATGACCTGCCCTTATCCCCCAGCGCGACCTGAATTCGCTTCTTCTCCCCCTGCGCCACCGGTTGACTCTTTCAGTGCAACTTGCGCGGTCAATTTTTCGTTTTGGCCTCCTTTGCCTCTTAAGGTCCTAAATTGTTTCTCCCCCACTATCACCCCTTCGTTCCCTCTCCCCCTTCAACCCCTTGAGTTTCCAGCGGAGAGCGCCATTAACCAATGTTCATGACAGCCTCCTTCTGCTCGCTCTACACCTAGGTTTCCTTTGCCAGTTCCTGCCTCCGATAGTTCTCCGCTTTTTTACGTGTGTCCCTAAGTACGCCGCCCGCTTCGGACTCCTCGCGCTTTTCCCCCACTCAATTCTTGCAATTCACCTTCTCCACCCCCCATCCTGTGTTCTCCCCGAATTCCCAACGGATTCTATTCAGGCAATGTCGAGTTGTCCTTGTTGCGTAATCCCCTACTGGCGCGGGGATCGCCTCCCTCGTCCCCCTTTCACTTGGCGTCCCTTTTCCTTTCGACGCGGTTTAAGTTTCCCTCGACGGACGTGACCCGCAAGATAAGGCACCCTTCTTCCTTCAGCGAGTTGCGACGCTGCCGGCCCGTTACTTCCCAGTCCCCTCATTATCCCCTTTTCAATTTCTCCCTTCTTCCGTCTTGCTGCTTCTTCTTTTCCCCTAAGATTGGATGCTTCGCCGGACTGGCTTCTAGCGCGCAAGCAATTTAAGGTTTTTTTTGGCCCCATCACAAGTCTTTTTTATTTTATCTGCAGTCCCTTAACTTCTGAGTCCTTTTCCCCCCCCCGTTTGTCTTTTATCCCTTCTTTCGTATTGACCCAAGCCCATTTACTCAGATCCCGTGGACTTCTTTCTCTCTTTTCTTTTCTGTTTTTCGATGAGTACTTCTGTCTTGTAATCTTTTTTGGATTTTGTTCCATCCCTTTCAGCCGTCTTTAGTGAAAAGTGATTGAGCTTTTTTTTCAGGAGTGACCGACAAACACCCAAAGCTGTTCTTTCTCTTGGTCCCGTCTTAATCTCTGCTCGCGCTTTTTTTCTGCGCCCAGCCGCGATAAGGGTAGGCCCCTACTCCGCCCGCAAGACGCTCCGATGCTCCCTTCAACTGACTTTAGTTGTTATGCGATCCTAGCCTTGAGAACTATTCCCTTTCCACTCGACGGACTCCATGGTTTTATGCTGGCATTTCTCTTTCTTCGGCAGCGTCCCCCTAATTAGCCTACCCAGTCTCCCCACGTGACGGGGACCGGCTTCGGACTTCGTCTCAGCGCCCCTTTGAGGATGTCAGATTCTGCTCTCCGTCATTGTATATCGTCCGTGGGAGCTTGCGACGCGGATTTCCCACAGCTCTCGATTTGACTGAATTTATACCTTGCTGGTATGTTGTTCTCCTTAATCGTCTACTTTCTAGGATCCCCCTAGCGCGCAAGTCGTTTTCCCCCCCCCCCCTGAATCTCGCTCGCGGCTGTTTTTTTTATTCAGTTTCACTTTTTTTGTCTTCTCCTTTGATCGAGCTAGGTTTGGCAGGGAAATTTGAATTGACCTGCGATATGTCGTGGAAATAACTTTTTCCTTTCAGGTTTCCAGCTGGATCTTGTTCGCTCTCGCCCCCCCCAGGAGTTTACTCTTGTCCCGACGGCGGCAATTGCGCTTTGCCTGAGTCGACCTCGATTTCCTTTACTTCTCAACCGGTTTTTTCCCTTTAGCCAAGGGCGCCTAGTTTTTTTTTCTTATTTTCTGGTCCATCTTGCACGTATTTTCGTTACTCCCTCCTCCATTTTCGCCCCGGCAGTCTTCCCTTCCCTCTCTCCACATGATAGAACGTTTTCCCATACAACGAACGCGTTATATCCGTTTTAGGTCAACTTGCATTCTTGTTTTGTCAGCGGCCGATCCAGGCTGCGTTTATTTACACCAATTTGGAGATATTCTCTCCCCCCGGGTCTCAGTCTGAGATCGCGTTGGTTGCTGGCGACCTCCCGATTTCTGTATCCCCGGACGCTCGAATGGCTCCATCGCACATTCTCTGACCCATTGTTTATCTCGTTTTTTTTTTTATTCGCTCCCCCCGTCTCGTTTCGTTTGTTGACTGCTTCTTTTCCGATCCAACATCGTCTGCTTCTTTTGATGCGCCGTTTTTCTCCCTTTGCCGTCCTGTATGTTTTTTTCATCCCCCCTTTACGGAATCACCTCAAATTTCTTTCGTCCGCAGCTCCCCCTTCCGATAAACCGTTTTCGAGCGCCCCATGTTCAGTGATCGCTAGATCTTTTCTGCCCCAGTCCCCACTTGGCCGATTTTCTTCAGATCTTTCTCCTTCTACCCCTCTTTTTTTCAAGCTGACCAATGAGCTTTCATCCCGGCCTGTGGCGAGGGGCTTGCGGGGGGGGGTTGTCCCCCCCCCCTTTTTTTCCCCCCCTATTTCCTGCGCTGACGTGCCTTTCCCCCCTGCCTTGACCTATAATTCCATCCCCCTTTTTCCGATCGTTTCTATCACCTTTGATTTTTTCATGGGTCGGCGCTCGTTGCCGTTTTCGATTTTTGTCCCAAGCGTTTAGCGCCGATCACCGTACCAGATTGCTGGTCCCGCGCCAGCTCATGGAATTTTTGCGGTGAGCAGCCCCCTTCTCTTTTCCCGACGCTTGCTGTTCTTCCTCTTTCTTTTTCCGCTTTTGTCCGATTTGTTTTTCTTGAATGCGGACATTTCCGCTTCCTTTTGCCCCGGCGAAGAGTAATGTCCGCTCCATGCATCATTTTCACCTCGCCGGCATGGTTTCGGCGTCTTCTTTTTTTGTCCGCAGATGGCGATCTCTCAGTCGGCATTTGCGGGTCAAATCTTTGAGTTTTTCCAGTCTCATTTACTTATCCCGCGCTCACAGACGATTAAAGGACGCTCTCCTTAAATGGGGATTAAGCTTTCATTTCAATGATACTTTGACTCTTCTCGCGTCCTGGCAATCGAGGCCATGACGCCGCTTAGGGCTGCTCGATATTTTTTTCTCTGCAGTTCCCTTCTTATCTTTCGTTTTTTTTTTTCTCTGATCTTCCTCTCCCGCTCTTCAAATCGTTCCTACCTCCTCTTTTGTAGAGATTTTCCCCCTCTGGCACCGAATGTTCCTTTTTCTTTTTCCCAAGGGTATCATTGAATGGCGTCTTCGACCAAAGTCATTCGATCCGTCGCGTTCTGGACTCGAGGTGACTGATTTCCTCCCCTGCTTTTTTGATGTACCCTACCTGATTTCCTCCTTTTTTTGTGTTTGAGGCTCGACAGACTCTGTCCGACGAGCAGTACGGTCGCAAGATGCTCTCCCCCCCCAGTTGAGGCCTAGGTTGAAATGATTCAGTTTTCGGCGGGCGGACATCATTTTACGGGAGCTTTTCCTTTTCTTATTTCTTCTGATGCGACTGACGCCCTCCTTACGCGAAAAATTAATACCCTTTTGTCCTGCACCCGTGCGGCTTGAAAATGTAGGTCGTTTTGTTGGGCCGCGGCCCTATTTTATTCATGTCTGTCGCTTGCCTTCCTCCCTGCTTTTTTTTCCCGGTCAACCCTCTCCCTTTTCTTCGACCTTCGCCTTCTGCTCCCCGCTATGAGAGTTCTTGATGGGTGAGTTTGCTTTCGGAAGTTTTTCTTTTTGATCTGCATTGTTTTCTTTTAAGCTGTCAGAGCTCTTCTTACTTTTCCTCGCACCCTTCTGTTCTCGCAAATATTGTTTTCCTTCTTCCCCCTCCCAGTTGGTACGACCGTCTTGTCTTTCTCTTTCTCCCTCCTTAGGCCGGAGTTTCCTTTTCCGACTTATGCGATCCTCTCCTTTGCTTCCGTTTTTCGCACCTGTGTTGAGTCTCTGGGCGTTGAAAATTCATCCCCGTCACCATGAGGTGACTCTTGGATTTCACCAAATACATCCTTTTTGCTTTGCCTATTCTCACTACCCTTCCCGAGCATCCTTCGTGCGCTTGTGTTCTCCTCCAAGTCTCTTCCAACCGTCTCAGCAGCGGCGGTTTTCGTGAACTCCAGCACCACAGCGCGAGCATCTGCGGCAATTTTTCTAATTTTTTTTTTTGCTTTTCTGTCCGGTACCTTCTCGTGAGTTTTCTCCCCCAGTTCAGATCACTGAAGAGAGTTGATTTTCTCCCCGTGTGGGAAGATCATTTCTTTTCCTTCATTCGAAGCGATGGCCGCGCACCGCATAATCCCAGATGACCTATAACCATTTATGCCCGGTGATGTTTGGAGCATGATTTTTTGCAATTACTTTTCTTTTCCAATTCGCGCAGTTTCCTGCCCGCGACTTGTCGATGCCTGCCTGACAAAACCGCGACGACCTTCGCTTGTCGTCGTGCCGAGCAGTGCTCTCTTTCGCGGCCAAACACTGCCTTTCATGCCCAAGATAGCGTCCCAGAACCCCCCCCCCCCCCCCCCCCCCGAGCTCACCATGTTCGCGATCCCCCCGTTCACCCAGGCTCCCACGTATTTCCTCCTTTTTCCAGCGGACCCGAGCTCTTATCCTGCCACTCAGTCTCTGTCGATGTCTTACAACGATTTTTTTTGAGCTGCAGCTGCGATTTTTATTCTTTTTTGTCACAACCCTTTGACCCCCGCCCGACGTTTCTTTCTATGCGCCTCGCCTTAGCTTTTATTCGTCCCCCAATCACATTTTATACCCCCTTTGTACCCCTCACTCCTTTTATTAGAGCACTCTCTTCAAAGTTGCTATATAAGTTCATTTTCTCGTCCGCGTCGCACTCGGTTTGCGCGGTTAATCGTCCCCCTTGCATTCTGACTGTCGTGCTTTTTTCTCTTTGGCCGTCCGGGGTTCTCCTTGAAGCGGACGGCACGATGGCCTTTCTCTGTTCACCCCTTCTTCCGATCGAGTGTCCGTCCATTTTTCGTCCTTCCCTCAGCTGATTCCAGCCTCCACCGTCATTTCCGATCTGTCTTTCCTTTCGGCTGTTTCCGACGAAGTTGATCCCTTTTCAGGCAAGCTGGCGTTCTCGCGTTCTATGCTCAGACGGTTTCTTTGGACATACCCAGGGTTTCCTGGTTGTCAGCTCCGTACTCCTTTTTTTGTCATTAGCGTTTACGACTACTTTTTAGTATTGACAAGACCATTCTTCTCCCCCAGAACGACATCTTCATCTACTTCCTCTCTGTTTTGAGAGATCCCTGAGTCGGTAATTTTTTTACTTTTTTGTTGGGATACGACCCTGTTTAAAGCGAGATTGACCCGCTACGTTCTTAGGGATGACCCCTATTCAACCTCAAAAGTACCCCCCACGTTATGCAGATTAGTTACGGTGCTCTTGTTACGATCCTCGCTTACGTTTTAAGCCGCTTCCCTTCGTTTCCCCTCCGCCCCTCCCTCTGAAGTTTTTCCGTTCCAATGATGTGTGTTCTTTCTTGTGATTAGACCATTTTCCGGTGTTACCCTCTTGAATCTGTGTTGACCTGCTCCATTTCGCGTTGCCCCCCCTTCCCTGGCAGCTGCAAAAGCTAGTTCAAGTCGCATAGTGGATTTGGAATTGCTCTCTTTTTTCGGCTATCCCCGACTCCCATGATGTTTGGTATTTCGTCAAAAACGTCTCGTCGCCTTTTCTTGTTGGATAGTTCTGGGACGACTTTCTTCGCGAGAATTCCCTCGCTTGTTTTTTCCCCCTATAGGACGGTTGTTCGTTTTTTGACGTCCTTGATTGCCCTTTTTCCCGTCGCGTTTCTTCTTCTTGTTTCCCTTCATCTTATATTTCTGCAGGTGGCCAAGCCCCCATTTTTCATCTGAATCGACGGAAGCTTGACTTACATTTGAATTGACGTTTTTTTTATTCCCCTTTCGGATCCGGTGCACGACATTTTCCTAGTGGGGTAAGGACATGTGAGCCGGTCGAGTTGCTGTCGGAGGCAATGACCCCTCTTTTTTTTGCGCTTGCAATGTCTGCCTCTCCCGGGCGCCGCGACGCCCACCTTTGCGAAGGTCAGTTTGCCGATGTTGTGGGTCTCGTTCGGAATCGCAAGCGCGCATTTTCTTGACTCCCCTGCTTCTACTTCTACCTTCTCATCAATTTTCTGATCACTTTTTCCTCCTCTCTCTTGCTAGTCAAATCTGGCCTGAGCGTTTTTTTCAGCGGCGAGCCAATCCTGCTTGCGGCTGGTTTTACCCCAACATTTGGAAGGTTATGATCTCCCTTCGAACTGCATCTGATAGTCTGCCCTGTCGCGTTGCTCTCTCCTCTTTTTTCTCCGGACGCTCGAAAGTTTCAACGCTTAACAAAGAGGAAAATTTTCAGCGATTTCTTTCTTGTTGGTCGGATTTGCCACCTTTTTTTTTGCCTTCTGTTTTTCCGACTCTCCTCTCGCCCCACACTCTGATTCCCTTTTATTTCCGAGTGCAGCACTTTCTTTTGTATGTGTGGTGAACCGTTCGGACTTCACCGCGCAATGGTTTTTCCGTTATTGTCCCCCCCTCCCTTCACCGTGATCGCCGGTTTCCAGATGAAATTTTCATCGCGGTCGAGCAAGGGCCTTCCCCCCTTACTGAAGTTCTGTGATCAAATTTCTTTGTGTTTGGAAGAGTGACAAGCTTTTCCTCCTTAATCCTGAATGTGCTTTTCGAAGGAAAACTTCGGCCTATTTGTCCTTTTTTCGATTTTGGCACCCCTTCGACCTTCTGCCTTCTTACGGCTTCTCTCCTTTTTCACCCTTCCGCTCTCCTCTCCTTTCTGGTCGGCGATTTTTTCTTCTCCTGATCTGTTGAAGAGGTATCTTTGCTACACCGGACAGGTCGCGTGGACGACTTTTTTGTCATCAGAATTTCTGATTTTCCGGCGTTTCCGTCCATTCCCTTTGCATTCGCTGGTGCCTTAAACGCGTTTTGTTTTTTATGTGCGTGGCCGGCAGCGCATTCATCGGACATCTGATTGACCTCAGCGCACGGCGAGAGAGTCGTTCGCGTAATCATTCCTCTGAACTTCTGTGTCCCTTTCGAGTACTGAGCGGCCTTCTTGTTCTCCTCCGCTCCCGCTTTTATGGAGGGTCATGCCAGTTCAGGCATCGCATTGATCCAGTGTTTTCACCGTCCTGAGTCTTTATTCCCTGAATGTCCTTTTTTTCTCAAGCGCCCCCCCCTCCTGAGACTTGAAGAGTAATCCGCCGGAACATTTATTCCCCTCTATGCGAAAGCGGCTGCTCGACAGAGGCTATTTGTCTTCTGTCCATTTTATATCTCTTTTTCCCTCCTCCCTGTTCTCCTGGCATGACGCTGCACTTTTCCTTCGGCAGGCCGCTTCGCCGCGGCATGGGCATCTTACTTTTGTTTTTCTGAAATGCTTCCAACCCCTCCCCTGTTTGTGAGTTGACAAAAGTCCCAAGTTCGAGAGCGCTTTGACTTCCCCCCCCGGTGCGCGCGGGGTCACTCCCCGTCTGCCCTGGAATGCTTGCTTCCGCTTGTCCCTCCTTGAGAGCGCCGCTCTGCGGCGCGTAGGAAGGAGCCGCTCTACAGTTCCGGACTCGGTCAATGATTTCGTTTGACCCTTGTCCCGCATTTCCTTTCTTTTTCCGCATGATTCTGACGCCTGTTTCCTCCCACAGCTAACCATACGGGTGTTTCCTCCACCTTGCTGTGCTGAATTGTATGCTTGGGCCTTTTTCTTCCACCTAGTTCGGATTTTTCTGGCTGGTCGCAGTCGGTCGGTGATAGGCTCCCCTTTCCTTCAACTCGCTTTATCGGACCCCCGATCTGCTCTATATAGTCGGGTGAGAGTCGAGGTAGCCGTGCGTTGCCCTAGTCAAGGTCGGAGTGTTCGGCCGCGGTTTTCGCAGTTTTTCTTCTTCTCGTTTTTGCTGTTTAGCCCGCTCTTTGGTCGAATGCACCCTAACAGTTGCGTAGTTTTAATGACTCTTCTCTCACCGGCAGGAAGCTCGCATTGTGACCTTCGTCTTTCCCGGCATTCCTCTTCCTCCCTTTTCGCTGAGGGCGGGAATTCGGTCTCTTCCCCATGGCGCGTTAATTCAGTAAGGGTCCCCCGCACGGCCAGTTGCTGCAACTCCTACGATCAACTAGCAGACGCTCTCTTGGGATCGGAACCTTCGCGTTCTTAAATTCGCAGTTTTCGCGGTTTTCGAGTCACTACCACCAGCGTAGCCCCCCCCCCCGACGGCAATGGTCCGCTCCCTTGTTCGCGGTCTGCCGTCACCGTGTCGGGTAGGGCTTCGCCCTAAACGACGCAGCTAATGGCTCTTTTTTCGGCGTTTGTTCCTCCTCTCACTTTCCAGCCGCCCGAAGCGTTGATCGAACGATTCCCTGCTTCCTCCTCTTGGACTTCTACCGGATAGACCGAGTCGTTGAGATTTTTGAGCGTCTGGATTGGCCTTTCCCATTCCCGTTATTTCGACTCTCATGCGCTACTCCCTCTTACTAACTTCCCTCCCCCCAAGCGCGACCCTGTTCTGCTTGGCGTGCGTGGACCGGTTGAAGCGACTGCTCCTTGGCCCCACAACCATTTTCATTTTTCGAGCGCGACGCCTTTCTTCTCACATTGTCGCGCTCCAAACACGATCCCTTGGTTAACGGGCCTTGAGCCTTTTATTTTCTTCTTGACTAGCTGCCTTAAATTCAACTTGTCTTCCACTTTATTCCCTTCCCATTCGGTGTCAGGCTGGCCAGAGCCTTTTCTCCGCGAGGGATTCTGTTTTTCCCGACGCGCCGCGTCTTTTTATTCGCGTGATCAGTTAGCCCACACTACTTTTTTGTGCCATACCCGTCCTTTCACCTCAAGATCGACGCCTTTGCTTCTTTCCTCCAGTATTCCAACGTCTGCCGCGCAATGTCTCGCCGCGCGTCGTTTCGTTTCCTTCTTAATGGGCGCGGGATAGCCGAAATTAACGGGCGCCCTTCCCACTTTTCTCAAGTGGCTTACTGGCGCGTTTCCCGCTGTTTTCCCCTTATTTCAGGTCACCAATTGTCTTCCGGATCAGTGCTTCTTGCCTGCGAATCCGCCTATTTTTTAACTCCCCCGTCATTGACGAAGATTTTTACTTTCTTGTTTCCCCCGACCGCTGATTTTTTCCTTTCGGATTCGCGAGCAGCAGCTTCCCTTTTTCAGTGCGCATACCCAGGTTGAGTTTGTTCTAGATTCCGCTCCGTCAGCCGTCGATCCGTCCCCCTTCCCGAAAGGGCCTGCTTAGTAGGACCCATTATCAAGTCCTC
>Ga0179593_1355470_pt1 | contig 12740 bp, 24 predicted proteins | sample CZODoug2_1_08_16_FD_185931 | JGI IMG/M metagenome (GOLD analysis project Ga0179593, IMG submission 185931) | Vadose zone soil fungal communities from Angelo Coast Range Reserve, California, USA - CZODoug2_1_08_16fungal (PacBio error correction) | ecosystem: Environmental > Terrestrial > Soil >... | reverse complement strand
CTTGTTTTTTCTTCGTTCGCTGCTGTTATCCCACCCCTCAAGCCCCGTTTTGTTGCGGTTGACTTCTTCATTTTTGCTTCGTTTTACTGTGGTGACCCCCCTCCCCCCTTCTTAGTCTTCTTTCCTCGGCACATTGCCTCTATTTCTCCGTTGCGTCTCTGTCTGGGAAGTCACAATACTCGTTGAGTGTTTTCCCCCGTTCCCTTCCCATTCCTTTTCCCCCCCCCCCCCCCCCCTTCCCCCTTCCCTTTGTAGCGTACGACATGGAAACCCTTCCGTCCTTTCCCCTCTTCCCGTCGGTTGAGCTGCTATTTTTTTTTTCTCCCCCCCCCCCATTGATTTTTCTGCGCGTTATTTGGGGAGGTTCCCTTGGGGGCTTGCCCTCGTTTTGGAACACCTGCCGGTTCCCCAACTTTTCGCGGACCACGTGAAATCCGTCTCGACCTGTTTCCCCCCTCTTCTCCTTCTCTCTGTGAGGGTACTCTCCATTGAGTTCCTATGACCTCCCCTTCTTTTCTTAACCTGTACCCATTCTAGTTGCCTTCTTGGCGGCGTAAAGTACCACCAACCTTTTCCCTTTCCTTTCCACCCCTCCCCACGGTCCCACCCCCGGTCTCCAACCCCTCCCTTTCCCTGCGGTCTGTGAAGGTGCTTGCAATGTAGCTGCTTCAGGGAAAAAACCTGATCTTCATCCTTTTCGTCAGTTTTGCACGAGTCCCAACCCCACGGGGACCCTGATTTCTCCAACCTCTCCTCGATATTTGGGGGGCCACAAAATAACTGCGGTGACCCCCCCTCCTTTTTTTGCTGGGGGGAGGTTCCATACCGTGCATCCTTCCCCTTGCCTCGTTACTTGGGTGCTGGTCTCATTTAGTGCGCCCTGTGCTTTTTTTGCGGTGTCACAGGTCTTTTTTTCCGCCCACCACCGTACCCCAAGTCTGTCATCTGGTTTTTTTGTTTCCGCGGTCCTTTTGGAGTGGTTTTACCCCCTTCTCCCAAACTCGCCCCCAGTAATGTTTATTTCATTTACACAATCGCACTCTTGTGTCTTTCCCAGGGCCTTCTTATCTTTTTAGGCGGGATCGGCTATCCCCCCGTCCCCACCTGACAACCCCACAGTTCCGCCCCGATTTGATTTCCCCCCTGTTGTTGTAACCTTCGGCCTCCTTGGAGTCGTACGGCCTTTTGACTTTTCCTTCTGATTGCTTCTTTCGCAATCACTATCACCTCTCCCTTTTTTCCCTCTTAATCTTTTTTTCCCATTCTCACACCCTTCAATTTTCCCCGGCTCACAGTTTGTCTCCCCCATATTTCGGCATGTTTCCTTTTGTCACGAGTACCTGCTCTTTTCTTCAAACTGCCGGCGCGTTTTTCCATTTCTTTTTTCCTCCCACACGCCCTTTATGCCCGATATGTGTTGTGGCCGGCCTATCAATTACCTTCTCGCCCCCCCTGCTCTCCCTGTCGCTACCTTACGGTTGTGACGCTTTCAAGAAATTTTTTCGCTACGACGCCCACACCTCAAAACGTTGTCGGCGCAAGTCCTCTAGACGTCCCTTCTACTCTTTCTCCCCATACTCCGGCTTCAATCTCCGCGCCCTTCTTCTTTGGTCCACTCCCACGACACCGGACGACTGAACCACCCACTCCTATTTATACCTGCATCTATGGGGACAATTTGAATTTTTCCCCTCGCGCCTCTCTCCATCCGCCCACAGCGAACGAATAGCCCTGCACATTAAACTCCAGCTTTCCCCCCCCCACGTCACCCCGACCCCGTCCCCCTTCCCCGAAAGCTGGACACCTTAGGCGTTATTGATTTCCCCGGTTTCTTTTTTTCGTGAATGGGCCTTGCCTCCCCAATGCCGTTTCCGATCCAACTGCGGGTATCTTGCCTTGGCGCCTACACCTTCCTTCCTCCCTTTCTGTGTCCCCCCCGCTTTCCTATTCCGCAGCCCTTTTTTTTTCCCTCACCTTGGTCCAATTTGGAACCTGGGACCGACCGAATATCTTCTAGCGTCCTTCCCCCCTACTGGTTTTATTATTTCACCGTTTCATAAACTTCCGCACGTCTTTGTTTTTCTGCCGTGCAAAACGGTGCATCTAGTTAGGGTACAAGGATGAGGGGGTCCTTTCTTGGTGAGATTCTTTGTTCCTCTTGCTTTGTTGCGGTGCTAATACGGTGGTGCTCACTTTCCCTTTCTTTTTTTTCCCCAACATTCTCGGTTTTGTTACCAACGGAGCCTCTTTTCACTTCCCCCGCGCTCTTTTTTTTTTCCCTGTGGTCGTCCACAAAAACAAGACCGGGAGTATGTGTGCTGACTATGCCTTTTTGCTTTCCCTTTTGTTTCGCGTATCACCTTTGCGTCCAGTGACCCCTGAAATTTCATTGTCTGTTGTTCCCCCCCCCCTGGCTCTTTACCCGCAACTTCCTTTCCCAGGAGTTTTCTCTTTCGACCTGTCCTTTTCTTCCCTCCCTTATCGGTTTTCCACCAACCCAGGTTTTTGTTTTCCTCAGTCTTTTCTCTTTTTTTTTTGGACCAATCACCGAACCCGGCTTAGTTTTTCAAACATCACTTGTAGTTTTTTTCATTGGAAAAATGGCCGACTTCTCACCCTGGTTGCAATTGCTTGCATGTTTTCCATTTTTTTTTTTCTTTTTTCTTTTACTCCCCCATGTTTGGTGTTGAGGTCTATTCAGGACTTTACTTTTTTCCCCCCCCCTCCCGATTTTTACAGGTTTGGCTTTTCTTTACTGGTGTGTGTCTTTTCACTTTTACCCACCCCTCTCCGGTTTCTGGTTCCGCCAACTAGGGAGCGTTTTTTTTGCAGGGCTGAACAACCTCTCCAGTTTTTTTTTTCAACTGATGGCTGCGTCTTAGGAGTCCCTCGTTTTGGTATTTTTTTAGCTGTTTTTTCGGTTTTTCTTTTTTTTCCCTCGGCCGGTTCAACTTTCTCCCCTGCTCCGTGATTCTGTGCTGGGTTGGATAAGCTCACCCTTTCTTTCCCGTATTAGTACCACACTCTTTTCCTATCCTTTTCTCAGGGCCGCCATAATTGTTTTTTAACGTGGTGACAACGTCCTTTAACACCTGGTCTCCACTGGATTTTATTTTTTTACCCCCCAAACTCCCCTGCCGGTCTCCTCCCGATTACGTCACAAAAACTCCTTCGAACACACCACCAGCCTCTCTTTTTTCCTTCGTCCCGACTACATCATACTTTGAGAGACGTCCCTCCACAACTGATCGCTTTACTCAATCGGAGGACGCCCGGATAAGCTTATGTTCCACACCTTCAGACTTCTGCACCCCCCAGTCCTCCCTCACAAAGATCATAGGCCGGCGACAGTGTATGAGGACTTACCCTTTTGTTCCTACATACTCAAGCTTGTTGACCCCCCTCCCTCTGCTCCCTTTGTTTTTTTTTTTTTCCTGATGCCCTTTTTGGCTTCTTCTTCTCGAATTTTCTTCGGAGTGTGGTGTCATGCGTCCAAATTTCCGATTTTTTCCCTCCCCCTGTAGTTAATCGGCATTTGATTCTTCCGGGGTTTCTGACTTGGGGATTCCGAAGTTGAGAACTCGTTTTCCCTTTTTCCGGAACCCGACTCTCGGTCGGTCAAAATTTGTTCTTCCCCCAGATTGTCCTTTGTTCTCCAATCTTGTTGGATGAGGTCCCCTTTCCCACATTGGTCCTCATTTTTCAAGCCCCTCCCCCAATAATTCTTAACCCGGTTCGTTTTTTTTTCATCGCCTGGTCTTATTGTCCCCCCCACAATACATCTGTGTTTTTGACACCAATGTGGACACTTCGACCCCTTTTTGTGTCCCCCCCCGTGGGGTCATTCTTGCTAGTTGTGTTGATACTCTTTCCTCCCTTTTTATTTTTCGTCTCACAACATGCGTTCCACCCCCCCTGCCCCTCTCCCTGCTGCTCTCAACCGGTCAATCTGTCCCAGTAATTAGTTCTTCTTCTTTCACCACCTTGGCTTCGAGTTCTTTTGTCAACTGTAAATTTCCCCCCTTCGCCGTTTTTTTTTTTTTTGAACTTTCCCTTCCTTCTCACATCCATATGTCTACAATGACGCCCGGGAAATCATGGTTGTCCCTCTTGGTCTTCGTAGCTTGCCATTTTTACAGGGTGAAGGACTGTTCTGATGATTGATCTTTTCTTGCTTTTTTCTTTTCCCGTTTTCACCTCTTGCCTTTCGGATCGCAAATAATTTGTTCAGTCGCTTCGAATTCTTGTCCCCCCCCTTTGCTTTTTTTTTTTAGGTTGTTTCTCGGTTGCCGTTCTATGTACTTTCTCCCCCTTTTTTCTTGATTTCATCTTTCTTGTCCCAGATGTCCATGGCTGGGCCCCCTTTCGATGTTTTTCTTTTCGGTGGGGTTTTGTCCGCAACCATGTGACTTTTTTCCCCCATGGGACTGTGCCCCTTTTGGGGCAGAGTACACCACATTTGTCCCCATCCCAGTCCCCCAGGCCTCTTTTCCTTTCGCCCGTGCCATTGCCTTGAAGTTCGCCAACCCCCCCAAAAAACTTTTTTGAAATCCCCTTTTAACCCAAGCGGCTCTGACCCCGGTAGGTCTTTTTCGTTTTTTCTTGGTCCCCTTTCTGCGGCCCATTGGGCGCTGTCCTGGTGCTCTCTCTCACTTTTTGACTTGCTCTCTGCACCCCCCCTTTACTTTTTTTCCTCCTCCTTTCGAAAGCGCATTCTTGGACACCCGCTTCCTTTTCAAAACCACTCCAGACGCGGTTTTTTTGTTCGGTTCGTTATTTTTTCCCCGACAACTTCCCTTGGCCCCGACATTGTCTTTTGACGATGCCTTAGGCCCCTTCAATTTTTTGTTAGTAGTTTTTTTTTTAGTTTTTCTTCCCCTTTTTTAGCTTTCCTCTGATTCCCTGTTGCACTCACCCAATTTTTTTTTCTGAGTGTTTCGCTCACACATTTTTTTTCCCCCCTGTTCCCCTAGGGAAACCTTCCTACCAACTCCCTAACCAACTTCGTTGTCCTATCTTGTTTTCAGCCCTCCGTTTTAACTGTTTTTGAGCGGTTGTTTCTCCGTTTTTTCCCCCAACTCCGGTTTTGTCTTGACATTTTTTCCTTGCGGGCTCCCCCTTTTCCCAGATGTCTTTTTCGGATGAAGTCCTTCTTGGTAAACCTTTTTTTTTCCCTAGTCTTTCTTCTGGTTCTTCCCTTAACTTGTGTGGGCGACCGGACCCTTCCCTCTTCGGTTGTTTTTCGCACCCCCTCTCCCACTTTTCCCCCCCCTTGGCCGCCCCCCGCCACCTTGGATTTTGCTTTTTTTTTTGTTGGAAATCTTGGCGTCGGCCTTTTCCCCCCCTTCGGTAATCCCCTTTACTTCCGGTTCGTTCCGCTGCTCCCCCTCCCTTTCTTACTTCCAACCCCCTTTTTGAAAAGACGCTTCGTTTGTCTGGACTTGATGGAATTCCTCGATGAGTCCTCACGGAATTCTCTGGGACCCACACCTCTCTTGGAATTTGCAATGTCGATTATCCTGGCGCACGACACCCCGTCTAGTTACTTTGGGAAGGATTTTTTGATGGAGAGCATGTTCTGGTTGCGTATCCCCCTACTTTCCGTTTCTCGACCACAAATCACCTTTTTTTTTGATTGGGCGCAGTCGGCCCTTCATTCCTCGTCCCTTTCTTTGATCTCTGTTCAAGGGGTTATCCCTTGGCAACTGTTTTTACTTGGTTGACTTTGTCAGATTTTTTCCCCTTTTCTCCTCTAAACCCCCCGTTTTTTTTTTCCGTACCACTTCTCTGCCGAACCCAAGCTGCGGTCCCCCTCCTCCGACCTTTTTTCTGCCTGATCTTCTAGTGAGGCGAGTCCAATCGTCCGCCCTTTTCCCTTTAGAGCTTTTTTTAACCTGATGCGTGTCCCTCTTTTTACCAATTGCTCTTCATCTTTATATTTTCCTTGTTTGTGTCCTTTATGACTTTTTATGATCTGTTCTACTGTTTTATTTTCCAAGGCCTCTTTTTTGCGTATCGTGTAAGATTTTTGCCCTTTTTCCTTTTTATGTCTTCGTTTGGAATCTCCGAATATCCTTTTTTTTTCCCCACGTTCTGAAGATGGGACGTGCTTTCTTTTCGGTACGTTTGTTTTCCCGTCCCCTGAATTGCCGTTGCGGCACTTCAGACCCCCCCCCCTGTCACCCTCTGGGATTCATGGCTAACCCCTTTTGCAGCTTCCTGGTCCCTCTTCTTCTCCGTTTAAGACCCGTTTTTTCCCCCCTTGACACGCCTTGGACTTGTGTTTTTAGCGTGGGTGTATTTTCTGTCCCCTTCCCCCTCCCCTCTGCTCGACACCATTCCTTACCTTCCCCCGTTCGGGTTTTTTTTTTCCTTTTCTTTTTGATTTCGTCTGACCCTCAATTTTTCTGAAGCCCACCTTTGACCCCTTTTTCCTGTTTGTTGTCCACCAAGAGGCCCCTTTTTTTCCCTTTCTCCGCAATCCCTGGATTTTCTTTAGGGTCTTTCCTCCCGTACCTTTCTTTTTTGTTTGGGTTGTTGGGAAACCACTTGAGCGTTTTCTTTGTGATGTCCAGCGGGTCCGACTGTGTTCCCCCCGATTTTAGAGGCGTGTATCTTTCCTCCCCCCGTGCTGCTGTCTTTTTTTTTCTTGGTTTTAAAATCTTTGTGCTGTGGTGCCCCTCGGACCCCTGTCCTTTTCAAAGTCGGATTTTCCTTTAGCAACGTCTACCTTTTACCATTTTTTTTGGACCGGCCCACCTCCCTCGTTCCCAGGTTTTACCCCGCGTTAGAAATCCTCTTGCCCTTTTCCATCTCTTTTTGGTAAGCCGCGGGACGTAACCCCCCCCACAAATATTTCAGCTAACCGTTTCATAGATATACCTCCGGTTTCTTTCCTCCTCTTTTTCCCCCCACCCCCCACTTTCTTTTATCTGTGCAGACGGATTTGTGGGGTGGTTCTTTTATTTTTTTTGCGCTCGGGGGAAACAAGGTGTTTAACTCGTTTGTGCCCCAAATTTTTCTTTTACCCACGCCATTCGAGTTCCCCCCCACTGGTCGTGCTACTCCCGTCGTGTCCCCGTCTTTCCATCTTGGAAAGTGAGACGTTGTAACGGAACCCATTTTTTTGCCTCTTTTGTCTCTTCTACTTGGTTTCTTCCGCCAAACACTTCCATTTCAAGGGTTTTACCGCGCTTCCCCTTCCATGGGTTCCCCCCCCCCAATGTCAATTTACCGCCGTGGCTTTTTTGACTTTGCGGTCTTCGATTGCCCGATTCATTGATTCTTTGAATTTTTTTTACCCTATTTTTGTGGCTCCCTGTGAGCCCAATGGTGGCCCCCATGTGTTTTGGCCCACCCTTGTCTCTGTTCCAGTAATTCCATTTTTCCTTTGCCGCTTTTCCACCATTCCCTGAGACCCCAATCGTCTCCGCCTCCTGTTTCTCACCCATTGTGGGGATGGTGTAGTGTGGGTTTTGCGGTCTTTCCCCCCCCCCCCCCCCCCCCTCCGCGGCTTCCCGTTTCCGAGTAATTTTTGCGTTTTGCCGCACGGTGGTCTTTTTGACCCGGGTATGGGGGAACGAGTTCCTGGTGTGGTTTTTACCGCTGTGCCCCTACAAAGTCTGTGGAAATTGTCCCCCCGACATTTTTGTGTCCCTTTTTCCCCCCTTTTACCACAACCCGAAAAGAGGGATTGTCCCGTCCCTTTGGTTTGTGGGGCCTCATCTTTTTCAATTCAGCATTGTCTCCCCCCTTTGCCAAGGGATTCCTTCTACCTTTACCCCTTCTTCTCCACTCTCGCAAAGAACTCACAAACACCCACTTCACTCTTTTCCCGATAGATTCCCCTTTCCCTCCCTTCCCTGGCCCCCTTTTTCGCTTTTTAAGGTTGGACTTTCCCCGCGCGATGGTGTTTGTCCCCATTCACCCGTCAGATTTTTTCCAAGTTTTTGACTTTTTTCCTATTCCGTAAAATTTTCTTTTTCCTCCCTCCCCCATCTTCACCCCTGCCTTCGGAAATAGGCCATACTCGGAGGTGTTCTTTGGCCCTTTTTAATTTGGCGACCTTTTTTTTCAACCCCGGTGCGGTTTTTTTGTGAAAGTTTGACCTCCCCAAACCCTCCCCCCTTTAATCCTCACCCCACTGTTTTGCAGGCTGTCTCCCTTGATGCTGTTTTTTCCTTTTACTTTGTTGGGAGTTCGGGTGTGGGGTTCCCCGCTTTTTTTCTGACCTTTTTCTACGGCCACTCTTATCCAACCGTTAACTGGCGCCCTCAGTGACTCACGTTTTTTTACAAGTAAACCCCCCCCGCCGGATGGTTCATGGTCGTTCCACGCGTTCGCCATAGTTGGGTGAATAAGACCTTGGCGGTCTCCCCTCTTTTTAGTTTTGATGATAGATGTGAACTCCCATTTGTTGCTTTTCCTGCCTCTAAAGGAAGATGGTCGCACTTACAAGCTCCTTTTTGCCTCTTTTTTTTTCTTCGTTTTTAAATACAGCGATCGTTCCGTTCTGGCCCCTCTTTCGATATCCCAATTCGGGCCGGCCGTCTTTTTCGGCCTCAACCCTTGCCCCCTTAACTCCCTTTTTTCCTTACTTTTGTGCGCGAAGGGTTTTGACCCACTTCGGAATACTTTTTTTTGTCTCTGATCTTTTTGTCCCCCTTGGACATCCCGATGCCGCCGGATTGGCGTACCACGAAACATTCACCCCTTTTGAAATAACCTGAATTCCCTCGCCCGCAATCTCGTTCCAAGTTTTTCCCACGCTTGAACTTTTTTTCCAGGTCTTAAGTGTTTGTCCCCCTTCCCCCCCTTTTGATGGGCCTCGCTTTCTTTGGCGGAGTTGCGCCATTCAGATCTTTTTCCCTTCGTTTGGGCCTCCTGGCATTCATCTTCGTTGGGGATTCATTTTTGTTTTAGCGTTCTCCCGCTTCTTTTTACCCCTTGACTGCGTCTTTCATTTGAGGCCCAGTTACCTGTTTTTTTAATTCCGACCAGCCGCTTTTTTTTTTCCACCCCTAAGACGAGTATTGTTTGTGCTTTCCTTCTGTGGGAACTTTCTTTCCTTGGTTCAGATCAACACCTCGATCCCACCTTCTTTCGTTTTTCAGGCTGAGAGTGCACCCGCCGGAGTTGGGGACCTACCCTTCACCCGGCTATTTCGGTAAACCCCTCTGGCAGTGAATTCTCAGTGTTGTTTACCGTTGGCCCTCCCGCTTTCCTGTGCCGTCACCCTTCGTCACCTTTGTTTTTCCTCCGTTTTTTTTTTCCCCCACATGATTTTCTTTGTAGTCCACCCCGGGTGGAGTGGTTCAAACACATAATTTTTTTTCTCTTGCCCCACCGCCTACGGGAGGGCCGTTTTTTCTTTCCCTTTTCTCCTCGTGGGCTTTGACCAATTATTTTTTGTCCTGGTACCTTTTTCTACCCTACTTTTTTGAGATCTATTTCCCTTTCACATTCACCGGACTTTTCCTCCTTTTCGGTCTGTACCGGGATTTTGCGCGTGTTCCCGTGTTGTTGTCCCCTCTTCGTGTCTTTTTCCCCCCTCCGGTGTCGTTTTCAGCCCCCCATTATGACTTGCAGGGGCCAGGTGCAGGAAAAAAACATTGTCGATTTTCTTCACCCCGGCTCTGTGCTTGCTTCTTCCCAAAACATTCTGAGGAGTTCTTTTTTATATGAAATTCGTTGGTTTCCCCCATCTCCCTTGTTTAACCATTTTGCCGGATTTGTACGATGTCGTTTTTCACCCTAGGGACCTTTTCGCCGCCCCCGGTTTATAGGTAACAGTCACCCCAATTTCCCGTCCGTATTGTTGGGGGTTGGTGTGTAGGCGGCTGTCGTTCTTTTCCGGATTTATCCTTTTTCCCCAAGAATGCCCCTTTTTTTCCCCCACAAACGTTGCCGTCGCCATCTGTACGCTACCCACATCAACTTTTCCCAAAAACGTATTCCGGGCTAATGATTTTTTTCCCGATAAACCTTTTTTTTTTGCCAGTTTTTGTTCGGTCCCCCGCCCACTCAGCGGCTTCTTTTTTTTTCAAGGAGTTACCGAACCTTTCGTCCCTCCCGTGGGCTTCCGTTTTTTTCTTTTCGAGTATTCTTGTCTTTTTTGTCACAATTTTTTCCTTTTGTACGCCCCCCCCCCCCAACCCTGCTGCTTATTCTTTTGCCCTTTTTTTATCAGTGGATCATAAGCCCCCCCTTTCTTCGAAGTGTGTTGTCCCATCAATTTCCCACCGTGGTTGTTAGTTATTCGGCATTTTGCTCTTTTGCCTTCATCGCGACTTGAGAACCCCTCTAACGCCCGGAATCGATCCGCTACGCCGTTTCAACCCCCCGAATAAAAATGCTTTTTTTTGCACTGCATCGTTGTACCCCTTCGCCATCTTCCCCCTTTTGCGTTGAGGTTGTACCCTCCAACATTTTCCACAGTTTTTCCTTTTTTTTTTTTTTCCCAAATAATTTCCAAAAATTTGTGTCCTTTTTATGGTCTTTCTGACCAAATAATTTGACCTGGTCGTAAAATTTGGTCCCCCCCCCCTGCTTTGTTTGTGTTTGGGTCCCCCTCTTGCTTCCTTTCTTGCCGGACCAGGTTTAGGGGTTCTCCCTTCGCCGAGAATTTCTTCCCCCAGGTTTTCCCACATGAACTTTCTGCGCTCCAACCTTTAATCCCCTCACCATTCCTTCTTCGTTCCTCCCACCCTTTGGGTATGGGCCCGTGTCTTTTTTGCTTCCTGAGCCCCGGGGAATTCGGCTTTCTTCGTATTCCCCGTTTCCCTCGGTATCCACTCGCTTTGTCGTCCAACGTGACGTGGTGACTTTTCATGGTGATTTGTCGGGATGGCCCGTTGATTCCCAGTTTTTGGACTCTCCTTGGTTCGTTTGGTTTCTGATGAATTGTCACCTTTTGATGCGTCCCTCGTTCACCGAGCGTTTCAAGGACTAGGGCCTGCGGGATTTTTCAGGCTCTCCTCTGCCATGACTCCGTTTTTTTTGTTTTCCAAGTTTTTTTGGGTGCCCCCGTCTTCTTTTTTTTGCCGGCTAATGTATTTGTCCCATGTTGTTCTCTTTTGTTTCCAGTTGGAAAAGATGTGAGTCCTCGGCGGCTTTTGTTTTCCCCAAGGACCCGTCAATGTGGGACCTCTACCCTTTCTGTTCAATCAAGAATGTTTCTTTTTTTTCGGCCACCCCACGTCCCCTGTCCCCCCTTCCAGTTTTCACCCCCCCCCCGGCGTTCCGTTATCTTCCCCTGTGAATTTCGGCGGGACTTGATTTTTTTTGCCTCCCCCTTTTCCACCCCCCAATGGGAAAGCGTCTGCTCAGGAACCCTAGGGTTTCTTTCCCGGTAGTTTTTGGCAGCTGCCCCCCTTGCAAGTGGCGAATTGTGTATTGCTGTATTGTTGTCCTTTTGGCCTTTGCTCCTGCCCCCCCCATCTTCCTTTGATGGATCATTTGCCTGAAAAGTCCCGTCCCTCCCCTTTCTGCATTTCTTTCCACAGCCTTTCGTCGTCTTCGTGGACTCCCCTGGTAAGTGGTTCAGCCCCCTTTTAGGTCACCACCCCCTTCCCCTCCGGGACCTGTTCTTTTTTTTTTTTTTTTCTTCTTTTTTTTTGACTCCCGTGCAACAGTAGTCCTCAACTATTTCTTTTACGTCCACTTTCATAGTTCATAGCTTTTCCCTCATGTCTTTCTTAAAAGTGCCTCTTAACCTTGTTTCTTTTTTTGTCACAACTTGAATCCCGACCCGTCCCCATGTTCCCCGAATGGGCAACTCCCCCCCATGGGACCCGACCCACTTCCCTGCATCCACTTTTTTTTGCAGGAGTCCGACCGCACGGATGTCAGATCGTCTTCAAGCCCAGGCTTTCGTCATTTTTAAACTGTTTCCCTCTGGCCTTCCCTGTGGTGTAAACCGTTGGTTGGGAATTTTTCTTTCTTTACGGGTCCGCTGGGTCACTTTTCCCCTTCGGGGGCCTCCTCCCTTCTCCTCCTGTTCGAAAGGGCCTGTCCATACGTTTGTCCCGGGTCCCTCCAACCCATTACCACTCAAACCCCGAGTCAATGCCGCAACCCCTTGGGGTTTCCCGTTGCGTGTGACCACCCACTCGTTCCGCGGACCCTCATCTTTTTCCACCTGTAATGTTTGGACTTCCCGCGTTCCTACCCTCTCGTTATGAGGTTTTTCACCCAGGCACCGGCCCCGTTTCGTTCTGACTGCTCTCGCCGCTTTTGGAGTTTTTTTGTTGCTGCAGGTCCGCGTGCAAGTCCTTTTTTTGCACCCTGTCTTCCTGTTTGTTCCTGAACTTCCCCGAGTCTCTTTTCGCCTTTTACTTTTTTCGCAGATTTTTCGACGGCTTTTTTAATGGTTTCGTCTTCCATAAGCTCCTTTTCTTTTCCACATTCCCCGTTTTTTTTTTTTTTTTTCGTTTTTGCCCCCCCCCCCACACTGCGTGTTTTTTCTGTCTGGGGTACCTCGGTGACGTTAATCTGGCTGTCCCCCGTTTTGCTGCCGTGTTCTTCCAGTTTCTCTTTTTTTTTTTTTTTTTTTTTACCCGTGTCATTGGGGACAATGGTCGCTCCTCTAACTGTACCCCCTTAGCCAGACGTACGTACAAATACATCGTCCGTATTAACTGGCAAACGTGTTAGATTGGGAGGATTGAGGCGTGTCATTTCCCCCTTCGAGGCTTCCAAATTTTGATTCTTCAGAAGTATGCTCCCCGTTGCTCGTATTT
>Ga0179593_1349705_pt1 | contig 12740 bp, 7 predicted proteins | sample CZODoug2_1_08_16_FD_185931 | JGI IMG/M metagenome (GOLD analysis project Ga0179593, IMG submission 185931) | Vadose zone soil fungal communities from Angelo Coast Range Reserve, California, USA - CZODoug2_1_08_16fungal (PacBio error correction) | ecosystem: Environmental > Terrestrial > Soil >... | reverse complement strand
CCCCTAGATGGCAGGCTTTGGTGGCAGAGCACGTTCTTTTTTGCGCTGCTAACTATTGATTTTTGAAGTTCACCTTTCACCATAATGGTCCCCTCTATGGAAGCACTACGGGTCTCAAGCAATCTTTTCTCTCTTGGTAAATTTGACTCCTTTTTTTTTTCCTGACTCTGCACAAGGTCGTCTTTGTTTGGACAATAAAGGCTGACTTGTTCTACCTGGCTGAAGTCGTCTTTCCCCCACAGTTTGACCTCTTCCCCAGGACCAAATGGTCATCTGGGCTTTCTCTTTGCGTACCTTTCCCTTCTTCTTTTTTCTTGAAATACCATCTCTTTTTACTCAAAATGTTTCGGCAAATGTCCCACTGTCCGATTGTTCCCCCTCTGCTTTCAGATTGAAAATCTCCAAAATCGCTGACCTTCGTCCCTTTTTCCCACTATTTCTTTTTATTATCCCGTATGAAAATGGAGACCTCTGCCTCCCTATATACCTTACTCTCTCCTCCATTCGACCCTTTGGGGGGTGCAATTGAATAAATGCCCTTCGTTTCTTTTTTTTCCCTCCTCATGACCTCCCTCCCTCTCTCTTCTTCGCAGAGGGTTCATCTCTCTTTTTTAGACAGCCCGTGCCATTTTTGTTTCGGTTTATGTCGCTTTCTGGGTGCATCTTCATTCTGTTCAGGAACTTGGCAGTAAACTTCGTGGGATATAAAGTTACAAAAGTGCCTGCTGGTACTATTCGAGACCCTCACCACTTTCTTGCCCTTTTCTACTATAGGGGATCCTCTTTCCCCTAGTGTCTCCTTTATCTTCACCTTTCTTTCTCAATTGACTCCTTAGTTCTCTTTCATCCCACTGACAAGGTCATCTCTTACCCTTTCCCTCTCCACCCTTATATTGGAGGAACGATTCCATCATGGCCTCTTCCAATTCCGAAAAGTGGTTTCCTCCCAGACCTGAGAGACCTCTCCCTAAGTTCTAAGCGCTTTCTGGAGCTTGGCCCATCATTTCACGAGTCAGCAGGTAGTTTCTCTTCCCCCTCATCCCCAACTATGAGGTATTGCGATTTGTCAAGAAAGAAAGGCGGTGCGGACGCTTTACCCGCTCTCTTTCACTCCCTTTACCAAGGTGATTAACGTCTCCCTTGAGAGGTCGAAACATTTCTCGGCAAATAGGCCCCCTTGACTACCTTTTTTGTTTTTCATACGCTGCCTTATGCAGTGCCTTTCCGCCAAAATCTCTGCTCTCTTGTTCGCAAAGACCTGCGTCTGGCATGCCCGATTTAACGATCTGAAATGTGTTCTCCACACCCCAAAAAACCCCACGTTTACCGGAAGCAATGAGAGGTAGTTTTATCCCGGTTTTTCTTTCCTTTCCAAAATTTCAACACTTTAATTTCGAATGTTGCTCTAGCCATGGTAAACTCAAAGATCCCTCTTTCATACCCGTCTTCAGGAATTCAATGTGCCGTCGTCACCTAGTTGTCATCAACGAATTCCTTGGAAATTATGTGATTCGTCTTGTCCCCAGTAGACTTTTTTACTTTCCTTTTATTGGCACAGCTTTTACTTCGAGCGTCGTTGAACGCCCTCATCTCTGCGACTACTGTGACTACAGGTTTTTTCTCCTTCTTTTCTTCGTATGTTATTAGAGTACATCTTCATCCACCGCGATTATCCTCCCAGAAGCGAAGTTGTTTATTCTCCCGCCCCCGAGGGATAACTTGTAGTTTGTATTGTGGCAAGGGTCACCGTGATTTATTCTTGTGTTTCTTCAGCCCCCCCTTAGGAATCATCCTTCTAGTCTTTTCCCGCTTGGTTGTGGGGCAACCATGAGCTTTTCATAATCGAAACAAAATCCCTCTTCGATGAAAATACTACGACGGAATTCGATGGTTTTACCCTATTACTTGCAACCTCCTCCTTCGGTGCTTCTCCCCTTCTCTTTGAACAGGGCCCAGCGGTATGACCTTCAGTCTTTGAGCCTTCCTCCTTTCCTATCTGATGGTGAATCAAATTAACCAACAGTTATAGAAGGAAGCGATCTCCCGAATTATCCCCACACTGACGGCTCTCCGTATGGATCTTCCCCCAACATAAAGTGATTCACGCAACAGGTATCGCGGTGTTGTGCCCCAGTTTCACTAACTACTAACGGGTGAGGCGTCCCCCCAACTCCCTTTGTAAATGAGTTAATTTACGTATTAAACTGCCAGAACTCCCATCTCCCATATTAAAGTTCCGTTGGCCAGAACGTTTCCATCCTTATGATGATTTCCCGTTTTACACTGGCTTTCTTGGAGGATGGTCGAAAACAAAGTTACCCCCCCTTCCTCTCTGTCCTGGGACACTTCAGCCCAGTTATAGCCTTCACCCGTTTTTTTCCTGGACTCCTTCTGCAATCCCCCGTTAGCTATCCTGACGGCTATTCACGTCACCCGAAAACCCATAGTTGACACTTTGCAATCAGTGAGCTTCGATGCTTGTCTTTTCCCTCCTTTTTAAAGTTTTCTCTTTTTCTTTCCGAAAAGCGGTGCAACTCTCTTTCCATTTCCTGATCTGGCCGAAATCATTCTCGCCTCCAACTTGCTGAAAGCCTATCTATCTTTTCTTCTATCTCCCTGATCTGTTGGAAACATTATTCCAAAATTCTTTAGTCTCATCGATCGGCGATATCGCCTTTCGGCATTCATCCAGCTTCTTTTTTAGCCAAAGACTTTTCAGCCCTCCCCTTGTCTCCCGTATCTTCGGGTTTGCAAGCAGCTATAAAAGAAAGCCTCCGATAGACCGCTTCTCTCAAACTGTCCGTAAAAGGGATGATTGTAAAACCCCCAATAAGATTATCGGCTCGTCATGAGCGAACGCTTTTTTTTCCAAAGCGGAACTCACCCTCCCTTTTATTCCCCCTTTAGATCGTTGTCAAATAACCCCCCTTATCCGTAACGCCAATTGGTAAACTCGGCAGCTCTCCCTCCCCTTATACCAATTATGATGTTACCCAACCCCCCATGAATTCTATGCTGATTTGTTTCAGTTTCTTCTACAGAGAAGACTCACGTCTTCTCCCCTTTGTCTGTCTTATCACCCCTTGGGAGATCTGAGACCTTTTCCGCCTCGCAGAACCCCTGTCCCTTCCTTCTAAGCGATCAGGGGTTGAACCTGCTATACCGAATATCTCCTCTTCCCGTTGTTTTGTTGAGAGCTCTCTTTGTTTTGTTCATTATTGGAAAACCAGTATCTCATCGATCGTGCTGGCTTGCCTCTGTCCTAGTGATTCTCTATAGATCCCATTTTTTCTAAAAGAGCCGAGTTGGCAATTACGGATTTGCTTAGGATCCATTCTCTTCCTTACACCAAAAATGGCGAGACCCTTCTTCTTTTATACATCTAAGGAAATCGTTTGCGACTCTGCGAGGTCCAACATTTGCTTCTTCATATGATTTTTTATTCTTAAAGTATCCATTGTTTACGCCCGGATGAAGTTCATCAACTGCTACTCCTCCCCCTCATTCTTTAAGCTTTTTCCTGTTTTTCCCTAATCCATGGCCGGCTTCCTTTGGCGAGCGTGGCTTAGGTTGGACTAATCGTTTCCAAAAAACTGAAAAAGATAAGGGCGAGTTTGGAGGGGGGGGTGGGAACGTCCCCCAAGGAACCCTCCTCTCTATGAAGCCGAACTCACCCACCCCCCCCTCTATCGCTCCAAGTCTCGCTGAGGCTCCGACTTTTTTTTACTAAACTTTGCCGCATCGAGATATGTCGTCCCCCATCTAAGGGCTATAATCTTCCCCTTCTTTATCTCGTCCCTTCCCTTATGGCCCCATGAGCGCCCTTTCCGCGCTTTGCAAACCGCTGCTGCCCTAACTTAAAGTTCTCACGGTTAACCCGCTTCTCTTATCAATCCTGTTAGTCTAACTGCACTGAGGTGTCCGTTTTCATCCTCTGGAGTTTTTTTGTAAGAGTTTTTCTCCCCCTTCTTGAAAAACGGCTATTTTCCCCCGCATATTCAGATGAAAGAGGGTCAGGGTCTACAAACTTGTGCTTTTAACTTTTTGCGACGTCCAGCGCAGCGTAACCCTTCTTCTCTCTTCCTAATTCGCCCAACTCTCCGCCATTTGTCTCTGACAAATTTGCCTTCCTTCACTTCCTGGAAACCGTATCTGTCCAATCGGTTACTAATTCCGTTAGGCGTGGCCTTTAATATTAACTTCCCCGAGAGACCCCCGGTTAAGTTGTCGACTTTGTGCCGGTTAGTGTCTCGAATTCCAACAACAGAGATACCTTTTCTTTGTCCGCAAAGGTATTTCTCTTCCTACCTTCGCTAGAGTCATTTGGGAAGATCTTTTTGTGGTAACTCGTTTGAACCGTAAATGGGAATGTCGGGCCGCTCGATCGCTTTTGCTCGACGTCCGACTGTTTTCTCTTTCATAGCGGGTTCTTTTCTTCCCCTGTGAGCTCTTTCCCCATCTGCGGCGTTCTTCATTAGATTATCCAATAATTCCGTCGTGAACCCCTGTGTTTTTTCCGGGCTGTTTGCTAGATCTGACCGATCTGTCTTCGACCCCACATTCTTCAGCCATATCGCCCTTTCTTTTTCTCCTTCTTTCATGGTTTTTCCGAAAAAAAGCCCCTCCCCTAACGTTTGCAAAAAGTGCACAAAATAGGAGACTTTACTCCTCGTGTGACTTATCGACTATCACCCACGTAGTGTGCTTTTTAGTTCTTGCTATCGCTTGATGACTATTTTTTAGCATCCTCCTCAAGATTCCCTTTCTCCATGTCTGCTCCTACCCTCTCTTTTCTTTAACCTCCGCTCTGAATGTCTTTGCTTCACCACCGGTGCCAAAACTAAAAGGAAATTCTTCCGTGCTTTGTAAAGACGCGAATTCTCCTTAACTGCCTTCCTTCCCTGTTCTCTCCCCCCCTCTAGTGGGACGCTGAACTATTAATGAATTTAATCGATCCTCATGCTATGAGTTTAACTACGTTGATTAGTAACAACCCCCCCACCCATCACCTCATCTTGTCACCTGTTTGACCTTTTTCTCTTCAATCCCCCCCTCAGCTGCTCGTAATTTCCTGCCCACCCATTTCCGAGGAAAGGATACAGATCTTCTAAATAGGATTGACCTTTCGATCTCGGCGACCCGTCTTCTATCTGTTAATTTTTTATCCGCAAAGGCCCCTAGTTCAAGGCCACCCCCCCAGACACATATCCCAGATTCATGGTTGTTAGCGATCAGGTATTTCCGATTGTCAGTCTCCTCACTGTGAAAATTGCTTTTTTAATACCTCCCTTCGCTTCCGTGCAACCGCCTTGCTTTTTTTTTTGGGTGCCGAAAGACACTGAAAGCACGCTGTCGCTTCTGTGATTAGTCCTATTTATGAACCTTCCTTACTACTTTTAAACGTCTTTTTCAAGCCGCTCTCCCCTTCTATTGAGATCCGGTCGGTGTTAATAGTCTTCCCTACTTTTAGTTCCTTGCGGCTAGCCACCATGATTTCCATAGGCACCCATAGAATGGTGATCTTATAGCTGCCCCGCTGCGCAGGAATTGAAATAGGGATTAACGGCGATTCCAACTCCCGTGTCAGTTTTCACCCTTGGGCAAGTAAATACCTTACTCATTTCTTAAGATGAATCCCCTCTATTTTTCCCTTTCCTTCCGGGGATGAGTAGGTCTTAAACTTAAATCTCCTCCTTTTGGCCTTTCTTTATCTAAGCGGGATGCCTCGTTCCTGCCCCTGACGAATGAGCCAACATCAAAGAGTCCGTCAATCTAATTCAACCCGAAAAACATTGACTTGGATGTCTCAACCGGCGATCGGTTTTCACTTCTCAGAAATACAGGAGGACGGATCTGTCGACGTGGCTTTTAACTCTCCTTCAGCGCAATTTTCTCGTTACAAAAAGTCAGTGTTGCTGGAGAGCTACTTCAGGCGATTTCCTCTCCGCTTCCCTTGTAATCCGTTCCCGTTACACCCTCGTCGTGACCTCTCGTCGCGATTTTTGCGAGTTAAGAGGCCAGCCCAGTTTCATTTACCATCTAACCTGGTCTTCACATTTGACATAAAAAGGGTTTCTCATCACGATTGTATTAGTCAACCCCCCCTCCCCTCCAATTGAGAGAAATTCTCCTTTTCCATGGATTACATGTTTTGGTTCATTGTTCTCAAATTTCCCTTTTCTCACTTTTTCACTAGGTAGACTTAGCCGGTTTCTCCACGAAGATTTTGCAGCGTTGTTTTTCCTACCTTCGGCAAGATTTTGCTCCTTAGCTCCTGTCTGTCTCTGAGCCGCAGTTATTCTTCCCCCCGTGCCCTGAGGTCAATGTGACAATGTCGTTAAAAGAGTCGCCGACGAAGCATTCTCACCTCCTGAAAAATAAGTGGTTATGAATATATAGTTCATAACACGTTGTTTTTTTCTATCGAGATACCGTAGTGTCTTTCTCTCGAGCGGAGGTGGCGCCTTCTCTTTTCACACTTGGCACCTCATGGACCCTTTCTTTCCTGAGTTTCCTATGCACTCCAATTTAGCGAGCGATTAATAGTATGAACTTTTTTCTTTTTAATTTAAGATGAACAATTGAGTTTCTTTGTAATACCTGGCTGATGAAGGGCGACTCTTGTTTCGCAATTTTAAAGAGGCACCAGCTACCCACAATGTCATCATGTGCTGCCGGCAGTGACTTTCGCCTCCCTTCGGGTTAGTTTTTTTTCTTGAAGGCCCACAGATCGTTATAACATTGTTCTCGTCAAGGAATACCTGTTCGATTGGCCTCACAGTCCGGCTGCCGCTGGAAATCTCAAACTCTCTCCATTACCCAGGAAATGGAACCCGAAGTGTATGGTTTACTGAGCGGATTGTTTTTTGAAAATTGTGAGAGTCTTTCATTCCAAGATCGCCTGACGCTTCCCCCCCTCCCAGCCAACGTTGGGAGGGGTGCCAGCTCATAGAATGTCTTTACGGCCTGTTTTATAATAAGAGGACATCCTCCCTCATCCGTATAGATGTCCCTATATGTATTGCTCGCAGGTTTGAGCCTTTTTTTTCTTTCTGGGTATGTCGCTTTCTTTTTTTCTCCCTTCGTCATAGTTGCAGTTCTAACTAGTGCCAATGGACCCTGATTGTCTAACAAAGGTGACCCCCACAGACGATCTTACTTATTTCTAGACCTCAACACCGCTTTTCTCCTTGCTTCCCTTCCATCCTGAGTAATTCGTTCTTCTCTCTCGGCAAAGGGTGCGAACCCGGTCGCCTCCTTTTCCTTCGAGAATCCCAATTCCAGTTCTTTGAATGGCTTTTACTCTCGACTCCCCCCCCTCCACACCAGGCTAGTGGGAGGTCCCCATCAGGCCTCTTCCCACTTCAATCCAAGTTCTGACCCCAATTCCCACCGACGAGCGCCAAGGTAATGCGGCTGATTGAGCTGGTAACTCCCATCTCCTTTCCACGCGTCTGTTGAAGAGTTAGTAATATTAATCACCTCATCAAACCGGTTTGGTCATGTTCGATCCGACCGCGACTCTTTTCCTGTGAAGCTGACCACGTTTCCTCCACTCAAATTTGCAAGGTGCACTTCCTCCATTGAGCTGTACACCTACCTTCTTTGACGTGCCCCAATATGCCGGTGTCTAACTCGGTGGCCTTTACGCGGCTCTTATGCGGAGCATTCCTTTTGAAATTCTCTCTACGGTTCTCGCAGATGATCTGACTCTGGGACTCGTCCCTTCCCCTAGCTGCCAGATGTTCTAAACCTCCCCGTCAGTAATGATCCTGTCATCCTTATCAAGGTTATTTGACCCCCCCCCATAGTTAAATTATTTATTAATTTTCTCTTTCAGCAATCGTTAAACTTTCAAGATAAAGTAGTCCTATCTTCTGTAGTAAAGTGAGAGGTCACCCTATGCATCAAAGGTATTAGAACCCTTCTTTTCCTTCCCCCTTTCCCTCTGTACGGCTCTTAGGTAATGTCCTTTCCTGTAACCGTCGTCGGTACCCCCATCTATCGTCGGGTACAGACCAATTCCCATCTTTTACTTCTTTCTAATGGTGTGAAGTGGATTCCGGTCTTCCCCATACAACCCCACCCCCCCTTAAAGCGAGTGTATGCTGAACTTTATCCGCCGATATAATCACTACGACCGCTCGCTATAAGTAACTAGCCTGCCTCTTCTCTTGTTCACTTTTGCCCTTCGGATTTTTTTTAGTCAACGCCCTGACCCTAAGAAGGGAGCTATTTCTGTGAGCATCGCTTTGCGAACTGAGTGAGGAAGTTTTGAAAACTCCCTCTTCCGCGCCCCTTATCTTCCGTACGTCATTCTCTTTGGACTTACTTCCTGAACTTACCTCATGAGGTGATGAGAAAAGCGGCACACCCCGCTTCAGCTGATGCAATTCTAGAGATCCCCTTTCTTCTTCCGGCTGATCACTACATTCCCATTTTACGTCGCAGGAAGCTTATCTGACCGTCTTTTTCCCAATGACTCTCTCCTCCGGGGGTTGTGTGGTGGGCGGGGTGGGGGTAGGTACTCTCTCCCAAAAATACCGTGCGAGCCCCCACCTTATCCTTGTTTGCCTCAATTTGGCTTCAACTCCCGGTTTTTCTCCTTTCCCCTCCCCGACCTTTTCCCCTTCCGTTAAGTGGATAGTAAATTCCGACCTACACGGCAAACATCTTTCCCTCTTTTCCCCATATACGGGTAAATCTAAAATTGAAGCTGGCCGAACTTCTGCGAGCAACTGGCGGGATTTCGGATTTTCGACCAAAGCCCATTCTTGCTTTCGCTGTACTACTAACTCTATTTTCGAAACAATGTTCTCGAAAAGACACTGCTTCTCTTTTCATTAGCAAACTTAAGTTTGTAAATCTGGAATTAACACGGTCCATCACCCCATCTTTCGGTTCCAACCCCTCAGTTGACGCCTTGAGCCCCTATAAAGTTTTGAAAGCGTGTCTCTTTTGGGTGGGTTGGGGCCCCTATCTGGTGTTGAAGAAAATGCTTCCCCTCTCGTAAACTGAAGCTTCGCCTCATAAGGTATCTCCGTATAACTTTTCTCTCCTGAGACATGAGTATGGATTCCTGAATAGTTAGTAACCTCCCTCTCCACAGTCGGGAAGTAATCAGCCGATCCTTGATGACGATCGTTTTATCGGATTAATATCTTTCTTTCCTCGACCTTCCCAGCCCTCCTCTTTTTTTCTCTTAGGGTGTCCAAGTAAGATTTTTCCTCCCCCCCCCCCCCTCAACCTACTCAGTAAAGATGTGAGGACCCTGCCGTACAGGTTTTTTCCACCATTAGATCTGTAATCAGGCAGTCCATTTCTTCATTTTCTCTTTGTGCAATTTTTCCTAATGCCACTTTTCCCCCATTCTCTTGACCAAAGAACCCCCCCTCATGCCGTAACTCAAATGCCCCTCGCGAAGAGTAGCACGCCCTTACCTTTCCTTCTGATGTAACAAAAATATCCAGTCTGCATTTTTTTCAGTTAAAAACTTCATGCCAAGAAGTCCAGCCTCATAGTCTCAAATCGGCTCTTTTACTTCCCCATTTCTTTCTATGATTATCTGTAGTAAGCCACGAACCTTCACGCTGATGAAGCGATAGTTTTCACCCGGTTCTTTCCCCCCCTCTATTATTTCCCGTAGTTGGTTGTTTCTAGAGCCATCCGTATTGGTGAAGACTTTCCCCCCATTCCCTCTTCCCTCTTGTGTGGTGGTCTTCTGCGAGTTCGGAAGAGATTTCTCATATTTTCTCTTTAACACTCTTCCTGCTACATACTGATCTGTCCTTCCTTGTCTCCCCTTCAAAAATCCCTGCAGAGCCTGTATGACATCCGTTCCTTCTAATCAGTGAGCGAGAAACCTGCCTATTTCCGCTTCTACGGAACCTCTTTTTCTTTTAAGTGTCTAATTTTATCTAACTTTACTTAAGCTTGAAAGCAACCCTGCTTTTGGACTTTTCCTCCTCCTGACTCTACCACTTCTTCTTAATGTGTGACCATTTTCATCCATGGGCCGGGTTTATATATCTGGGCTGATGTCTTCCCTCTATTTCCTTTCTGCCAATATAGGTCCAAAAACTTCCGCCCGAGGATTATTTTCCATGATTGTGGTCCCCCCAGGAAAGACTAGATGAAGCCGGTACCCTCAAACGATCTCAAGTCTATCGAGGATCCCCCGCATTTTTCCCCCTCCCCTGGTACGCCGCCTTTCCTTATCTAAAGCAAGCCGCAAGGTCTCATTTCCCGAAAGTTATAGAGAACTGCTTTACAGGAGATTTACTTTCATCTCTACAGATTTTCTTTCCCCTACAATCCGGCATTCCGCGTAAACCTTCCTTCCCCTTCCTTTGCTCGAAGTGTTCCAATGATTTTTTTTATCAAAATATGGAGTTTGCGTACAGTGTAAGAGCTTTTTCCCTTTGATATAAAAATTTCGGTTACAGCCCAGTAATCTTTCAAGAGACCTCTTTTCCGTGGGCTATCCACAATTATCTATATCTTGTCTCCTCAGCTGCAGCCTGCATCTTTTGCTTTGTTAATAAATCAGCCCTCGTTTAGTTGCTACAAATTTTGCCCTTCAGGTATGGATTGCCCTGGCCAACTTTAATAAGAATAAGTTGCGTGTATTTCTTTGAATCCTTCCCCTTAAAGAGATTGACCCAGGTTGTTTTCGACGTCACCGGGTCTTTTTAGGGGAGGTAGTGGACCCACTTCGTAAACCTCCTTCCTGCGGGGTCCGACCTGTATTTTGCTCGCTCCCCCGGACCGGCTCCGATTTAATCAGCGGCTTTTCTGCTGAACAGTAAATGGTAATGTATTGAAAGCTCTCAGTATTCCTAGCATTTTTTTCTGAAGTAAGAAGGTTCATCTTTTCCCGACTTTTATTCTTTTCTTGAAAGTTGTGAGCTCCCTGCGGTAGTTTTGTCACTTACTTCCCCCTCGAATTCGGTCTAGCCTTGTTGCGCAGCGGCTTTTTTTTTTTCTCTTTCAGGACCGATCCTTTTTCGACCCCATGCTGCCCTCCTTTCTCCCCTATTTCTATCCTTTCGTTGAAGAAAAACAAGCATCCGCACGGGGCACCCCCAAGAGGAGCAGTGAAGCCCGATAGGAAGGAGCTACAGTCAACACCTTTTCTCGTTATGCGATCGCGCCGGAATCCCTCTTTTTCACGCACAACCTCAAGCCCCTTTAACCCCCTTGTAAAAGGCATTTGAAAGCGTCTTATTTCGTGAAAAGAATTCGCCTGACTTGGGTTAACAATTTTTGCCAACTTAACTCCATTCCCTACCTTCCTCGGTCCAATTACTAATGTCTTTTCCATAAGGGTTCTCCTCCGGTGTTAGAGAATATTGTGCATAAATATTTCCTGCCTTCACTTAGACGACCTATGCCTTGAGTTTTCTTTCTATATTAACCTAATCTCCCTCCTATTGGTGAATTCTTTCTTCAATACCGCCCTTTTTCTGCTCCTCCCATCCTTCCCCGGTCCTTGATTTTCTTGAAACGGTTTTTCAGTTGCTGAAGCTAGTTCACTCTTTTCATGACAGAGATCCGATCTCCTTCTCCTCGCTTCTTTAGATCTCAGAATACTTAAGCGTCAGGTCACTGGCACCGACCCCTTCCGTTTTGAAATATTCCATCCCTCCGCTGTTCTTTTCCTCCTTGAACGCCATCTGACCCTTTTTCCTCCCAACTTTTTCCCCTGATTTCCTCTGGTCCGATACGCACACTGGCTCGCCAAAGAAAGAAAAGCCTTTTTTATGTCTTCCTAGATCCTGACACTGAAGATTTCACTTCTGTTTCTAAAGATAAGAAAGGCATTACGTAGATATGGCGCTCGTCTCTTGCTTCTTCCGACTGCTTTATTGGAGTGACGCTGCATGATGGCACGTAAAAAATAGACCCTTTTGGCTCTCTTCTTCAAGATCCATTCCCTTCGCCATTGGGTCGAAGCTTGAAAAAGGAGCTTTTACCCTTTCCCAAGTCACTCGAGACGCCCCTCAATTGATCACGTTTTAGCAAAGGAGAAAGCCTTTTTTCTCTTCTTTTCTCGCACTATTACTCTCGGTTTTTTTTATAGGATACTGAGGGATGGACCAGTTATGCATATGAAGACTTCGTTCTTTTCCCCTCGAATCCTAAAATGCACTTGCTGTTCCCCAAGTCTCTTTTTTTTTATCCTACCTCTCCCTTGAGAAGTTTTCTGGTTTCGTACAAACGACCCGTCCTCGACGGGAGGGGATGAGGCAAACCCAGCACCCTTTTGGCTTTTCTGCCCCCGCTCTTTCATCGATTTTTTTCCAGTCTCTCCCGTGTCATTTTTCCTGTACCAGAACGGCGTTGAAATTCTTCTTCCTCTCTTCTTCTATCTCGACGGAAGCCCTTCGTTTTAAGGTCATGACCGTGTTCCTGATTTGACGAGAAAATGGGTTCAGCAAGCTATTTTCCTCTCCAAACACCTTTTTTTTCCATTTCTCTACCACTTTTCTGGCCATGATGACCACTTTGTCCCCCGGGTTCTCTCTTCAATTTTGACTTCTGCAGCAATTTACCCCCTCTGTCCGATCCCGACGCATTGTTGCACGCGTCTTCCACAAGAAATTTGCAATCCTCCTCCTTGCGATCCTGGATTTTTTAGCCGCCGATTTTCCCCTTGCCCTTTTCTTTCCCCTTTCTCCCTCCGACAAAGAGTTTCAGACGCGCTCTCGTCCTGCCCCATAAGATGACCCCAATCGGGT
>Ga0179593_1286189_pt1 | contig 12740 bp, 11 predicted proteins | sample CZODoug2_1_08_16_FD_185931 | JGI IMG/M metagenome (GOLD analysis project Ga0179593, IMG submission 185931) | Vadose zone soil fungal communities from Angelo Coast Range Reserve, California, USA - CZODoug2_1_08_16fungal (PacBio error correction) | ecosystem: Environmental > Terrestrial > Soil >... | reverse complement strand
ATATACTCTTTAGCTCCCTATAATACGACCATAATATGACCTACTTCGAAGCAGTTTTCTCCTCTTCCTTGGCCGGTGTTTCCACACCGGATATTTTTTCCACTTCGATAGGGACTTGTTTCTGCCTCCCCTCGCACTTGGTGCCGATTCTTACTCTATTCCGCCCCCGTCACTCTCTCTTACTTTTTCCCTCTTCTTCATCAGGCCGCATCGCTGATGGCTTCACAATTTTCTCATAAAATGAGTGCTCGTTCGCCATTCCGCCCCTTCCAGCTTGACTCCCCTCTTTCCTGCTTTTTGGCCGATAGCGCAATGCTACAGTTTGCAACAGAAGCATCCTCGAGACCATCCAGACTCCCCTCACGCCCCCTGATGGATCTCGTCTGGCACCTCCAGAAGATAATTGTAAACCGAGCCTGTTTGACGATCATTCCCAGATCCGCATCGCCGATAGACCTGCGACGGGACGCGATGTTCTCAGTTGATTCCTTTTACCCCGCACCACCCTCTGGGTGCGTTCGATTCTTTTCAGCTCCTCCGAAGTCTGAGAAACGAAGGTTAGAGTAGTCTTCGTTTGAGTTCCCCCATGGTCTGTCCCTTTTTACCCCCCCACACGACTTAACGGCTTAAAAGACGAACAGTTCGCGTTTTCACTGCTTAACTGACGGCCTGTTTAGGGTTTTCTATCGTTTTATCTCAAGACTTGTCGCGCCCTTATTTTCTTCCTATTCCAATTTTTTAACATGTCCTGACCGCAGGCGAAGAAGGAAGGTTGAACGCGTCCCTGTGTAGAGCCTCCCCGATGGTTCCCCCCCCCAAGCCCTCTTCGTTCGGTCGAGTTCCCCCTCTTTCTAGCTAAAACATGTCTTCCCCTATAACCCCCATCACCCAGTCGCTTTCTCACCACCCGACTCAAGCACATCGCTCCTAGGTTCGTACTCCTAAACTTTCGAAGCACTCCCCTCGGTTTAAAATCAACCAACCCCCCACCCTCCGATAAACGGGTAGCTTGACTCTGTCCGACAGAAAAGCACCAGCATTCCGGCAAGCCATTGGACCCCTTTCTATTCCCTTCCGAGCGACAAAGAGGTTAATTCTTCCCCCCCCCCCCCAATCACATGTAGAGAGCTCGACCGAAATCCCGTCAAATCGACCCCGAACCTGACTCTGATGAAGCCCGTCCTCCCTTTCTCCCCCAGATTTTCCCTCCGACCATTTGACCGCGTGATTTTCTTATGACGCACCCCTAATATGTTGCCGCTGATGAATCAGAGCTTGTACTTCTTTGTAGACTGCGTTGCTATTGCACCTTCTCGCCATGCACTTGACCAGTTCTCCTTTTACCATCCCCGAAGTCTAAGTGATCCCTCCCTATCCTTCCAAGGTCCCGGTGGTACATATCGGTATCAGCCACTTGAAAGCGGCTTGCCCCACCTCTAATTTTTTTTCCCCCGTTAAAAGCCCCCCCACGGTCCATCCTAAACTTCCCCCGGCGAGACTTTGCTCTCAGCTCAATCCCTAGTTGATGTTGAAACCACTGATTCGATTGCGCTGATTGTGCCCTTTTTCTTTCCGCCGTTCCTCCCCTTTTAGGCCTTGATCAATCTCCCCCTCTTTACGGGTAAGAAATGAACGGTTCGATCCTCCCATGCTGCGCCTTTTTCGCAGCCTTTCCTTACGTGCCCTGACGTGGTCCTCCTTCTTCCCAGCCCTTTAAAGATGCGAGCCCAGGCGGTTTCTTTCGAGTTTTCATTCCCATCCCTTTTCTCCCCTCAGCTCTTGCCTCCTCCCTCCCTGACTTGTTTGCCGATCTCCCCTCCCCCTGCATAAATAATTCGACCCGAAAGAAGCTCTTCCGCCCGGTCCCTCTAGGATCGCCGACATTCCTTTTGTCATAAACGTCCTACCCTTCCTCTGACACGCGTTAAATAGTCAGCATCCTAAGGTTATGAAGTGGCAGCAAGTGAAGCTATCGGGTACTCGACGCGAAGTAAATAGACCTCCCTTTTTCTCTTCCAGCTCTAAGAGCCTTCCCGTTTTTGGGCCTTTCTCTCCCTCCTATGATAGTATTGTTCCTTAAGACCTAAGTTGTTTTTTTTATTCGCGTTCCCTCTCTTCCTTGAACATGTACACCAAGTCATGCTTCTCGACGAGCCTCAGCGTCAAAACCTGGCTCTGGCGTCTTCTGTCTTCCCGCTACATAATTTCTCTCTTCCCCCTTCCGTCCCCCATTCTACTGTTTGATGCTGTCTCGATTTCAAACGCGCGGGTATCGCCGAGTAAGTGGTAGGAGGGGCAACGGTCGGGCTTCCCGATTTTCTCTTCTTAACGTTGTCTTTTTGTCCTGATTTTCTGTCGTCAACGGTGGCGACGTCCCCAACACCGACCTCATTTCGTAGCTTCGAGTGTTTCAGTGAACCCCTGGTGTGGTTCCCCCCCTTTACACCAAGAGACTGTTTCAGAGCCCGGTATTTCATGGCTGTCGAGCGGGAGGTATTTCACCTCCCCCTTTTCTTGGGCGAAAGAATCCGTGAGAAAGTTTTTTTTGATAGCGGACCCTTCTTTGTGACAAAGAATTCAGTTACCTGCTGCCTGAGAACGATTTCTACCCCTGTTTATTATACCTTTCCACCATTTTCCGTCTTGACCTCTCTACTGTTCCATAACGTAGTTTCCTCTTTGTTCCCCCCAAGTCGCTCGGGGGAGGGATTTCAGGAATTTTACTTTTCCCCGATGTTGATTCCTTTCCCTTTCGAGAAGTTCGGCACTTTTCGGGCACCGCTGTGGTGCTCTCCCTGCTGACCCTGTCCCTTTCTCCCCCCTCTTTTATTCGCAACGTTCAGGACGAGGATTGGTTGTCCCCACGTTTTTCCTGAAAATGTTCACTTCTTTTTTTTCGTGTCAAACGATTATTCCAACGCCCTTACCCCTCTTCCTTTTGGGTTTTTCACCGCCTAATTTCTCCTCTCTCACCTGCGGTTTTTTTTAATGGATCCGCCCCAATGGCGCAGTGAGAATCTCGTATCTTCTGATTTTAGGTGGCGATTTGAGCGTTTTATTGATTGCTCAGTTACAATTTTTTTTCCTCCCGGCCGTGCCCTCTTAGTCCGAGGATGTTCCTTGGTATGCGGTTTGGCCGGACTTTGCTGGTGCGGTGGGATCGGAGACGTAAAGGGCTTTTGCGACCCGGTTGTTCTCGCTTTTTTTTTTTTTGAGTTTGCATAAAGGAGTTTTGCTTTTTCTGCTTCTGAAATTATTGAGTAATGCTACTCGCGGCGTCCTGTACTAGTTAGTGATTATGGTGGGTACCGCCTGGAATATGTTTTTTCCTTCCTGAAGTCCTGTTCCCTCTCTCCCCTGAGAGCTAAATTTTTTGAACTTCTTTTTTTTTTTCCCTCGGTGTTAGCTGCGGACCCGTTTGGATCTTCGTTCCAACTCTTTCGTAAATGATTTTTCTTCCCCTCATTTCGGGCCTTTCCTTTATGACCCCTTTTTTCCATTTCGATTCCGCTACTCCCCACGAACCAGGACATCAGTGCGGTCTGGCGCGAAATTTTTTCGTTAACTCCTTGCTTTGGTTTTTTTTTCCATTTTCAGTGTATTTTTTCCCCCTTACCTCCCTAGCGATAACCGAGTTTCGCGGCGATGCTTCACGGAGAGAAGGAAATCACGCCTCTGTTTGCCCTCCCCCTCCTCACACTGATCCCCTCTGCTCCTTCTTGAGCCTTGCGATAGGGGAGAGGCGGGTCCTCTTTTACTTCTCGGTTATTTGTTCTTCTGATGTTGCGGGTGTGACAGCGGCAGCTTTTTTTCTGCGTTGCTTTCTGCTTCTTCGATCCTGCGTATTTCGTTCTTTTTTCAGGCGTCTTCTCTGACCACCCTTCTTTCCCTCATTGAATAGTGAAAGAAAACCCCTTTCTTCGACTTGTCTTGATAAAAACGGCTGTTTGTTCAGCGCCCCAGATGACGCCGATGAACTCGTGAAGCTGATAATCTCTGTCGTTTGATCATCTCTTCATTCTCGTTAAAAATTCCTCGGGTTTTTTCTTCCCAATACGGACCGGCATCGTGTATCAAACATCGATCGGTTTCACACCCTCCTCCAGGGCCGCGTTTTTCTCCACTCTCTTCTCCGCTTCGTTCTCTTGTCCGGAGTTTCTGTCTTCCCTCTGATTCTCGCTCTACTTTCTCCACACTCCAGTTGGTGTTTGCTGATTCTATATCTCTCGCTACTCCTCGAATCCCGACCATCATCATGACAGCAATGCCTCGGTCCCCTTTCTACGCTGTGCCTCCCGGAAACTGTTTTGAAACGATGGAATGGTGGAGAGAACACGATGCTAGCGGCCTTTCAGAGTTAAGTCAATCCCCTCTGCACTTTCAGCTCGACTTCTATAGCCACGAAAATATATATCCTTCTTGCCTTCCCCTTCTTCCATCGCTTTTCCCCGATAACCCCCCCTTAGTTTTCATCTCCCCCGCTTTAACTTGCGAAGTCTGTTCCCGTCAATCTTCGCCATTAATGCTGGATGCTCGATCTTTCATTACCGTTCCCCTACCTCTATCTCTCCTCCACTAACGCGCCCTAATCGCCTTCAGTTGTTTTCCCACCGAAAGCACTACGAATCATTACCCGAGCCTGGTTTCCTATCAGTAAACACTGTCGCTATTCAGAAATGCGACCCCTCTTCTCCTTTGAGTCCCCCTCCTCCTTTTACTTGAATGGCCCTAAACTTCGATATTTCCTTCCTCCCTGATACGCGCGCCCCGCTTTTCGCTATGGGCGGCGTCGAGGGACCTTTCTTTTCCCCGTTGAAAACCCCCCCTGTCCTTCTTCACTTCTTCCTTTTCTCTGACAACCTTTTTGTCAATGCTTCCTTTTAGTTTCTCTTTAGCGCAGACTGCGCGATCTTGTCGGCCGACGCCGGGCCAATGGCAAAGGTTTCCTTCCCTTCCCCTTTTACTTGAAGCCTTTTGCCCGCGCGCTTCTGACCTCCCCGACTTTCCCAAACCTCCCCTCTAGTTAGGTAGACTTATGGAGCGCGTTCACACCTTCTTCCCCGTCACAATTCTCAAAAAAATAGTACGATTCTTCCCCACCCTTTTTAAACGAACATACCCCCCTCCTTCCCCCTCCTTCGTTCTCCTCCCTTCCCTCATTTTTCAGAAGAACTCCTCCTTTCTTCAAAAACCCCACAACCCGAGTCTCCATGCGCTCGACTTTTCCTTAGCCCGCGCTACTCCCTTCTGGACCCGTCCATTCCCCCATTGATAGTGTCTCTCTCCAAAGAGGCCGTTCCCCTGGTTCAACTCATCCTTCGAATCGCCATCACCCTACGCTCAAATCCGCCACGAAAAGCGACCTATTTCCCCCGCCCGTCCTCACCCGGCGCTTTTCTTAGCAATCCACATACGGCTTTCTTGAGACCCTCTTTTTTCTGTTTTTTCCTCTTCTCAGGTCTCTTGTAAGTGCGTTGTTCATTCTCCTTCTCTTCTTCCACAGTCAAGTTTGAAACTGCAAAGTTCCAGCCGTTTCCCCCTCAGCTTTCTTCCTTTTAGGACCCCTATCTTCAAACCAGGTTACGGGATGGTCCTCGCGTACTAAAGCAAAAAGGAGTGCCCTTTCCTCTCGAAACGCACGACCTTCATCTTCCTTCCAACCCTGCCAGACTCCCCCCCCCCCCTGAGCTGATTGAGAATGCATGTCAATCCCGCCGTTATGTCCTCTCCCTCTTAAGAAGACATTGAATTGTCTTTTCTGATTGAAACTTTTTTCCAACCCCCCTTTCTCCTTCTATCATTCCTACCACGGTGTTACAGAAATTCCTGGTCGCTCTCCACACGTGTTCTCCCCCTTATTCTTTCGCCTCCTTTCATACTGTGCCTGAATTACTAATGCAGACCGGTCTCAGATTACCTCATGTCTCCGTCTTCCCCGGTCCCTTCCTGGGTTCTTACCTCACCGATTTCTTTTCAGACCTTCAGTAAATATGAAGCATGCTTTTCGAGATGTTTTCACCTGGCCCAAGCAGCCTGCGCTGCCTCATATGTCGAAGAAAGAAGCTTTTCCTGTGGACTTCTGAAAGCTCGTTATCTTCGACCCACTTCGTTTCAAGAATCTAGACCTCTTCCCGATTGCCCGAGAGGTGCCATCGCCTCCATAATATCCCCCCCGCAGTCTCAGGTGTAGTTTACAGCTTCAGTTAGGATCCAGCCGTCCTTCCGTACCTCCGGGCCTCCCGTTTTCTTATCCAGCGATCGTCGAAGATCCTTCACCTTTGTTACCCTTTTAAATTTTTCCTCCCCTCGATCTATATCTTCCTCCTCCCATTTTTTCTCTCTCTCAATGAGGCCTGAAACTTTAACCCCCCCCCTTCAGCTCTGTCGAAGATCTTTGTCACTTTCTTCCTTTAATTTCCTTCGATCCCCTTCCCTCTCCTGTCCCTTCTCCCCTGCCTGATTCTTAGGAGGATTCAACGCGAGGTCATTGTTCCTCTTTTAGGTTGCGGGCAACGGGCTTTTCGGCTCTTCTGCTTGAGAGATTCCCCTACTTAGCTTTTCCTTTCTCTGCTCATCGTTTCTCCAACTTTGGTCTCTCCGGCAAAACAGCTCTGAACCGTCTCCTCTCGGTTAGAGAACAAAGCTTTCTTTCTCCCCCAACAAGTCCTTTACCTTTCTTCAATCTGTCCCTGGTTGCGTCGCATTCGCCCTGGATTACCCCACCGGGAATTCATGTGCTGTCGAAAGAACTTGCTCCCAAGTTTGGAGTTCGATTGTCCCATGCATTTTTCCCAAAGAACTTTCCATCCTCTGTCCAGTAGAAAGATTTTATACGGTCGATCATCACAAGTGTCCCCTTCCCTGCTTCTTCGCCCCCTTTTGTCCCACCCCCGGCTCTTCGTTCTTCTATGAGAGAGGGGGGATTTTTCGATTTAAGGTTACGCGTGACGACTAGGTGTTTGAGTCTGACTCCCCCTTTGCCATTTCTGGGTCAACCGCAATTGGCGTCCCCGCGAGGAAGCCCGTACCGTTTTTCTCATCTTCGCACGGCAAGACGCGGACTGGTCCCTCTAACAGTTCCCTTTTCCGCGTTTCCTAAAATTAGCCCCAGATCCTCCCCCGCATACAAGCTCATGAGCAAGATCTTTTCACCATAATAATCTGCGTCCTATATAACCTCCTGGGTTTCTTCCTTTCTACGCCCCCAGATGGATTCATTCCTCTTGTCATCAGGGGCTCCTTCTGTGTTCATATTTGATCGGTGTTCGTTCTTCCCCCCAGATCTCTGACATTTTTGCTAAGGGACCCCCCTGTTCCTCTTAGGCCCCTTCTCATTGGGCGCAATGCTTTTGCTGACTTTGCTGGTGCTCTTTTGGTCCGTCCCTAATTCCCCGGGGATGTAACCTTTACTTCGCGGTTGGTGGTTATTTTTTTTCCCCCCTAAAATTCTTGTCTGCTTTGCTTGGCCATTATTGAGGACTCGGAACCTAGAGGTGGCTCGATGTTCGTGATTCGGGTGGGTGACTCCTCTCCTTTGTAAGATGGTTTTAACGTGGATCCTTCTTTTTTCCCGAGATAAATTCCCTTTCTTAATCACTGTTTCGTGTTTGAGAAACAGGGGTATTAGAGAAGTATTAGTCCTTTAAAAAAACAGTCTTAGTAACTCTTCCCCTTACCCCGTTTCGTGAATGATAGAAGTCGGCTCCCCGCTAGCGCATTTCTCCCGATTGACACCTCACCCTTCCCCAGTGTCCTTAAGGTTGCAAATTTTTTACCTTTCAAGACAGGTACGCGTGGGTTTTTTAGGTCTTTATCGCCAACAGTGTATCACGCCGCCTCCCCCTCCTATACCTCTTCTCAGATTCCAAGCTCTCTTAACCCTAGAACTCATCGGGTTTTTCACGCTCAACTCACTAATACCATCGACTGAACCTGCGTTCTCTCTAGCTCATGAGGATTGTTTCTGATAGTTCACACACAGGTCGGGTTAAATGAGATTCTTGATTGAGGTGACCCTTAGAGCTCCTATTTTTTTTATATCTTTTTCTCGTCTTGCGGTTCTCTTTCCTGCTTAGGTTCCCTTTTCTCCGTCTTTGATTTCGATTCCTCCCTCCAGCTGGATGCAGCAAATTTCCCCTTAACGACTGCTCACCTCTCGTCCCATTTTTCTCACCCGCCTGTCTCTGGAAGCCGATGCCTCTCTTAATATATTTTAAGCCCTGTCCGATATTCGTTGCTTCATAGGGTCCCGATTGTCCCCCATGAGAGGATGATTTCCTCCGGTTCTTAAATGATCATCGTGTGTACCCCCCCCCCAAGTCCTATCTGTTTCACCCAGTGAGTGGAGATTAGTTTTCTACCCTCTTCCCCTTCTTATGTAGGTCAGCTTATGGGTAGGCCTCGAGGGACCTTATCTTCTTCTATCCCTTCGCTTTCTTCCTCCTCAGGTTGTTTGAGCTCTTATTCGCATCTGCTGACTAAAGAGAATTCGCCATCCCATGAAAGTACACTTCTAATCTGTTGAGACCGCGTACGCTAGGGAAACTTGTTTCCCACCCGAGAATGGTGTCTCACACTAATGTCTTATTTCAATCTCCCATTCAGTGGGTTGCCTCTCTCTTACTATATGTAAGACCCTTCCCTTCCTTCCCGATTTAACTGCGCCCCCATTTCCTAGAGGGACCCCTCCTTCCCCCCTTCGTTGATAAAGACTGCTACGTTTGGCCTTTTTTTCGTACAATCGACGCACGCTTCCTCTGGTGAGATAGCCGCCTTGCCTTCCTTGACCCCCGCTTCTCTCCCCGGCACTGAATAAACTCATCCCGCTCGCAGGAATGTTCACACGTCCTCCCCCCCTCGACTGATCTTGACTCCCTTTTTCGCTTAGGAAAAGATTTCCTTTTTCTTATGCACTGCGACTATGGTTGTGAGAGATGTTCTCAGGTCCTTTCAGTGCTTGTGTCCCCAAACCCCGATTGATCCCTGGCATCCTTCCCTTACGCTCGCGTACGTGGCCTCTATGCGTTTGATTTCTTTGACCACTGTTTTTCCCCCTCCACCCCACCCACGCATCCCGTGCGAAAAGTCCGACTAAACTTTAGTAGCAAGCCGGATACTGATGGACCTTGGTTAGTGTTGGTTCGTATACTTAGGAAGACTTTGAGACGCCCCTTGCAGACTCTTCTCGCAGGATTTCAAACAACGGTGTTTCTTCCTCCGTCCAGAAGATGTTTTCACTCTCTTCTTTCTGAATCCATCTTGGATCCAACAATCCATCTTCTTCCTTCTCGACCTTCTTTATTCGATTTCAACCCAGTATTAAAGAGTTAACCCCCTTTTTCCCCCAAATCGCTAAGTTTATTAACCACCCGCTCCTCCCTCTGACCCCAGTCTCCCCTTGATGTTCTTCCCCCTCCAATAATTTTTATGACGCCCTAAGAAAGCCGTCATTCAACTACACCCCCACAACCCCTCTATCCACTGTTTTTTCGTCTTCCTCCCCCTTGACTTCGCAGCCCGACATCTCCAATCCCCCTTTCCCGTCAAAACAGATGCTCCCCCGCCTGTACTCGCCTCGTTCACCAAAGATTAATTAGTGCGAAACGGTCAGAGATATCTCCCCCCCCCCCCACTTCCCCGAGCAACTCCCACCTAAAAATGGACCGATAAGATTCGCGGTTCTCCTCCTCACCCCCCCCGTCCCGTGATCTCGACTGCATCTTTCTGTTGCAAAAGCTCTGTATTCTTTTCCTTTCCTGTGTCCCCCTTCGGTTGTTCTTTCTTCCCACCTACAAGCAACGTGAACCTTCCCGCAATTTTTCCAAATACTCTGTCTTACGTTGTCATTCACTATTTCATTTAACCCCTTTCATTGGGTTGTCCTCGCCGTGACCAGCCAACCGTTGCGTCCCGCGGACTTGCAATCCCTTCTCTCCGACTAGTATTAAACTTTCAAGTCCTTCCCTCCCCAGACCCCCCCGAGATGGTAATGTCTCACCCTAATTATCAATTACCCCTACCTTTCTTTTTCCCCCACTTATCGTTTTGCCGCCCAGAAATCCTTTGTTTTTTTCATTTTTATGATCACAGGTTTACGCATCCCCCCCTTTTCTGGCCTTTGGCATCTAATTTTTGTAATACTCGGTTGTCCCGCCCTTCCATGGTAGACGATCTACCCCCCTTATGTGCTACCCTGATTCTTTTCCCCAGCATGTAATCACGGTTGAAATAAGTGTCCCCATCGCATCCCCCCTCCCTCTGCAGATACAGTTCGCGGTACAGAGCTGTTTTTCTTCCCCGTGTTATAGACCTCGCGAGGACGTTCAGCTAGCTTAGTTTTGTCTGAGAGCCCGCGCGTTCGCATTTAATATCCGTAGACCAGAAATCAAGATGGCTAGTTCCGAAATCGGAAAGCTCGGTCTTCGCCCCCTTTGTCATCTTACTCCATTCGTCCCCTAGGATGTTTTCCTTTTTCAGCCAGCATCAAGGATCCTGTTGAGTGTTCACGCTACCCTTCCATGGCGTTTTCTACTAAGCCGCCTTTTCCATAGGAGCCCCCCCCGTCTTTTTGCTAAGAGCTCGTCGCTCTTTTTTCCTTTTTTTGTGACCTTTTCCCCCAGATCTCCGAGAGCTCTCTCTCTAATCTCTCGTTTTTGTGTTGAGCGATAATTCTGGGCATCATTGCACCTGCACCGAAGTTCTCCGACCTCTCCTTCCCTGAGACACCGTTGCTGACCTCTTTTTTCGTCTTTCTATCCCTAATGAACCCTAGATTAATGTCTTCCCACTCTCCTTTGTTGACAGAGATGAGCGCGATTTTTCCCCTCGGGTCATCTTGACAGCTTACTTTCTTCTGTCCCCCCTGCTTCCATGGTAGACCACCTATTTCCTTTCTCTTCTCCAATGCAGATTTTTCTGTCATCTCTTCGTGCGAACGAGTCCGTGCTTCCCCCCTGCAAAACATCCGACCTTCGTCATATTCCCGGCTGGTTTTTCCAAACCCCCCTATGTATGGTCACAACATCGACTGGTCCCTCGCCTTTTAGCATCTTTCGGATCTTCCGCACTCCCCTACCCAGTCCTCCCGTACACTGCTGGCGGAAATCATAAGGGATCCGAACTTTTTCCTTCCCCTCAGACTGGAATGGTTACCACTTTTTCCTTCTCAATTCTGCTCCATTCCCTCCCTATTTAAAGTTTTCGACCACCACTTTGAAAAAATCCTTCGTCGTCCTCTCGTGGGGAACACATCACTGCCTTTCTTAGCTGATTCGCAATTTTCCTAGGTTGAGGCGCTGAATTCCCTTTCCGCTTTTTGCCTACGAGTTAGGGGAGATACGTGGAAGCGGACAACGAAGTGTGGATGTTCCTCATTTACCCTACAGTTAATTTCCCCCTTTATTGCACGTTTTTTTTTTCCCTGAGGCTTTTTCTTGCCCCACCTTTCCCCCTGTCCTTTATTTTTGGACGAAATAATCCCCCTATATTTTACCCCGTCCACTACATCCCTTGGAGCGAGTTGCACTTCATTTACGCTGGCGTCATGTCTCTCCTCGGCGGGAATGTGAGAAAGTTTTCCGGCTGCTTTACAGCTTGCTCTTTTCGTCTGTGTCCCTCTTTGATCGGGCTGAGTTGATGTCAGCCCTCTCTCCTTTTTCCGAAGCGTGCCTCGTTTCCTCTTCCTTTTCAATTGCTCAAATGACGGTTTCCGGATTGGTGTTTTTTGGGCGCGGCTCAGTCCCGGCCGATTGCCTCACGGTTTGAGCGCGGTGTTTTTGTATTTGAATAAACTGTTGGGATGATGCGAGACATTCCCTTTGAGTAATAAGCATTCGTATTCGATTGTTTTTCTTCGGGTTTGTGTAACTACATTCGTGACTATTTGGGTCCTCTTGTTTTCGGAGATGTTTGCAAACGCCCATCCTTTTCCTCTTTACCCCTCCACTGATTTGGTTTATCCCCCTTTTTAGTTTGCCAGCGCTAGTGCTTTCTCTTCCCCATTCTAGGTTCCGGTCCTTACACCGTTACCTTCCTCCATGACCTGGTTTTCCAAGGGTCCCCGAAGTCCTTGGTCTTCTTCTTCGCTCTTACCCAACTCCACCTCGTGTTTTACTCGTTTCTCCGAACTTTTCTTCGGTGAATCAGTCCTTCTTTTTTTTTTGGATGAAAGACCCAAGTTGTCTTACTCCGCTCTCCGACTTTCTTTGAGCGCCCGAGCTGTCAAGGAGCTCTCTAATCTCACTCGTTTACGAATTACTTCCCCTATTCCCCAATATAGCCCGGATGTATCCTCCCCGCTAGTCGAATGGGATCTGGTTCTCGCAACCAGGCCGTTGGTCATGATTCTTGTATATGTTCCCCCGTGATCCTGTTTAGATGCGATTCTTTTTCTTTCCTTGAGGTCCTCCGATTTATTCTTAGGTTTAACGGTAGGGCGGTTCTCGATGATCCCTTAAGTCTCTGTCTTCCGCCTTGCAGGAACAGTCCTTCCTCCCCCTGATAGAAGTTTTTGATCACCCCTCAGTCTGCAGCTCTTGATCGAACCGTATCCCCAAGTTTTCCCGAGGCTCGATATTCGTGCGGAATAGCATTCAATTTGGACAAAACTTGCAGGGATGATTGTCCCTTCAGGACGAGATCTTGGTTCTCCATGACTAAGGTTGCACCCCCCTTTTCGTCCGGCCCCGGTATAAACGGGTCGGTTACTTTTCCCTTCCTTTTCTATGTTCTCTCATGGCCCT
>Ga0179593_1360271_pt1 | contig 12741 bp, 12 predicted proteins | sample CZODoug2_1_08_16_FD_185931 | JGI IMG/M metagenome (GOLD analysis project Ga0179593, IMG submission 185931) | Vadose zone soil fungal communities from Angelo Coast Range Reserve, California, USA - CZODoug2_1_08_16fungal (PacBio error correction) | ecosystem: Environmental > Terrestrial > Soil >... | reverse complement strand
TGTTTTGTATCACCTATTGATTCAGATCCCACGCCTCGTTTTCGCGTTCTTCTTTACTCTCTCGTGCTCTCCTCTTGATTTTTTTTTTCTCTATTACCTTTATATTGCCACCCTCCCGGACCCCGTTTTTATGAGATTCATGCCCCCCCCAGACTGGTATTTATTAGTTTCCATAATTGATGGTTTCCTCTGATCTTCTATAACCCTCTTCCCTTCCGCCCTTATCGTGATTCTATTCCATCAATTTACTGCCTTCAGTTCTTTCTTCTCTCTGCAGTTCCTTCCCCTTTATCAAACCTTATAGCCCTTTTTTTTTCTCCCCACCTTCTTCGACCTCAGTTGGGAATACTGGAATTCTTCGTGTCTGTTTTCTTTCCCCCTCCCGTGCACCAAACAAACAGACTTTTTTATCCTTCCTATCTCTTCCTACGGGCAAGAATTTGGCTGGGAAAGCTCCACTGCGAAGGTTCGTTTAAGATTGTCCTCTCCCTCCGACTTATTTTCCCTCCCTGCACCCTAGTTCCGTTCCATTCGAAAGTTAAAGTAGTTGCATACGAGCGCACAGAGGTCATTCAAAACACCCCTTGTTTCTTCTCCCTCCCCTCACTTCGCCCTCTCCCCCCGAACGTAGCTCTTTCTGTCCGATTCGACGGACATTTCCCTTTTTCATGGGAGTTTAGTATTAGCGCCTGCCTTCCTGAGATAGCTCCCTTATGTCAGAGAAAGGGCAGCTACCCCTTTCTTTCTCTCCCTCCCCCCAAGCCTGTGGACTTGAAATGTACAATGGACCAGGTTTTCACCTAGGCCACCCAGTTAAATTGCCTCATGAAAGGATGCCCCGTGGGTTTACCGTCTCTCGTCCCCCCTTTAACTCGGTTGCGCGGAGTATACTCTCACCTCCACTCTCTTCTCTATGATCCGTCTTCAATCGTGAATCGGATTCCTTTTGGAATATGACTGCTTTTTCCCATTGTCGACCAACATCCCATTCACCGATGTCAGCATTCCTTTCTTATTCTTTTTTTTCCCCCCCCCCCCCTGCCCCTCCCGTAGACAACTCCCCCCCCCCACTCCTTCCTCCCAGCACGCGGATCCAGATAATTTGAAGGACTTACACCTGGACCACACGTCCCCTTCTGGCACACGTACGTGTCAGGTCACTTTCCATCCTGTTGGAAAATCGCCCTCCTTTTCCGACGGTTTTCCTGTTCTTTTCTTTCACCCCCCGTTTTTTTTTTTTTTCCCTGTGTTTCTCAGCTCCCGCTCGTTTTCCTAGACGCTTTCGATCCTGCAACCATTCTGGAGGATTAATTCCACCCCATTCCTTCCAATCGAGGCGTCCCTCTCGGTTCTCTTGGCGATCTCTCTGTTTTTTCTTCTGAGACCGACACCCCTTATTTCCCCTCCTTTCTCGCGTTCTCCCTTCGCGGTCTCTTTCCGCTGCGCAGGGTGACCACCCCAGGTCAGCATCTGGTCCGCCGCGCTCCTTCTTTTTCCCCTCTTCCGCTCCTTTACGTTATCGTCTTGGCATTCAGGGCTGGCCCTGACGGTTGGGGCCTTGCGCAGGTTGTGCCCTGTGTTGTCGGCGTTCTCTTCATCGACTGCCTCTTAAATCCTGTTTGGATTCCTTTTTTTTTGCTTTTCCCTGGTAGTGGGTTAGGCGTCGAAACTTCACTCTCCCATTCTTTTTTTCTGATCCGGCCCTCCTCTCGGTCTGAACAGAGGGTGGTTTCGGTTTTCTCCTTCCTACGATCCAAAAAACTTCCTGTTCAGTATAGGCGTTTGATCTCCGCAGCCCTTTTTTCCTCTCCGCCTGCTGCATGTCATACCTTTAGGCATTACCCCCTTCCTCGTTCCGCCGCGTAATCTCTATCCCTTTTCTACTCCTCCGGATTTTTGTCTCTAATCCCATGTCTTAATATGCCCGGGTAATTCCCGTTTTCCCTCACTGTGATCGTCTCCGTCAATGGGTCTTCTTCTCCTGCCTCTTTTCTTTCCCCTTTTTTCTTTTGACGCTTTATTAACCAGTGAAAAGTTAGCCAACTTTTTTTTTCCGAGTGAGGGCGCGTCCAACTCTTTCTTTTTCCTACTTGTCCTAATCCTCTATCCCTGAGCAAAGACCCCCACAATTTAATCCCTTTCTTTTTCCCGCTGTCGTCTATGTCAACCCGATCCGGAAAGGCAGAACCCCACTTCCAGGTAAAAAGGAGACCTCAGGCAAAGGAAGTCTTTCCCCAAGCACTTTTTCCCGTCCTTCCCTTCCCCTCAGCTTTTCGAATTTTCCTCGGCACTCCTCCGGACACCCTCTTTCGGTCTCTGTCTGGCGGTAATGGTAAAAACATTGAAAGAGCAAGTGGCCCTCCTTTTCCCCGGACTCCTTCTTTCTTTTTTTTTCGTCCTCACCCTTTTCTCGCTTCTCTCCCGCAACACTCCCTGCAACCTTTCGTCCTATTGGTTTCCAGCTGCTGGCACCAAGGAAATCCGTCACCCCATCCCCTTTTTGACTTATCATGATGCCATTGCGTCTTAGATTTTTCGTGCTTTTTCAACACGATGCTACACCCCCTTTTGTCAGCCACCTTCGAGAAGTTGAGTCATTTCTCAGGAATTGAAGGCGATTTTCACTAGGTCCGGCCTCCACCGTGTCCTCCTGTCATGTTTTTCCCCGTTGTTGCATTTCGTTACATTACTTGGCAGTAGCGATTGATGCCTTTTTTCTTTGTTTTTTTCACCAGGCTCTTTTTCCCTTTACCGTCCCCTGAAGCCCCAAAGCACCGCTGAATTCTTTCACCCATCCCTCAGCGATTGTTTTCGAAGTTTAACACATCCCTTTGATAATGATCAGTTCGGGCCATCGGCTCCTTCTCCTCCTTTTTTTGGCATTGATAGGCGAGACCCCCCTCTTTCCGCGTTTTTTCTCCCGTGTCACAAAGTTGGGGAAACGTTTGTTTATCTTGTCTGGTCCCAAGATACGACTTGCTTGTTTCTCGTTTCTCCCGGCTTGTCCATTCTTCCGCCAGGATTTGACTGAGACCCCTGTTTATAGATGCCCAGCGTCCGGGTTTCGAAGAATAGTCGACCTTCCTTTTTCGCCATCTATCTCCTTAAGTCAACCCCCTACTTTTTCCTTGTACGTCCCCCTGCCTCCACCGACAAGTCTCAGATTTTGCGACATTTGAGGTAGGACTTTCCCGGTGGTTTTTCCTTCTTCTCCCTGTGTTGACACGTGGAACTTGTTTCCGAACATCCCCCCTTTTTTTTCCCATGTTGTAATGAAGCTTTGACGGTATGCACAGATCTCGAGAAGCCTTTCTTGTCGCTTTTCCCTGTCCCGCGTGTCTCGGGCCCCCCAGTACCCTGCTTGCGGGAGCTCTAGTCATTTTTTCCCACAAAGGGTTGCCTCCTTTACCCGACGCGACTCGCCGTTAAGGCGTTGCCGTCCCTGTGCCTACCGAATTGTCATCAGCCTTTGCGACCGGTTTGTCCACCTGTCATCCCTGACTCCTCCCCGCGTCCCCTTCCCCCGGCTCCGCCTTTGCAGGAACCGTTCCTGGACATAGATCGAGAAGGTCAAGTCGTCATCTTGCTCCTCCTCTTCCGCCCATATCCTTTATTCAACTAAGACTCCCCCTCGGCCGTAGGTTATGTCCGCGAGATCATGATCATTCTTTCTTGGTCCCTTTTCATATAAGGTAGAGACACCCCACCCCCCAACCCCTTTCTCCCTCCTCTTTAAATGAAGCTCACTCTCTCGAGTGCGGTTCCTTTTTCTCGTCCATATTTTTTTCTCCCACGACAAAGATCTAATAACAGTGTTGTTGAGTTCCTTGTTTTTGACATATGGATCCGCAGACTCGGTCGTTTCGTCCCCCCCTTTTTCTTCTCTGACTTTTCTGAAGTTATTTTTGTTTTTGTTCCTCTACCATTTGATTGCCACCTTCGACGAGGTCTAGGGTCATCTGCCATAATTCTTTTCTTTTTTGATTCACATTGCATGGGCGGCTTTTCGACCCCCCAACCTCGATTTTCCTTTTTCCGCTTTTCTTTCCCCTATTGTCTTCCTGTTCCTGCCCGGCAGTCGATTGCCTTCCGTCCTGGAGAGCATTCATTCTGTGTGCTCCCCCCTGCTCGCAAACTCTCCAACGTGTGCATGCTGCGTCTTCCTTTCCGGTCCGGCCATGCTCACGTTCGCTATGTCCCCCTTCCTTCACAAAGCCCCTTGACCCTTGATTATCAGGAAAGAATTGTTTTGCCCGGTTCTCTTCAGAGGACCGGACGCCCTCCGCCCTCCTCTCTCCTGCTCTACCATCCCGCAATGCCGAGATTTTTAGACCAGGCCAAACAGGATCCAACTTAATTCGCTTTCCCTTGGCGACTTCACAACACCACCTGGGATGAAGCTCCCCCCATGCGCTACATATCGATGTCTTTTGACTGTCTGGAAGGTCATTATGGTTCTGGAATTTGTCTCGCTTCTGCTTTAAATTACGGATTTTTCGAACTATGCGAAGCGCCCTTTCCCGGCGAACCCGGGCTAGCTTCAACGCCTGGGCGGCTGTTCCCTTTCCCCTTCGTCCCAGCTCACCCCCCTGTCAAGCGATTCTTTCTTTCTATTTCCAGGAGGAAAGTTGGACCTTTTTTCCCCTGGCCGAGTTTTCCAACCTCCCTTCAAGCGTGTGCGGAGATCCCTAATCAAGAGATTGAGCTTTCCATTGTTCTCGCTCCCTCCTTCGGATCTATCTAGGCCAGGATGGCGGAAATCTTCTCCCTTTCTTCTTTTCCTGATGTCGACCCTTTCAAGCGGCTTTCTAGGCGTTGAGCCACGCCTTGAGAAGACCCCCCCCATTCGCTAACTTTCACTCGATCGCGGACTAATTCCGGTCGCCCCCTTTCACCACCCCTTACGGATGTCAAGGCAGGGAAGTTCCCTCGTACCATCGCCTCCCCTTCCGGTATTGCCTTTTTTTTTTTCTTCTGGAAGAAGGAAGTAATTTATTAAAACCTTTTCCATGGTGTGAGCAGCGCTCTCGGCCCCTCCCTTTTCGATCATTGGCCTGCAAACCTGGCTTATTTCTTATCCTTTTCCTCTCTGGAACCGCCTCGATCGCGTGTCTATTGTTGGCCGATAGAGAATGTCGCAGTGTCTATAAAAAGTGATGCGCCTTTCTTCTCTTTTTTCCATTCCTTTCTTCTTGCAGCTTGCGCATGGTTCCCTTTCCTCATCTTTCCCCGAAGTCCTTTTTCTGCGCATATAAGATTGGCCCTAAATAGTATTAGAAAGCTATGATATCAGGTTGTTCCCCATATTGTCTTTGTAACTCTTGCCTCGGGTCCTTGACCTCGGCTTTTTGTCTCGGGTTTCTGCCGGTCGGATATTCGATGCAATCTTCCCCCCCCAATTTGGATGTTTCCCGGGTTTTGTATGGCTGTCTTTAGCGGGTTAGGTTTCCCCCCCTCCCTTCCCACTTCCAATTTGTTTTCTTCTGACCTTTCTGCCCTTCGGGCTCGAGAGGGGTCTCAACTTGACCTCTTTTCACTAGGTAAAAAAGGACAGATAGCTCAGTCTTTTTTCCCTCTCCCCGCTGCTTTTCGCTCCGCTCTGCCTCGTTCCAATTTCGGAATTACCTTCCTCCCAAGGAAGGTATACATTTATTTTCTTTTTTCTAATCAATCGTTTTTGTTGCGGGAGGACGCCTGCTTACCTGCCTTTTCCCCCTTCCCGACCGTTTACCTCCGCGCGGCGTGCAATCCTATCTGGGCGGATGTATCCGGCCATGGAGACTCGGTCTTGTTTTACGCGTTTATTATCGCCCCGTTCGACACATTTTTTTCGGCATTTTCTCTGGGCTTTCGCTCGAAACAGGCTTGCGATTATTTCCTGACTCCTCAAGCACGTCCATCCGGCCAATCACCCCATTTTAAAGGCATTTCCCGCGTTTTGCTTCCTCTCCGCCCGGCAGACACCTCCCTGGAAACACTTCGCCAGTCGAGAACTCTGTTTAAAGAAATATGTCCATGCACGACCCCTTATCCCGATAATTTCCGGTCCCTCCTTTCCCGAAGGATGCCGCGGATTCTAGCGGACAAATGAATTTTCGATGGCGGCAATTCTTTGAACCCCCGAGACAGGCACAAGAGCAGCTCCGGTTCGGGACGCTTCTCCTCCGTCATCTTTTTCGTCGCGACAACTAGTAGAGACTCCACTCTGTCAGGCGCGCTCATGCTTGCCAGAGGATGAAAATTCAATTTACATTCCCTCTAAGTGCAGGAGAGGATAAGTCCGAGTCGCGTGACGAGCTTCGCTTCCCCCCCCTTGGAAAACCAAACGGTGAAGTCCGCCCCTTTGTTCCTCAGTATGGCGAGAACTACTCTCGATGTTTCCCCTTCTTTCTGGTGTCCCTGTCCAGTTATCTCGCCTTCCGGTTTCCCCTTTTTGTTGCGCCGTCACATGATCAGTGATTCTTCCGAGTGGATGAGTTCCCTTCCTTTGGTGGCGTCACAACTTTCAGGTTTGACATCGCAACCCAACTTTACGCTGACGACCTCGCCTTTCTTGGTTGCCCTTTCCTCCCGTTTCCCAATAGGTTCTCCCGATCCGATTTCGATTAATCTTTCTCATTCGCTCAGCTTTCTTGTCCTTCATTTCTTCCGCGCAACTCCCCGTCCCTCGTTTTGTCGGAGGGACCCACTGTTAAAATTCTTTTAATAGACTTGGAATATCGTTTTCTTTTTTTCGCTTGCCTCCGGATTGTCCCTTTCCCCCTTCCGGCTTTGGCGAGCTCGTCTTGGGTATCGATTGGTCTTCCCTTACAGCAATAGTCTTTAATCGGCCTTTTTCCTCTCTTTTTTTCCGTCCCGGCAACACAGAATCCCGTCGCCCCCTTCCGAAATAACAGGCGCTCGCTGGATGCCCTTTATTTAGGACGTCCCGCCATTGTGGGTGTTGACGTAGCTAGGTTGAAAGGCGGTTTCCTAGCTGTCGACTGTCCCCCACCTTTTCTCTCGTCGCGGTCGGGATGGGGAAAAGACCGGAGTCTTTTCTGACCTGCGCAGTCTTTCCCTGCACGCATTATGGAAAGAAACTTTGATTGCTTTAGCTTCTCTCGTTTGTATACGGATTGAAGACTTTCCAGTCTCTACCGAGATATGGCTTGCCGTATGACCAAGGACTCGGGTCATCACGATTGCTATCTTGGCGATCCTTTTGATCCACGGAATGAACTTTTTTCCTTCCTTAACGACCGATGCGAAGGCAGGCAAAAGTTCTTTGACCTCTGCTCACGTCTGGCCGTTTTCTTTCTTTTCATCGATTTGATCGAAGCTGCCGCCCAGGTTTTGACACTCCTTCCCTAGTTCCGTTCGTGACATTTGATAATGAGAAGTAGGTCTGGTTTTTTCTATCTGTTTAAGAGCCAAAAAACACTATAAAGTTTTCCGCACCCTCGAGTGGGTAATCCTTCGTCCCTTTGCGAGGTTTTTTCTTCATCTGTGAGACCGAACCAGCTCCTCTCTCTTTGATCATAAGTTGTTTTGATCTCGATTGTTCTTGTCTCACAAATGGTCCCTATCCTACGGTTTGGGTTCTTCCTTTTCCTGTCGAGTTTATTGAGGTTTGGCCCAGGGAGAGGTTTTTTTTTCACTCCAGCCCGAGGCGCAGTATACTTCCTCAACCGCCGATTGCGGCTGTTCTTTTTTTTTTCCCTCAGGATTTGGCGACTCTTAGTAAAAATAAGATTGAAGATTCGCCCTCGTGCTCGATGCACTTTTTCCTTTTCCCTTGTCAAGCCTGGGCGTTAACCTTGACGGCGAGCAGGTACGTCCCCCGGTTCCCAACTTCGCACAGGGATCGCCAACGTAGTGATGACGATAGGCCTGTTGCTCAAGGGCCCTAAGCTAGCTTTATGCCTGCAAAAAGCCTGAGACCGTTCCTTCTCTCCTGTAAGCAGGTGACTGTTGTCCCCGAAGAACCTTTCAGGGCACCGACGGCGCGCGTCTCTTTCAAGTACTGATTTTCCGCGAATTCGTCATTCGGGGTTCCCCAATGTATCACGCTATCTCCGCTTATTCCGACGGCCCCAACCCCCCACGGGCTTGCCGATACCTCCTTTCCTTCGCAGTCGAGCGCTCTGGCGTGACTGCAGACTTTTTGCCTTTTTTTCATGGACGGCGTCGCTTCTTTTTTTTCCTGTCTTTTGAGACTGTCTGATTACGACGCCCAGAGTCACCCCCGATTCCAGGGGCGCCGCAAAGCCTGGTTGGACCTGTGCCCCGGCGTCCCTTCCCCTCCCAGTCAGCGATATTTCCTTATGCTTTCGATAAGGAACGTTTTTTTGACCCGGGTACTCGCCCAAAAAACCTTTGAACGGCGTTTGGGAGATCACTCACCCACTAGCTTCCGACCCTGTCTTTCAATCGCCTCTGCGAATGATCCTTTACGATTTGGCAAGCTTCGCCACTTCGGTTTATGTCAGTATTGCCGCGCTTGCTTAGGTTCCAAACGCCTTTGAGTACCCCGCCACCCCCCCCTCTGCCGCCAACCCAGCACTGCTCCGTTTTTATCAGTAGAAAGGCTGAAACACAGCACCCCTTCGTCCTTTCTCCGGTCCTTAGGGCTTTCCATCGCCTTGTGAACCTTTCTTGTCCCCCCTGTTTTCTCGGATAGCCTTCTTAACCGTTTTGTTTGATGCACCCCGCTCTGGTCCACCTCTCCTCCCTCTTTCTCAGAGCCTTAAAACCGTGATTTCTTCCTTAATTTGAAGAGATGAACGTAATCGAGTTCCGCGCTCTGTTATTGTCGGACGTTCGAGAATCGAGAGTTTGAACGGAGATGCCCCCTTCCGTGCTCTTTCCTCCCGTTCGCTGCTTTTAGAGCTTTCATTTTTTCCATTCGCCCATTTTTTTAGATGCAATTGTGGATTCCGGCCCCTCTTCCGCCCCCCCCCCCCGCGATTTGTCCCTTTTCCTGTGTGAGAGTTTCGTCTTTTGAACATAGGGATTGAGCGGGATAGGTTACTTGACCGGGGTTACCTGTCGTGTCTGAAGGTCGGTATTTCATAGACTTCTTCCCCCCCAATTTTCTCCCTTTTTTTCTGTTTCCGGGAATGGCTTTAGGCGTCGAAACTCACTCTCACTCTTTTCTGAGGAAGCATGCCTAGCGATCGAACAGGGTGTATATGTTAGCTTTTTAAGACACTTACCCTCCGAGTTCTTAGAGGCAGGTCCCTTTCTGCCCCCTGCGGTTATTCTTTTTTCAGAGTACACTTCGTAATGACCCGGTGCATCTTGAAGTCCGTCTTCAAGCATCACGTTTTGAGAGAGATGAATAGGTTCCCCTATTTGGTTTTAAGTGGCCTATGCAGATTCTATTAGAACGCTCTTTGTTTTCTGACCTTCTTCTGACCCTCTTTTTCTTTTTTGACGCGTTTTTTCTTGACCTTTCGTTCTCTTAGGGTATTAGTCCGAGGGCCTGCTTTCTTCCTCACCACAGCTGCTCGCTGATTTTTTTATACTCCTCCTACGATATCCCGGCCTCACACCCCCCCAATCTTACTCCACCTGTGGTCTTCCCTGGTTTCGTATTTTTTCCGATCCCTACCCAGAAACACCCGACGGGAACCTGCTCACTCCTTTTTTTTTCTTTCCAAGTCCCCCCATGTCATGCCTCCAGATCCTTCAGGACACCCTTTTTATTAAGCGGGAGTTCTCCGCCGGAATCGATTCCGACAGATGGTCTGGACGATGTTCTGCAATGACACCCTGTCTTCGCTCTTTTTTTGCCTAAGTGGCCGGCTCGCACTTTACTTTGCATACTTCGCTTCTTTGACCTCTCGATATCGACAATATGCAATCCCTGATGATTCTGTCCAGAGGAGGGCCAAATTTACTCTCCCCCTCCCCCTTTTTGAGTCTGATCGTTCCCCAATTCTTCGAGTGAACCGCGTTTGTCGCTAACTCGGAACCATGGTATCCTGGAACCCCCAGGGGAGAAATCCCCCGTCGTTTCTCACCCCCGATTTCTACCCCTGATGTTCGGTCGGTCCCGACCTTTAATTTCCAGCCTTCTTTTTCCCGTTGTGCAGGCCTGCATAAATTCTATCTTAGTTGCTGCGAGGCGTGCGCTGGTTTTTTTTCCCCCAAATTGGCGGTGTTAGAAAGACGAAGCCCCCCTAAGCTTCAATCTTTACATTTAAGTCCTTTTTTGGCGAAGAGTTTCCAGGACTAGATAATGAGACTTTCATCTTCTTCCTGATTTAGTGTTTTCTTTGCTCCTATTTCTCAAACTCTCCTTCCTCTTTTTGGGGGGGAACGTTAACCAAATTCGGCAATAATGATAGTCGCTTTCCTGTTTTCCCTTTACTCCCTTTTTCCTTGTTCATGTTCCTGACACCTGTTTTTGAGTATCTAATCGGGTCTTCGATCAGGTGAGTATTAAGTCTACATAGGTACGTTACCCGTGCCTTCCGCTTCGAGGCGAAGTCCCCATTCAAAACAAGAAGTTCCTTCTGAATTACGAAAGAACTCCTCTCGATGAGGTCTTTTAAGGTTTTTTTGTCTTGTTTTTCCCGTTTTTCTGGTTGTGTGACCAAGTCGTGAACTACGATTTCATGTGGACAATTTTCGAATGGACTTGCGAGGACGAGGGATTAACCGATCCTAGAGGGCTTGTCAAGGTTAATTCATCCTTGTTCTTTCCCCCCCCAATCCCCTTTCGGGCGCGATCTGACTTGATCCAACTATTTTTTGGCAGGCATTCCCTACGCCCCAGATATGAGGCTATCCAGTCTGCGTCCTCACGCGTTGCGAATCTTGTTCCGGTTTTCCCCCCTCCTCCTTTGCTCGCCTCCCTTGCTGCCCCTTCGGCCGTGACCCGTTTTGCGAAATTCTGAGCCGCGCAGCGGGTCTAGATTTGATGAAGATGCCTCAGTGGCCGTCCAATGCAGTCGTGGTATGGCGCTCTAATTCTCCTTTTTGGCTTGTTGGTCCCCCGTAAGTCACACCCCCCCCCCTAATCGACAAGAGAGCCTCCTAGCTGAAAGCGCGAGGCGTGGATCCACATATTGTCAGCCCTCCCCACTCTCTTTTTTCCTCACTGTTTTGAGAGAGATTGTTCTTTTTCCCCACCTTTCTCCGATCCCCTTTCTCTTTTTCTTTACGGTCTTTGCCGAAGTTTTTTGTGGTGATCTTAAGGGGCTGACTGCCCCTCCGAAGCATTACGCGGGCCTACCCGACTGCTATTGCTGATGTAGTTTTCCGCTGCCTTTGTCTTGTCCCCCTCTTCGATCCCCGATGACTTCGCCCTTTCGTTCTCTATTGTCCACACAATGGAAGCCTGCAGCTGGCGTTAATCTAGCCAGCTAATTTCGTTATCACCCGGAGCAAAGGGTCTCGTGGTTTTTTTCTTCCCTTTCTTCCATCCTTTTTTTCGCGTCTGTTTTCCCTTCCTTGCCCAAAACTTCCACATTACCTCGATCTCGCACTACGTGAACGTTTCTGTCGGCTACGTGGGAATCCTGAGGCGCCGCGTGCTCCGCTTTTTCCTTCCCTCCCCCTCCCCTCCTCTCTTTTTCTCCCCTGGTTCCCACTTCTTTTCGCAGCATTACGGCAAGAAGGCGAAGTGTCCCCCCCCCAAACCTGCCTACCTTTTCGGCGAGATCTCGTTTTCTTTGTCGGGGCTTTGACTTGACTTCCTCGTTCGTCGCCCTGGACGGCTGCTATTTTCCGCGAGGCGATTCTCTCCCCCTGTTTCTTTTCGCGCCCTGCCGCTGCACTCGATTCAGGGATAGCCTCCGCTGTTGTTAAATCCCATCCTCGTTCCCTCGACCTCCCCCCTATCTTTCCTTTCCTTTCCTTGTAAATGGGACCTCCTCGAGACAAAACGCGGTCCCCTCGTTTTTTGATTCTTGAACTCTGCTCAGCATCTCTTCTCTTTCCTTTACCTCCATCAGGATCATTATATGACTCTTTGGGTCCCGCTTCGCCACTCGGCTCGATGTCCTTTTTCCTCGTTGCTTTTTCTTCTCACCGTCTTTTGAGACCGCCCAAAAAATCCTAGCACTCCCTCCCGATAATGTTATCCGCCGAACAAATGGACCCAAAACGTCCGCCGACTCCCGGACTTTAATTTATTTTTCAAAATTAGTCTTCCTCCTTTTCTCTCCTCTGACTCTTTCTTCACCCCTTTTTTTCCCCTCTTGGTGTATGCCCTAGGGTAACTCGAAGCATTAAGATGCCCCCCCCCCTTTCATTCGGGTCTGGCCTCCGCTGGAATTCGTGCGCTCGATGAAAGCTGTCGGCAGATATCCTCTCCTTCTCTCTCGCTCCCGCCTTCAGCGTACTGCCCCCACTTAGGATCTTGAGATGGATCTTAATTTCAGCCAGCGTCCGAGCCATTGTCGACCTCTTCAGAGGCCCATTCCTTTTGAGATCTTGATCCGGATGTCCTTTCCTTTCCTATTCTTTAACCGACGTTTCACTGCCTGTCTGGATCCCTTGGTCAGGTACTGGGTATAGGACTTCCCTCTTTATATGGATGAAATGGGGTTATGGCCTGCGCCGACAAATCCCCTCCTCCCCTTTATCTTTTTTTTTTTTCGTACTTCCTCTTTAGACGGAAATGGTTACCTTCTGCGAAGAAGCTTCCAACGACACGAGTTTTTAAGACTCAGGCATTTCAAGCGCCTTTGCCTCTTCCTCCCCCCCCTCCTCTACTCCCCCTGTCGTCCTTACCGGGCATAGTTCGAT
>Ga0179593_1323289_pt1 | contig 12741 bp, 12 predicted proteins | sample CZODoug2_1_08_16_FD_185931 | JGI IMG/M metagenome (GOLD analysis project Ga0179593, IMG submission 185931) | Vadose zone soil fungal communities from Angelo Coast Range Reserve, California, USA - CZODoug2_1_08_16fungal (PacBio error correction) | ecosystem: Environmental > Terrestrial > Soil >... | reverse complement strand
TTACCCCACCCCACCAAACTTTCCCTAGCGGCCCCAGTTAATTCCCCCCCTTCGCCCCTTTTTTGGCCAATACCCAGGGCAACCCCCCCGTTGTTGGGGAACCGGTGTCAATTGGTTTTCATCCATTTCCACCAATTTGCAATTGTTTCCCCCCCCTCCCCCCCAGTTTTTCTGCAACCCCCTCAACAGGGTTGTTGTTCCTCAACATCCTTTTTTTCCACCCCCCCCAAGGGGTTTACGTTGCAAACTTCCAACAACGTGTTTTCCTTCCTTTTTTTTTCGGAACCACACCATGGGGTGGATAGGGACACCCCGTAACTTTACTGTGGCTCTTGCCAACGCGTACGTGCGTCCCCCGGGTTTGTGGCTTCCTTCCCCCGGCACTGGGTTCTGGCCAAGCTTCCCCCAAGGGTGCTCGTGCAACCAGGGCAACCATTGGCGGGCCCCAGCCAATTCCTTTTTTCCTTTGCCCCCCCCCGCCCCACAAGAATTTTGCGTGGCCGTTGCAACCCATTTAACCCCCACTTTGGTTTTCAAACTTCACAGTGCTGCAAGTGGTCCCTTTTCCCCCTAAGTGGCTGTGGAACCAATTTGTGAGTATCTTGTGCACAACTTTAAAAAAGTTTTTTTTGTTTTTTTTGTTTTAGTCGGTGTGTCCACATCACCCGCGACTTCAGGCCCTGTTGAAACCCCCCTGCCAATTTGTGTGTTCCCCCTTGCCAACCAACCCTTTTTTTTTGGTTCCCCCAGGCCAAACCCCCAGGTGTGCCGTGTAACCAGTTCAAATTGGTGGCTTTCTGTGAACAATTCCCACTTTTCTAGGATCTGGCAACCCGAACCCCCCTGCCCAAACAACCCCCCAACCCCCCCCAACATCCGGTGGCGTTGTTGTTTTGGAGATGTTTGCTGTCCTGTTCCTTCATTTCGAGCTTTTTTCCTTGCGAGAATTGATTACGTCTGATTTTTTCCGTCCCCAGCCCCCCTTTTTTTCCGTCTCAGAAACTACGTTTCTAATGCGCCCGTCTCCACTTGCGGTCTTTTTTCAGTATGCTTTTTTTTCCCCTCTTTTCCCCCATCTTACTGTAGGACAAGTGATCACGTCTACTTTCCCGCCCAGGAGGGTACCTGTTGGAAAACCGAGTGCCTGAATTTGCAGGATGCAACTCTTTCCTTTTTTGTGGTTTTTTTTAATGTGCTCCTTCCTGTTGCTGGTCCCCACTTCGTCTCGGCCATTTCTTCGATTCCCCCGGATATGAAAAGAAGACCGCCTTTTTTACGCCCCCCCTAAAGCCTTCCTAATTCCCACCAGGAAAGCTTTCTCTTTTCTTTCCCTGCCTACCCCCAGGAGTCCCCCGGGCTCTGCGGTGGTATTTTTCGTGCGCTTGACTGTCCATGACTTGCTTTTTCTGATCTAGTGGCATTCAGGATCCCCCTGACAAAGATTTTCTTTCCTCCCCTTTTAGAGAAGAAAAAGATTTCTGTAAAAACAACATTTTCCTTTCTTTATCTTATAGTTCAGGTCACGAGTCACAAGATTCTCCTTTTCCTTCCTGACGAATCCTGACAAGTGGTAGGGTTATGATTGACAGACTGGATCTTCATCCATTTACTACGCCGGGCTCCAATGTATTCTTTTTCCCCCCCATATTTCCCCCCCCCGATGACCTACTGAAATGTCTTTTTGGACGCGTCACTTCGGCGTAGTTCAACACCCTACAAACACTGAGATCTTTTGGCCCCCCTTCCAGACTTTTTTTTTATTTAGGAGATGTCCCGCCCATTCTCGACCCTACACCGCCATCAGTCTTGGGCCCCCTATTTTAGAGTTCCATATTGATGCATCCAAGGTTTCGCCATCGTTGTGCATCCCCCTAAATCTGGTGTCAGTGTACCCCTCTGTCTTCCGTTATTTTTTTCCCCTTTCATCCTAATAGCTTCCTTAGGTGAGGAATGTCATGCGCATTCGAGAGAGCATCCCCTGTTCCTTGAAGGGTTTTTGTGCCGCGGTCTTCGCCATACAGTCCCTCAGCCGGACGTGAGATCGAAATGGATTGTGCGATCTTTTTTCGCTGCACCCTGTCTGACGCGGTCCCCCATTTTTCACTGCAGTACGATGACATATGATCTTTCCGTCAGCTGCTTCTCCCTTTCCTCGTCTTGCCGTCTCTTCGCCTTGATAATTCCCTTTTCTCCCCCTGTCTGTGCGTCCGCCGCATCCCCGTTTTTTTCCCCTGACGCTTGCCTTTTTTTTCTACTTTTTCTTTATGCCTGCCCCCCTCTTCACTTCCGGTCTTACGTTCTTTAAAAAAGGGTTGGTCAGCAGGGATTTCCGGTCGCTTCAATTTCCCCTTTAACCACCGGGGTCGGCCCCCCTTTTTACCGCGTCCCCCCGATTCCATCCCTTTCTGCCTGTCCCTTTCCTTGAGTGATCACTCTTCCAGTTTTTTTTTCTAAAGTCTCTCCACTTTTGGCGCCCGTTCTCCCCTCGGCTTTGTTTTTTGCCCTTAGAGTTCTTTACGATGCAAGAGCGGAAGAGTCTAGGTCCCTTGACATTTTGGTAGCCCACGTCCGTAGAGCAGGTTTTCCCCTCGTCCGCAAAAACACCGGAATTTTGGCCGTCTTTTTTTGCCTTTTTGCGTCGGATATACAATGACCTCTCCTTAACTTCGACTTCTCTTCTCTTCTCTACCCCCTCCGGCCCCCCTTCTGTTCCCCCCTTTCCTTTCACTTCTGTTTGATTATGGTTTTCCCGCCCTTTGCTTTCTGATCTGATACCCTTTGTTTCAATATTTCCTCACCCTTCCCCCCCTGTCGCGATAGAACATTGGACAATTGTCCCCAAAGATGGCTTCGTTCGACTCACCTCCCCCCCCCCCCTTTTTTTCCGCTTGGAGACCCCCCCCCTTCGTCATCAGACGCCTGCGTGTCTTCGAACGTGGTCGCCAAGTGCTTGGTTTTTCCCTCCCCCAAGTACCTTTGCACTTCTCGTTGCGTCTTCGGTTTGTGAATTCTCAAGTTGATCCTTTTACGAGGATTCTTGGGCTCTCCTTTATTTGCCGGTTTATTCCCTTCCTTTGACCCGATGTGAGCTTCTGCTTTCGACTGATCTCTCAGGGACTTCCTTTCCGTTTTTGTTGTGCTAGATAACTTCTCCTCTAGCCTTTTCCTTCACCCCCCCCCCCCAGGTCCTTGACTTGTGCCTTCCTTTTTGTCGCTCCACCTAAGGGTCCCGTTTAAGGTCCCAACTTTCTCATTACCGACCAGCGCGCCCGCGTCCGAGTGCCCTGGTTAACCGCTCCCCCCTTTCCTCCCCACCGCGTCGTCTCGCCTGTGTAGATTTCTTGTTTCCCAACGCGAAAAGTGTCGGCCGACTATGTGCCTTCCCATGTGTTCGCCCTCCCTTTTCACCTCTTTTTTATAAGCCGGCATTGTCCTGAGCTATTGCTCACCCCAGCCCATCTCCCCGACAGACCTAGCGTCTTTTCGACTCGTGACCTGATCCACTTGGCCCTCCTGGAGCGAGGAGGGACCGCTTTTGTCGGGGAGGTTTAATCTCTGTCTGATAGGGTCGACGTCTTTTCCCTTCAGGTCTGTCTCTACCGCAGAATTCTCCATTTCTCGTCTTGGCGGCCGCCCCCCCACCCTGTTGAGCGCAGTTGACCCTCTTAGTTTCTTTGCCGGCGGACCTGAGCAGGGGATACCCCCCCCTTGCCTTCTCTCGGGTCGGGCCAGTTCCCACCTTACTAAATTCTATATTTTTTCTTTATTGTTTTCTTTTTGGCCCAAACCCACATCTTTCGAACGGGCCCCGTAGCGACTCTTTTGTTTCGGACTTGACGTGCGAGTACATCCCCCCCCCCGCCCTCTTTCCATCAAGGACCCCCCCTTTTTTTGTAAACGGTGGCCCCCCGGCCGTCCCCCCCCTTTTTTTACCTTTTTTTTTCTGACACCAACGAGTCGCTGCCCCCTGCATTCCGCGGCTTCCGCCCCCTAAGACCACGTCCATGCTCCCATGAGCTTTCTGGTCCTCCCAAAGGTAACTCTCCCTTCAGAGACCGGAATCCCCCGAGGGGCCCGGGCTTCCCCTGCAAGAGGTTATGAGACAAGTTCTTCGTGTACTATCTGATGACGCATCCGGTCGCAGCCCCCCTGATCGCTTCTCTGATAATTGCCTTCAGTCATTTGGGCAAAAATGTTTTTGAACGACTGGTTTCTTTTCTTAAAGTTTCATCAACAAGGTGTCCCTTTGCCGGTGGGAGGTGTTGGCAAAGCTGTGCGCATCCCGTGAGCCAACAGTCCAGAAAAAAGCGCTGGGGATGAGATGGTCTGCGAACCTGCTAGGCTGCGGCTTAGTTTCCCTCGCAGTGTTCGCGGATGTCTTGTTTGAACCATGGGAACGTCTTCCCTTTTTCCTCCCTCCAAAATGTTCACGTACCCCCGACTGTTGTGGTATTGACCAACACTTTGGTTCCCAAGGGTTGATCGAATAACTCTTGGATAGGAAGAAATTCACTCCCTCTTCGTCTTCGAAGCCTTGCGCCTTGGGGTCGCGCCTAGCGGTTCTTTCGGTGGAAGTTGTCAAGAGAGAAGGGTGTGAGGCGGTCACGAGACCCCCGTGCTCACATTGGCAATTCACTGCAGAGTTCGCAAAGTTCCCGCGTTGAAAACTAGTGCCAGTCTACAAGGGTGAGCGTCTCTTGAAAACCAATGTTGTCTTTACGAGCCTCGTTAAGGAATCCCCCGCCCGAACTTGATTGCCAATTCCTCGTCGCTTTTTAGGTGGTTTTCTTTTTCACCTTCCCTCTCAGGCAGTACGACGAAACGTTTTATTGCCGATTCTGTCCCTTTTCCTGCGCCGCGAGGCACGGCCGATTAACCCCCCTCCTGGTTTACGGAGCGAAGTGAACCAGCGAACCGCGGTTACGTCTAAAGGCCCCTGTTTTCAGGCCTGGTGTCCCCCCGACCAGCAACGTTTACAAGGCCCTCGGAGTTTTTGACTGAGCGTTGGGTAGTTTTCGCCTTGACCCCTTCCGGAACCAGCTTTCTTTGGGTTATTGGCCGGGAAATTGTTGGCCCCAACGTGTTTTTTTTACCTTCCCTTTCCCTTGGACAGACGCCGTTGTCAAGCAAAAGATGCGGGCCATCTCCGACACCACACTCCCCCTTGTTGCCCCGGTCTTTTTTTACCCATGGCGTTTACCTCTACTGCTGGATTCGTGCATTACTCTCCCTATTCTCTTCCCTGTAGATCTTTTTTTTGACCCGCTGTGGACACCTCCTTCGATAAGGGTTTAGATCTTATGAAGTTTATCCTCCCTGGGAGGGAAAATATCCTTTACTTTATCCTTCTTTAGGGGGGAGGTTAGCCAGCCTGACGGCTGAAGCATCTCACCCTCGCCACCCAAAACCCATTGCCCCGCCGAGGTGGTTGGGTTGTTGGGTGTTTTCTCTTTCCCCTTTTACTGTATTGGGTCCTGGTTTAACCGCTCCCCCCCACCTGGTTGAATGGGTGACTTTGCCACCGTTTTTAAGAGTTCAAACTTTTATAAAACGCGGGGGTTCCTCTTACACCTTCTTAAACTAGCCAACCCAAGGCGGGCATCGGTCGAAATGGCTTATACACTCTGTCCCCACTGTGTCTTTTTTTTTAACCTCAACCCCGGGGCTTTTTGCTAGCAGGGGGGAAAGAGAAACACTGGTTTGAGGGTTTGCCCGATTCAAAACACAATGACCGGACTACTTGGGTTTTAACCACCGTGCCCCCGTCATTCGTTTCTTGGTACGGGTTGAACCCAAGTCTACTCAAAATTTTGTGCCGAGCCCCATTCTTTCTGCCCACCCCTCTAAACTCTGTCTAGGCGGCTCTACCTCCCGCCCCCAGGATGGGTTTCCCGAAGAATTTTGTTGACTGGTGCCGAGAACAACCATTGGTTCTGCTGCAATCCCAAACCTTTTTTTTTTTGGTTGAAGATCGCAAAATTTTTAATTTTGTGCCATTTTTCGCCCTCTTGTCTGGTGCTTCCCCCCAACCTGGTTGGTTTGATTATGCTCCCCCTCTGGGCTGGTTGCCTACAAACAACTTTTCGTCACATGGAACCACCCACATTTTGAGCTTGACCTATCCCCCCCCCCCCCCTTGGTGTAGGGGTTCCTTGCCACTTTCACTGATGCCCCCCCCCCAAACCCGCCCCGGGTCACATGGTTCCCCCAATCAACCAGGTCTGTTTTTCCCCCCCCCCATGAGCATGGTTGGATGTTTGCCTTGCCCGCTGGCGTTGTTGACAGACGCTTTTTTCCCCTCTATCGGTGTGTCGAGAGTTTGTCCCAAAAAAACCCAACTTCCATCTGGCCCTTTTGTGGGCCCATCTCCCCCCTTTTGGCCCCCCAGTGTCACCCCTTGTTTTCCCCCCGTGCCCAAGGGCGGTGGTCCCCGGGCCACCGGTCCTCCTGGCTCAACCAAGTTGGCTCTGGCAACCCCCCGTTGTGTTAGTTCTGTATCCCAACCCCCATTTGTGTGACCTGGGCCAATATGGGGCGTTTTTCTCCCACAATAAACGTTCTGGTGCCTCTTTGCCCCCCAGGACATCCTGCTGAACCATCTTCCCCAGTGTGGGGTCGCACATAAACCAATGTTGCTTACAAAGAACTTTTCCCCCCCCCCTGTGTGGGTTTTCTTGGCCCCCCCGTTCCACCATTCAATGGTCCACACCTTTCCCTTTTGGATTGGTAAACCTTTTTTCTCAAAAGGTTTACACAGGCCCCCGGTTTCGGTTCCCCATGCCCCCCAGGGTCCCCTTCACCGGTTCCAGGAATAATGTGTGTTACCCCCCCAGCAAAATCATGTGTTTTGTTCACCCGTTTAACAAGTGTGTAGTTTCCACCCTTTGCCCCCCACCCTCCTTCCCGTTCTCACTCAGGTTGGGCTCTTTTAACCAGCAATTTTGATCTTTTACCCCCCAGCCCTTTTTCTTGTACCCAGTCAAAAAGTGTGGGTGATCCCCCAGTTTCCGTCACCCCGCTGCCACCCCCCTGAAACCCCAAACAACCCCCCCCCCCCCCCCCAAAAGAGGGGTTGGCCTTTTTTGTGTTCTCTTGTTTTTCATGGCTTCTTTTAGTGATCAATCCCGCGACGAATGTCGCCGACGCTTCTTTCAGTCCAGGGTTCTCGCTTCCCCCACGTATCCTTCCCTTTTCCACTGACGTATCATCCCCTTTTTTCCCCCCTTTTTGTCCAAAAGATGTTCCGCCCCTCCATTTTCTGAACGTCACTAGAGGTGCCCCCTCTGGGTCCTGTGATGCCTTTTTTTTTTTTTCCTTTCTTAACGGAGGGAAGAGGTTTGCGGCATTGCATGCTGCACTGTGCTGAATTTCCCCTTACATGGGAATCCCTTCCATACCCCACAAGAACCTCCTGCCGCCCAAATCATGTTTTTTATCCCGTCACCTGAAGCTGGTGGTGATTCTTTTACCCTCTCAAGACGATGCCACCAGTTGTTTTGTTTAAGTCGGCGAACTGGACGGGTCCCACTTGAGTGTTCCCTGCTTTTGAAGAGGAGACTTTCTTTTCCCCGGAGCACGAAAGGAGGAAAGCTTGCCCCCCTCCCCTCTTTTGATGCGCTCGAGCATTACCTCCTAGACGAGTTGCCCAAATGCGCCACCCCTTTTACCAGGGTGTTAAGGCCAGGATACCAAGTTTACCGGTCCAAGGACTTGATAGACTAGGAGGAGATTTTTTTACAAAATTGCAGTTGGTGCTTTTATGTTTCTACGGTTATAGCGTCTAACCCGTTGGTTTCGCGCCACAAACAGTTTGGGACGCGTAAACTATTTAGAGGATTTTACTGCCCATTTTATGGTGACCCTTCTCGTTTTCGTCAATCGCTAGACTCAAAAACTACAAAATGTATATTTCTTTTGGGGAAACCTACCCTCAGAATAAAGACTTATGTTCGCCTGAGAGAAGATTCCCCTGTCGTACAACGAGGTCTGGAGGGGTTCCCTCGCGCCGTATATACCATTTTCGTTGTCTCATAGCAAAGGGTTCAGTCAACTGTTGGGTACCAGAAAGCCCCACACACTCACTTTTTGTCGTTTCCCATAAGGTTCTTGTATACTCGCACGTGAACCGGTTACTCAAAGACGCATTATAGACAGTGCAATTCCCCCAGGTTTCTTCTCGTTCAGAATTTTGAAATGAGTCTTTATACTCTAAGCCTTCCGAGTGCCAGGGGCAGCTCTGCTGGTATTATTTCCCCTCAGCGTCCGTGCTATGCAAAGGTGAGGCTTTCTTCCCCGTATGTCCCATTCCCTTAAATCGGTACCAAACCCCCGTTAGACTTGCAGTTCGATACGAAGAAGCGCCTTGATCCCCCCCCTGCGATTGTTCCTATCTCGTGTCCCAGCTTTTTCCTCCTCGGATTCCGCCCTTTCCTGGTGTCACGTCCTTTCTGAGGGTTCGGAACCAGCAGCATTCTCGTGGGGCTGAGTCTTTTGTAAAACAGGGCGTCAGCAGTGGATTGGCAGATTCGTTTCGCGTTTGACAAACCTTGTCAAGAACGGACGAAGGGGGGTCATTACCGTTAACGCTGCGAGGAAAAATTAGGTTCATATGTCCAAGGTTGGGTTTTTGACTGGAGTCGCCCCCAGTTATTTTTCCGGTGCCCACAGTTTTCTTTCCCCCGGTGTGTGCATCCCCTTCTCCAGCTGGCGTTTTTCGAAAGCGCAGGCTGTCTATGGGTTCCTGTCCAGGACTTTTAGGACTAGGGCATTCGAAAAAGTCGTTTTCCTCAGGCAAGTAGAGCCCTCGAGGGGTCCAGCTTCCGCCCCACACTTAGGCTTTGGCTTGCCTTTCTTACCCTCCCCGCCACCCCCCAATGTCGTTTCTTGTTGATATACCACCGAACCCCATAGGGTTAAACTCCCAGTATACCCTTCATTACCCGGAGGCTCTCCCCTGCCCTGTTCCCATAGCTTTTTCCGTGCGGGTTAACTCGATGTATTATTAGTCAATCGGAGCCTCCTTTTTCTCCCTGATCTTCTACAGGCTGTTTGCCCCCCTTCTCGAACGCAACCTTGAGTATTCCCCTCTTGTTCAAAGCTCCCTACCCCCGATTGCTCCCCCCGGCGTCTGACGTCACCTCGTTTCGCTTTTTCGCACCACGCTTCTCTTACGCCTCCGTCCGGTGTTTTCCTCATTCCTCGCTCCGTTCGAAATACCCCGAACATTCTCCGTTCTGTCGCTGGTTTCGGTTCAAGTTTCCACCTTTCTCGTTCCCCTTTTGTTGAGAGCCCCTTTTTTAGAGGGCCCCCCTCTGTGGCGTTGAGCTTCCCCTCGCCTTATCTCTCTTTCCTCCCTCCTTTTTTTTTTTTCTGCTGCTAATATGTCGCCTTATCTCACCCTCCCGGTCATTGTTTGTCTCCTCATCCCAAATCGCTATGAATGTCCACGGTTCTACGAGACGTTGTCCCTCCACCCCCAGCTCGAGAGTGAATCGGTGGTTCTTGTCCCCCGCAGTCTGCCCTTTTTTCGACCCCCCCACTCGGGTTGAGGCGTCATATTCACGTGCTCACGTTTTTTACAGATGGTAGGTCCTACTAGCGAAGGACATCCTGGGTCTATCCCTTGTTTCCAGCACCGTTGCCTTTCGTTCATACTTGCCTCAAACATCTCGACAGCATTTATCTCTCGGCGTTTGGCTTAGTGCCCTTCATACTCTTGAGTGACCCTCTTGATAGATTAACCTCCCTGCTTTCTGGAGCTCTTCCTAAGAGGAAAGATCCGCTGTTTTTTCTCGAGGGTAGTGATTTACCGCGCCTCCCACTTTTCTTTCTTTCCCGGCACGCAGAACAAAGCCCTTCGTGGATTTTTTTAGCCTTTGCCCCCACTTGCGACGTCTTCCGCGCAAGTTCAGAAGGGTCGATCCTCTCCCTGGGTACTGGCTTCCCCCCAGATTTGAAAAGAACAGAATTTCTGAAGTAAAAAGAAGAGGAGAAAGGCGACAGGGGGGGGTGTGGCATATTATTCTTTTATTGGTGTCGTTTTCTTTTTTTGTTTTCTGGTGTTTTTTTTTGTTTTTTTTTTTTTTTTTTTTTTTTTTTTTTTTTTTCTTTTTTTTTTTTTTTTTTTTTTTTTTTTTTTTTTTTTTTTTTTTTTTTTTTTTTTTTTTTTTTTTTCTTCTTTTTTTTTTTATTTTTTTTTTGGGTTGTTGTTTTTTTTTTTTTTTTTTTTTTTTTTTTTTTTTCTTTTTTTTTTTGTGTTTTTTTTTTTTTTTTTTTTTTTTTTTTTTTTTTTTTTTTTTTTTTTTTTTGTGGGTTTTGGGGTTGTTGTTTTTTGTTTTTTCTTTTTTTTTTTTTTGGGGGTGTGTGTTTTTTTTTTCTTTTTTTTGTTTGTGGTTGGGCCGAGCTTGGTCGCCGAACGATGGCTTCGAGGACTTCCCCTCTTCCCTCTTTTCCACATCCTGTCCTTTGTTTGGCATACGACTACTTTACCCCTGTGGAGTCCCCGTTTCCTTTTTAAAGGGAGGAACCCCCGCAGCGCCTTTCTGGTTTTGCCCGCCACTGGTTTCCCTCAGTTTCCCCCCACGTGTGCTCTTTATTGCTGCTGGTTATAACGCCCCTGGTTACTCGGCAGCTTTCTTTTTTTCCACCCCCTTTGAATTGGGCGCCGACTAACTGGAGAAACGTCAGCTCAGGACGAATTCTCTTCTCCCCCTCATTCGCCTTCAGAGCTCGCGGACTTTCCCTTCGTCTTCTTCCCGGTCCGGGAAGTATTTCACTGTTTGTTGCAGTCACGGCCCTGGTAGTTTCAGATCTCCTCACCCATTTTTTTTTCGATCTCACTTCTTTTTCTTGGGCTGTCCATTTCTTACGCAGCCGGTCCCTTCAAGTCAGAAACCCTCTTTGGTCCTTCTGGCGTCGAAAGCACAAGCCTCGCTTCATTGTGCGTTCTCCTTCGAATCTGCTGTTTTTGCTCGATGCTGGCTTTTATTGTCCCCCCCTGTTCTCAGGACCTTCCTCCAAAAAATCGTTCTGCCACATCCCTTTGCTGTCCCCCGTGTGAGACCCCTTTTTTTTGAGGCTCCCCACTATTGTCTTTCCATTCGCCCCCAATCTTTCTTCTCCTTGGCTGGTTGGTGAGTCGTTCTCTTTCGGACTCGACTAAGCTGTCCTGCTTTTTTTTGAATTTTCACCCGATCCTGTGTTCGTATTGTTAAGACGCTCAGTGCTCCCCCCCCGCTTTCCCGACAGCTGCCCTTGAATATTCACCCCGAAGCGCAATAGTTTCCAGCCCGAGCCCATTTTTTGCTTTCGCTTCCCCCTGGCAGAGTACGATACCTCGTTTGACGCCTCCCCCAGCAAGACCCCGGTCTTTTCTTTCTCCTTCCTGAAGAGTCCTTCGCGGATTTTGTGCCTAGTCCCCCTTTCCGTATCAAGGCAATCCTGGACCAACCCCAACAGGGTTTAGACGCCTTGTTTCACCCCTATTTTTTCTTTTGACGGCGATGCATCCTAAAAATGTGGCTCCCTCCCTCCCCCCGTTCCCATCCGAGCTTATCTCCTTCCCAAGTCAATGCCCTTCTGCGCCCTCCTTACCCGGCCAGTTTCCTCGATCTTTGTGGTTTTTCCGGTACATAAAATCCCGCCACCCTCCTTTTCCGGTGTCGGTGCCGGGTCTTATTGTTTTCGGCCCTTTTTTTCCCCAGTTGGCCTGCCTCCATGGTCCGAAGAAGGTTTCCCTCTCTTCTGTTGAATTGTAATCACCCCCCACCCGTTCCCGCTGGTTTCATCCTTCTAGTTAAGATATTTTTAAACCATGGCCCTTTTCTGACCTGCTGTCGTGAACGTACATCCACGATCTTGTTCCTGTAGACTTTCAGACATCCTTTTTCCTCCCCGGGTAGGCCCCAGTACCCCTTCGGTTAGACGTGCGCAGTTTAGCGCCTTTTTTGAGCCACCCCCACGTGGCTGGGCCGGCGTTCCTTCCTTCCTCCCCCCCGTCGTCGAGTAGGGAGGGTTTTAACCGCCGAACCTGAGAGCTTACATTTCACAGAAAAAAAAAACCACCACGTTTTCCCCCACCCCCCTCTTTTTGGTTGTTTTGGTTGTCTTGGTTCTTTTTTCCCCCCCCTTCCTGGCATGGTGCCGATCCAAAACGGGTTGAGTTCCCCAGGCCCAACCCTTGGTTTCTGTTACCTTTTTCCTGTTTGTTGATCCTCCCCCCTGATTTGGTCATGCGTTGCATTGACGCCCTGGTTTGTTGTTTTCAAAGGCTAACACTGGTTTTTCTGTCTCAGCCCCACCTCTTGGGCTAGTTGACATGCCCCACCTGATTGAATTGTGCCCCTTTGAAGCCCCTTGCTTTTGGTATGCCAGTCCCCTTTTTGAATTGGCGAGCAACACTTTTGAGCTGCAGCCCACTTCTTGGTTTTTTTCCCCTGCCTTTCTTGTGCCCTGCGTTGCCCCGATCACAACATTGTTTGAGCTTTTTGCCAGACACATTGGTTTTCCGTTCGCCCCCCCCAGGTGTTCCTCTTGTTTGTGCCCTTGCGCACTATGATTGGCCTGGTTTGCACGATCCCCCACCAATTGTTGAGTGGTTTTTCTCTAGCCCCCCTGATTTGCAGGGTTGCCCGTCCACAGCATGTTTCGCGCCGAACACCCTGTGTGAAGCTTTTGTGATGAGCACCTTGGTTTTCTGGTTGCCCGCTTTTGTTCTGCTGTCCCAAACAATCCCCTGGTCCA